>Ga0316204_10011515_pt1 | contig 11045 bp, 9 predicted proteins | sample 6monrhotite_MG_2_FD_205661 | JGI IMG/M metagenome (GOLD analysis project Ga0316204, IMG submission 205661) | Microbial mat bacterial communities from mineral coupon in-situ incubated in ocean water Damariscotta River, Maine, United States -... | ecosystem: Environmental > Aquatic > Marine >...
GGAGTTCGTTGACCTTGGGCAATTCATCACTTCGGAATTTAGTCCGCAAGGTTTTTTCGTCCATCCCGAAGATCTTGTTCAGTTTGGTCATGTTGGGAATGAGCTTCGCAATGCGGTCGGCATCATTCAACGGTAAGTCCAACACTCGGGCGGTGTCTCGAATGGACGACTTGGCGGCCATGGTTCCGTAGGTAATAATTTGAGCTACCTGATTGGCACCATATTTCTGAATCACATAGTCCATGACCTTAGATCGGCCTTCATCATCAAAATCGATATCAATATCGGGCATGCTCACACGATCCGGATTCAAGAAACGCTCAAAAAGCAGGTCGTACTTAATAGGATCAATATTGGTAATCCACAGGCAATAGGCCACTACCGATCCCGCTGCCGATCCACGACCCGGTCCCACCGACACATCCATGTTTCTGGCTTCGCGTATAAAGTCTTCCGTAATCAAAAAGTACCCCGGATAGCCTGTATTTTGGATAACATCCAGCTCAAAGTTTAGGCGCTCTTTTATGTCGTCGGTAATTTCGCCATATCGCTTTTTGGCCCCTTCAAAAGTGAGGTGCCGCAAGTAGTTGTTTTCCCCGCGCTTCCCGCCATCTGCCTCATCTTCCGCAACTTTAAAAGCTTCTGGGATATCAAATTTTGGCAGCAGTACATCACGCGCCAAGGAAAAGGACTCAATCTTATCCACAATTTCCGAAATACTACTAATCGCCTCAGGCAGGTCCTTGAAGAGGGCTTTCATTTCGGCTTGCGACTTAAAATAATACTCTTCGTTGGGCAATCCATAGCGATAGCCTCGACCCCGACCAATGGGCGTGGCTTGCTTTTCGCCATCCTTTACGCACAATAAAATATCATGCGCATTGGCATTCTCCTTATCGATGTAATAGGTGTTGTTGCAGGCAACTAATTTGATATCGTGTTTCTTCGAAAAATCGACCAAAACTCCATTCACACGACGCTCATCTTCTTGATCGTGCCGCATGATTTCAATATACAAGTCGTCACCAAACTGCTCCTTCCACCATAGCAACGCCTCTTCGGCTTGCTTTTCACCAATATTCAGCACTTTGGAAGCAATCTCTCCAAACAATCCACCCGTAAGCACAATGATGTCTTCCTTGTATTGGGCAATGATTTTTTTGTCAATTCTCGGCAAATAATAAAACCCGTCAGTGTAGGCAAGAGACGCCATTTTTATCAAATTGTGATAGCCCTTTTTATTCTTGGCTAGCAGCACCATCTGGTAGCCATTGTCTTTGTGCGATTTATTCGCGTGGTCTTCACAGACAAAGAACTCGCAACCTACAATTGCCTTTAAAGGAGTAGGTTGTTGAGGCATTTCAGGCACCTCACCCTCAAAATCGGTAGCAGTGTCATCTACTTCCTCATAGGCTTTTACTTCTGCTTCATATTTTTGTTGTTGGGCCTTGTTGTACTCATTGACGGCACGTGTAAAATGAAAGGCGCCCATCATGTTGCCACTATCGGTGAGTGCCACGGCGGGCATCTTATCGGCGATGGCAGCTTCCACCAAATCCTTGGTGGATGAGGTAGATTGCAGGATGGAGAACTGAGAATGGTTGTGTAGGTGAGCGAAGGCCGTTTCCTCCAGTGTGGCCAGATTCTCTTTTATTTCTTCGGAAGAGATTTCTTCTTTCTCCACCTGGGCCTCTAGTTCCTTTTGGATTTTCTCGGAAGCCTTCTTAAGATTGATGTGTTTGAGACCTATTAATGCTATGGTCTGCGGATTTTCTTTTGAAAATTTCTCAAAATAATCTGGGGGAACGTCTAGTTCTTCCGCAGTAAAAACTTCTTTCCGAATTAATTCAAAAAAGCAACGCGTCGTCGCTTCCACATCGGCGGTGGCATTGTGCGCTTCATTAAACGCTTGCCCGAACAAAAACTGGTGCAGTTCGGTAAGGGTGGGTAGTTTGAATTTCCCGTAGCGGCCTCCAGGAAGCTCACAGAGTGCGGCGGTAGTTTCGGTACAGGTATCCAATACTTTCATGTGTGGCATAGGATCTTCAATGCCCAGTCGATAGAGCTCACAACCCATGATGTTGACATCAAAGCCCACATTTTGTCCCACCACAAATTTTGCTTTGGCAAGTACCTCCACAAAACGCTCCACCACTTCGGCTAAAGGCTTTCCGTTTTTCTTGGCCAAGTCGGTCGAAATACCGTGAATCCGTTCGCTATCATAGGGAATGTCAAAACCTTCCGGTTGGATCAAGAAATCGGCGTGCTCTAGAACCCTTCCCATATCGTCATGCAGTTGCCATGCAATTTGTATACAGCGAGGCCAGTTATCTGTATCGCTCACTGGTGCGTTATAACGCTTGGGAAGTCCCGTAGTTTCGGTATCAAAGATAAGATACATGCCGTTGAATTATAAGGTGTTGGTATTTATCGAGCGTGGAATTGCTTCAGCAACAGATTCCGAAGTAAAAATACTAAATCGAGTGCGTTCAAAGAACTAAAGTTGTACACAATACAATTCAGTTATAAACAAAAAAGCCAGGATCCTAGGAACCTGGCTTTCGTATAATTTTTAATACGAGCTATTGGTACTCTACACGCGTATTTCCGATAGTCACGGTATTGTCTCCCGCTTCAAATTCAAAAAAGATCCGAGCCGACCCGGTTGATGTATCGTTAAAGTTTACAGAAATAAGACCTGTTTCAGCCTGAGTAGTGACGCCATTCACGGTGACACTAGCATTATATCCTGTGGTTCCGATGGAATAGTTGCCAGACACGGCATCTGCGGGCACCGTAATTGAGATGGTTCTTGAGGCATCTGACCCAACAATAACAAGGGAGGCTCCTGCTGCCGCTGCCGTTACATTAGTGGCACTAAAAGAGGCATCATTAACTGTTGCCGTCATCGTATTATCACTAGGAAGGCCAGTATCTATCAATCCATCGATAAAAGAAACTTCAAAAAAGAATCCTTTCCGAACGTTTACGCTAATGCTATCGCTCTCACTTCGTTTGGCATTAAACTGAAATGATCCTGTAAGCCAGCCGCAAGAAATACAACGATCCGTTATTTCAATAGAACCTTCTCCAAAAGGGTTCGTGCTGTATACATCATCTGAAGGGTCTTCATAAGAAGCAGAACTTGCGCGTCCTGGGCCTAATTCATAACGACCTAGTTGGCTTTTTTCAATATTTAAGGTAAGTTTTCGACCGCCAGTAATACCTTGAAGAGTGAATGTACCATCTTCATTTTGTATACCACGGATGTCTTGAGCTCGAAAGAAAACGCTGTCAACTTCACTTTGGAAGCCAGGGCTGTTGTCTTCCAAATTTTCACAGCTTGAGAAAGAAATCACAACTGCAAACAGTAGTAATATAATTCGTTTCATAATAGATTTGGGTATTATAGGTTGCAACAAATATAAAAGAAAAGTTTAATCTATCTCGTTTTGAATCAATATTATGGTATCTTTGCGCACTTTAAAAATTATAAATCGGGGTCGAGTACCTCAAAATTAATTACTATGCCAGTAAAAATTAGATTACAAAGACACGGTAAAAAAGGGAAACCTTTTTATTGGATTGTAGCGGCCGATGGTCGTTCAAAAAGAGATGGTAAATACTTAGAAAAATTAGGTACTTACAATCCGAATGTCAACCCAGCTGAAATCATCTTAGATATCGATGGTTCTGTGAAATGGCTTCAGAATGGAGCGCAACCCACAGATACTGCTCGTGCCATTCTTTCTTACAAAGGAGTGATGTTGAAAAAGCACTTAGCCGAAGGTGTTCGTAAGGGAGCATTTTCAGAAGAACAAGCAGAGGAGAAATACAATGCTTGGTTAGATCAAAAGTCAAGTACTGTTGATGCTAAGAAAGGAAAATTAGCAGAAGCTGATGCGAAAGCAAAAGCAGAAGCTTTAGCCGCTGAAAAAGCCGTGAACGAAGCGAGAGTTGCGGTTGCTGTGGAAGAAGAGGTAGAAGAACCTGTTGCTGAAGAAGCAGAAGAGGCACCAGCCGCTGAAGCTACAGAAGAAGCAGCTACTGAAGAAGTTGAGGCACCTGTTGTCGAAGCTACTGAGGAAGCAACCAAAGAAGAGGAATAAACCTTTACGATATGCAAAAGAAGGAATGTTTCTTCGTTGGCAAAATCGTTAAAAAATATAGTTTTAAGGGAGAACTGCTGATCAAATTAGATACAGACGATCCCCAAGAATTTTTAAGAATGGAATCAGTTTTTGTGGAAAAACACAAAAATTTGATTCCATTTTTTATTGAATCTCTTTCTCTGCATAAATCCTCGTTACTTCGTGTAAAATTTGAAGAAATTCAAACCGAGGCGGATGCCGATTCCCTCATAGGAGCCGAACTCTATTTACCGCTCGATCTACTTCCAAAATTAAGTGGAAATAAATTCTATTACCACGAAATCATAGGTTTTGAAGCCCACGACGCCCATTTTGGTCGCATTGGTAGCATTACCGGCGTGAACGATAGCACGCCTCAGCATTTGTTTGAGATTGATCATGATGGCAAAGAGGTGTTGATCCCAATCAATGACGACATCATAAAAAATGTGGACCACGAGGGTAAAAAAATTCTCTTGGAAGCCCCAGCAGGACTCATAGCGCTCTACCTCTAATGGCGCAAGCGTTTCAATTCAAGCAGTTTACGGTCCACCAAGACCAATGTGCCATGAAAATTGGAACAGACGGAGTCTTACTAGGTGCTTGGACCTCCCTGTCCCATCAACCAAATTCTATACTTGATATTGGAGCTGGCACAGGTGTCATTGCACTCCAACTTGCGCAACGAAGTCTTGCAACTACTATTGATGCCATTGAAATTGATGAAGAGGCTCATGTACAATGCGTCGATAATTTTGAAGCGTCTTCTTGGGCCGATCGCTTGTTTTGTTACCATGCGTCCATACAGGAATTTACTTCGGAAATAGACGAAAACTACGACCTCATTGTGTCCAACCCTCCTTTTTATTCTGAAGACTATAAAACAAAAGACTCCGCTCGCGATATTGCACGCTTCAACGACGCCCTGTCTTTTGAGCATTTGATCGTTTGTGCAGCACATTTGCTTTCTGAAGCAGGGATTTTTGCTGTTATACTTCCGAAGAAAGAGGAAGAAGCCTTTATCTCATTAGCGGAACAGCACGGTTTGTTTCCAAAACGTATTTGTAGGGTTCGAGGCAACATTACTTCCGAAGAAAAAAGAACCATGCTCGAATTAGGGTTTGAGAAAACTGAAACCAAAATGGAATCGCTCACCATCGAAAACGCACGTCACGATTACACAAAAGAATATACACAGCTCGTGCAGGATTTCTACTTGAAAATGTAATTAAAAACTACGAAGCATAGGTCGGGTTAAACAGGTTGGGCCTCCACCTCCTTTTACGCTAATGTCTTCCCCACCATAAATGATCACGTCACAACCTGCCTCCAATAGTGCATTATGCGTTTTTGGATTGCCATCAACCATCAAACACTTTTTCGGGGCGATGGCTAGCACATTACAACCCATCGATTCGAATTCGTCGTCGGGCACTTCCACAAAAGTAAAACCCATCTCTTTCAGTTGATTTCGAAATTTGATAGGCATTAAGGGAGAGTAGATTACTGCTAGGTCCTTGGCGACCGGACTTAGGATAGACATGAGGTGAAAGACATCTGACGGTCCCCGATAATGGGGCAATTCTGCCACTAAAACTAGGATTCCCAATGGTTCCAACATATTCTTTAGCTGTAGGATCCCTTCCGGATTACTGCGGTAAGTATGTCCCACGGCCAGCGTTTTTTCATCTAACCAGGCCACATCCCCACCTTCTAGAGTTCCGGGAGACTTAATTTCACCCAAAATAGGGATGTTCAAGGCTAAATACGTCTGTTTTTGAGCCTCAGGTTCATATCTTCTACCATTTTTTCCCATGCGACAAAGTATCATTCCAAAATCGGTCGCGATGGACGCATCCCTGCAATAGATGGCATCGATCCCCGTTTTGGCATGCAACGGAAAATGATGAATTTCTATATCGGCTGCCCGCAGACTATTTTCAAAAATTCTATATTCCTCACTGGCTTTGGTATAATCCGGTTGAGAACTATAATTCAATTCCTCCCACTGTACTTTAAGAGTCGCATCCGAAATAAAAGCGTTCTTGGCGGGTTTAATAAAAATGGATTCGAGTTTTAAATATTCTGAATGATTTGTTGTATTCATTAATCTTCTTTGTTTTTAATCCATTTCATATAAATATAAACAGGTATTCCTATGAGCATTAGCAAAAAACCGTAGAAAACGGTGTCCGGTCCAGAACCATATATTGCCCATAATGAATATGAAAATCCTAAAGCTGATAATACAAATGTTTTTATCCAGCTTTTAGTGTGAAGCTTTTTTTCAATAACAATTAATGCATAGGATGCTGCAGTAAACAAATAAGGCATTAGCACAACCAATACTGAAAGTTGAATAATGACTTCAAATTGTTCCACCAATCCTTCCGAATAGTTCATTAACATAACAATCGACGACAATACTCCGCCGATAATAAATCCATTCACAGGAGCTCCTTTTTTATTTTCTCTCTTAAAAAAGCTGGGAAATAAATCATCTTTTGCTGTTGCCATCGAAATTTGTCCTGTAATTAAGATCCAGCCATTTAATACTCCAATCCCCGATATGATAACTCCTACAGCTACAAAATAACCCCCATATTCACCACCCATAATCTTAGCAGCTTCCGCAAATGGTGCAGGAGAATTTTGCAATATATCCAAAGGCAATATCCCAAATAAAACAACGGTGCCCAATATATATAATACTGTTGTAATGATGGCACCTAGCATGGTTGCTCTTGGCACCGTTTTTTCTGGGTTTTCAATATTTCCTGCTGGAATCGTAGCGCATTCAATACCCAAAAATGCATATAAAGTTAATGTTGCTACTGCAGATAATGTTGAAAAGTTACTTTCTCCAGTTAAATTAAAAGATGGAAAATTCTCTAATTTAAAGAAGAATAGTCCAAATATTATAATGAATACTAATGGCAAAATTTTTAGTACGGTAGTCACCAATTGAACCCTCCCAGATTCTTTAATTCCTCTAGAGTTGATCCAAGTAAATATCCAAATAAGAGCCAATCCTAGACTAACAGACAAAATCGAATTAGTTGCTAATTCAGGGATAAAAAAACTCGCTGCTCCAATAATAGCTATTGCAATGGCTCCATTACCTACCCAACAGGCTACCCAATACCCCCAAGCAACTAAAAAACCAATAAAATCTCCAAAACCAGCTTTTGAATAAACATAAGGCCCACCACTTTTACTTACAATTATCTTACTGAAATTGCTAAATATTTTAGCCAGTATCAATGCGCCAGTTGCTGTAAATATCCAGCCCAATAAACTAATACTGCCGTAGTTTGATAATACTGCTGGTAAAACAAAAATACCTACGCCAATCATATTACCAACCACGAGAGAAGTGGCGGTTAATAAACCAATTTTTTGAGGTTCTTTGCCCATAAGAAATCAATTATTAAAGTATCTTAAAATATTATTACTTAATTTTAGGGTATACTAAATATACATCTATTAAGCGTATGATGCACAAATTTCATATTCACCCAGATATTAAGCAAGCGGAAACACTCCCCGCCTCTTTTTATAGAGACCAAGATGTTTTTGATGCCATCAAAGAAAAAGTTTTTCTAAAGTCTTGGCAATGGATTGGAGATGTAGATTTAGTAACCCTGCCAGCATCTGTTTATCCTTTTACTTTATTGGACGGATTTTTAACAGAGCCCTTATTGCTAACTCGAGAAGAAAATGACGCGATACATTGTCTTACTAATGTTTGTACGCATCGAGGTAATCTCGTTGCACTAAATGGTGGTAAATCGAAAAATTTGGTTTGTGGCTATCACGGCAGACGGTTTCAGTTGGATGGGAAATTTATGAGCATGCCAGAATTTGAAGAAGCAGATGATTTTCCCAGACCCTGTGATAATCTACATCGATTCTCACTAGAAAAATGGGGGCCGCTTTTGTTCGTTGGATTGGATCCCGAATTTGATTTCAGTAAAGTGATTGAAAAAATGAAAGAGCGGGTCGGTTTCCTTCCTCTGAATGAATTTTCATTGGACGAAGTACTTTCTAAGGATTTTCTGGTACATGCACATTGGGCGCTTTACTGTGACAATTACCTTGAGGGCTTTCATATCCCCTTCGTACACGAAGATCTAAATAAAGCGCTGGACTACGGAAGCTATAAAACTGAAGTCTATGACTATTGCAACATTCAAATAGGTTATACGAACGATGCTACCGAGATATTCGATCTTCCCGAAGGACACCCGGATTATGGAAAGAAGGTTGCGGCCTATTACTATTGGGTGTTCCCTAACATGATGTTCAATTTTTATCCTTGGGGATTATCTATTAATATCGTTAAACCCATAGACATAAATAGAACCAAGGTCTCCTTTATCTCCTATGTCTACGACCCATCAAAACTTGAAAAAGGGGCTGGCAGTGGGCTTGAAAAAGTGGAACGAGAAGACGAGTTTGTGGTAGAAAATGTTCAAAAAGGTGTAAACTCAACTTTTTATAAGGCGGGACGCTTTTCTCCCACTCGCGAAAAAGGGGTTCACCATTTTCATCGCCTTTTAGCTCAATTCCTAAACAAATAATTTTCTTTTTTCGATAAAGATTTTCCGTTAAATAAATGTGTTATTCACAAGCAATAACTAAATTTGACCATCAAAATTTCTTTTACATGAGACCGGACTTATTTGAAGCGCCAGATTACTACAATTTGGATGACTTATTAACGGAAGAGCATAAATTAATTCGCGACGCAGCCCGAGCCTGGGTAAAACGCGATGTATCCCCTATCATTGAGGAAGCAGCCCAAAATGCTGAGTTCCCAAAATCGATCATACCTGGATTGGCAGAAATTGGTGCCTTTGGACCCTATATCCCTGTGGAATACGGAGGTGCAGGATTGGATCAGATTTCCTATGGTTTGATCATGCAAGAAATTGAACGTGGCGATAGTGGCGTTCGGTCAACCGCTTCAGTTCAGTCTTCGTTGGTGATGTATCCTATCTGGAAATACGGAAACGAAGCACAACGCAATAAATACTTGCCGAAATTGGCCTCTGGAGAGTGGATGGGATCGTTTGGTCTTACCGAACCAGATCATGGAAGTAATCCGGCGGGTATGACTACCAATTTCAAAGACAAGGGTGATCATTATTTACTGAATGGTGCCAAACTTTGGATCTCGAATTCGCCTTTCTGCGATGTGGCCGTAGTGTGGGCAAAAAATGAAGAGGGTAGAATACACGGTTTGGTGGTGGAAAGAGGCATGGAGGGCTTTAGCACTCCTGAAACTCATAATAAATGGTCGTTGCGGGCTAGTGCCACTGGAGAGTTAATCTTTCAAGATGTGAAAGTGCCAAAAGAAAACCTATTGCCAAACAAGTCGGGATTAGGAGCACCACTCGGGTGTTTAGATTCGGCTCGTTTTGGAATTGCTTGGGGCGCTATTGGAGCAGCGATGGATTGTTACGATACAGCCCTGCGGTATTCAAAAGAACGCATTCAGTTTGGAAAACCTATTGGTGGTTTCCAATTACAGCAAAAGAAACTAGCCGAAATGATTACAGAAATTACCAAGGCACAATTATTAGCTTTCCGCTTAGGGCAACTTAAAAACGAGGATCGCGCTACTTCTGCGCAAATCTCTATGGCAAAGCGTAATAACGTGGATATGGCTATTAAAATAGCTCGTGAGGCTCGTCAGATGCTCGGTGGCATGGGAATTACCGGTGAATACCCAATCATGCGTCATATGATGAATTTGGAAAGTGTGATTACCTACGAAGGAACACACGACATCCACTTACTGATTACGGGACTTGATGTGACCGGCTTAAACGCCTTCAAATAAAATCAGCTGTTAAATACAAAGGCTCCCATCTCGGAGCCTTTTTTTTTGCAATCCATTTGCCGAACTTATCGCAAGTTGTATCTTTAAAAAAATAGTTGCCATGTCGTCACAAAAAAGAATCTCTAATGCCTACCGAACCGCACCACGGGTTTCTTTCAACGACGACTCCAAATTTATTCTTTTCAGTGATTGCCATCGCGGCGATAATAGTTTTGCAGACGACTTTGCCAATAACCGTAACATATACTTCCACGCCTTAAAACATTATTACAACGAGGGTTTTATTTATTGTGAATTAGGAGACGGCGATGAACTTTGGGAGAATTTAGAATTTAAATCCATCCTCGAAGCACATAAAAATGTGTACGATCTCATGATTAAATTCTTTAAAGAGAATAGGCTCTACCGACTTTTGGGAAATCACGATATGGTATACCGAAGAAAAAGCTATGTCGAAAAGCATCTGCATAGTTATTTTAACAAGGTCACCGGAAAAGATGAGCCACTATTCCCAGGAATCAATTTTACCGAAGGCCTTGTCCTGCAGCATGAGAACAGCGGACAAGAATTATTTATGTTGCACGGCCATCAAGCCGACTGGATGAATTACATAGGCTGGAAATTCAACCGATTTATGGTTCGGGCACTCTGGCGACAATTGCAAGTCTTCGGTATTAGCGATCCTACTAGCCCCGCTAAAAATTATCGGGAGCTCATCAAAGTAGAAAAGCGGTGTAAAAAATGGATTATTGAAAATAAGAACATGCTTACCATTACAGGGCATACGCACCGCCCTCGATTTCCCGAACCGCATGAAATTCCTTTATTTAATGATGGAAGCTGTGTGCACCCTAGAAGCATTACTGGTTTGGAAATAGAAAATAATGCCATCTCTTTAATCAAATGGCAAATCGCAACTACCGAGGATGGTACCCTGAAAGTAATTCGGAAAGTGTTGGAAGGACCTCAAAACTTGTTGGACTACCACCAAAATCAATAAACGGAACAAAACGATCTAAAATAAATTGCGAAGAATTCGCTAACGTACAAACGTGCTATTCTGCAGG
>Ga0316204_10011516_pt1 | contig 11044 bp, 7 predicted proteins | sample 6monrhotite_MG_2_FD_205661 | JGI IMG/M metagenome (GOLD analysis project Ga0316204, IMG submission 205661) | Microbial mat bacterial communities from mineral coupon in-situ incubated in ocean water Damariscotta River, Maine, United States -... | ecosystem: Environmental > Aquatic > Marine >...
AGAATTATTCATTAGAGGAAATCGAATTGAAGTATAGTAGCGTTCATTATTATTCTGATCATATATGACATCTTCAGATTCAACTTCAGTTTGCGTTTCAACAACATACTGCTCTACTTCATAAGAATTATTAGCTAAATCATTTGGAAATATTTCATTACTAGTCTTACCAACAACATCACGTTTAGATTTACCTAAAATTTTTTCAAACTGTTTATTGACAAGAATATAACGTCCATCTAGGTCTTTAAGGTAAATAATTGATTGGGCATGCTCTATAATCTCATTTACCTTGCTTTCACTTTCATGAAAATTTAACTCTGCTTGTTTCATATCTGATAAGGATTTTTGTAAATTCTGATTAGCTTTAGATACTTCACTTGCCATAGCATTAAATTCTTCAGATAACACGCCCAATTCATCATCAGAATCAATTAATATAGAATGAGAAAGATCTCCTTCACCTATTGTTTTTGCTGCCAATAATAATTTATTTATCGGTTGAGTGATGCTCCTGCGTATATACACCATTAAACCAATAATAAAACACGTGAAAATAGCTACGAAACCAATAAGCCTAACAATATATTCTTCCTGCTGTAGAGCTGCTTGACTACTAATAGATGAAAGTTTTTCAATGTCATTCGAATTAGCTTTAATGTTAGCCATCAATTGTGCACCAAGACGCAAGGTCAGATCGTTATTGTTTGGTCGGTCGTTAACATCCTTACTCGAATTTTTTATTATCTTTTCAAATAATAAGTGAATATTTTCAGTTCGTGTTACAACTCTAGTTTTAGTCCTATTAGCGCTCTTGCTTAAAACAGGTAGTTCACCAACTAAAGTCTTTACGTCTTTATATGCTATTCGCCATTGAGAAATTATTCTAGAATATTTGAAACGTAAATATTCATTTGTATGATTTTCTAAACGATGAAATGTAATTAAAACTTTATCGGCATAACGCTCTGATTCAACAAATTCTGAAAACTTTTTATATTGAGAAATGTACAAATAACTTACAAAGAGTGACGATGCAATTGGTAGAAAAATAATCATTGTTAACTTTGTGGTGATTTTCATAACAATCTTTATTTATTAATCGTAATAACTTCAGGCTTGATAGATAGTAATGGTTCTAAAGTTAGATAATCTAAAAAATTTGGCATTCCATGTCTGTTATAAAATTTATTATCAATAACCCAACGAGCCTCATCTTCTAGGTTCAGGAGCAGCAACTGGTCTAAACTAACGGATAAATTAAGTGATGATAAGGACTTAATAATACTTTCTTTACTAATATTTAATGTTTTTGATAATAAACCTATTGATTCTAATTTATTCTTATTTAAAAAATCTTCAGCATCTAAAGTGGCCTTTAGGATTTTAGTTAAAATACTTTTATTCTTTTCTATATACGTATTAAATGCAACTAGCTCAAAAGATTTTAAATACAAGCCAGGTGTTTCAAAGACTATGGCATTATCACCCAGCAACTTTACCGCCTCACTTAAAAATGGTTCTCTTGTTGAAATTATATCTGTTTTATTCTGTTTAAGTGCTTGCGGCAAATCTTCAACTCTCATGAAAGATTTGATCATATCCTTTTCTGCTATTTTATTTTCAAGCAAAAATAGATGCATATAAAAATGCGCCGATGATTTACTTTGCGTTGATATTCTCTTTCCTTTTATATCAGCTACCTTATTAATTCCTCTATCCCTAGCGGCAACGATTACATTATCATTACTTGATTTACCGATTGTTGCGAAGATACTAAAATCCTTGCGTTTAAAACTCTGGAAGATAATGGGGCCTTCTGCCGTTGCAGCAACATCCACCTTCCTTCCCAACATTCCTTTGAGTGCACGCTTGCCACTTTTAAATGTAGTTAATGTTACATCCAGGCCATTCTTCTTATAAAACTGTTTTTTATCAGCGATAATCATTAACCAACTTGGAGGGGTATGCGTAACACCTAGCCGGACTTTTTCAATAGTAGTGTTAGTTTCAATCGTGCTCTTTGATATATCCATTTTGCCATCACACGCGACAACAAACATAGTTAATGCTATCAAACTGGAGACAGGGATTTTTCTTTGCCATTGGCTTAAAAAAAACAAAGAGGGATATTTCGACATGAGCTAATCCTTGTTATATTAAAAGAACCAATCATGTTTAATAGTAGCAAAAATATTGAAAGATGGTGCCCCCGGCAAGACTCGAACTTGCGACCAATCGATTATGAGTCGAGTGCTCTAACCAACTGAGCTACAGGGGCGTATTGAAACGCGCTTGAGTATAACACTGCAAGCGCGAGAGACAAAACTAGGGATAATATAAGGCAGTTAGAAATCTTTCTTAATATTATTCTTTTTTATACTTTCAAAGTATAGGAAACTATTATTATTCCGAATCAAGGAAACTACGTAATTGATCTGAACGACTAGGATGACGCAACTTGCGTAAAGCCTTCGCCTCGATTTGACGAATACGCTCACGAGTCACATCAAACTGTTTTCCTACTTCTTCTAAAGTATGGTCAGTATTCATATCAATACCAAAACGCATACGCAAAACTTTCGCTTCTCTTGCAGTTAAACCTTCCAAGATATCTTGTGTCGCTTCACCTAAACCAGAACCCGTTGCCGAGTCTAATGGAGATGTTACGTTACCATCTTCAATAAAATCACCTAAGTGCGAATCTTCATCATCACCAATCGGCGTTTCAGTAGAGATTGGCTCTTTAGCGATTTTAAGGACTTTACGAATTTTATCTTCAGGTAACTCCATTTTCTCTGCAAGTTCTTCTGGTGTCGCTTCACGCCCTAAATCTTGGAGCATTTGACGTGAAATACGATTCAGCTTGTTAATCGTTTCAATCATATGTACAGGGATACGAATAGTACGCGCCTGATCCGCAATAGACCGAGTTATTGCCTGACGAATCCACCATGTTGCATAGGTTGAGAATTTATAACCACGACGGTATTCAAATTTATCAACGGCTTTCATTAAGCCAATATTTCCTTCTTGAATTAGATCCAGGAATTGCAAACCACGGTTTGTATATTTTTTTGCTATCGAGATAACTAATCTAAGATTAGCCTCAACCATTTCTTTTTTGGCACGACGAGCTTTCGCTTCACCAATCGACATCTTGCGATTAACATCTTTAATTTCAGAAATAAGCATGCAGCACTTTTCTTCCAGGTTCGCTAGTTTAGTTTGTGCACGGAAGATGTCGTCTTTATGCTCTTCTAAAACAGGTGAATATTTTTCATCCGCATCAATATGAGCTTGTAACCAGGTTAAATCTGCCTCGTTATCCGGAAATGACGTAATAAATTGTTTACGCGGCATATGCGCTTTGCCTACGCAGACTGTCATAATCACTTTTTCATGGGCGCGAATTTCACTAATTAATTTGCGCATTTGAGTCACTAAACGTTCCACCATTTTTGGTGTCAGTTTTAACTCCATAATTTGGTCAATAAGATCTTCTCGGATCTTCGTTGTTTTCTTATCGGAGAAGCCTTTATCTTTTGACGCAGCCATCATTTTATTAAACAGTTTTTCTATTTTCTTAAAACGTGCTGCTGCTTCTTCTGGATCAGGACCGGTATCAACAACTTCTTCATCGTCATCATCAGATTCTTCTCCATGAGCACCCGGTACTGTAATTTCATCAGGTGCATTAGGATCAATATAAGCCGTTAAAATATCTGTAAGCTTGAATTCTTCTCTCTCAATACCTTTATGGCATTCAATTAGAGTTGCGATGGTTTCCGGATAACATGAAAGCGACCAAAGCATTTGCTTTAAGCCTGCTTCTATACGTTTCGCAATTGCAATTTCGCCTTCACGCGACAATAATTCAACCGCACCCATTTCACGCATATACATGCGAACAGGATCCGTTGTGCGACCAAATTCGCTATCAACATTGGCTAGTGCGGCGGCAGCTTCTTCTGCAGCATCTTCATCAACACTATTGCCAGATTCAAGTAATGTATCGCTATCTGGGGCAACTTCATGCACAGTTATGCCCATGTCATTGATCATTGCAACGATGTCTTCAATTTGATCAGGGTCAACAATATCATTAGGCAGGTGGTCGTTAACCTCAGCATAGGTTAAGTAACCTTGCTCTTTTCCCTTTGCAATCAATATCTTAAGCTGAGATTGCTGCTGACTTTCTTTCAATTCGGGTGCTTTACTTACACTCATTCACTGTGCTCACATTAATTCGAGATAAAAGATCAGAATTCTACACTAGATCTGTGATTTTTCTATATAAATACATAGATAACTATAGACTTTTTATGCATTTATTTAGTCCGTTTAACGCACTATTTATGTTTAATTGGCATTAAATCGCATTTATTGGGTTCTTTGGCTCAACTGTTTTAATTCCATCTTCTCTTCAGCGCTCAATTGGCCATGATTTGATTTGGTTAAAAGATGTTCAAACCGCATTTCTTTTGATTGTCCATACAAACTATCCATCACTCCTAGGAACTCGGCTTCCAAACTAGCTTCATCTTCAAGCTCAGGCTGCCACTGTGCTAATTTTAGCAGGTGTGGATAACTTTGTTGGCCATCATCCAGAGCCGACCAGCGCTCTAAAATAGCTGCACAATTGATATGGGGATTCTCATGCAACAAATCAAGCAATTTTCGCAAAATATCAATACCGGGCATATCCAATTCTGCTAATTGATTCGGTACTGTCACTAATTGCGCTAATCGAGGTAAATGCAATAAACGCATAATCACCATTCGTATTGGAGATAAACCTGATTTTTCAGATTTTCGTGCATTTTGAGTTCTAACTTTCCTATTTTTCTCAGAAGATACTGTTCTGCCTTGTTGCGGTTTAGAGGCTCCCAAGCTCGCCTTATTTTCAAAAATTGATTCTATTTCAGCTGCTTCCATTCGAGCCAGCTGCGCCAATTGTTGCAATACCATCTGACGATATACACCTGGCAATAATTGGCTTACGAGGGGGCGCGCCTCTTCAACTAATTGAGCCCGACCATCAATACTTGAACTGTCGATATTCGCACAAAGGTTCTCAAATAAATATTCTGAAAACGTTTTAGATTTACTAAGCTCTGCTTCAAAACCTTCTTTACCGTTGGTTCGAATATAACTATCCGGATCTTCACCCTCAGGCAAAAACATAAAGCGAATCTGCAATCCTTCTCGAATCACCGGTAACGCATTATTTAATGCGCGCCATGCTGCTTCTTTGCCAGCACGGTCACCATCGAAGCAAAAATATATTTCATGACTTAAGCGAAACAAACGCTGCAAATGATCCGCTGTGGTAGCAGTACCCAAAGTGGCTACAGCATAGTGCACGTCAAATTGTGCCAATGCCACAACATCCATATAGCCTTCCACCACCAAAACTTTTTCGATTTTACGTAACGCTTTACGCATTTCGTATAAACCATATAACTCTCGCCCCTTATGAAATAAAGGTGTTTCCGGAGAGTTTAGATACTTAGGGCTATCATCACCCATTACGCGACCACCGAATGCAATGCATCGACCCCGTTGGTCTCGAATAGGGAACATCACCCGATCACGAAAACGATCGTAGGTTCCCCCTCGGTCATTTTTAATAAGCATACCCACTTCAACAAGCTTACTCTCAAGCCCATCAGGATTTTGCGTTGTCGCTCCGGCTAAAGCGCTCATCGATGACAATGCTTTTAAAACTGACTCATACCCCGGAGGCGCATAACCTATTCCGTATTCCTTAGCGATCTCACCGCTGAGCCCGCGCTGCTTTAAATACTCAACGGCTTGTGGTGCTTGGGGATGTTCGCGCAATTGTTTGCGATAGAATTGATCGACTTGTTGCATAAGTTGATAGAGCGAATCAGCCTGCTTCGCCTTTACGGCATAGCCTGAGCCACCCTTGGCATCATCTACTTTTTCATGCGGCACTTCCAAGCCTAAATTACTTGCTAACTCTTCCACGGCTTCAGGGAAGCTTAGATGTTCATATTCCATTAAAAAACGCAGCGCCGAACCACTCTCACCACAACCAAAGCAATGATAAAACTGCTTAGTCTCACTCACCGAAAAAGATGGCGTTTTCTCATTATGAAAAGGGCAACACGCCTTATGATTCGTACCCGCCTTTTTCAAAGGCACACGCGCATCAATCACCTCGACGATATCAGTTCGTGCTAGAAGGTCGTCAATGAAATATTGTGGGATTAAACCAGCCATGAATCCATTTTATGGGTTTTAAGGGTGAGACGCGAGGAGATACGTAATTTGTTTTAACTTCAGACTAGCTTTTCCAATGAACGATCACGGTTAACCTAAGCTTAGTGTACAAGGCATAAATTGGTGAAAAAAACGGAGTTTACGACAGTAAATGAGTATTTATGAGACAGTTTATAACGCAGGTATCTAGGCTTAGGCTAAGCGTGATTTAATTTTGGCGCTTACTTGGGCCATGTCTGCCTTACCCGCAATTTTAGGCTTAATCATTCCCATAACCTTACCCATATCTTTCATCTCAGCGGCACTAGTAGCAGCAATCGCTTCAACAATAAGGGCATCAACGTCTTCATCAGACATTTGTTCAGGCATGTATTCTTTGATAATCGCAACTTCTGCAACTTCTATTGCAGTCAAATCATCTCGGCCCGCTTTTTCAAAGGCTTCGATTGAATCTTTACGTTGCTTTAACATTTTTTCTAAAACAGCAACAATATCGTCATCTTTATCAAGCTCAATACGCTTGTCGACTTCAATTTGTTTAATCGCAGACGTAATTAGACGCAGTGTTTTAAGGCGCTCTTTTTCTTTCGCGCGCATTGCATCTTTAACGTTGTCGTTGATTCGTTGTTTTAGCTTAGACATAATAATTATTCTTATTAAATATTTTTAGTGACTCTTTAACGAGCGACCAAAAAACTAGCCTGCTACTTTTTTAACAAAGTGGCAGGCCAACCAATAAATTCTAATAATATAAATCTAGTAAAGACGAACTAAGCGTGAACGTTCACGAGATAATTTTTTCTGATGACGTTTAACGGCCGCAGCAAGTTTGCGTTTACGAATTGAAGTTGGTTTTTCATAAAATTCGCGACGACGTACTTCAGATAAAACACCGGCTTTTTCACAAGAACGCTTAAAACGACGTAGTGCTACGTCAAATGGTTCGTTTTCTTTTAGCTTAACAAAAGGCATATCTTTCCTCTATATTTCCACATTACTTTTTAGCTACAATGACCCAAAAGGGCGCGCTATTCTAACGCAGCGGCTGAGCAAAGCAAAGAGATCACTGAGTAATTTACTCTTTTCTTTCATTTTCAAGCAAAATAGCAACTAAAAAGTCAGGTAAAAGACAATATGCGTGTTTTAGGAATAGAAACCTCCTGTGATGAGACCGGCATCGCTATTTACGATAGTGGTTCAGAAAACTCAAAACCAGGCATAATCGCCGATGTTCTACATAGCCAAATTGAGCTTCATGCTCAATATGGTGGTGTAGTCCCTGAACTCGCTTCACGTGACCATGTACGTAAGATTATCCCGTTAATTAACCAAGCCCTTGAGCAGTCTAAGCTCAGTGCTAGCGATATAGATGGTATCGCTTATACCAAAGGCCCGGGGCTCCTGGGAGCGTTGCTTGTTGGTAGCTCGGTTGGACGTTCACTCGCCTATGCTTGGGACATACCAGCCATTGGCGTACACCACATGGAAGGCCATCTACTCGCTCCTATGTTGGAAGAATCTCCGCCCGCTTTTCCTTTTGTGGCTTTACTTGTTTCAGGAGGCCATACCCAACTCATATCTGTAAAGGGGATTGGCGAGTATGAGCTTTTAGGAGAATCAGTTGATGATGCGGCTGGCGAAGCCTTCGATAAAACAGCAAAGATGATGGGATTGAGCTACCCAGGCGGTCCGACGTTAGCTAAATTAGCGTTAACAGGAAATAGTGGTCGCTTTAAACTACCTCGTCCGATGACCGATCGACCTGGCCTAGACTTCAGCTTCAGTGGATTAAAAACAGCAGCGCTTACAACATGGCAAAAATCAGATCAATCAGCTCAAACACAGGCCGACCTAGCGTATGCATTCCAAGATGCAGCCGTGGAAACAATCGCGATTAAATGCCGACGAGCATTAGAACAAACTAAAATGAAAACACTGGTAGTCGCAGGTGGAGTAAGCGCTAATACTTATTTACGCTCACGACTAAAGGAACTTGTTAAACAACACAATGCAAACGTTTACTATCCGCGCCCTGAGTTTTGCACTGATAATGGAGCCATGATTGCCTATGCAGGCTGCCAACGTTTATTAGCTGGGCAACAACAAGATCTCGATTTTTCAGCTACTGCTCGTTGGCCAATACAAAACCTTGAATCAATACGTCGTTAATATTTTTTTATTTAAACTTCTAAACTGGTTTTATCATCAAGTACTAATTCGGACGGTTTATTTATCCAGTTACCTTGAACACAATCCACGCCTATTTCTTTTAGTTGCAAATAAATCTCTTCACTTTCAACAAATTCGGCAATGGTTTTCATATTCATCACGTGACCAATATCATTAATACTTTTAACCATAGCCAAATCAACGACATCACTAATAATATCTTTTACAAATAAACCATCAATTTTCAAATAATCAACAGGTAGTGTTTTTAAATAAACAAGTGAAGACAAGCCTCGTCCAAAATCATCTAACGCAAACCGACAACCATGTCCCTTTAGAGCCTTAATAAATTGAACGGCAACATTGATATCTTTAACTGCCGCAGTTTCTGTTATTTCAAAACAAATATTTTTTCCTGAAATACTAAAGCGCTTCAACTGTTGAAGAATAAAAGCTAAAAATCCTTCAGCACCGATCGACATTTGAGATAAATTAATTCCATAAGTAATATTATTTTTCTCAGTGTTGTTATTAATAAATTTAAACAACGTTGAGATAACATAACGGTCAATATCAGGAGCCAGATTGTATCTTTCTGCGGCAGGTAAAAAAGCGCCTGGAGGAACTATTTCTCCATTATCACCACGCATTCGAACAAGTACTTCGCTATATTCAAGCTCGTCCAAAGGCAAACCCGATTTCATTACATCTTGCTGAAAAAGTGTGAAATTGTTTTCATCTAATGCTTTTGTAATTTTAGCAACCCATTGCATCTCGCCATAGCGCGTTACCATTTCAGCATCATCTGGTTTATATACATGAACTCTATTCCGTCCAGTATCTTTAGCAGCGTAGCAAGCCGTATCTGCTGCACTCATAATTAACTCTACGGTTAAACTGTTTTTATTAACAGGAACTAAACCAATACTCGCACCGATTCTAAAAACAGTATCATTCCATTCATAATGAAACTCTTGTATTTGTTCTTTAAGTTGATTTGCTATTTTTTCTGCATCATCAAGTGAACAGTTTTCAATAAGCAAACCAAACTCATCTCCACCCAATCTAGCTAAAATATCACCCTCACGAATTTTGTGCTGAAGCATAGAGCTTAGTCGTCGCAACAATGCATCACCCGCCACATGACCACAGGTATCATTTACAACTTTAAATTGGTCAAGGTCGATATATAACATCGCATGACTTGAGTTTTCACTCAAAGCAATACCTAACATATTATTTAATTTTATTTCAAACTCACGGCGATTAACCAACCCCGTTAACTCATCATGTCCGGCTTGGTATGTTACCCGTTCTTTTTCTTGTATTAATTTTTTAGCGGTCTTCTTATGCTCGTTAATTTCATTTTTCAATTTAACTTGATAAGCCTCAATAGCTTGTCGCATAGACGAAAAACTGTTTACTAGACGGCCTAATTCATCACGGCCAGATGGAGGCAAACTGGAATCAAACTGCCCCTTTGCTAAGTTATCCGAAGCTTCAACGAGCTTATATAATGGTTTGTGAATAATAAAACGAATCAAAAATAACATTGCGATGATAAACAGCGTAAGACTAATAATAAAGACTAACAACATATCATTTTGGAAGGCTTGCACTTGCTCATAATCTTGAGAAACGTCAATAACAACAACCAAATTACCAAGAATCTGATCTAAGTAATAAACGGTTTGGGTTATTGAAATTTCAAATTCATTACTTGCCTTAAGCGGTTCAGCTGCATCCAAAGGATATAAAATATCACCATGCTTATCATACAAATAGATTGCCATCCAATCAGGATTAGATTCCAAAACAATATCGATATTTTCGTAAATGGCGGCAAGTTGATTTTCTAGCAAAAGTGGCACAAGGCCATCTACAACTGTTTTCAAATGCGCCTGTAGATGTTCTGAGTCTTCAACTTTTATGTATTCATATAATTTTGGTGACCAAACATATTGGATATGTACAACTAAAGTAATGATTAAAATAAAAAGTGGGATTAAAAATTTTGAACGAATATTCATTTCACTTATTGCTCAAAATATTTTTCAAGATTATATTTTTTTAATTGCTGATAGTCCGAGATATTTGTCGTTACTAAGGCATTAATGGGGACATTATGAAAAAGTTCTTTACCTTTGCCTGTGTTAAATAACTTAATCAAACCATCTTTTATTAATTTTCTTTTACTAGCTGAAACTCGCGGATGGATAGCAATTGGATGCGGAACAATATCTGGTGTTTTATAAATAATTCGAAGTCTGTTTTTTATTGCATCAGCTTGATGTAAAAGAGTTCTTTCAACACCACCGCCTGCACTCACTAATTTTTTAACAACGTGAAGATAAACTGAGCTATGCGTTTGTACATAGCGAGGTTTAAACTTAATAGCAAATTTCTCAATTAATATGGATCGCATTAATAATGAAGCACCTAATGCATTAGGTGAAGGAAAAGCAATTTCTTTCCCTCTTAATTGCTTAACCGATTTAATTAAACTATTCTTTTCTACAACCAAAACCCCATTTAACATATTTCTATCTCGAACCAATGGTAAATACCCTTGAGTCTTATAGGCCGTCAAAATATGATAAGGATTCATATACGCAAGATCATACTC
>Ga0316204_10011517_pt1 | contig 11043 bp, 12 predicted proteins | sample 6monrhotite_MG_2_FD_205661 | JGI IMG/M metagenome (GOLD analysis project Ga0316204, IMG submission 205661) | Microbial mat bacterial communities from mineral coupon in-situ incubated in ocean water Damariscotta River, Maine, United States -... | ecosystem: Environmental > Aquatic > Marine >...
GTCTTCGGCTTCATGGGGTTGCTGGCCTTTGGCTTCAGTTTCATTCTGATCCCGATGTTCACCCTAAGCCGTGGCATGCCCACGTGGCGCGGGTCACTGACCCTCGGGGTCTCTCTGCTGGCGATTGGTCTGGCCTGTTTTGGCTTGATGTACGCAATCAAGGCAGTCGTCTACGCGGGTTTTGTCGCCGGACTGGCGGCCAGTATAGTCTATCTCTGGACCATGGCCGAGATGCTGAAATCGGGCATGCGCAAACGCCTCGGCATCCCCTTCATCCTGATCCGCTTTAGTTGGGCGCTGCTGCCCGTCTCTTTGTTGATTGGCGTCCTGACCTATGGCGGCTGGATGGAGGGAAGGGGCTGGACGCTGTTCGGGTTCATGCTGTTGGTCGGATGGCTACTGACGTTTTTGCTCGGCATCCTCTTAAAGATTTCTCCCTTTCTGGCCTCCATGCACAGCGCCGTCGGCGATGGCCGCCCGGCGCGACTGTCGAGCCTGACACCCGAATGGCCACAAAAGGTACTGGTTGTCTGCCATCCGACGGCATTGATTTTAGTCGGCGCTGGCGTCGTATCCGGCCACATACCGGCTATTCAGGTTGGCGCACTGATCGGTGTCGCCGGAGCGCTGGCGATGTTGGGTTTTGTCCTTGAAGTGATCAGGCGTCTTCATGCCCACCGGGCGCACGCCGCCCCGTGATCTTGCGCCCATTTTCATTTCATCGTGAATCGGCTCTGCGAAGTGCTTGGGCTACTATCCGCGCCTACGGCAGTGACCCCTACTTAACCGAGACCAGCATTTCAAAACCACTGCGGCCAAACCATCAGAGAAGAATGACACTCTCGAAATGTTTGGGCAGGTCGCGAATGGCGACCTTGGTTAGATCCTTGTCCAGTTCGGCTCTTACTTTCGACAGCGCTGGCCGGTCCAAGGCGTTCCTCAATTCTCCAAGCGTCTGCGGTGGAGCCACAAGGATCAGCGAATCAAAGGTGCCGCGGTGACACGCCGAGTTTATGTGTTTCGCCATTTCCTTGGCGAACAGGTGTTTTTCGTACTGATGGCCGTTCACTTTCGGTTCCATAGCGTGGCGCCCGCTGTTGCCGCCTACGGAACGTCCAGGCCGGTCGGAGACGATATCTCGGTTTTTGCGGTTGTCGGAGACGAAGTCGACATTTGAAGTATTGCGCAGCCCCAACCCTGGTCCGTCATTGGCCAGAATCCGCGCCCGCGCGCCATCTGCGACGACTATCCAACAGGTATTGTTTTTTACCATAGTCCTCACCCTCTTCGTGGTTTGAGCCTACTCTTCATATATGCACTGGTTGCGTCCGCCACCAGCGTACCGGCGGTTTTCTCACCGGCACCGATCATTGACTTTGGCTGCGTCCGTCGGCACCTCAGGTATGCGAATAACGGAACCCGCTCCGCTCTTCCGGCTTTTTGTCATGGCGGCTAAAATGACCGTGCACGGCGTCGTTGACCAAACCTTCGAAGACCTCGGCCTGCATGTGGACAAGCGTTTCATGATCGCCGCCCTCGAAATACAGGTCGCCGGACTTGATCAGGCTGTCTTCGACGATGACTTCCAGGCCATAGGCCATGCCGAGCGCCGGTACGGCGCCAACTTCGCAGTCGGTGAACAGCGCCGCGAATTCCTCTTCGGGCACCAGTTCGACCTCCCGGCCCAGCAGGTCCCGCAGTTCGTTCAGGCGCAGATGGTGAGAGGCCGGCAGCAGCGCCATCATATAGTGTTCGCCGTCGCTAATGATCACCGCCTTGACCAGGCGCGAGCCCGGAACACGCGACGTCTCCGCCGTCATCGACGACGTTTCGGTATGGTCATGAGGCAACAGGGCGTAATCGATGTCGAGTTCGTCCAGATAGGTTTGAATTGTCGTTGAGATCGTCATGGTACATCCCCCGTGGTTTTGTTCTAAGGGCTGTAAAGATTAGGTATTATAGCAGAAACCGAGCCGTTTGGCATGGCCTGTCTGGATCAAAATTAGGCCCCGGCGGCGAGCCGAAAGAAAACGGTCGGGTTTGCTGGTCTATATCCTCGACGTCATCCGCCGCCTGGTTGCCCATCGTACACTCGATGGGTCCAGCATGACGGGCCCTAGATTCTCCTAAAGTAGAAGCCAGTCCCTAAGCGCCTGCGTTGCGGCGCCGGGGCGTTCGAGGGGGGTGAGGTGCCCGCAATCATCGAGGACGATGAGATTGGCGGAGGGAATGGCGTCGGCCATTTCTTCATGCAAGTCACGTGGTGTCAGGGCGTCTTGATCGCCGCACATGACCAGTGTCGGACAGGTGATCGACGGTAAAAGCGGCCGCGCGTCGGTCCGTGAAATAATGGCCTTTTGCTGGCGTAAAAAAGCTTCCTGTCCGACGTTTTGGGCGGAAGCCCGGATGGTTGCATAATAATGCCCTTCGGTCAGGCGGCGTGGATGAATGAAAAGCGGCAGCAACTCGTCCAGAACGGTGTCGAAGTCATCGTCCTGGATGAGGTCAATCAGGTGTTTTCGCCGCGCCGTCTGATCCGCGCTGTCGGCCCGCGCCGAGGTATCCAGAAGGGCCAGCCGCTCAACCCGTTCGGGGGCCTGCCGCATGATTTCCAGCGCGCAGTATCCGCCCATGGATAGGCCGCAGAGGGCGAATGTATCGGGCGCCTGATCAAGGATGCGTTTCGCCATGCCGGGCATGGTGTCGTCTTGGGTCATGTCGGTGACGGTGCAGTCGGCAACGTCGGCCAGGTTTTCGGTCTGATGCGCCCAGAGTGCCGGGCCACACAGCAGACCCGGCAGAAGCAGCAGTGGCACGGCCATTATCTTTCCTTCACCTCAATCCATCGTTCTGATGATTCAGAATAATTATCTGTCAGTGGATCGCAAGTGCGTTGGCGGTGTCGCTATATATATTGCCCACCATCGACGCGCAGAACTTCACCGGTGATCATTGCCGCCCCTTCCGACAGCAGGAACATCGTCGCATAGGCAATATCTTCGGGTGTCGCCAGCCGCTCGGCCATGGATTCACTTAAAGCGTTATCGAGAATTTGTTGCGGCAGCTCCTGGGCCATATCGGTCATCACCATACCTGGCGCCAGCGCATTGACGGTCACGCCCTTGCGCCCCAGTTCGCGGGCTGCGGTTTTGGTCAGGCCGATCAATCCGGCCTTGGCCGCGGCGTAATTGGCTTGGCCGAATTTTCCACGCATACCGTTGATCGAAGTGATGTTGACAATCCGCCCATATCCCGCCGACGTCATCGCCGGAGTGACGGCACGAAGCACATTAAAAGCGCCGGTCAGATTGACGGAGATAACACTCGCCCATTCCTCGTCGCTCATTTTAGCAATCGAGCGGTCGCGGGTGATGCCCGCATTGTTGACCAGCAAAGACGGCGGGGTCTCCAATGCGTTGACGAGTTCCGTAACAGCCGGGCCGTCTGAGATGTCGATTTTGTGGATCGGATAGGCCAAATCTGAGGAGGTGTCGACAGTCCAGTCGAAGCCCTGAACGCTGGCACCGTGCGCTACCAAGGCATCGGCAATGGCCCGCCCGATACCGCGCGCGGCTCCGGTGACGATGGCCGTCCGATTGGTGAAATCGAATGGATCAGACATGAAATTTCTGGCCTTCCCGCTTGACGGATACATGAAATACGTATTACAGTACCGAATTACTAAATTAGTGTATAGTCCCGCTGATTTTCTGTCAAGACGCGGGGCTGTGCAACCTAATCAACCACCTGAAGAGTGTCGGAGACAACAAACCGAATGGAACACAAATCACAGATTGCTCGTTTGTTGCATAACGAACACATGGAAGAGGTCGCCGTCCTGGAACGTCTGGAAGGCACCTTGCTCAAGCAGAAGGTTTCCGACCCTCCGGCGCAGGACAGCGATTTTATGTCCCATATGCTGCCCTCCCTGATTGGCAACACCGATACCCAAATCAATTTGCATTTTGTTTTTGAAGAAACGCACCTGTTTCCGAAACTGGCGGAATACGGTGAGCCGAATATCGGGGCGTTTCTGCAGAGCGAACATCAGGCCATCCGCGAGACCGGATCGGCGGTTATCGAAATGGCACGGGCGGCGATGATCAGCGGATTTACAACCGAGTCGTGGCGCGAATTTCATCTGCTGGCAGGCGAACTGATTGAATGGGTCGTTGGCCATGTGCAGAAAGAGGAAATGGGGCTTTTGCCCTTGGTAGAGGACCTGCTGGACGAGCAGGCCGACAGCGAACTGGCGCAAGCCTATATGGCAAGTCGCTAATCAGGAGACCAGGATGTCAGAGCCTGACCAAGTTCTAAGTTCCGTCAGCGTCGCCATCACCGGCAGCGGTGGTGCCGGGGTCATTACAGCGGGCAACATGTTACTGGAAGCCGCTGCCAAAGCCGGGTGGTATGGACTGTTCACGCGTTCGTCTGGCCCGCAGATCAGGGGTGGCGAGGCCGCTGCCATGATCCGGCTGGCGGACAACTCGGTTGCGGCTCCGGGTGACATCTTTGATATCCTGATCGCCATCGACTGGCACAACATCGAACGTTTCGCCATTGAGTTGCCGTTATCGGAAACTTCGGTTGTCATCGCCGACCCGTCACAGGGCGACGTGCCAGAAGTGATTGCCCAAAGCGGCGCACGGATTGTCGAAATTCCTCTTAAAGACCTGTCAAAGAAGGTCAGGAAAGGTCGCCAGAATATGGTGGCGTTAGGCGTTGTCTCGGCGCTGATTGGTCTTGATGATGGTGTTGTCGATCAGGTCATGGTGCATGTCCTGGCCAAACGCGGCGAAGAGGCATTGACCGCCAGCCGAGAGGCTGTCGCTTCGGGCCGTGCCGCCATTGGTGAAACCGGCGCCCGCGTTGCCGCACCGCAGATCTCGGAGGGCGGTGGCCGCTGGATGATCAGCGGCAACGAAGCCGCCGGTCTGGGAGCCTTGCGCGGCGGCGTGCGGTTTGTTGCGGCCTACCCGATTACGCCGGCGACCGAGGTGCTGGAATGGATGGCCCCCAATCTGCAGAAAGTTGGTGGCTCACTGGTCCAGGCGGAAGACGAACTGGCGTCAATTAATATGATCATTGGCGCGTCTTATGGGGGCACGCCATCGCTGACCGCGACATCGGGACCGGGTCTGGCGCTGATGAGTGAGTCGCTCGGCCTTGCCGTGGCCTCTGAAGTGCCGGTTGTCGTCATTGACGTGATGCGCGGCGGCCCCTCGACGGGTATCCCGACCAAATCCGAACAAAGTGATCTGAATATCGCCCTGTTTGGTCTTCATGGTGATGCGCCTCATCTGGTGGTTGCTCCCAATTCGGTCGGCGATTGTGTGTTTTCCACCCAATGGGCGGTCAGTGTCGCCGAAGCGACACAAACACCGACCATCGTCCTGTCCGATCAGTTGCTGGGGCAAACCAAGGTGATTATCGATCCACCTGCCGATCTGGCATTTGTCGCCAAGCGCCTGACAGCTGATGAAATCGGCGAAGGATTTCAGCGCTATGCGACATCCGGTTCCGGTGTTTCAGCCATGTCCGTACCGGGAACAGCTGGCGGGCAATATACCGCCGACGGTCTGGAGCATGATGAAAAGGGCCTGCCGTCCAGCCAGGTTGACGATCATGCGGCGCAACTCGATAAACGTGCAGCCAAACTGGATACCTATGATTTTGGTGATCATTGGGCCGAGATTGGAGGGGAAGGGTCACTGGCGGTTATCTGCTGGGGGTCGACGACGGCAACGGTTCGCGAAGCCCTGGCGAGACTATCTGCCGGGGGCAGGAACATCAGGTTGATCTCACCACGGTTACTGGCCCCGGCCCGACCGGCGGAAATGGCAGCCGCTTTGGCAGGCGTTGAACGTGCCCTGAGTATCGAGCTTAGTCATTCCGCGCAGTTCCATCATTACCTGAAAGGGCATTTCGATTTGCCTTGTCCGCTTCAGTCCCACCACCGACCGGGGCCCCTGCCGTTCCGGGTGGCCGAACTTTGCGGTGTCATCACCGATTGGAGCGGATCATGACTGTGAACTCAGCGGCAGCGCAGGCCTTTTCAGCGCGTGATTATAAATCGGATGTCAAACCGGTCTGGTGTCCGGGATGTGGCGATTACACGGTCCTGTCATCAATCACCAAGGCATTTGCCGAACTGGCGTTGGCCCCGGAGGAGGTTGCGGTGATTTCGGGGATCGGCTGTTCGTCGAGAATGCCGGCCTATCTGAACACCTATGGATTTCACGGCGTGCATGGTCGCTCGACAGCGCTGGCCACGGGCCTCAAGCTGTCGCGCCCTGATCTGACCGTATTGGTCACCGGCGGTGATGGTGACGGGTTTTCCATTGGCGGCAATCATTTCCTGCATGCCTGTCGGCGTAACGTTGATATGACCTACGTTGTCATGGACAACCGGGTCTACGGCATGACCAAGGGCCAGCCGTCTCCGACCACGGAACCGGACTGGGACAGCGCGCTGTCGCCAGGGGGAACCGGGCTTCGTCCGTTTAATCCGTTGGTGATCGCGCTGGCGTCGGGGGCAAATTTCATCGCCCGTGGATTTTCCGGAGATCCGAACGGTACGGCGAAACTGATCGCCGACGCCATTGAGACACCCGGATTTTCCTTTGTTGAGGTGCTCAGTCCCTGCGTAACGTTCCGCCCTGATCAGCGGGACTGGAAAAATATGGTGCGCCCGGCACCGGTCGATCCGACCGAAGACATCGGCCAGGCAGCTCGACGTCTGATGACCGATGACGGGCTTAATCTGGGCGTGCTCTATCGTGGCAGACGCAAACCTTATAGGCTAGCCGAACATGATACGATCAGTGATCTGGCAGATATTGAACAGCAGTTTACGATTTGAACGGGGGCGAGCCGTGAATAGCAAAATTGATATCAGCTCGGTGGCCGACCTTCTGGCCCATGTCAAAGCCATGGAAACGGAAGCCATGGAACGCTATCAGGATCTGGCCGAACAGATGGAGGTTCATCATAATTCTGAAACCGCCGAGTTGTTTCGGAAAATGGCACATGTTGAATCGTTGCATGTGGCAAAGGTGCTGGAACGCGCCGAAGGGATTGATCTGCCACATATTCCGCCTTGGGAGTATAAATGGATTGATGGTCAAACGCCGGAGGCGGCGTCCGCAGAGAATACCCATTACCTGATGACACCGCATCACGCCCTCCGGCTGGCGTTGGGTGCCGAAAAAAGGGCGCTTGATTTTTTCACTCAGATCGTCGCGCAAAGTGAAGCCGGACCTATCCATGATCTGGCCAGCGAACTTCGTGACGAGGAACACGAACACGTTGAGTTGATCAGGGCCTGGCTGGACAAAACGCCAGAACCAGACGAAGGTTGGGATGATGACCCGGACCCGCCGATGTTGCAGGAATAGGCGCGCATGATCAGGAGCTGTTGAATGGGACAAGAACTCAAGCAGTCATTTGAATACATGCTCCGCCACGATGAAAACCTGAAGATTTTTAACAATACGGTGCCGGCGGGAATTCTGGTCCTGCGTGTTGAAGACGGCAAGGTCGTATTCTCAAATCAATTTTTCTATCAAACCTTGGGAATTCAAGGAGATCAAGTACTGGGGTCTTCCTGGGATCAATTTTTCGTCGATCCCGAAGATCGACAAAGATTGATGCTGAAGTTTATTGATAATGATGAGGTCCGTGATTTTGGATTGCGTCTGAAGCGTCGGGACGGAGGGGTTATCTGGGGGCTGGCATCTATGTCAGCACTGCTCATCGAAGAGGAAGACCTGCTGCTGTTCTCATTTATTGATATCTCTCGATTAAAGGAAACTGAAACTGCCTTGCAAAACAGCAAAGAGGTGCTCGAACTGAAGTTGGCCGAGTTGGCGGCATCGAAGGCCAGTTTGGAACGCCAGGGCGCCGAACTTGTCGCGTATGGAGAGCAACAAGCGGAGCTCAATCAGCGACTGAAATATGAAGCCGACGTCATGAACAAGTTTTTCTCCATCATCTCTCATGATCTGAAGGGGCCGTTTACGTCACTGCTCGGAATGACCAGGATGATGTCTCAGATGGCGGACAGCTTAAGCAAAGACAAGCTGGTTGAATTTGCAGCGGATGTAAACGGTGCCGGAGTGCGAGTGTTTGGTCTCATGCAAAATCTTCTCGAGTGGTCCCGGTTGCAAATGGAAGGAGCGAAACAGGAGCCGACGACAATTTTGCTGGATGAGCTGGTCGAACAAAGTATTGATGTTCTCAATCCAATCGCGCTTGAAAAAGAAATTGTTCTGTCGAGCACGGTCGCGAACTTAACAGCTTTTGCTGACCCCGACATGGTGCAGACGGTTATTCGAAACCTTGTTTCCAATTCTCTGAAATTCACCCCGTCCGGAGGAACTGTCGAGGTGTGGTGTTGTCAGGACGGAGATATGACGCAGGTGACGGTAGCCGACACCGGGGTCGGGATGTCGGCGGAGCAGGTGGGCAAAATTTTTGCTTTGGACGAGAAAACCTCGACAATGGGCACCGCAGGAGAAAAAGGAACCGGTTTAGGGTTACCCATTTGCAAAGATATGATTGAACGCAATGACGGTCGCATCTGGGTTGAAAGTGATCAGGGGAAGGGGACAAAATTTCATTTTGTGATTCCGACAGTACCCCGGAAATGCTGATCTCAGCATGTAGGAAATGCCAGCAGCCTATATTTAGTTGAGAGCTTCGCCGGCGCTGTTTTGATTCAGATCGCTTTCGTCAAAATAAGCTGCTGGGCGGGCTCGAACCCGTTGCGTTCAAGGAAGCTGACCAGCGGGATGTTTTTCCAAGATACGTTGGTTCGCACATGCTCGACGTGAAGGGCGTCCAGGTTTGTCAGTAATTGTGAAAGCAGGGCGCTGGCGATGCCGAGATGGCCAAAGCCTGGATCAACACCAATGGTGTCAATGACGGCGGCGGGTTCCGTGCGTCCGTAGTCGCCGTAATCGACGCGGGCCATGATAAAACCGACGACATGATTGTCCTGTTCGGCAACCAGTGAGACCCGAATGCCACTTTCACTGATCACTTCTTTCATCTTCGCTGTATAATAGTCGCGCCGATCTTGGCCGTTCAGTTTGCTGTCGATCCGTATAATTGCCTCAAGATCAGTATCCCTGGCGGACCGGACCGGCACCCGGTCACGTGACAGGGCTTCGTAATCGTCACCATCGTTGTCGCTGTAATCGGGGACACCTGCGTCCATTGGCTGGTTGTTGTCGCCTAATTCAGGTCTCGTGACCATGTCGGGTCCTCTCAATATGTCAGGGATTTTATCGGGTTTGGCAATTACTGGCTTCTTGAAGCGGTGCGCTCCAGAACCCGGCTGGGGGCTAGAAGGAAATCATGCTCGGCAAAAAACTGGAGCAGGTCTCTGTCGAGCCAATTGACCTGAGTCCGAATTTCACTGATCGCCATTTTTTTCGCACGCACGACAATGCCATCAAGCAGCAGAGTTCCTTGCCCTCCCTTCTGCGCCTCAGGGTCAACGCCGATAACGTCAAGGACGGCAATTTTGTGGTCCATGCCAAATTCACCGTCTTGAAGACGGGCGATCGCAAATCCTGTCAGGGAGCCGCCGGTCTCCGTGGCGACGGCGATGAAACCACCGGTGTTCGCCAGCGCGGCTTCCAGACGTTTTTCGAAAAATTTCTTGCGCGAGCGACCGGTAATTCGACTATCGATGTCGACAACACGCTCAAGATCATCGGGTTTTAGCGCCCGAAGCGTCTGGGGAACTTCGTTGCTCATGAGGTGTTTTCTCCGCTTTCCAGTCCAATGCGCGCAGACACTGGACTAAATCAATAAAACAGTACTATAATGCGTAATTAAACGAAAATCAACTGTTTGCGCTTCCGTGCGCCGAACGATACTGTTGAAAACAGGGTGGGGAGAGGCAGATCAAATGCAGCGGGAAACGTTTCAGAAACTGATGATACCGGTTGTCGAGGCCATATCCGGCAAGGCCATTGACCAAGATCTGGCTAACACCCTAAATCTGGACTTCCCCCCCAACAGCAAGGTGTTCCAGGAAATTGAAACCGCCTGCCATGCGGCCATCGAAGCCGGATGGATGTGCGCTCATGGTGACGAGGGGCGACGCTTTGGGCGGGTGATCAAACCTTCACCCGACACCCATGACCTCAGTGTCGATGTTGTCCAGCTTCGCGATTTTGTCGGCCCACATCACGCCCATCCAAGCGGTGAAATCTGCATGACCATGCCGGTCACGCCGGGGGCTGAATTTGATGGTCATGGCGCGGGATGGTGTGTCAATGAACCGGGTTCGGCGCACCACCCAACCGTTAGTGGTGGTGAGGCGCTGGTGCTTTATCTTTTGCCGGGTGGAGAGATCAATTTTACCAAATGACAGAAGGTCCAGCGGTTGGGTTTTTTCAAAACCGGTGGCTTCGTCTAGCGATGTTAGGCTACAGTAAGGACCGAAACGACAACTGTTCCAAGGCGCAAGAATAAAAACCGCCGGAATGTAAAAACTAGAACCATAAAACTATAAACAAGGAGAGGATCACATGAGACTCAAACATTTTGCGGGCGTTGCGTCCGTACTCGCCCTGGCGACGGCCCCGGCGTTAGCTGCGGAACCGATCAAGATTGGTTTTGTCACCACGTTGACGACACCCGCCGCCGTTATCGGTAAAGATCAGCAGAACGCCGTTAATCTGGCGATTGAGCACATGGGTGCCAAAATGGGAGGCCGCGACGTCAAGGTTATCTTTGGTGATGACGAATTCAACCCGCAGAAAGGCAAGCAGAAGACCGAAAAACTGGTCAAGCGGGACAAGGTCGATATCGTCGCGGGTTATATCTGGTCTCACGTCCTTATGGCTTCTGCTAAAACAGTTCTGGATTCCGGCAAAATTCTGATCAGCGCCAATGCGGGGCCGTCGGCTTTGGCTGGTAAACGCTGTAACAAGAACTTCTTCAATATTTCCTGGCAGAATGACCAGACGACCATGGCGATGGGTGAGGTTCTGAACAAACGCGGAATCAAGACACTATATGTTATCG
>Ga0316204_10011518_pt1 | contig 11043 bp, 10 predicted proteins | sample 6monrhotite_MG_2_FD_205661 | JGI IMG/M metagenome (GOLD analysis project Ga0316204, IMG submission 205661) | Microbial mat bacterial communities from mineral coupon in-situ incubated in ocean water Damariscotta River, Maine, United States -... | ecosystem: Environmental > Aquatic > Marine >...
CACCGAAATTATTTACACGTTGATACCGATTTATTTTACCGCCGCCCGGGTAAAGAAGAGCTTGATATTTTTGAGCTTCCAAACCAACTCTCTGCGTTGGGAGAGCAAAGTTTGACTGGTGCTCAAAGCATTAAACCAGAAGTTCCGGGTGCACAAGATCCTCTGAAGAAAGATCCATTATTAAAGGATACGCTCGATATATCGCCGCAAATAGCGAATGATAGTGCTTTTGCTTGGGAGTATGATGGTGATTTTCTATCCGATGATACTGAAAAAGTATTTAGCGAACGACTATTTAATTACCCGTTAAAGCAAAAGCGACGGCTCAAAAGTACCCAGTTAAATTATTTCGATCATCCTCTCATCGGAATGCTAATTATCATTAGACCATACGACGTTAATGCCGCAAATAGCAAAGCCCTGAATGAGCAAAATCAAATCGTTAGTCGTGTAAACAACCTGTAAATATCCGATCATGTTTTTGCTATCTAATTTTATCAAAATAAACTGTATTTTAGTTATATCAAGGAGTGATTTTTGTCAAAAATAATTGTCTTTGGCGCAGGCTTAATTGGACGAGCTATTGCATTGGATCTTGCATGTGATCATCAAGTCACTTGCGTTGATCTTAGTAAAAAAGCCCTCGACAAAATTGAAAAAGAAAATGCTTCTGTCGCGACTCTTAAATACGACCTAGCTAAGGAAAAAGATTATTCATCCCTTGTGCAAGATTTCGATCTGGTCGTTAATGCGATGCCCGGATATTTAGGTTTCGATACCCTAAAAAAAGTTTTACTCGCGGGAAAAAATGTCGTCGATGCATCATTCTTTCCTGAAAATTGTTTTGATCTGGATCACCTCGCTAAAAAGAGCGAACTCTTTGCGATCGTTGACTGCGGACTAGCTCCAGGAATGGATAACATTATCCTCGGTTATTTAGATACCAAAATGGAAGTTAATAAATTTGAATGTTTAGTTGGCGGTTTACCAGTAAAACGAGTTTGGCCTTTTAATTTCAAATCGTTGTTTTCACCAGTCGATGTGATTCAAGAATATACAGGACCGGCAAGATATGTCGAAAACGGCGAAATAGTCGAGCGAGAAGCATTAAGCGATTGTGAATTAATGGACATCAAAAGAGTTGGAACCTTAGAAGCGTTTAATACCGATGGTTTAAGAACGCTAATAAAAACCATGGATCATATTCCTTACATGAAAGAAAAAACACTTCGTTATCCTGGACATTGCGAATATATTCAAGTTTTGAAATCATCCGGCTTTTTCTCACAGGAACCGTTAGAGATAAACGGAATAGAGTTTTCGCCGATAGAAGTTAGCGCAAAAATATTGGAAAATGATTGGAAATTTGCCGCAAGTGAAGAAGAGTTTACCGTTGTTCGAACAACCATCGAAGGAGATGAAAACGGTAAGCAAAAGCGATACATTTATCGAATGTTAGACAAAACCGATAAAAAGAGCAAAATTTCATCAATGGCAAGATCGAACGGTTACACCGCGACCGCAGTCACCAATTTTGTATTAAAAAACAAACTTCCCGCAGGCATTTGTGCTCCGGAAACATTAGGTGCAATTGATGGCGCGTTTAAATTTATCTTGGATTATTTAGACAAAAGAGATATCAATTACCGAATTGAAGAAACCAATATAGAATAACCGACTAAACAGAGAATAAAAATGACAGAAATAAGAAAAGTTTCCGCAGAACAATTAACAGAAATAACAGAAAACTTCGAATTTTTTGATCGAGATTCCAATAATGAAATTGATCTTGGCGAGTTCACAAAATTGTTGCGGGTGCTCTCTCCCACCGCCACATTAGAGCAGGCGCAAAAAGGTTTTGAGCTTATTGATGAAAACAATGACGGTCATATTGATTTTGATGAATTTCTAAACTGGTGGGAATCTTGTTGGTGGGAATACTAAGCTCAATGTTTTGATCAGACCGCCCAGCCCATTTCTCGCTTACAAAAAATAGCCGTCGTTAATGCGGCTATTTTTTTGTCAATTGAAGGTTAAATTTTAAATTTAATGCTAATAGGATATGTTAAGAGATTAGAGAGTTAAACCAGAAGCTTCCCATAATTTATCGGAACTATAAAGCTCATATAAACCTTCTGCTCGAGCAGTCAACTCTTTGGCAAATTTCGTTTGAGTCTCTTCATCACCAAGCTCAAATTTCCCTTCCGCCACACCATCTTCTAATTTAGCCGCTTGAATATGCCAGGACATAGAGAAATATCGAAGCGCTTCTCTGGCATTTTTCGCGATTTTTGAGCTTGCGATATCTGTCGGAAACTCACCACTAATCACCCACAAATCCGTATCTTTCTCATCGGTTTTTACATACCAAACGGCTAACATCGGTGGCAAAGATTGACACTTTGACTGAACCACGCGACTAACTCGGTAGCCTTTACTGATGCAAAACTTGCTGATTTTTACATATTCAGTTTGGCTCCACTTTTTAAACTCTAGCTCTGCTTCTTGTTGGGTCATATTGGCTTGGTTTTGTGTCATGCTGATTCCTGTTTAAACAGATTAGTTTAGGTTAAATTACATCTTTCCTTTAGAGGGCGCTAAACTAAGTCATTTATCGCTTATCTTCAAGCGCTTTTGTGTTTCAAATGTTTAAATAATAGTTAAGCGTCCATAAAATATCAACATATGAGATATTTTAATATTCGCAATCTACTGGTCAGATGTGCTTATAAGCCCTAATAGCTCTGAATTTAGCGGTTGAGTGACACAATTTGAGCTAGATTAAACTAGCTATTAGCCTTGAGCAGTGGTATCTTTGCCGCAAATTTTTAGCAGTGCTTAAATAAATCTCGTAGAGATCAATAGGCTGTGATGAATAGATAATTTAACCTAAAATAGCTTTTTCTAAAATCTCCCTAAAAGTATGCCCCTAATCATTATTTGCGCTTTTATTGAGAACAAAGTCCTTTTCGTTAACGTAAACGGTAAGAGTTGAAAATAATATGAGTATTCTTGAGAAACTGGAAATTTCAACGCTAAATGCGGGGGCTTGTTGGGGGGTTAATCATTGGTCGACAAGTCAGTCAGATAATCAGATTGATTCAATAAATCCAGCAAATCTTGAAACCATCGCGTCAGTTTGTGTTGCTACCGAGCAAGACTATCAACAAATATTAACCGCTGCGGAAAAAGCATTCATTGAATGGCGAGCTGTCCCCGCTCCTCAGCGTGGCGAAGTAATCCGGCAAATAGGCAACGCGTTACGAGAAAATAAAGATGCGCTTGGTAGTTTAGTTTCATTAGAAATGGGAAAAAGCAAAGTTGAAGGTGACGGTGAAGTTCAAGAGATGATTGACATGGCAGACTTTGCTGTAGGGCAATCGAGAATGCTTTACGGCAAAACAATGCATTCAGAACGTCCTCAACACCGTATGTACGAACAATGGCAACCACTGGGGATTGTGGGTGTTATTTCTGCTTTCAATTTTCCCGTGGCTGTGTGGTCCTGGAATGCTTTTATTGCGGCTATTTGCGGTAATATCACGGTTTGGAAGCCAAGTCCTAAAACGCCGTTGACTGCAATCGCAGTACAAAAAATCTGTAACAAAGTACTCGAAAATTCCAATTTGCCTGCTATATTTCATACTTTTATTGATGATAAACAAAACAAGTTAGCCGATAAATTTATTAAGGATTCACGTGTCAGAAAAATGTCTTTTACGGGTTCATCAACCGTTGGCAAGCTTGTAGGAATGCAGGTCGCTGAGCGCATGGGACGAAGCTTATTAGAGTTATCCGGCAATAATGCATTGATTATTGATGAAACGGCTAATTTAAAACACGCGATCCCAGCTGCTGTTTTTGGCGCAATTGGGACTGCGGGACAGCGCTGTACCAGCACCCGAAGGTTAATCGTGCATAGCTCGCTCTTTGATGAAGTCAAAAGCATGCTGGCAGCAGCTTATGAGCAATTAAAAACGGGTGATCCGCTGGTCACCGATAACCACATGGGGCCTCTGATCGATCAAGATGCAGTAAATGCGTTTAAACGTTCGGTACAAGAGGCAATAAAACAAGGCGGAAAGGTGATCTGTGGAGGAGATTCAGATACTTCTAAAGGATATTACGTTGAGCCGACGATAATCTCCGCACTTAATCATTTTTCAGTAGTTCAATCGGAAACATTTGCGCCAATTCTTTATTTGATCCCTTTTGACACCATCGAGCAGGCGATTGATATCAATAATGATGTTCGCCATGGTCTATCCTCTGCTTTATTTACCACTAACCTACAAAATTCCGAAAAATTTCTTTCTTATGCGGGTAGTGATTGCGGTATAGCAAATATAAATATAGGTACAAGTGGTGCGGAAATTGGCGGTGCTTTCGGCGGTGAAAAAGAAACTGGCGGCGGACGAGAAGCGGGATCTGACTCTTGGAAGTCGTACATGAGACGACAAACTAACACGATATTTTGGGGCGACACGCCGGTACTTGCTCAGGGTATTCGCTTCGATCTTTAAATAATTAAAGCTAAAAATTAGAGTTTTAAATTAGAAATGAAATAAATTCGAAAGCATGTGACTTTTACACGCAGACATTTTGTTGCTAACCCTTGAAGCGTTAGCATTTTAATTGATTAGGAGTAGAAAATGGCAGTATTTAACTTACGAGCTTATGATGATCACGAACAAATAGTTTTTTGCCGCGATGTCGAGTCCGGCTTAAAAGCGATCATCAGTATTCACTCTACCGCGTTAGGTCCCGCTGTTGGTGGTTGTCGTATGTGGGAATATAACTCAGATGAAGGCGCGTTAATTGACGCCTTACGTTTATCTCGTGGAATGAGTTACAAAAATGCTTTGGCTGGATTAAAAATGGGCGGCGGCAAGTCGGTCATTATAGGCAATTCTAAGACCATGAAATCCGAAGCATTATTTCGCGCATTTGGTCGATTTATAGAGAATTTGAATGGACAGTATATTTCCGCTGAAGACGTCGGCATCAACCCGAACGATATGGCAATTGTTCATAAAGAAACCGATCACGTCGTAGGACTAGAAGGCAGGAGCGGCGACCCCTCCCCTGTTACCGCCTATGGCGTTTATAAAGGAATTAAAGCGGCTGTTAAGCATCGCTTAGGACGCGAAGACTTAGAAGGTTTAAAAGTAGCTGTTCAAGGTTTGGGGCATGTTGGTTATTATCTCTGTGAACATTTAAGAAAAGAAGGCGCGGAACTGATTGTTACTGATATCAATAAAGAGTCAATGGACAGAGTAGTTGACAATTTAGGCGCGACTGCTGTTGATAAGGACGACATTTACGGTCAGGACGTAGATATTTATGCCCCATGTGCACTTGGAGCAACCATTAATGATGTAACTATTCCTCAACTAAAATGCTCAATAGTCGCAGGTGCGGCAAATAACCAATTAGCAGAAGATCGACATGGCGATATTTTGAAAGAAAAAGGAATTTTATACACGCCAGATTACGTGATTAACGCGGGTGGGATCATTAATGTGTCGTTTGAACATCAACCGGGCGGTTATCAAAAGCAAGACGCACTAGATAAAGTTGATGAAATCTATGGTACGTTGTTGGAAATATTTGCCGCTGCCGAGCGAGATGGTAAAACCACTAATGTGGTCGCTGATGAACATGCTCGTAAGAGGATTGCAGCTGGTAGAATAGGTAGATGAAATCTTAAAAAAGACAGGTAGCCATGCTCTGTTGATGCCAGCTATCTGCAATCATTTCGAGATATTCAGTGGCAAAACCTTTTGATTGATAAAAGGAAAATGTGCTATCTCAATTGCTCGGAACTACATGGGGGAGAAAAACTTCACAGGGCAAAATTGCAAGAGAAGACCGATAGCTTGAGCAAATAGAGTTATATTTATGACGAGCTGTTTTGAGTGGCTCATCTAATACGCTTTGGGTGATGCAAATAATCAAACGTCCAGCTTTGCTCTAGCCATTTGACTTAAGTTCCATTGATAGCATGCGCTTTTTATCAGGTTATCAAGTCTCCCCTCGTTACTTTTGTGTTGTTTTCACAACTTCTATAATGGCCGTTGTAGAGATGGAAGGTGTTCGAGGTAGATAAACAACCTCGCAAAACTGACCAAATTTATCAAAACGACCTTTCCAATCATCTCCCATAACTAATATATCAGCCTTATATTTGATTAAATATTCAACTTTTGATTCTAGTGACTCTTCCAAAAAAACATCATCAACACAACTTAAGGCTTGCATAATAGTTAAACGATCATTTTCTGGATAGACTGGTTCACGCCCTTTTTTTGAAAGATTCAATTGATCTGAAGAAACACCTACAGTTAGATGGTTACCCAAGGCGGCAGCCCTTTGTAAAATTTTGATGTGCCCGATATGAAGTATATCAAAGGTTCCGAATGTAATGACTCTTTTCATAATGAATCTATTGTTCCAGTTAAAAGGTATTGAGTAATTCTTTGCGAACATTTTCCGTCGGTCAAGCCAGCAAGCTCTTTTGTAATTTTTCGCTGCATTTTTTCTTTGCTTGAATGTCTCATGAAAATATCTTCGATAGTCGAATATAGGTGAGAATAATGTTTGATTTGGTGAGATATGTCTCTAAAAAAGTCGATATCAGGATCTAATCGCTTTTTTAGCCTAGATTTAAATAGTCCGCGATATGTCCATCTTAGCTTATAAAAATCACACCAGACAATAGGTTTTCCTAATGCAGCGAATTCGAAAATAGCTGATGAAGCATCTGAGATTAACAAATCGGAGAGAAGCATAAAGGGCACCAAATTGTATTCGATAGTTGGAGCCAAATAAACATTTTCGCACGTTTGCCAGCGCTCTAGCAATTTTCTTTGCGCAGTATATCTCGGTTTGGTTAAAGTAAAAAAATGCGGCTTTAGTATAATATTGTACTGAGAAAAATCGTTAGCGAAATTTTCTGAAAATAATTCTATAGAGCTCGGGTAAAATGTTGGCGCATATAAAAGTGTCTTTTTCCCGGGATCTAATCCGAGCATTTCCAAAGTATATTGATTTTTAGTATTGTTAAATGCCGGGTCTAACTTTGCGTAACCTGAATCGATAAAAGTACCAGTGGGATAACAGCTTTCTAATCGTTCCAGCCTATGCTGTCCTTCGACAAATCTTACTTTAACCGAATTATTAGAGACATCATAGTAACAACTTTTAGGTCCAATGCCATGATGCATTAGAGCCGTTTTGCTATGTTGATGCAGTTGTTCTGCGTGTGTTATTGTGTTACCAAAAATAATCCAATCAACCTTTATTGCCGAGTAATATTCTAACGCTTCTTCATCTGAACTTACCCAATGCACAGAGAACCTTTCCTTTGAAATTACTTGCTCGGAAATGCGTTTTAGTTCTTTGTCTGCAACAGTATAGAAAACGAATTCACAGCAAACATTATTTCTAGTAAGCTCATGATAAACGGGAAGGTATTGGGGTAAGTAATACAAGTGCTTTACATCAAATATAATCTTCATCGTGCAGGCTCTAATCAGTTAAACCGCGCTTTATAGCTGGGCGGACGAGAGTATCAAAATTGCTTTCTCACATCAACGAATAGTGTCAAAGACCAGCAACTATCGGTGAATTAGCCCCCTCCCGTTAATTCAATATAAATGTTTTCGGTTAGCTCCGACTGGAAAGATAAGTATCTTCCGGTCACTTGTAGTACGGTCTACTTCAACTACACTGCAAATGTCATCACAATATAAACTTAAATTTAGAGTCACCGCAGAGATAATCAGAAGGATCAATATATTTGTGATATAAGTGTTGACACCATTTCTCATTTACTGGCGTATAGTATTCATAAAAAAACCGAGCATGCTCGGTTTTTTTTCAAGCTTACAAATAATTTCTAATTCAAATTGGGTGTGTTTTCAGCAAAATACTCATGGCTATCAGCATTGGTGATCGCGCGGTTCGGATCACTAATTGCTAGATTTTTTGCTCCCGTTTGTCCATAGACGACATCATCAGTACCAGCCGTTGCGTTAAAGTGGCTCATCTCATGAACAAGTGTTCCACCTTTAGAGTCAGTACCGGTTAAGCTTGCATTCCAAAATGCTCTACATAAATAAATTTTATATGGCTGAGTTGGATATACATAGGCGTAATAACTTTGGTTACAACTACAATCAAAAGTTTTTGGCTTGTTATCAAAGGCATCCTTAATCGAATCGAAATTCGCGGTCACTTTATTCCAACGGGTACTACTATAGGTACCGAACCACGTAGTATAACGTGAGCCACTGGTACCGTTTAAATAACTAACAGAACTGTTTGTCATATTTTTAGCCGCATCAAGTGCAGATAATAAAGTCGTTTGTTCAGAGTTAGAACATGCACCGGTAAATGAAACATCGCCGGTTCCACCACCGCCGCTGCAATCTTCTTTGCGTGGATTACATGGCTTTTTTGACGCCCTAACTTTAGTCACATGAATATCAGTCGCGCTCATTGATTTCATAGAAGACGCAGCTGATTGATTATTTTTACCGGGCTTACTGGTTGAAAATAGCGCCATATTTTCAGCAATCATTTCAATTTGATAATGACCTTGTTGAGAAAAATCATACACACCAGATAGTTCGACCTGGTAGCTTATTTTTTGATGAGCGTCTAAGACTAAATAATCTGCGCTAGTTGGTGCAGGACGTTTATAATGGCGACCAAGATAATTGAGCATTTCACCATCACGACTAATTTTAAAGATCCCTTCTTCTAGATTTCCTTCAGCATCAGGTAAGTACCATTTTAATAAATTAATGGCTTTATTGCTGTTGTTTTTGTATGAAACTTTAACATAGATATCCTCATCATTATTGATGCTACTTTTAACAGACTGAACTTTCACTTCGATCCCAGTGTGCTGTTTAGCAAAAGATAAAGGCGAGAAAACTAACGTCGAGAGAACCAGAAACAGTATTTTTATTTTCATGATATTTCCTTTTTATGAATTAAATTATGAGTAATTATTTTAGACTTAACTGCTTGAGTAAAATGACTTCACAGGTATTGACGTCCTGCGAGAACTGATGCTAAGTAAAAATATCGATTGGCAATAGTAGAATAGCGACCAAACTTCACACTAATACGACATAATTAGAGAATATTCTTTAAAGGTTGATGGAGTTCACAAAAGACAAGACGATAATAACCGGTGTTTTAAAATACACTCTCCGATATCGACGAAATGTTTACACCGTAATGGCTAACGAACGAGTCTCAGTTGTTCAAAAAATAATTTACCATCACCAATCCATAAAATACCAAAAGGCGCAATTTCGCCCCTTGGAAGATAATGGGTAAATAAACCTAATTCAAATCTTTGTCTTTCCAATACTTTGTCCCTTTAATGGTCGCCTGCAACGCCAAACCACTTTCCGTCAGTTGATAAATCGTTGCATTGTTCATTATCACTTCTGCACCGACTGCACCGCCTTTGTCAGTCGCTTTGGCCGCAGCATCAGCTTGTCCTCCAAATGCCCATCCGTTTTTAATGAAGTCGAGTAAAGCTGATTTGGTGTGGAAAATCATTACTACCCTAAAGTCCTTTACGCCTGCACCAAGCCCTACTCCGACTTCACCCATTTGCATATAGGTATATTTGCCCGTTGCATTTTGTTTGGCAAGTCCATAACCTCCTCCGAAACTTGCGAAAATAATATTAACATTCACATTACTAAAAACTGCGTAGCCGGGAGCTTTTTTTATCTGGCTTCGTACATCTGGCTTAAGTTTAAACAAGTCGGTTAGGACTTCATCTTTCATTTTAAGAATAGACTGTCTTTTTTCTGCTGGAGTTGTACCAGACATAGTTGCGCAGCCGCCCAAAATCAGCGATTGGCAAACAATGAACAATAAGAGTAATGATTGTTTATTCAAGTATTTCATTTTATTTTCCTTGTAAAATAGCAAGCATTTTTTGTATAAAAAAGGTTAGTTAGTTTATTTTTTTAAATCCATAGACAAAATCAAATTGATTGCTTCTTTAACCGTCTCGTTTCTAATATCTTCTCTATTACCGGCAAAAGCAAATTTTCTTACTTTAGTTTCTTGTTTATAATGGCTAGCAATACAAACCGTGCCTACTGGCTTTTCCTCAGAGCCACCACCTGGACCGGCTATACCAGTAACAGCGACTGACGCGCACTCTGGAAAATGTTGCACAGCACCTTTAGCCATTGCCTCGGCAACCTCTTCGGAAACCGCGCCGTATTTTTCTATAAGATCGACTGGTACATTAACTAAACAAATTTTAGCCCGATTACTGTAAGTGATAAATCCACCTTCGTACCAATCAGAGCTACCAGACATATCGGTCAAGGTTTTGCCAATCAGCCCCCCGGTGCAGGATTCAACTGTCACTAGTTTGATTTGTTTAAATAATAACCTAACTGAAAGTTTGGAAACTAGTGCTTTCATTTTACTGCCTCTTGGTAGCGCTCCCTGCGAAAATTAGAATAACATATTACAAATCTAATTAATTGCCTCAGATAACGCAAAGATTCTATTTGGTTTCATCTATATTTCAAGTAAAATCTCAGCCATGAGTCAAGTGATCAAATTGCCTGTGAAGCCGACAGCTAAAACCCAATCAAACCATACACCGATGATGCGCCAATATCTGGCGATTAAATCACAACATCCGGAAGTGCTGCTTTTTTATCGGATGGGCGATTTTTATGAGTTATTTTTTGACGACGCTAAAAAAGCTTCCGATTGGCTAGGTATCACTTTAACTCAGCGTGGAAAGGCCAACGGCTCGCCTATACCAATGGCGGGCGTGCCCTACCACGCTGTTGACAACTACTTAGCAAGACTTGTCAAACAAGGACGTTCAGTAGCAATTTGCGAGCAAATTGGCGATCCCGCAACCAGTAAAGGTCCCGTTGAACGTAAAGTGGTGCGAGTGATTACCCCTGGCACGTTAAGCGAGGAAGCGTTACTTGACGATCACACAGAAAACCTGCTTGCCGCAGTCTATCTCGCTAAAAA
>Ga0316204_10011519_pt1 | contig 11042 bp, 9 predicted proteins | sample 6monrhotite_MG_2_FD_205661 | JGI IMG/M metagenome (GOLD analysis project Ga0316204, IMG submission 205661) | Microbial mat bacterial communities from mineral coupon in-situ incubated in ocean water Damariscotta River, Maine, United States -... | ecosystem: Environmental > Aquatic > Marine >...
CAGCTATCGCTCAAGACACGACCACGACAGAAACCTCCATCGCCGCGCAAACCATGGTGACCGCAAAAGTGAATGGCATGGTCTGCGATTTCTGCGCCAGAGCTGTCACCAAAGTCTTTGGCAAAGAAGACGCCGTTGAAAACGTCCATGTCGATCTCGACAATGGTGAGATCCACGTGACGCTGAAATCCGGTGCAGAGCTGAGTGACGAACGGGTTGAAAGCCTGGTCAAAAAGTCCGGCTATGACCTGGTCTCGATTGAAAGAGAGACGGCATGACCGCCGCGCACGATGAGGTGAAAGCGCCCAGCGTTCTGCCTGCGACGCTGTCTTTGTTCACCTCTGTCACGACGCTGATTTGTTGCGCCCTGCCAGCCATGCTCGTCATGGTTGGAATGGGGGCGGTCTGGTCCGGCGTCATTGGTGCTGTGCCTGGGATTACCTGGTTTGGGGCCAATAAGGGCCTTGTGTTTGGCATGACCGGTCTCGTCCTTGCGGCCTCCGGCGCATGGCAATGGCATGCCCGCACCCTGCCCTGCCCAGTTGATCCCGTAAAAGCGCGAGCCTGTACGCGCCTGCGCCGGATCAGCTGGACGCTGTGGGGCATCAGCGTTGCAGCCTTCTGCATTGGTGGATTTTTCGCCTTCTTCCCAGACGCCGCAGCCGCCCTCTTCCTCTAAGGCAGAGCTGGACAAAACGCCGCCGGGCGTTCACCGTTTTCTCGAAAATAGGGAGAACGCCCGATGGCAAATCAACATGATGTTCCGATCAAAGGTTATCAGCCGAATCTGCAGGCCTGGTTCGATTATATGATGGAAGGCCATGACAAGACTCTGCTGCTCGAAATGCTGCATGATGATGTCGTGTTCCGCAGCCCAGTTGTGCATACCCCGCAAGAAGGCAAAGCGATTACGTTCGCCTACCTTTCGGCGGCCGGAAACACGCTCGGCAATGGCACGTTCAAATATACCCGCGTGTTTGATTGCGGTGACAAAGCTGTGCTGGAATTTGAAAACGTCATGGACGGCATTCAAGTCAATGGCATCGATATGATCGAGTGGGATTCTGACGGTAAAATCACTGATTTCAAAGTCATGGTTCGGCCCCTCAAAGGCATGCAAGTCGTACATGCGGCAATGGGCAAAATGCTGGAACAGATGAAAGCCCAGGCTTGACTGCGCCAACCATTCTGACGGCGCGGCTAAAACTCTCGGCGCCGCAGGCCTCAGACTTTGAAGAATTTGCAGAAACATGGGCTGACAAGGACGTGGTCAAATATGTTGGCGGTCAAGTCAGAGATCCGCAGGATTCCTGGCTCACGCTGATGCGAAATGCCGGATTCTGGGACTTGCTCGGGTTCGGCCCATGGACGGTTCGCGAGCGAGGCACCGATGATTTTGTCGGAGATACCGGATTTGCCGATTACAGGCGCGGCATGGACCCAGATATCTCCGGATACCCCGAAGCGGGCTGGGTGTTCGCCAAAAGGCATTGGGGAAAAGGCTATGCCACAGAGGCCCTGACGGCGACGCATGACTGGCTGGACCATCAGATGCCAGGCCGGTCGGTCTGCATCATTGAGCCTGATCATGCAGCATCGATCCGTGTCGCGCAGAAGCTTGGCTACAAGGATTTTGCCAGCTCCGACTATAAAGGCACGCCCATGCTGATCTTCGATCGTTTCAGCCCCGAAACAGAAAAAAGCTAGCGATTCCGGCAAAGCCCGGCTATTTAGCTCTCATGGTTACAACATATCTCGACTTCGAAAAGCCGCTCGCTGAGCTTGAAACTAAGATCGCCGAGCTTGAAGCCGTCGCCGCCCAGGAAGGCGGCCCGCAAATCAATGATGAGCTGAAAAAGCTCAAGGACAAAGCTGCCAAGCAGTTGAAAGACACTTATGCGTCGCTCAACCCGTGGCGCAAAACGCAAGTCGCGCGCCACCCGGAACGCCCGCATTTTTCCGACTATATCGAGTATCTTTTCGATGATTTTCAGGAACTCGCTGGCGACCGCGTGTTTGGCAATGATGAGGCGATTATCGGCGGTCTAGCCCGCTTTCGAGACCAATCGGTTGTCGTGATCGGCCATGAAAAAGGTCGCACGACAGAGAGCCGACTGAAGCACAATTTCGGCATGGCACACCCAGAAGGTTACCGCAAAGCGGTGCGCCTGATGGACCTCGCCGAACGGTTTAGTCTGCCTGTTATCACTATGCCAGATACAGCTGGCGCTTTCCCAGGCAAGGCCGGAGAAGAGCGCGGTCAGGCTGAAGCCATCGCGCGCGGTACAGAACGTTGTTTGTCTCTGGAAGTGCCCCTGATTACCCTGATTATTGGGGAAGGAATGTCAGGTGGCGCAATTGCTATCGCGGCGGCGAACAAAGTGATGATGATGGAGCATTCTATCTATTCAGTGATTTCACCGGAAGGTTGCGCGTCGATCCTCTACCGTGACGCCGCCAAGGCCAAAGAAGCGGCTGAAGCGATGAAGATCACGGCCAAAGATCTGATCAAGATGAAAGTAGTTGATACGGTCGTTAAAGAACCCGTCGGCGGCGCTCATCGCGACCCCAAGAAAGCGATGGCCTCCGCTGGGAAAGCGATCGACAAGGCCTTGCAGGAATTAGTGAATATGACCCCGCACGAGCTGAAAGTTCAGCGCCGCGAGCGCTTTTACGCCATTGGCCGTGAAGGGCTGAACTAAACCCTATTTGAAATGCGGTCCTGAGCTCAATCCATGTGAGCGCATCGATACAGGATCCAAACAAAAAAGGGCGGCCCTAGGGCCGCCCTTTTCAATTTCTCGTATCTGATCTCGGCTTAGTTGCCGGCACCAAACCGCTTGGTCACACTGACTTTGAACGTCCGTCCAAATGGGTTGTGTGTGTATGGGTCATAGTTCAGGTCGAAGAACGCAAATGGCGGATCTTCGTCAAACGCATTGACCATGGACAAACCAAGATCAAGTTCCCATGGCGACTGCCAGTTGTAGAACAGATCCAGAGTTGTCTGGCTGTCAATTTCCGTAGGAGAGCCTGAGAACTGACCAGTTGGGTTCGGGGTTCCACGCTCATCTTCATAAGAGTCGATGTAACGGGCTACAGCGCGGAAATTGTGATCTCCCATAGCGTAGTTACCAGTTATGTTGGTCTTCAACTGCGGCAGTGACCGGAACGTATTCGACCGGTTGAACTGGCCTGCAGCATCAAAGCCTGGTGTCACAGCATCTTCGACAGCGAAAGCGCCGACATCATAATTGATGACATATGTCGCATCCAGTCCGAGTGTGAACTCGGAGCCATTTGCGAGATCCCAGATGTTCTGGAGGCGCAAATCTATACCCGAGGTTTCAATGTCTGGACCATTAGCGACATTCGTACCAATGCGCGAAATATTCCCGCCCACGGTACCTCCGCCGTTGAATGGATCACCGCCGTCGAATGACAGACGACTGACGATTGAACCAAGGTTGCCGGCGTCAGTTGCCCGACCTGCTGCAGTGGCAGCAGCCACCTCAGCGTTGATCGACCCTAAGGCTGCCGCGACAATTGCCGACTGAGATTCAACAATGATCGGATCTGAGAAGTCGAAATTGTAATAGTCCAACGAAGCACTGAAGCCGTCATTTTCGAACAATGCACCGAAGTTGAAGCTGAATGCTGATTCTGGAGCCAGATCTGCAGATCCAGACTGATCAACAGCTTTAAATGCCGATGTTGGAGCAACGAACTGCAAGGATGTCACGGTGCCGGAGAGTTGGTTCAGAGTCGGCCCTTTAAAGCTTGTCTGAGCTGACCCGCGCAGCGCGAAATTCTCATTCACGGTGTATTTAGCAGCAACTTTCGGATCGAACGTTGAGCCTACTGAGCCACCATAATCTTCATACCGTGCAGCAACCTGGATATCCAGGTTGTCATAGAGTGGAACCTGGAGTTCGCCGAACAGCGCGTAAATTGTCTGCTCTTCGTCTGCAGCGTTCGTGCCCGCTAAGAACGAGAACGGCCCATTTCCGAGCGGACCCGGTGTTTGTGCCAAATCTGTCACCGCGTTCGGATCAACTTCGTACGACTCGCGCCGTACCTGCGCACCCGCAGCCCAACCAACAGAACCGCCAGCGGCTTGGATGTTGCTTTGACCAGAGAACACCGTGTCCAAAACCAAGAGGTCAGTGGTTACGGTTGTGCCAACGCCGTCCGTCAACCATTCAGCCAGAGCAGTACTGTTTGCAAGTGCTGGGTTGAAAGTTGGGTTTGCTGCACCCGTGATCGCGCTTGTGGCAATCGCGTTTGAGAACGGGTTGTAATATTCACATCCACCCGCACCCGCGACAGCGCCCGCCGGGACCGCGCCAGTGACCGGATCGGCACAAATTCCGAAACCACTCAATGCTGCCGTCAAACCACCAATGTAAGTGTCATTGGTTTCTCGGGTGCCTTCTGTTTGCGAATAGCTCAGCGCGACGTCATAATTCACATCATTGCCAAACGATCCATTTAAGGAGCCAGATCCAGCGAATGTTTCATACTCACGAAATCCTTCTTGAGCGCCGCCGGTTCCCGGGAAACCACCCCAACCGAAGGTACGACCGATGAACAACGCGCCGACGCCAGCACCAAGCGCTGATGTCGGATTGTCAGCCAAATACTGCTGGTAGCCTGGTGAGCTGGCAGGAACAAACTGTGTTGCGAGCTCTTGTGGTGGGTAGGATGGCGATGTTTTCCACTCAGGAACTTCAATGCTGGAATACAGGAATTCAAGGTGCAGATCGGCGCCATTGCCCATCTCGCGATTGTACTCTGTGAACAGTTTGATTTGCTCTTCTTCTTCAACCAAGTTGTCGAATTGAGTGAACTGGAAACGACAATCGCCAACCGTTGGATGGATGATGCCGCCGGCCGCGGTACAACCGGTATCAACTTCGGCGCCTACGACACCCGTCGCGCCGATCACTACGTATCGACCAGGGTTGGACAGCGACGAGAAACCGCCGACTGGGTTCTCTGCAATACTGGAAATCGCCCAGTCTTTTTCGAGAAGTGGAACTTCGGTACGCTTTTGATACTCGACCGTCGTGACCCAGTTAAAATTACTGCCTTGCAGGCCATATGCGGCTGACAAGCTATACTCACCGTCTGATCCATCAAACGTCTGATAGTCACCGGACAGTTCCAAACCGTCCAGATCATCGCGGGTGATGAAGTTTACAACACCGGCAATCGCGTCGGAACCGTAAAGGGCAGCAGCGCCGTCTTTCAGGACTTCGAGACGACCGATTGCAGCGGCCGGGATATTGTTTGTATTGACGAACAATTGTGCCTGCTCACCGATCCCGTATGGCGAGAATGTCTGGCGGCGACCGTTGACCAGAACCAAGGTCCGACCAGCACCGAGTCCGCGAAGGTTGATGTTCGACGTCCCTTCAAGACCGTTGGACGCAAACTGGTTGGTTTGACCATCCGCACCAGAGGAAGGTCCCAAATTCTTGATCAGGTCAGTAATCGTAGGGTTACCTTCGAGTTTCAAATCCTGAGCCGTCAGTACGTCAACAGGGAGCGCCGCATCTTCAGGCGTACCTGGAATGAATGAACCCGTGACTGTTACCGTCGTTTGACGTAGCTCATCGCCTTCGTCTTGCGCCAGCGCCGCGCCACCTGCCATTAAGGCAGCGAGCGATGCACTGAAAACCAGTTTTCTACCAAGCGTCATATTCTTCCTCCGTGAATATTCTAATCCCGCCAAATCTCATTTTGCGGACCGGCGTCACTCACCACCCTATTTTGATGAAGAGGTTGTTAAAGGGGCGATCTATGCTGCACCGCACAATACGCTCGCCAAAAACGCCCGATACGCACCCCGCATCATGCGTCGCGTGGAGGCTTATTGCGGATTACACCTGTCCAAACCGCCTGAAACACGCTTAGACACCCACATGACCCAGCCGATTGAGCAAATATCTACCTTCTTCGCAGATGCAGCAGAGCCTGCGTCGTTTCCGAGCGCTGTGTTGCGCTTTCGCAACACGCGATGGGCCCAGAAAATTGGCCTCGATTCTCTTGACGCGACGGCATGGATTCAGCATTTCGCAACGTTCGAGCCGCTGCCCCATAATCTGTCTCAGCCCTTGGCACTGAGATATCACGGTCATCAATTCCATAATTACAATCCCGATCTTGGCGACGGCCGCGGCTTCCTTTTTGCGCAAGTGCAGGACCCGTCTGGCCGATGGCTGGATCTCGGAACAAAAGGCTCCGGTCAAACACGCTGGTCGCGGCAAGGCGACGGACGGTTGACCTTGAAAGGCGGCGTCCGCGAAATCCTCGCCGCGTCATATCTCGAAGCACTCGGCGTGAATACGTCCAAAGCCTTCAGTCTGATCGAAACCGGCGAAGAGCTGCATCGCAATGATGAACCGTCGCCGACCCGGTCGGCTGTTCTGGTGCGGCTTAATCATAGTCATTTACGGTTTGGCACATTTCAGCGTGCGGCTTATTTCGATGATGCTGAAGCCATGGCCGCTTTGGTGCAGCACGTGGTAGAATTCTATTATCCTGAATGCGCCGACGAATCCCTCGGCAAATCTACGCCGGCATTATTCGAGCGCATGGCACAGACCACGGGCGCGATGATTGGACAATGGATGGCGGCCGGGTTTGTGCACGGCGTCATGAACACTGACAATTTTAACATTACGGGCGAGACGTTTGATTTCGGTCCGTGGCGATTCCTTGAGAAAAGCGACCCGAATTTTGTCGCAGCCTATTTTGACCAGCAAGGGCTGTATCGATTCGGGCGCCAGCCCGCGCAAGGCCTATGGGCCCTGCAGCAATTGGGCGGCGCTTTGACCCTGATCGCAGACGCGGATGACTTGTCTTCGGCAATTAAGGCCTATGAGCCCGCCTATCAGGAGAGCTTTGCAGCCCACACGCTCGCTTTGCTGGGCCTCGAACGAAGTGAGATCCTGCGGGACGATTTGCTGTTCCTCCAGGATTTTTATGCCTGGATGACCACAAGCGGCGCGAATTGGGCGCAAACGTTTTTTGACTGGTTTGGCGGCGCAGCCAGCGAAGCCCGCGCCGCGGCCAGCCTGCAAAGCGATCTCTATTCTGCGGACGATTTTGGACAGGTCCGAGCCGCCATTTTGGCGCGCACACCGCTTCGGCCAGAACGTCTGGATCACGACTACTTTCAGAACGCGCAGCCCGTCAATCTTGTGGTCGACACAGTTGAAGCGCTATGGGCGGCCATCGCCGAACGTGACGACTGGAACCCTCTGAACGCACATCTGGCGCAGATCGAACAGGCTCGTCAGGCCTATCAATGGGATGACGTGTAAGATCTGCTCCACCGCAACGCATGTCCGCTCGCCAACAACAAACCGCCGAACAGTGTCAGTGCAGTCTCATGATCGTGGAGGGGCTCGGCAAAAGCGGCCGCGGCCAGCAAGATGAACCCTGAGGCGATAAGACCGCCAATAATTCCAGTTGCCCGTTCTGACGCCAAGGCCAGAAGCGAGAAAGGGAGAGCGGCGACAACAAAGGCTTTATGTATCCACTCAATCTCAGCCCAACTGCCTGCGATTGGGAGAATTGCTGACACAACTGGTAGCGCCAGGCAATGGATGAGGCAAAGGCCTGAGAGTGAGATAGCGACACCATCGATCGCCGCCGCTTTGGGTGCATGTGTCGTCATTAAAACGCCACCCGCACACCAATTCTGAAATTTTGACCCGGCGCAGGCGCGAGGTCTTTCAAGACGGAGGTTGCAAACCGAACCTCTTCATCCGTTACGTTTCGGGCTTCGATGAACGCTTGTGTGCCTTCCCCACCGATTCCGAAATCGTAGAGATCAACTGAGCCGCGCAGATCAAGCGTCGTGTAGCCATCGGTTGGCAGCTGCCCAGTACCTGGATCGTCCTGATCGCCAGCAACGGTCAAAGCTGCGCCAAGCGCCCAAACACCCCAGTCGGCACTGGCATCGGCATTCAATGTGACGGGCGGAATGAAGGGAACATTGCCGCCGCTATCAAGGTCTGCACTCACAAGATCGACGCTGCCGCCAAACACCCAATCAGCACCCAGGGGACCGTCATCGACAAATAGATCTGCGTAGATTTCGCCGCCAACAAAACTTGCATCATCCTGCGTGAACGTGAAGACCGGCAATTCATCGCCTTCATCGGTCAGCACGCCGTCAATTACAGCCTCACCAGGTGTGAGGAAGACAAAATCGCTAAATTCGGTGACGAACAAGTTGATGCCGAAGCCGACATTCTCGCCACTCCAACGCGCAGTCCCTTCCAAATTGAGGCCGCTCTCCTTGCCGAGTGTGGCATCACCGACTTCGAATTGTTCCGTTGCAAGGTGTGGTCCAAAGGCAAACAGTTCGCTTTCGTTTGGTGCGCGCTCGGTATAGGAGAGTTGCCCGCCAAGCCAGAAGCCATTGTCCAAATGCTTATGCGCGCCGAAAGAAACGCTGAACAGATCAAAGTCTTGAGAACCGAACGCGAGATTGTCATACTCGACATTTTCAAACCGCAGACCGCCTTCAATCGCGACTACATCGTCCCACTCTTGCGTTTCGTATAGGAAGACACCGAGGCTTTGAATGTCTGTTGGTGTGATGAAGGCCTCGTCGCCAACTGCACTGAACTCGCGGTCAGCATATTGAACACCGAAAGCGCCTTCGAATCCGGCGATTTCGTGATCAAATTCCAGGCGACCTTCGATGCCGTCATTCTCAAACACCGTACCGGGCTCGCCTGGCGCTTCAAACTCCGTGTGCTCATAGTCAATTATGGCCAGAGTGCCGCTGATATCAGTGAGGAACCCGTTATTGACGGTCACACCGCCGCGAACATCAATCCGGGTTTGTTCAAGGTCGATGAACGGGTTTTCTTCTTCTTCGACAGCTCCGCCATCGGTTTCACCACCTTCTTCTTCTTCGTGGCCATGTCCGGGCAATCCGTATTCGGAGGTTTGCTGGCGCACAGCGACTCCGAGGAAAGCGTTGTCGCCAACCCAGCTGACGCCGGCAGAGAGGGTTTGCGTTTCAACGAAAGAATTCTCGACTGTGCCCTGAACTTCTTCTTCCTCGGAATGCTCTTCCCCGCCGGCTTCTTCTTCAGCTTCTTCCAAGGCGCGCAGGAGGGAGGATTCTGCAAAGTCCGGAATATCGTAATTATCAAAGTCGCGCATCGAGCCGGACAGGGTGAAGACCAGCTGGCCGGCGGTGAACTGGCCGCGCCCGGCAAGCTCAGTGCCTTCATTCACGCTATTATAAGCGGTGAACAAATCGGCCGAGAATGGCTCGTCAGGAATGTCGTCAACAATCAGGCCGTCAATCACATTGACGACGCCGCCAATCGCCTGCCCGCCATAGCCCAGTGCCGCTGGGCCGCGCAGAATTTCGATCTTTTCAGCATCAATACCGTCCGCGGTGACCTGATGATCCGGTGAAGCGGCAGACACGTCGATCACGCCAATCCCATTCGTCAGGACCTGCACGCGCTCAGCGCCGAGTCCACGCAGCACGGGGCGGCTGGCACCGGCGCCAAAGAATGTTGTCGATACGCCGGGCTGGCGGTCCAAAGTGTCGCCAAGGGTTGCACTCAGGGTTTCGAGGATTTCTGCGCGGTCAAGTGCGGTCGCATTGCCGACCAATTCATCAGCGCTGCGGTCTGGACCCGGTGCGGACACGATGATCGTGGCCTCACGGCGCTCATCTGCGTCTTGGGCGAATGCCGCGGATGTTAGAGCGAGCGAGGAAATGGATGCGAGGAGGAGGAAACGTGTCATCAGATTACTCATGTTATGTTATCACTTTTCATGCTGTGTAGCGACTTCTGACACACTGGCAACCACAAAATGGCGCATCGAACAGAAAAAAGCGGCTCCCCGTTCTGGGAAGCCGCTTTTCATTTGTCCCTGGCTTTCGGTCGTTTGCCCCGACCGCGTTAAGGGGAAAAAACATAGTCGTGCGTTTAGTCCGACCGTTACAGGGATCCTTGTCGCATTACTGCGTTACTTTTTGCCGCCTTCGGCAGTTTTCGGAGCATCTTCAAAGGCCCCCGCGGCATCGACTGTGCTCTTGACCCAGTCACTCGACCGACGACGGGGAACGACTCCATCCGGACGTCTGTCTCTGGACGTGTCCTTTCGGCGCTCCACTCGAGCTGCAGTTTCTTCCATACGCTCCAGGACGCTTTTGACAGGCGCAGTTGGCGTGTGCGTCTCGATGATGACATCGCGCTCGATCACTGGCTCAGGCTGATATGTCTCGATGATCGCGTCACGCTCAATCACTGGCTCTGGTCTGGTGATGATTTCCGTCACAGCATTGTTGAAGAACAGGCGCCAATATTTTGAGAACACTTTCTGGCGGCCTTCCAGCGTGCGGAGGCTTTTGACTTCCTTATTGCTGGTCATCTTCGCGCCTTCGACTCGTATGCGATCCGCACTGCGAACAAATTGGACGAAGCCATTATAGCGTTGAGACGCAGCGCGGTTCATTTCGAACTGAAGCTCGCCGACGCCATCGCGCTGACCATCCATACCGTCCGAAAGTGAGTTTCGGTGCTTATAAGTCATGAAAGGCCATTCCATTTTGGAGAATTCGATCAACGTATTGCTCTCGATCTCCAGATCCTTGTTCAGTGAGTAGCCAGAGAAAATGAACCCCTTACCGCTCGGCTGAATGTCGATGACTGACAGTCTTTCGTGGTCCGGCCCCTTTTCTGATTGCAACCAGGTGCCTTCGAAATAGTACTTTCCCAGGATCAGTTTTCGAACGCTGTTAAAGCGAAACAATACTGGGAAAATGGCTTCAGTCATGGCCAGCCAGAAAACCACCAGAACAACCACAGCACCGCCGACGGCTGTGACCATGGTTCCGGCATCTGCGCCGAACATTGTCTCTAAAGTGGTTAGCATTTGCGGGCCGACAGCGGCCAACACAGTTAGAATAGCAGCCGCCGAAACGGTATTTGATACGAGCCCAAAGCGTGAGTACGGGTTCATCCCCTTATCTCCTTAAGATACTAGATTTT
>Ga0316204_10011520_pt1 | contig 11042 bp, 8 predicted proteins | sample 6monrhotite_MG_2_FD_205661 | JGI IMG/M metagenome (GOLD analysis project Ga0316204, IMG submission 205661) | Microbial mat bacterial communities from mineral coupon in-situ incubated in ocean water Damariscotta River, Maine, United States -... | ecosystem: Environmental > Aquatic > Marine >...
CCGTGTCGATGGCCTCATCGGCACTCCAGCCAAACGCGTGGCTACGTGACGCAGGGTTACCAAAATGACTGTCAACCGTGAGGTAATGCGTCATTACTTCCGCTACACGCTCGTCTACGGGCGTCGTAGCTGAATAATCAAAATAAATCGGTAGTTTTAAGTCACTCACAATAATAATCTCTACTTTAAGTCTGCATGCCAACAGTACGGATATCTCTCTGAGATCTGCACTGGATACTGTATCTATCTACCGCTTAAGACGCTTGTCTTTGCTGCTGTTGTAATACTTCAGCCTGGCGGCGAGCAAGTATAAAGCGTCCATTTATATTGTCACGTTGTATTGCTAATTCATGGATACCCGGGCGATTTGCAAATTGTGCGAGTGTAATACCAGACAGAAAGTCATACAGACGATCACTAAGCTCTTCCCAAAGTTCATGCGTTAGGCAACGCACACCATCCTGGCAATTTCCTTCGTGGTTACAGCGCGTCACATCGACCTTCTCATCTACTGCACTGATAATTTGCGCGATGCTAATTTCATCGGCTGGGCGAGCCAGACGGTAACCACCTCCCGGTCCACGAACCCCATCGACAAGTTTATTCTTTCGCAGTTTGGAAAATAGCTGCTCTAAATATGAAAGAGATATACCCTGACACTGCGAAATATCTGCCAAAGTTACTGGTCCAGCATTGTCATGTATTGCTAGGTCCATCATTGCGGTTACGCCGTAGCGGCCTTTAGTTGATAATCTCATAGTGCACCTGATAATTCCTGAGTGATTTAGTAGGATATTCCCTTACCTGACTAATTTAGTCAAGAATTATTTTCATTCAAAAAAAGAGCCTCGCCTGAATTCAGGCGAGGCTCTTTAATATAAGAACTAGCTGTGAATACCTAAATAGCGGCAATTTAACCCAATTCAGCTAGCTCCCTGTGCATTTCTTCTGTATCTGCCATATTCAACTCCAGCAGCCTGCGTAGATGCGTCAGACCTTCAAGCTCGATATTTTCCCACTGCAAACCCCAGTGATGGTCGGTGGTATGACTGATTTTCGCACCCATTGTTATCGTCGCGCCCTCCCCCAGCACAAGCTCAATGTCATATACATGATCCATTTCTGGTTCTATACCTTCTGGAGACAAAATGAGTAGACCTTTTAATGAAATATCTTCAAGACCACTACTCCACTGCTGGCTATTACTACTCATCAGCACTTCGGCGATAAAAGGGATACGTTGATAATGGCGACGCTCTTTTTCAGACATTAGGTTATTTACTCACTAGATCCTAATTAATAATGACTAACAGTATAGTCTGCCTAGTTGTTGCAACAAGTGGTAGACCAAAAAAAGACTTAATATATTTAAAATAAATGCTCAATAATTTAGGACGACTAAATCATGGCCGCGTTTAATAGCTCTTGTGTATATGGCTTCTGTGGATTATTAAAAATTTGTTGCGTCTCCCCTTCTTCAACAACTTTACCCTGCTGCATCACCATCACTCGATGTGAAATAGATCGAATGACATTTAGATCATGACTAATAAACAAATAACTGAGTTTATGTTTATGTTGCAACTCAAGCAGCAACTCGAGTACCTGCTTCTGCACAGATACATCTAACGCACTGGTGGGTTCGTCCAGCAAAATCAGTTCAGGTTCTAATATTACAACCCGCGCTATAGCGATGCGTTGCCGTTGCCCACCAGAGAACTCATGGGGATAACGCCATAAAATGGATTCATCGAGCCCGACTTCATATAGCACCTGTTTAATTTTCTGCAGTCTTTCTGTAGAACTTAATTTGGGGAAATGCACCAGCAAGCCTTCACCGACTATTTGCTCTACGGTCATCCTTGGTGACAAGGAAGAAAAGGGATCCTGAAATACCACTTGAAAAGATTTCCGAAGAGGACGTAGTGCCGACTCTTTCAAATTATCCAGACGCTGCCCATCAAAGATAATTTCACCTGTCGCATTTTGTAAGCGTAGAAGTGACATACCAAGTGTTGTTTTACCTGAACCTGACTCACCAACGATACCCAGTGTCTCGCCTTGCGACAACATTACATCTACCTGATCAACTGCTTTTATTTCGTCTATTTTGCGTTTAAAGAAACCTTTTGTAACCGGAAAATAAACACGTATATCACTACCCTGCAACAAAGTTTTTGTCGGCTTAAATTGTGGCTGTATTTGCTGCGTTGGTTGAGAATTAAGTAAATGCTGCGTATAACTATGCTGAGGCGATTCAAATACACCCTGAATACTTCCCTGCTCAACGATTTCACCTTTATTCATCACACAAACATGATCAGAATAATGTTTAACTAAATTTAAATCATGGGTAATCATTAACACTGACATATTAAAGTCAGTCTGTAGATCCGCCAGTAATTCCAGTATTTGCTTCTGGATGGTTACATCCAGCGCAGTGGTGGGTTCATCGGCAATTAACAATTTAGGTTTGCATGCCAATGCCATCGCAATCATTACACGCTGTCTCTGGCCACCAGACATCATGTGTGGAAAACTATGAATATAGCGAGAGGGCTCTACAATACCGACACGGTCCAGTAACTCAACACTGCGCTTTAGGGCATCTTCTTTGCTCATTCCCTGATGCAGCATTAAGGGCTCAATCATCTGCTTCGATACAGGAAACAGAGGATTCATAGAAGTCATTGGTTCCTGAAAAATCATTGCAATATCACGACCACGTATACTGCGTAACTCACTATCAGATTTAAGCAGTAAATTTTCCTGCTGATAAACAATTTCCCCACTGGGATAATTAACATGACTCATATCATGCAAATTTAAAAGCGACAAAGCCGTCACTGATTTGCCTGAACCAGACTCACCGACTAACGCAACATTTTTGCCCAGCGGAATATCAAAGCTGACATTTTTGACTGCATGGATAATATCGTCTGATACTTTAAAATCGACACTCAGGTTTTTTACACTGATTAAATTTTCATTACTCATATTTATGCACGCCGTGTATCCAGTGCTTCACGTAAAGCCTCGCCGATAAAAATCAACATCATCAATGCACCTACCAGCACGCCAAATGTAGACAGTGACAACCACCAGGCCGATATATTTTCTTTACCCTGCGACAGAAGCTCACCCAGACTGGGCGTATCTGCTGGTACACCTAGTCCCAGATAATCCAGACTGGTAAGCGCGAGAATAGCACCTGATATTCTAAAGGGTAAAAAGGTAATGACCGGAGTTAAGCTATTCGGTAACAGGTGCTTAAACATAATACCGGTATTACTTAAACCCAATGCACGCGCCGATTTCACGTAATCCAGATTTCGCCCCTTTAAAAATTCTGCTCGTACATAATCAGACAAGCCCATCCAGCCAAACATAGACAACAAGACAATTAATAACCAGACACTGGGTTGAAAGATCGATGCAAAAATAATTAATAAATAGAGTTCTGGCATTGAACCCCATATTTCTATGAATCGCTGAAACAGCAAATCTGTGCGCCCGCCAAAATAGCCCTGCAGCATACCCGCTAAAATACCAATCGCCGTACCCACAATCGTCAAAGAAATTGCAAACAATATGGACAATCTGAAACCATATATAAGTCGGGCCAGTACATCACGGCCACGATCATCCGTACCTAGTACGTTAAAATCAGAGGGTGGCGCTGGATTAGGTAAATCAGAGTCATAGCTAATAGTGGTATAGCTGAATGAATTCAACGGCTCGAACATCCAGTTACCATTTTCTGTTAGTAACTTTCTTACATAGGCATCCTGATAATCGGCCTCTGTCTCGAAGTCACCGCCAAATTCCGTTTCTTTATAAAAAGAAAATACAGGAAAATAATATTCATTCTGGTAGTGCACGACTAATGGCTTATCATTACTTATAAGTTCGGCAAACAAGCTTAAAACAAATACAAATGAAAATATCCACAAACTATAAAAGCCACGTTTATTAGCCTTAAAACGTAACCATGCTCTCTGTCCTGGAGAGATAGTCTCACTTGAAAGCTGGCTCGATTCTAATTTTTCTGTAGTGCTATTCATTGTCCCAACCTACTTATCTACAGAATCAAATTGAATTCTAGGATCAATCAGCACATAACTAACATCGGCGAGTAATTTAGCGAACAAACCTAAGATAGTGTAGAAAAACAAACTCCCCAAAACGACAGGATAATCACGTTTTAAAATAGACTCATAAGACAACAATCCCAGGCCATCCAGAGAGAAAATAGTCTCAATCAATAAACTACCCGTGAAAAATGAAGCGATAAATGCACCAGGAAACCCTGTAACAATGGGTATCATTGCATTACGAAAGACATGTCGATATAAAACACTGGACTGATCCAGCCCTTTTGCACGAGCGGTTAATACATATTGTTTGCGAATTTCTTCCAGAAAACTGTTTTTTGTAAGCATCGTCAATACAGCAAAACTTCCAATCGTTGATGCCAATATTGGCAACACCATATGCCATAAATAATCTGTGATCTGTTGATACCAGGGCAACTCATCCCAATTATCTGAAGTTAAACCCTTTAAAGGAAACACATCAAAAAAGCTTCCACCACCAAACAACACCAATAAAGCTATACCTAGAACAAACCCTGGAATTGCATAACCCATTAAAATAATCGTACTGGTTATCACATCAAATTTAGTGCCGTCATGCATGGCTTTTTTTATGCCTAAAGGAATACAGGTAAGGTAAACAATTAGAAACGACCAGACACCCAAACTAATCGACACAGGCAATTTTGAAATAATTAAGTCCATGACCGATTTATTGTGAAAGTAACTTTCACCTAAATCAAATTGCGCATAGCGCAACATCATATCTAAAAAGCGCTGAGGTGCTGGTTTATCAAACCCATATAATGCATTTAATTTATCGACCTGTTCCTGATCCAGTCCTCTTTTCCCCTGATATAAACCCGATGAACTACTACTTACCTCACCGCCGGTAGAGTCCGCGCCCTCAAGTTGGCTAATCAGTTGCTCTACTGGTCCTCCTGGAACAAACTGAGTCACTACAAAGGTCACCAACATAACCCCCACTAAAGTGGGTATCATCAATAATAAACGCTTTAAAATGTAATTCGCCATAATTAATTATTAACTGTTGGTTGCTTGATACTAGCGTCTTTAACCCACCAGCTAGACATCATCCATGATTTGGGGTTGTAATAAAGTGGTGTCTTTTCAGGTCGATCAAACTTATCCCAGTAAGCAATACGATGAGTATTAATATACCAGTTTGGCACTAGATAATTGCCTTGTAACAACACTCTATCCAGTGCCCGACAAGCAATAATTAAATCATCTCGGCTGCTTGATGAAATAATCTTATCTATCAGTGCATCCACTACAGGGTCACTTATCCCCATTAAATTACGTGAACCATTTTTATTCGCCGAAGCAGAATGGAACATATTCATCAGTTCATTACCTGGTGACATGGATTCTGGAAAACTCCCTACGACCATATCATAATCAAAATCACGTAAACGACGCACATACAATGAACGATCAACTGTTCGATATTTCATTTCTATACCCAGCTTAGCTAGATTACGCGCGAATGGCGCCAGAATACGATCCATACCCTTTTGTCGAAGCAGCACATTAAATATGAAAGGCCGATTATCGCTATTTACTAAGCTCCCCTTCTTCACCTGCCAGCCGGCCTGTTTCAATATATCTCGGGCCTTGCGTAAATTAGCCCGCAAAGAAGAGGGCTCTGCAGTGCTCACCGGCTTCCACGCTTGTGTAAAAATATTTTCTGAAAGTTGATCTTTATAGACTTCTAACAATGCCAGTTCTTTACCTTGCGGAATCCCTGTTGCCTGTAATTCAGAATTACTAAAGTAACTATCGTTTACTACATATTGATTAAAAAATAGTCGCTCATTAGACCACTCAAAATCAAATGCTAGTGCAATAGCTTTTCTAACTTGTGGATCCTTAAATAAATCATTTCGAGCATTAAACACAAACCCCTGCATACCTAAATTATTACTATGCGATAAGTTCTCCTTAATTATTTCTCCTGAATCATAATTAGGTCCATTATGTTCTCGCGCCCATAGCTTCGAATAATATTCATGACGAAACTCAAACTCACCCGCTTTAAATGCTTCCAGGGAGATAACTAAATCTTGATAATATTTGAAAACAATGCGATCAAAATTATACTGACCTTTTCTACTCGGCAAATCTTTCGCCCAGTAATTTTCATTACGTTTATAAGTAATACGCTTACCTAAATCATACTCTTCTATGCTGTATGGTCCACTCGCGACAGGCTGAGCCTCAGTTAACTTATCGAATGTTGTACCCACCAGCCATTTTTTTGAAAATATACTCAGGTCAGCCAGTATCAGATGCAGTTCAGAATTTTTACGTTTAAAATTAAAGCGGATTTTATAATCATTAATCACTTGCGCATTTTTTACATCAGCATAGATAAATTTATATTGCGGATGCGATTGCTCTGATGTAATTGTATCAAATGAAAACTTAACATCATGCGCCGTGATTTTATCGCCATTATTAAACTGCGCACGCTGATCAATTTGAAAGACAACCGAAAGCTTGTCCTCTGCCAGTACAATGTCATTAGCGATTAACGGATATTTACTAAAGGGCTCATCCTCACTTGCCACCATTAAACTGTCAAATAACAAACCAATTCCTTCTGCTGAAACGCCCTTTAGAATAAATGGGTTAAAACTGTCAAAGGCACCTGTCCCGGCTAGCACTAAGCGCCCACCTTTTTTAGCTGCAGGACTCACATAATCAAAATGTGTAAAGTTTTCTGCGTATTTTGGAATGTAGCCCATCGCTATAGATGGTGCAGCACTAGAACCAGAGGCATAGATTGCAACTATTAGAAAAAAAATATGTGTAAAAGGGTGCAATCCTGTTTTGATCGTCATATTATCTAATAATACCTCAGGGGCTGCTTTGCGTATTTTTAACATCTGCTCTGATTTATGTATTTGGCAATGATTGCTTTATAAGTCAATATAGATGATACAGTAGTTCCATAGCATACCAATTGATAACAATAAAAAATAGGAGTCCTTTGATGGGATTTTTATCTGGTAAACGTGCACTTATTTTTGGTGTTGCAAGTAATCGTTCTATCGCCTGGGGCATTGCACAAGCGATGCACCGCGAAGGTTGTGAATTAGCATTCACCTACCAAAACGAACGCCTCCGTGAGCGCGTTGAAAAACTTGCGGGTCAACTCGATTCTGATATTGTAATTCCGTGTAATGTGGAAGACGATGAACAAATCGAAGCAGTATTTGAACATCTTGATGACTACTGGGATTCCTTCGACATACTCATTCACTCTATCGCCTTTGCACCGAAAGAGTTACTTGAAGGTGATTATCTGGATAACCTATCTCGTGAAGGCTTTAACACCGCTCATGACGTCAGCTCATACAGTCTCGCGGCCATTGCAAAAGCTGGTCGCCACATGATGCAGAATAGAGAAGATGCGGCTATTCTCACCTTGAGTTATCTGGGAGCTGAGCGTACATTCCCCGGTTATAATGTAATGGGACTGGCCAAGGCAAGCCTTGAAGCCAATGTGCGCTATCTTGCACAAAATCTGGGGCCTGAAGGTATCCGTGTTAATGCTATTTCAGCCGGTCCAATTAGAACACTTGCCGGTTCTGGAAAAGATGGATTTAACAAGCTGTTTGATCAGGTCGAAAAAACGGCACCATTACGTCGTAATGTAACCATAGATGATGTCGGTAATACCGGTGCATTTTTAACATCACCCTTATCCAGCGGCATTACAGGCGAAGTGATTTATGTCGATAATGGCTTCCATATCGTTGGCTTAATTAACGAAGCAGATTAATTTCTGAATAAAACGCTAAAGTAATCACTCCAGCAATTACCTTAAAAGCAGACATAGAAACATGACTTAGATTTTGCAGAAATTATAGTGTTACTTATTTCTGCAAAATTTGAGTTTCACCTTCCAGACGACCAATCACAACCGCCGCTACTGAATCGCTATAGACATTGACTGCGGTTCTGCACATATCTAACACCCTATCTACTGCCAGTATTAAGCCAATTCCTTCGAGCGGCAAGCCAATGGTTGCCAGGATAATACTAATGGCAACTAAACTCGCTGAAGGTATGCCGGCAACACCTATTGATGTTAATAAGGCGACAATAACAATTGTAAATTGCGTTGTTAAACTCAAATCCAGACCATATGCCTGTGCAATAAACATCGCAGCAACGCATTCATATAAAGCGGTACCATCCATATTTACCGTAGCACCCAGTGGTAAAGTAAAGCTGCTCACACGGTTTGAGACGCCGGCTTTTTGTTCTACGCACTCCATCGTAAGCGGCAAAGTAGCGGATGATGAGCTAGTGGAGAAAGCGGTTAATATTGCAGCGCTCATCGCCCTGTAATGAAGTACTGGATTTACTTTGGCTACAAAACGCAGAATTAAATACATCGTACCCAGAAAATGTACCGCGAGCGCGCCAATAACGGTAAAGAAAAAAATCGCCAGCGGTTTAAATGCGTCAACCCCTGAAACTGATACTACTTTAGCGACCAGAGCAAATACACCAATGGGGGCAAACATCATCACCCAGTTAGTCATGTGCATCATCACATCAAGTATCCCCTGCCAGAAGCTCTTCATTACATCACCTTGCGGGGAAGGTAGCTTAGTTACAAAGTAACCGAATAATAAACTGAAGAAAATCAAACCGAGCATTTGCCCATTCGCAGCGGCGGATACTATATTGGGTGGCACCATACGTAAGAAGACATCAACTATATCGCCAGCCCCCTTGCCTTCAACCTTATCAGTAATACCCTGCGGCATTTCAGTTAATCCAATTAACTCTTTCACTGGCTGGCCATCACTAATACCGGGCATCGTCAGATTTACCAGTATCAATCCCGTAAGAATCGCTAATAAGCTGGTAACAGAGTAATAGACGAGGGTTTTTCCACCTAGCCGACTCAGGTTATCGCCTGAACCTATACCCATTATGCCAACGATGATTGAGGAAACAATCAACGGGACAATGAGCATTTTTAGGGCATTTAGGAAGAGTGAGCCGAGAAAATCGTATACCTGATAAAAGCTAATCCCCCAAAGCCCTGCATTGTCAGTACTCAGGCTCCCGGCTACAACAGCCAGTATTAACGCTATGAGAATTTGCCAGTGTAGCTGCAGAGAGGTAAATGCTTTAAACATTAAAGCGTCTTAGCTCGCACAATCACTGATTTAGATTTCAAGTGCTCGAGCACGGCCGTCATATCGCGTGTCGCCTGCTCATTCTGGTATTGCTGAACCAGTACCTGCAATTGCTCATTTGACGCCTCAGCAGGCAGATTGACGGCACTGAGCTCAATAATTGCACTACCTGTTGCTAATTCAACAACTTTATAAACCGACTTAGCACCTACTGGCTTAGGCATTAGAAAGGCCTCGCGTACGACAGTCGAATCAGCCGTCTGATTGTCACGTTTAATGGTGCCTAGCTTCATCAATAATGCCGAACCTTTAACAGATTTACTGTCTATAGACTCACCATTTTCCAGTTTAGCTAGAGCACCTAGCGCAGCCGCCTTTGACTTTTGATTAGCTTTCTGCGTTTTCAGCACGGCTTTAATTTGCTTTTCGACATCCTGTAAGGCTTTAGGCTTAGCTTCTGTATGCGTATCAATTCTGAAAACTAAAGCATGATTTCTATCTAACTCAATAATATCCGAGTTTCTACCTTCAGATAAAACAGCTGAATCGAATGCAGCCTCACGAACTTTCTCATTACTAGCTATACCCTCACCCTGATAACGAGAAAACACTGTAGAAGTTTTAATTTCCACACCCAGTGTATTTGATACTTCTTGCAGACTTTGATCATTTTCATACGCAGTGGTTGCCATCAACTCAGACTGTTCATAAAAACGATCTTCAATTGCCTGTGCCTGGAATTGTTGCTCCAACTCAGATTTCTTCTCCGCGAAACTTTTTATTTCTGCTGATTTAATGTCGCTCAACTGAATGATGTGATATCCAAATGATGATTTAACTACGGCAGAAACAGCACCCTTATCTAATTTAAATAGGGCCTTTTCAAACTCAGGTGTCATCATGCCTTTAGAAATCCAGCCAAGATCGCCACCTTTAGCTGCAGAACCAGGATCTTTGGAATATTGTTTTGCTAGAGCCGAGAACGATTCGCCGTTTTTAATACGCACAATCAAAGCATCTGCTTCAGCTTGCTTAGCCGCCATTGTTGCCTGATCAGCATCGGCTGACATGTCAATGAGTATATGACTTGCTTTGCGCTGTTCTTTTCTCGCAACACTTGCTACATAGTCATCATATAAACGCTTTACAGTTTCCTCATCGACTGGAATATCTTTAGCAAGGTCTGATGCCTTTAATTCAACGTAAGACACGCTAACCATCTCAGGGTGCATATAAGCATTCTGATTAGCTGCAAAATAATCTGAAACCTCTTCGTCAGATACATCAATGCCTGACGTAAATTGGCCATCATTAAATAACAGGTAATTTACTTCACGTGACTGATTTTGAATTCGATTTAAAATATCTAACTCATTTTTACCAATAACTGATGAGCGCATCACTGCATCTTGCAACTGCTGTACAGCTAGATCATTTCTAAATAAGTTTTCAAATTCTTTTACAGCCATACCTTGTGACTGCACCCTTTCCTGATACGTATCAACGGCAAAAACACCTGCCTCCTGAAAAGCCTCCATAGATTTGATCTTTTGAGCCAGCACCTGATCCGCAACACGATAGCCTTCATCCACAACCATTTTTTGCAATACGCGTTGAGTGATTAATTGATCTAAAACGCCATCTTTTATGCGTTGCTCAAATAGGGGGTTGTTTGGCACTTCACCTTTAAAGACTTCTTCAAGCTTTTGACGTTGTCTTGCAAGGCCTTGATCAAACTCTGACTGACTAATTTGAACATCAT
>Ga0316204_10011521_pt1 | contig 11041 bp, 11 predicted proteins | sample 6monrhotite_MG_2_FD_205661 | JGI IMG/M metagenome (GOLD analysis project Ga0316204, IMG submission 205661) | Microbial mat bacterial communities from mineral coupon in-situ incubated in ocean water Damariscotta River, Maine, United States -... | ecosystem: Environmental > Aquatic > Marine >...
TTGTGCAACCAACCTGTGCGCCGACCAATGACAACCTGATGGAGTTGTTGGTGATGGTGGATGCGCTACGTCGTTCATCGGCTTACCGCATTACCACGGTGATCCCATACTTTGGCTATTCACGTCAGGATCGACGTCCACGTGCAGCACGTGTGCCGATTAGCGCGCGAGTGGTTGCCGACATGATTACCTCGGTCGGTGCGGATCGTGTATTGACGGTTGACTTGCATGCCGACCAGATTCAGGGCTTTTTTACCGTGCCGATGGACAATGTCTACGCCTCACCGGTATTGATGAGTGATATCTGGCGTCAGAAGTATCCGAATATGATGATTGTCTCGCCGGATGTTGGCGGCGTAGTACGCGCACGCGCATTGGCGAAGCGACTGGATGGTGCGGATCTGGCGATTGTTGATAAACGACGTCCGGGTCCAAATGAAGCGAAGGTGATGAACATCATCGGTGATGTGACCGATCGCACCTGTATTCTGGTTGATGACATGGTTGATACTGCGGGCACTTTGTGTGAAGCGGCGCGTGTTTTGAAAGAGCATGGTGCTGCGAAAGTGGTCGCGTACTGTACCCACCCTATTTTATCGGGTGTGGCAGTTGATCGTATTTCGACCTCCGATCTGGATGAGCTGGTGGTAACCGACACGATTCCATTGCAGAAAAATGCGCGTGAGTGTGATCGTATTCGTCAGCTGAGTGTAGCGGATATGCTGGCTGAAACGATGCGTCGTATCAGCGCCGAAGAGTCTGTTAGCTCGATGTATATGGACTAAGCTGCTAAAAATAGCAGCCGTAATATTAGAATTTGTGGTCAGTGGCAGCGTGCTGTCGCTGACTTTTTTGTGGTAACACCAATCCAGGTCGCGGGGGCGGTGTACAGACTATAGTAAAAATGTCTGTTAATTTTGGAGAAATAAAATGGCTTCAAGTTTTGAGCTAAATGCAGAAATTCGTCAGGACAAGGGGAAGGGTGCGAGCCGCCGCCTGCGTCGTGATAACAAAGTACCAGCGGTACTCTATGGTGGTGGTCAGGATGCGATATCTCTGACGCTACAGCACAACACGCTGGTTCATAACCTTGAGAATGAAGCGTTTTACTCGCACATTCTGACGGTTAATGTTGATGGCAAGGCTGAAAAGGCTGTATTGAAAGACCTTCAGCGTCATCCATACAAACCAAGCCTTATCCACGTTGATCTACTGCGCATCAACGAAAATGAAAAACTGCGTATGCATGTGCCAGTTCATTTTATCGGTGAAGACGTTTCTACTGGCGTTAAAGCCGGTGGCGTGATTTCTCATCTGGCTAACGATGTTGAAATCTCATGTCTACCTAAAGATCTGCCTGAATTTATCGAAGCTGATATGACTGATGTCGGTCTTGATGAGACATTACATCTTTCTGATCTTAAACTGCCTGCTGGTGTTGAGCTGGTTGCACTGACTCATGGCGATGACCATGACCTTTCAGTTGCTGCTATTCATATGCCTAAGGTCGTTGCTGAAGTCGATAGCGCTGCACCTGAAGCACCGGTAACTGAGGTTGAAGGCGGCGACGACGCTTAAGTTTGATTGGTAGCATTACTGTATTTCTACCGCTGGAAAAGGACTGACAGCCGTGGCAACACATATTGATCTGATCGTGGGCCTGGGTAATCCAGGCCCTGCTTATGAAGGGACACGCCATAACGCCGGCTTCTGGTTAGCCGATACCTACGCACAACGTTGCCAGGGTATCTTTAAATCCGAAGCGCGTTTTCATGGCGATACCTGTAAAACCTTATTGGATGGCCATCGTGGTTGGTTGTTGAAACCAACGACCTACATGAATCGTTGTGGTCAATCGGTGAGTTCATTAGCGAAGTACTACAAGATTCCTGTCGAACGCATTCTGGTGGTGCATGATGAACTTGATCTGCCGCCGGGAGTTGCACGCTTTAAAAAAGGTGGTGGTCATGGCGGTCATAATGGCCTGCGTGACATCATTAAAGCGTTTGGTGGTAATAAAGAATTTATGCGGTTGCGCATAGGCATTGGGCGCCCTGGGCAGAGTGATCAGGTGGCCGATTTTGTGCTGGACGATCCATCCCGCCGCGAACGAGATATGATTCTCGATGCGATTGATGAGGCGATGGATGTGATGCCGCAGATGCTGGATGGTGATTTTGAAAAAGCGATGAACCGTCTGCATAGTAAAAAGCCCGCAGCATAGTCTGCGCGTGTTTAGTAAATAGAGCCTTTAATAAATTAAGCCCCCTCTCAATATAAACAGGATACCTCCCCATGGGATTTAAGTGTGGCATCGTTGGTCTTCCAAACGTGGGTAAATCAACGCTCTTTAATGCGTTGACTCAGGCGGGTATTGAATCTGCTAACTACCCTTTTTGTACCATTGAGCCCAATGTGGGCGTGGTGCCGATGCCGGATCCGCGCCTCGATGCGCTGGCAGCGATTGTGAATCCACAGCAGGTATTGCCGACGACAATGGAATTTGTCGACATCGCAGGACTGGTGGCCGGTGCCTCTAAGGGTGAAGGGCTGGGTAATAAATTCCTCGCCAATATCCGTGAGACCCATGCGATTGGCCACGTGGTGCGCTGTTTTCATGATGACGATATTACCCATGTCGAAGGCAGTGTTGACCCGATGCGCGATATCGAAATCATCGATACCGAACTGGCGCTGGCTGATATGGATTCGGTTGAAAAAGCACTGCACCGTGTTGGTAAACTGACCAAGAGTGGTGATAAAGAGGCGATCTCCAAGAAGGCGCTGTTAGAAAAGGTGCGGGATCACCTCGATACCAGTGCACCAGTACGTTCGATGGAGCTTGATGCCGATCAACGCGCGGCACTCTATGACTTGCATCTACTGACGATTAAGCCGACGATGTATATCGCCAACGTCGCGGATGATGGCTTTACCGATAACCCGTGGCTTGATCTGGTGCGTGAGCGTGCTGCAAGTGAAGGCGCGGTCGTTGTTGCAGTCTGTGCTGCGATTGAAGCGGAGATCGCCGAGCTTTCTGAAGAAGAGAAAGGTGAGTTCATGGCGGATCTGGGCTTGGAAGAGCCGGGGCTAGATCGCGTGATTCGTGCGGGTTATGAGCTACTGGGACTGCAGACCTATTTCACCGCCGGTGAAAAAGAAGTCCGCGCATGGACTGTGAAGGTTGGTGCGACCGCACCACAGGGCGCGGGTGTGATTCATACCGATTTTGAGCGCGGCTTTATTCGTGCTGAAGTGATTGGCTATGATGACTACATTGCGAACAATGGTGAATCAGGTGCGAAAGAGGCGGGTAAGTGGCGTCTTGAAGGGAAAGATTACATCGTTCAGGACGGTGATGTGATTCATTTTCGCTTTAATGTCTGATTGAAGGTAGAAAACTACTTAAAAAACCCTTCAGATAGTTCCATTCTGACAGAATTGTGGCGTATAATTGCGCCCTCGCGGCGATGCTGCGATATCATCAAATAATGGCTATGTAGCTCAGCTGGTTAGAGCGCAGCATTCATAATGCTGAAGTCGGTGGTTCAAGTCCACCCATAGCCACCATCTATTAAAATTTGGTTTCAATATTCGGGGTCCGGAACGATGAGCACAGCGACCGCAGGCGCACAGACTACTTCCACTCAAGCTGGCAATGACTCGCTGGTGATCGATGGCGTTGAATACAGTGCGCGTCTGTTAACCGGCAGCGGCAAATACAAAGACCTCGAAGAGACCCGCCTGGCAACAGAGGCGAGCGGTGCACAGATCGTGACAGTCGCGGTACGTCGTACCAATATTGGCCAGAATAGTGATGAGCCAAACCTGCTGGATGTGATCTCGCCAGATAAATATACCCTGCTACCCAATACCGCGATGTGCTACACCGCAGACGATGCAGTACGTACCTGTCGTATGGCGCGCGAACTGCTGGATGGCCATAACCTGGTGAAACTCGAAGTGCTGGGCGATGAAAAGACCCTTTACCCGGATCTACAGCAGACCTACGTTGCGCTTGAAATATTGGTAAAGGAAGGCTTTAAGGTGATGGTCTATACCAATGATGACCCGATTGCCGCTAATCGTCTTGAAGAGATGGGCGCGGTGGCAGTGATGCCGCTGGCAGCACCGATTGGTTCTGGTCTGGGTATTCGTAATCCTTATAACATTCGCACCATTGTTGAAAATGCCAATGTGCCGATTCTGGTGGATGCCGGTGTTGGTACCGCTTCAGATGCAGCGATCGCAATGGAATTAGGTTGCGATGGCGTGTTGATGAACACTGCAATCGCCGCCGCGGATAACCCAATCCTGATGGCCTCTGCGATGAAAAAGGGCGTTGAAGCAGGGCGTGAGGCTTATCTTGCCGGTCGCATTCCACGCAAGCGTTTTGCCAGTGCCTCATCGCCAATTGATGGAACATTTTTCTAAGGCATTACCGCGCTAATTCGTTCGCCATTTTTAGATTTCTGTTGTGAGCACTGATATTGCAAAGCCAAGCTACGGTACCTTACGTAAGGTGCGTAGTTTTATGCGCCGTGAAGGCCGCCTGACTGAAGGGCAGCGACGTGGCCTGGAAGAGCAGTGGCCGAGATGTGGCATTGAGCCCAATGATGCGATGCTCGATCTGGATGTTGAGTTTGGGCGCAGCGCACCGCGTATTCTTGAGATCGGTTTTGGCATGGGTGAATCACTGGCAGCGATGGCACTTGCTCATCCCGAAAATGACTATTTAGGTATCGAAGTTTATCGCCCGGGTGTCGGTAGCCTGTTACGTCAGGTGGGTGAAAATGAATCGAGCAATGTACGGGTGATCAGTGAAGATGCCGTGGTTGTGTTAGCGAAGATGATTCCCGATGATAGCCTGGATCGCCTGCAACTTTTTTTCCCCGACCCGTGGCATAAAAAACGTCATCATAAACGCCGTATCGTGCAGCCCGATTTTGTTGCATTGATTGGAAAAAAGCTAAAGCCGGGTGGTGTGTTTCATATGGCGACTGACTGGGAAGCCTATGCGCAGCATATGATGGATGTGATGAGTGATGCAGCAGGTTATGAAAACTGTGTGGCTAATGGTGAGTATGCGCCGCGTCCGGAATTTAGACCATTAACAAAGTTCGAACAGCGTGGCCATCGGCTGGGTCATGGCGTTTGGGATCTGCTTTTTAAGCGAGCGATGTGAATCTATACTGCGTTGTCAGGTTCATCTGCCAGTGGCAAGGTAAGCGTGACGCAGAATGTTGAGCCTTTATCTGGTGTGCTCTGAAGCGAGATATCCCCACCCATCTGATTGATTAACTGTTTACTGATCGCAAGGCCCAGGCCGGTGCCGTTGTATTTGCGTGTCGCAGAACTATCAATTTGAGTAAAGAGTTGGAAGAGTCTCTTTTGGTCTTCGTCGCTGATGCCAATGCCGGTGTCACTAATGGCCATTGTCAGCATTGCCGCGCCCTCTTTGATTAGCTCACATTTCAGGTCGAGGGTAACTGAGCCTTGTTCTGTGAATTTAATCGCATTGCCAAGCAGGTTTAATAGTACTTGTCGTATGCGCCCTGCGTCACCTATTAATAAGGGCGGGCATTTACTGGTTAACTGAACGGATAGCGCTAGCGCTTTTTCTTTTGCTTGTGGTGATAGTAAGGTTTGAACCGCATCGACAAGCTCTTCAAGATTAAATACCTCTGGTTTTATCTTAAGGAATCCGCTTTCCATTTTGGTGAGGTCGAGGATATCATCGATAATAGTGAGCAGGGAGTGGCTTGAATCATTAATGATATCCAGGTATTCAGCTTGCTCATCATCGAGCTTTCCATCGCGCATCAATTGAGCCATGCCGATAACGCCATTTAATGGTGTGCGCAGTTCATGGCTCATCATCGCAAGAAATTCACTTTTTGCTTTTGATGCTGCCTCCGCCTGCTCTCTCGATGAAATAAGGGATTGTTCTATTTTTTTGCGTTCAGCAATGTCGCGAATAATGCCAACGAACTGGCTTTCCCCTTTTACCTTGATTTCATTGACCCCGAGGTCAATTGGAAAGGTAGAGCCATCTTTTCTCTGGCCTTTTAATTCGCGTCCGATGCCGATAATGCGGGCGGCACCAGTGGATTGATAATTATTCATGTAGTCATCATGAGCCTTGCTGTCATTGCTGGGCATGAGCATGTTGATTTTATGATTGATTATCTCTCCTTCTTGATAGCCAAAAATCTCTAACGCTTTTAAATTGCATGACAGAATTAGACCTTGTTCATCAATGATAATAATGCCATCAATGATGTTATCGATAACGGATTTATAACGAGTTTTACTTTCTGTTGCATTCTGTAGTGAGTTTTCTAATGCTTTTTGTGAATGCATCAATGAGTTTTGCATACGGTTAAAGGCGCGGGTTAGATTGCCTATTTCATCATTGCGATTGAGTTCGGGTAGTTTGTTTTCCAGATTTCCTTTCTCGATATCTGAGATGGCCTGTTGCAGGATTATGAGCGGTCGCCTGAAAAGCCTTTCTAATATAAAAAATATTGCGCCTATGATGGCAAGTAGCAGCACTAGTAAACTGTTGTTGAGGTGGGTGATGTGATCTTTTATTGTCGATAGTTCTGGGTTAAGGTCAACGGTGACTAAAAGTTTTCCAATGATGTTATTTTCCCAGCGAATCGGTTGTTCTAGCTCGATGGAGTTACTGCTATCAATATCGCTACTGACCGATAAAAATAGTTGATGTCCTTCGCTATCAAGCAGCGTTAATTTGTCCCAGTCATAATGATGGGCTTTCATTTGATGATTGAGTGTTTGGTGGATGCCATCAAGGTCGCCCGCCAGGAGTGCTTGAGTAATGCTTGATTCCAGAGAGGAGAGGGCGTGTTTTTCGCCGTCAATAATCGCAGTGCGTTCAAGGTCAATCAGTAACGGTTCCCAGTGCTTAAATAAAAACAGCGAAAATATCGCAGTGAAAGCGATAATCGACAGGGTGAATTTACTGCGTAATGACATTTAATTTGTTGGTAAGGTATTGGTTTTAATTGTATTAATGTATTTTCGCTGTTGTCAGTGTTTTGAGTACTAGAATGTAATAGGCTATCGGCAGGTAAGATGCGTTCTGAATCATTCTTTGCTTGTAGGAAATCCAAAGATCGCTTCCTATATGGCGCTTGATATTTAAGGCTATATTCCATTGTTCAACAGGCTAAGGAGGTGGTGGTTGATGTTTCATTTGGGCAAACAAGTTGCAGCAGTCATCCTGCTCTCCTATAGCGTGATGTTCTCTACGGCAGCGTTCGCTGATGCACAGGCCCCATCGTTTGAGGTCGTGATGGATATGATTGTGAAAGCATCCATTGGCGACGTGGTTGGTGTGGATGAAATGCTGCAACAGGGGCTTGATGTGAACCAGCGAGACTCCGTTGGCAATACGCCACTACTGTTTGCTGCGCGCTATGGTCGAACACCGCTAGTCGATTATCTGCTTGAACATGGTGCTAATGTGGATGCTGAAACATTCAGTGGCATTACATCGCTACAGGAGACAATCAGACGCGGCAATATGAATGTATTACGTGCACTGCTGGCAGCGGGTGCTGATGTAGCACATGAAGATGGACACCATGAGAATGCGCTGTTTGATGCAGTGAAATATCGTAGTGTGCTTGCGACACGTCTGTTACTTGATCGTGGTGTGCCGAGTGGTACACATAATGACGACGACATTACACCGCTGCTGTATGCGGTGGAGGATGATCAACTTGAAATTGTTGAGATGCTGCTTGAGGCGGGCGTGGATATTAACGATGGCTCGTTGCAATACGGGGGCGCGTTGTGCGTTGCACGCCAACGTCACTTAGCGCAGATGGAACACTATCTATTACAACACGGTGCACAGCCAGATGATTGTGCTCAATACCACACAACAGTGAGCGGTTGGTTGCCCTAGAATTTTAGATTAATAGCGTATCGCACTCACAAAAAAACAGCGCTTACCTTCGGGCGTTGTTACCTGCACTTCATCATCAATCTCTTTTTTTAGTAGCGCCTTTGCCATCGGTGAATCGATACTGATAAAGCCTAGTTTTGGATCAGTTTCGTCTGCACCGACAATGCGATAGATCACTTCAGTGCCATCGTCATCTTCGAGTGTGACCCATGCGCCAAAAAAGATGCGGTCAAATGTTGATGGTTTGTTATGCACGATTTTGAAATCCGGTAGTCGTTTTTGCAGATAGCGAATCCGTCGATCGATGCCACCCAGCTCTTTTTTTCGATAGATGTATTCAGCGTTTTCGGAGCGGTCACCTTCGGCCGCTGCGGCGGATAGTGCTTCGACTACTTCGTGGCGGCGTTTCCATAATGCCTTCAGTTCATCATCGAGTGCGGTATAGCCTTCGGGTGTGATGTAAAGTGATGACGGTGGTTGTGGCGGACGATAGCGTGACATGACTTAATCTTGCTTGTCTTCGTTTGCCTTTTCATTTTTGATCTTGCGCAGTACCCAGTAGACGATACCCGCAACAATCGCAAAAAGGCCAAGCTCGATAAAGATCAGGTATTCCATTTTTGTTAGTCGCAGTCGAGCAGGCCGAGCACACCGTCTAATCCGCAGTAATTAAAGGCGACATCAGCCTGTGCCTGCACGGTTGGTTTTGCGTGATAGGCGACGCTGAGGCCTGCAGGTTTCATCATCTTCAGGTCGTTGGCACCATCGCCCATGGCGATTGCCTGATTAAGCTCAATGCCCAGTTCAGCGCATGTTTTACGCAGAAAGATCTCTTTCGCTTCGGCGCCGACGATGCTGCCTTTGACCTTACCAGTGAGCTTGTCATCGACTTCCTCCAGTACGTTGGCGTGGGTGTAGTCGAGACCGCAGCGTTCTTTTAAGCGGTTGGTAAAAAAGGTAAAGCCGCCGGAGACCAGCGCTATTTTAATGCCTTTTTCTTTGAGTGCCGCGAGCATCTGCTCTGCACCTGGATTTAATTTTAGGCGCTCATCATAAACTTTCTGCAGTGCACCGGTGTCGAGATCGGTCAGTAGTGCGACACGTTTATTTAGCGAGGTCTCAAAATCGATTTCGCCACGCATTGCTGATTCTGTGATCGCTGCGACCTGAGGTTTGAGATCGGCGAAGTCGGCAATCTCATCGATGCATTCGATGCTGATGAAAGTGGAGTCCATGTCGGTGATCAAAAGCTTTACTTGCGCAGGATTAAATCCGTTAGGCAGCAGATTGATGTCGAAATCGGCCGCTTTGCGCAGTGTGGCGAGTTGCTCCGCGCTGACGTTGTTGGCACCGCTGATTTTGTAGTGGTGTGACTGTTTTGTTAGCGAGCCGCCGGTACGTTGGACGATTGCGTTGGCCTTGTCGCTGTTAAGCTGTGAGCCTTGCAGAATGATAGTGGTCATGAAGATCGGTTCTTTAAATGTTGAAGTTAAATTAAGCGCTTAATGATAACTGATTTGTGTGTCAGTTACGTGGCCGGTAAAAATAGTTCTAATAAGGTGTTTAAGAAACGCCGCCCCTGTTCGGTGGGGCGTATGAACTGAATGTCGTATTCCAGTAGTCCCTGATCTTCTGCGCGTTGTAGTGCGTTGTCGATAGTGCTCAGTGGCAGACCTGTGTGTTCAAAAAAGAGACTGCTTGGAAAGCCTTCGGTAAGGCGTAGCGCATTCATCATAAATTCAAACGGCACTTCGTTACGTGATAGCACCTCTTTTGTCGTATGGCGCTGTTCAGTGCTGGCCAGTTGCAGGTAGTCGTTAGGGTGTTTAACGACCGCGGTGCGGGTGATGTTCTGTTGTGCCGCATCGGTGATCTTGGCGTGCGCACCGGCACCGATGCCGAGGTAATCGCCATACTGCCAGTAGTTGATGTTGTGACGACACTGCTTGTCTGGTTTGGCATAGGCGGAGACTTCGTAATGTTCAAAGCCAGCTTCGCCGAGCTGTTGCTGACACTGTGATTGCATCGCCCAGCTAAGGTCATCGCTGGGCGTGGTCGGTGGATGTTTATGAAACCAGGTGTTGGGTTCGATTGTCATTTGATAATGCGATAGATGTGTCGGCTCCAGCGCTAGTGCGTTGTTTAGATCCTGCAATGCCTGCGGTAGTGTTTGAGTCGGCAGTGCGTACATCAGGTCGAGGTTGATTCGCTCAAAACCAGCATCGTGGGCATGTTCGACTGCGCGATAGGCTTCGCGTGCATTATGTACGCGGCCGATGCGTTGTAGCAGATCGTCATTGAGGCTTTGGATACCGATCGACAGGCGGTTGATGCCGGTGCTGCGAAACTCGGCAAACTTTGATTGCTCAATCGCACCGGGGTTGGCCTCCATCGTGATCTCGATACCGGGTGCCAGCGGCAGGCGGGCGCGGATTTCGGAGAGCAGGCGATCCATCCCTTCAGCCGAAAAGAGGCTGGGGGTGCCGCCACCGATGAAGATGGTATCAACCGTGCGACCCCATACGCTTGGCAAGCACTGATCGAGGTCGCTGATCAATGCGTTGATATAGTCATGCTCGGGTATCGCCTGTTTTGCCTCGTGGGAGTTGAAGTCACAGTAAGGACATTTGCGAACGCACCACGGAATATGAACATAGAGTGCGAGTGGCGGAAGGGCGCTGAAGTTAAAAATGGGACGACTGCCTTTGTAGTGGGTTTGCGACGCCCCTTCTTTTTGCTGCGAAGTGAAGGGGCGGAATTAAATAGTTTACTGAATGCTGGTGGCGACGAGCTTGCCGTTGTCGCCATCGCGGTAACGCACAATCACCTGGCCGGAGCTGCTGTTAAGTGACAGCAGTTGTTTGTTATCGACACTGAAGGTGATCGGTTGCTGGCTTTCGGCATCCATGATGGTCAGTGTGCTCTGTTCGCGATCGATCTTGGTGATGTTGCCGACATGAGTCTTTGGCCCCATTGCGCTGCATGCGAATACGCTGCTGCTGGCAAGCAGTGCGGCGAGTGCTAAACCGGATAGTGAGATTGTTTTTAGGGTCATGATCTGTCTCCTTGTCTTTTATCAATCTTGGGGCGGTGTCGAGTAATGCG
>Ga0316204_10011522_pt1 | contig 11041 bp, 11 predicted proteins | sample 6monrhotite_MG_2_FD_205661 | JGI IMG/M metagenome (GOLD analysis project Ga0316204, IMG submission 205661) | Microbial mat bacterial communities from mineral coupon in-situ incubated in ocean water Damariscotta River, Maine, United States -... | ecosystem: Environmental > Aquatic > Marine >...
CAGATTACGGCGGTGTCAAATTCACAGTCGCAGAAACAGTATATCGAATCAGTGGCTAAGCAACGTGGCTTGACCAATATTAAAATCATTACCTGCGATATGAATGATTTTGAAACCAACGAAACCTTTGACCGTATTGTATCGCTTGAAATGTTTGAACACATGCGTAACTGGCAAAGTCTGTTTGAAAAGGTTTCAACATGGCTTAAAGATGAAGGTAAGTTTTTTATGCATGTTTTTAGTCATCGAACCGTGCCTTATGCGTTTGAAGTAAAAGACAGTAGTGACTGGATGAGTGAGCATTTTTTTACAGGAGGCATGATGCCCAGTGATGATTTGCCTCTGCATTTTCAGGATCATCTAAAAATAAATAATAGCTGGTCATGGAATGGTGGCCATTATGAAAAAACCTCAAATGCATGGTTGAAAAGAATGGATGAGAATAAGCAGGAATTAATGCCCCTGTTTAAATCAACCTATGGTGAGGATCTGGCACAGACATGGTGGATGCGCTGGCGCTTGTTTTTTATGGCCTGTGCTGAATTGTTTGCCTATGAAAACGGCCAGCAGTGGCATGTGATGCACTACCTGTTTGATAAGAGGTAATCGAGTGACAGTGCAATACAAAATCATATTTAATTTTCTTGCATTCCAGATCGGATGGTTTAGCTGCGTGATTTTTGCAGCTAAAGGTTTACCTGAATATGGTATTGCGATTGCGATGTTAATGTTGATTGTAAATGTTACCCAGATGGAAAACCCCCTGAAAAGCATGCGTTTGATAATTGCAATAAGTTTTCTCGGTGTTGCGTGGGACAGCCTTTTAACGGCTAATAATGTATTCGTGTTTAGTAGTGGAATGATGCTGGATTTTTTGGCGCCTTCATGGATAGTAATGATGTGGCTGATTTTTTCTAGCACCATAACCGTGAGTTTTCGCTGGTTGTTCGGACAATATTGGCTAGCCATGATATTAGGTGCGATTTTTGGCCCTCTTGCATACTTTAGTGGCGCTGCACTCGATGCGGTAATTATAAATGACACGTTACTGGCAGCCATATTACTCTCAGCAGGTTGGGCTGTTCTAATGCCCTTGATGATGAAAATTGCGCAAGCGTTTGAACAGTTAAATGTCGAGGAGCATTCTGATGAGTGAGTTCATGGGGTATCTATCTATCCTTTTGCCTATGTTGTTAGTGGCTGTTTTAGTCTGGTTGTTAAGTTTACGCCTTAAAGATGTCAGTATCGTTGATAGTTTATGGTCTGTGTTTTTTATTGTTTTTACAATCAGTGTTTACCTGAAGGAAGATTCTCCTGAAATACGAGCAGGTATCGTTTTACTACTGGTAATCATATGGGCAATAAGACTTTCATCGCATATAACGCTGCGGCACTGGGGGCACGAAGAGGATCATCGGTATAAAACCATACGTGAGAATAATTCCCCAGGATTTGAATTTAAAAGTCTGTATATGATTTTTATTTTTCAGGCGATTATAGCCTGGGTTATTGCAATGCCATTATATTTTGCAGTGGTTTCTAAATCCATGTGGTGTCTGTTTGATGTGATAGGGATTGTTCTGTGGATGACTGGCATGTTATTTGAAAGTGTAGCCGACTATCAGCTGACTCAATTTAAAAAACATAAAGAAAATTCAGGCAAGATATTAACCACAGGCCTGTGGAAATACAGTCGTCACCCTAATTATTTTGGGGAGTTTTTAATATGGTGGGGATTTTTCTGTTTCGCTTTATCATCGGCTGATTATTTTACAGTTATATCACCTCTAATCATGACGTTTTTACTGCTGAAATTTTCTGGTGTAGGTTTGCTGGAAAAAACTATGAAATCACGACCTGGGTATGAACAATATATGAAAAATACGAATGCTTTTTTTCCAGGTTTTCCACGTAATAAACGTGCGGAGGTAGAATAGTGATGAATAAAATAATAAATATTCCGGCAATAACAGGTGTTCTTCTGTTTATAGGATCTACCTTATTAGTATCTGCTGAAACCAGTGAAAGTGCAGGCGTAGAAAAATATAATTCAGGTGGATCAAAACAGAAATATTACTTCACGGCATATCTTGATGATGATCCGATTGGGTATCATTTTTTTGATGTTACTACCACAAAAAATAAAAATACCAGGGTTATTAGCGAAGCTAAATTTGATATTGAATTTTTATTTATTACTGTATATAGCTACAGGCATAAGAACACAGAGCTTTGGGATAATAATTGTCTGTACTCAATGGATGCAGTTACCGATGATAATGGCGATGACCTTAAAGTAGTTATAACTTCAGAACAAAACGGGGTAAAAATTGAAACTAAAAATAACACTATGATTGCAGAATCCTGTGTTCGAAGTTTTGCGTACTGGAACCCTGATCTAATAAAATATAATCAATTAATAAATTCACAAACAGGTGAGATTATTGATATTGATTATTCATATATGGGTAGTGAAATTATTCAGGTTAAAAACCATTCGATTTCAGCAGATCGAATTCAACTTAAAGGAAAGGACAAACAGGGGGTGGATATTGAAATAGATCTTTGGTATTCGGATAACAAACAGTGGCTTGCACTTCGATCCAGGCTGGAAAACGGCAGTTATTTACATTACAAGCTATCAGAGAGGAAAATTTAATGAGAGTTTTAACGATTAGCCTGGTTTTATTTTTGCAAGCCTGTGCTCATTCTCCAGATAAAAGCCTTCCTACAGCAGAGAATGTTGACCTTAAACGCTTTATGGGTGACTGGTACTTAATTGCTAACATACCAACCTTTATTGAAAAAGGCGCACATAACGCGGTAGAAAGTTATGCGATGAATGAAGATGGTTCTATTGCAACAACCTTTAGATTTAATGCTGAGAGTTTTAATGGCGAGATAAAAGAGTATCACCCAACGGGTTTTGTCAGTGCTGATAATAATAGTGTTTGGGGTATGCAGTTTATCTGGCCGTTTAAAGCAGAGTTTGTGATTGCTTATTTAAGCCCTGATTACCAACATACCATTATTGCACGTAGTGCACGTGATTATGTTTGGGTTATGTCTCGATCGGCTGAAATTGATGAAAAAACTTATGATGAATTAATTAATCGATGTGTCGCCATGGGATATCAGAAAGAGTTAATCGAAAAAATACCCCATAGCAGTAAACATAAAACTAATACAAAGGAGCTGATGTAATGAAAATTGCAATTATAGGCTCCGGTATATCAGGCAATGTGCTGGCTTATCACCTTAATGTTGATCACGACATAACGGTGTTTGAAGCAAATGATTATATTGGGGGGCATACCCATACCCATGAAATTGATGTTCAAAACAGACAGTATTCGGTTGATACAGGTTTTATTGTGCATAACGATGCTACCTATCCTAATTTCATTAAATTATTGCAGGAACTGGGTGTAGAGCGACAAAAATCGATTATGAGTTTTAGCGTGAAGTGCGAGAAAAGTGGGCTTGAGTATAATGGAAATAATCTTAATTCAATGTTTGCGCAACGTAGAAACTTGTTCAGGCCAACATTTTATAAAATGATTCAGGATATACTCCGCTTTAATAAAGAATCGGTTAAATTACTTGATTCTGCTGACAGTGATATCAGCCTTGGTGACTATCTTGATATCAACGGGTATTCAACTCAATTTATTGAGCATTATATAATTCCGATGGGTTCTGCAATCTGGTCATCAAGTTATGATCAGATGTTAGGGTTTTCAGCACATTTCTTTATACGGTTTTTCCACAACCACGGGCTTTTGAATGTAGCTAATCGACCAGACTGGTATGTGATTAAGGGAGGCTCAAACGCCTATGTTGATAAAATATCTGCGAGCTATCGTGAAAAGGTTAGACTAAGCACTCCTGTTAAACAGGTAAAACGTTTTGCAACTCATGTGGAAATTACCACAGATAACATGCTGGCAGAAAAATTCGATTATGTCTTTTTTGCCTGTCACAGTGATCAGGCCCTGAATATGCTTGATCAACCAGATCAGTTTGAACAAAAAATACTCAATGCTTTTCCCTATCAGAGTAACGATGTGGTATTGCATACCGATACACAGTTGTTACCAGAGCGTAAACTTGCATGGGCGTCATGGAACTATCATCGTTTAGAAAATAAGAGCACCCCTGTTGCGGTAACCTATAACATGAATATATTACAGGGCCTTGATTGCCCAGAAACATTCTGTGTGACATTAAATAACTCTCATGCCATTGATGAATCTAAAATTATTAAACGTCTGCAATATATGCATCCATTGTTTACTCAGCAAACATTAGAGGCACAAAAACAGCACTCAGAACTTAACGGTTTAAATCGTTGCTTTTATTCTGGTGCTTACTGGCGATATGGTTTTCATGAAGATGGTGTCGTTAGCGCCTTAACTGCCCTAGAAGACTTTAAGGAGAAAACAGATTATGCACAGCAAAATCTACGTCGGGCAGGTTAATCATAAACGCTACATTCCAAAAGAACATGGTTTTAACTACCGGATGTTTATGATGTACCTGGATCTGGATGAGCTACCAGAGCTGTTTGATCAATATTTATTATGGTCTGCAAAAGGGTTTAATCTGGCCAGTTTTAAACGCCATCATCATTTGGGTGATGAGACTATGTCATTAAAGCAGTCTGTGATGGATCTTGTTTATAAAGAAAAGGGTATCGAGCTGGATGGGCCGGTAAGATTGCTTACTAACTTAAGTTATTTTGGTTATGGTTTTAACCCGGTTAGTTTTTATTACTGTTATGACAGGTCTGGCGAAAATGTAGAAGTGATTGTTGTAGAAGTCAACAATACGCCCTGGAACGAACAGTTTTGTTATGTTTTGCCTGCATCCAGTGATCTAAAAAATAAACATGAGCATAATTTAACTAAACAGTTTCATGTTTCGCCTTTTAACCCAATGCAGCAGCAGTACGAGTGGCGTTTATCTGATCCTGGAAATAACTTATCGGTTTATATGCAGAACTTTGTAGATAATCAGAAGGTCTTTGATGCCGTATTATCTTTGAAGCGGCAGGAAATTAATCATTTGTCTCTGGCAAAAATTCTGATGAATTTTCCATTTATGACCGTAAAAATAATTATGGTCATATATTATGAAGCGTTCAAGCTCTGGTTGAAACGAGTGCCTGTTTATGATCATCCAGCAAAAGATGATGTTGTTCTTAGTAAAAGAAAATGAGGTTTTGTTATGAAAATGAATATAGTATCCGCGATACAGAATCAGATTAGAATAAACCCGCGCTTGCTAAATCAAATAGCAAGACGCATTGTTCTGTCAAAGCTGGAAATGATAAACAAAGGTCTGTTGCAAATTATCGATGACGGGCAGATATTTCAGTTTGGAGACCCGAGTATTAGCCCGCTTAAAGCTACCGTTACTGTACGAGACCCGTCTTTTTACAGCTCACTTGCCTTTGGTGGAAGTGTGGGCGTAGGTGAGGCGTATGTGCAGGGTGACTGGGATTGTAATGATCTTACCAGCCTGGTACGTATTTTTTTGCTTAATAGAGATGTGCTGGATAAGGTTGATAAAGGCGCCAGCAGTATTAGTGCTGTATTTAATAAACTTTTCCACTGGTTCAATAAAAATACACGTGACGGAAGCAGGCGTAATATTTCTGCACACTATGATATTGGTAATGATTTGTTTGAACTTATGCTGGATAAAACCATGATGTATTCATCTGCGGTATATCCTGATGATAACTCCAGTTTGGAAGTCGCATCGATTAATAAAATGCAAAGGCTTTGTCAGAAACTTGAGTTAAGCTCTGAGGATCACTTACTGGAGATTGGAACTGGCTGGGGTGGTTTTGCGATTTATGCAGCGACTAACTATGGCTGTAAGGTTACAACAACGACAATTTCACAGGAACAATACAATTATGCCAGTGATAAAATTAATCAACTGGGTTTGAGTGATAGAATCGAGTTACTGCTTGAAGATTATCGTGATCTAAACGGACAATACGACAAACTGGTATCAATAGAGATGATCGAAGCGGTAGGTCTGGAAAATTTAGATACCTATTTTTCTAAATGTTCAAGCTTATTGAAAGCTGATGGTTTAATGTGTTTGCAATCTATTACGATTGAAGATCAGCGCTTTGAACAGGCTAAACGTGAGGTTGACTTTATACAAAAGTATATTTTCCCGGGTGGAAGTTTGCCCTCAGTGACGGCTATTTCTAATTCTTTAACGAGTGTAACTGATATGCGTGTTCAAGATATTGAAGATATCGGAATTCATTATGCTCGTACATTAAAACACTGGCGTGAACGGTTTTTCAAATATGAATCCAGGGTACGCGGTTTGGGTTATGATGATTCGTTTATACGCCTGTGGGAATTTTATCTATGTTATTGCGAAGGTGGTTTTATGGAAAACTCTATCAGTACAATACATGCGGTGTTATCTAAACCGGGTCATCAAAAACAACTCAGGCATTTTTAGTGAGTGGTGTAGATCCCTACGCTTATATGCATCGGGGTTCTTTGAGTATGGATTCACTCAATACTCGAGATGAGCTTGTGCTAGATGAAATAGAGTTTTTGTTTGAAGTGATTTCTCCTGAGATACTGGATAATGTTAAAACTCTTATTCAATTGCTGTAAAAAAAATTAACACATGCAAAGTGATGTTACCAGGCTATCTAATAAATCGGATGTGGTTTGTTATGCAGGCCGTCTCCCTTGAACACCACTGAAATCTGTATTTCGCTGCTATAAATGATAAGCTTGTTAAATCAGCACTGGTGCAGTGTCGTATACAGAAGATCAGTCAGTGACTGAGAGCGCATTTTATTTGTGATGCAAGATATAAAAACATGTGAAACTGTATCAATAATTTAATAAAATGCAGCAGCTTTGTCCTTATCGAGTTTATATTAGATGTCAGATACAGTTTTTTCAGATTCACAGTTGCAGCAGTTCGAACGAGATGGTTTCCTGATTATTCGTAATCTTGCGTCGATTAGCTTACGTGAGTCTATTATGCAGACCATTGAGTTTTCGCTTAATCCTGCACTGGGCCCGTTGGAATATGAAGCTGACGTGAATTACCCGGGTTCACCGGCAAGTCATTTATCACCTGGTGGATTAACACCGCGACGCTTGTTAAACGCTTATTCTCGTGATGCTGTGTTTCGTGAATGGGCATCATCTACACAGGTTTTATCGCTTTTGAAGAAGCTTATGGGCACAGAGCACCTAAAGCTGACCCAGAGTCATCACAATTGTATTATGACAAAAATGCCTGAATATAGTAGCCAGACTGGCTGGCATCAGGATATACGCTACTGGTGTTTTGATCGTCCGGAGCTGGTTAATGTCTGGCTAGCACTGGGTGAGGAATCTATTGAGAAAGGTGGTATGAAGTTAATTCCCGGCTCTCATAAGTTAGATCTTGATCGAGGTCGTTTTGATGCCGAGTTGTTCTTGAGGGCAGATTTAGCTGAAAATCAGGACCTCATGGCAAGTGCCGTAGACGCACAATTGCAAGCCGGTGATGTTCTGTTTTTCCATTGTAAAACTTTTCATGTTGCAGGTGATAACCAGACAAATGACCCAAAGTACTCTCTTGTTTATAGTTATCATGCTGCCGATAATTTACCCATTCCTGGTACCCGGTCATCACGGCTTGATAGTGTGGTGATGGTATAAATATTTATTAGCAGTTAAGGTAATGTTTTTAGTATAAAAAATATTTTGTCTAAGGCTGACTAATGCGGCGTTGTCGGGGATTAATCACTATTATTCAATAAGCTGGTAAGGTTTCTCCCTGTTGACAAAACTTTAACCTGTTCTCATGTTTTCTTTATGTTAAATGTTATAAAGTGAAGTAGTTGCTACACAGTCTGTAAGCAGAAATCTTTTTATTTATTCAATCTGGCGTAGTCAAAATAAGCTTAGTATCAGTTAAACGGTACTATGAATTAATTAAAACGAATATATACACTTTTCCAGTAAGTATATGAGAATAAAAACCATGATAAAACAAAAATATGTCGTATTAATCGCTGCGTTTGTTCTATTTTTTCTCACAGGCTGTGAAACTGTTACAAGGTTATTTAATGAACTAGTTGCTGATGATACGAATGAAATACTGCTTTATCTGCAAAAGGGAGACAAGCAAAGGCTAAAGCAATATTTTACAGCAAAAGCGGCATGCGAAGGATCAAAAAAATTTTTACAGGACGATATGTTAACAACACCTGTTTATATTAAAAATAATCAGAATAACTGTGTTGTTGGTAATGCCTATGCAGGTGACCAGGGTGAGTATTTTTCAGATAAAAGTTGTGATCAGCCAGTGTCGTTTATACCCACGGACTACCAGGTTTTCTGCAATGAAATAATTGACCTTGATAAAGCTTATACAGTGCTGGGTAATGCTGCGATATGGCAGGCAAACGATTCGCCCATTGGTAATACACCAGTGCGTAAATGGACCAGTCCCTACGGAACAAAAATGAAGCTAACACTCGAGCCTGTTAAGGGAAATACAAACCCCTATATGAAACGTGTCAATTATAAAAGCATAAATAATATCCACAACGCCGATGGTTCAATTCGTGGAAACGGCCGCTGTAAATTAGAAATGCGTGTGTATAAGAAGGATATAAGTGCCAGTAACCTGACACCTCTGTTGAGCCTGCATGGTGGTAGCTGGAAACTTCGCAGCGGTGGATTCCCTGGGCTTGAATCTTCTATTTCTCATTATACCGATCAGGGTTTTATTGTGTTTTCGCCCTTCTATCGCCTGCTTGGAGACAGGGAAGCGAATGAAGAGTGTAATAATGCGTCGTGGCAAGATATGGTGACCGATGTGGAAGATGCTCTCAAATGGGTGTGGCGTAATGGGGAAGCTCTTGGTGCAACACCTGACCGTGCGCCAGCACTAATGGGGCAGTCTGCTGGCGGGCATCTGGCATTATGGCTACTGGCTCACCCTGAACGTCACAATATACCGCTGAGTCGTGCACTGTTATTGTATCCTGCAACGGATTTAAAAGATTTCGCCAGTGGTAGTTTGCCTGGTGGCAGATATGCGGAGTTTGCTGATGGAATTAAAACCATTAAAAATTTCTTTGGTGTAGATGATATTAGTCATGTCAGCACTAACGATTTGCAGGCAAACGCCTTTCCAGATTTATTACGCCAAAACCCGCATCGCCCGCCGGTGTTTATTATTCATGGTGCTTCTGACACGGTTGTGCCAGTTATGCAGTCTGTGCGTTTATGTAATGCCTATAACGGTGGTGCGGGGGAAACAGGTCTCGATAATGGGCCTGCTAAAAACGATGCTGGTGATCCATCAATGGGGAGCTTTATGAGACAATATGATTGCGGTGCAGAAGGGAGTTTGCATTTGTTTGCTGAGGCAGATCATATTCTTGATTTGAAATGCATACCAGGAATCTTTTGTCAGGCAGGCGGTGAAAATTCAGTCTCTGAATTAAAGAAGTCACTTAAAGCTGGGCGTGACTGGTTAATGCAAATCCCATAAGTTTGCTTGATAGAGATTACGCATCTAAAGCTGGTCTGCGCTAAAGCTGTTTTTCGTAGTCACTGATTTTGCCTGTTTTCTCAAACTTGATGTGTTTCTCTTTTTTTCGAATCATCAGGGCTAAAATTAGACCAACGCAGTTTGTGTTTAGTGTTCCCTCTCAGGTCTTTAGTTTATGTTTAAACGTCTTACTCGTACTTCTCTGGTTGTTTTCTTATCAGCTGTTAATGTGAGCTGTGTTTCTGTGCCGGCTCAAACCCAGTTAATTAGCGGGCAAGATAGAGGCTCAGGTAAAATGATATCGGCTGACTGCAGAGTGGATAAAATACAGGCTTCTCTGCAAAGTAAGCTTGAACCAGTTCGCCAGTTAGACCCCGCTAAAATATCTATGATTAACTGGAATATGTATAAAGCCCAAAGAAAAAACTGGTCTGAAGATTATAAAACGCTTATTAATGCACAGGACCTGGTGTTATTGCAGGAGGCTATTATCAGCCCCCAGGTCACCCGCTTAATTGAAAAGCAACATACTTACTGGAATTTAAACACAGCATTTCATTATGAAGGTTTCGAGGCGGGAGTTTTGACCGCATCATCTATAAGCCCTTTATTTAGCTGTGGTTTACGTACCACAGAGCCTTTTATACGCATCCCCAAAACCGTACTGGTGAATCTCTATCCACTCGCCGGTAGTGATAAAAAATTACTAGTGGCTAATTTGCATGGAATTAATTTCACATTGGGTGTGGGTGTTTATGGTGAGCAAATACGCAATCTGGTTAACATTGTAAAACAGCATTCTGGGCCGGTCATTGTTGCTGGTGACTTTAATACCTGGAGTGAGCAACGCATGGATATAGTAAGAAATATGGCCACACAACTTTCAATGCAGACGGTGACTCATAAAATACACAACAGGGTGAGAGTGTTTGGCAATGTGCTGGATCATGTTTTTTATAGAGGCCTTGAAGTAACCAGCGAAAATATTTTGAAAGTGACATCGTCCGATCATAACCCAGTTAGAGTGACATTCCGTCTTGCTCAACCGTTGCAACAGCTAACACAGGGTTGAAATTATCTTTCTAAACGTGTGCGTACTTCTCATTGAAGCATGCAAACTGCAAAATCGTCATTACTGCGGCCAGGCAAAGCCGCAGATGAGGGGAGCATTAAGTTAACCGAAAGCAATAATTTATAATGTGTAAGTATATGTCTTATTACAGTTAACAATATTGACTCAGGTTCTTAACTAAAAACTCAGCTAAAATAGTTTCACGCACTGATATAATCCAGATAAAACGGGTAATTTGCGCTCATCATCGCAGTCTGTGCAAGCGGCGTTATACACTTAACTTAACTTACGTTACTCGATTTGGGTTGACGACTATAACCAATTAACACAGGAATCGTTCAGGCGTTAAATGATAGTGCATGATATACATTCGATCCTTTGGCCTTTGCGCGGCCTGATTTTTGCACTCGTGTTGCTTGT
>Ga0316204_10011523_pt1 | contig 11040 bp, 2 predicted proteins | sample 6monrhotite_MG_2_FD_205661 | JGI IMG/M metagenome (GOLD analysis project Ga0316204, IMG submission 205661) | Microbial mat bacterial communities from mineral coupon in-situ incubated in ocean water Damariscotta River, Maine, United States -... | ecosystem: Environmental > Aquatic > Marine >...
GCACTTTTAGCATCCAACACCTATCACTAGGAGATAGTGTGACTTTGCTCGGATTTTCAGCATATTTAGGTTGGTTGGGTGCATGGTTTTCTGTTTCACAGCACCTCTGGCAAATCGAACCAAAATAATCTTGAAAAACCATTCAAACAACTGCTTATTGCTTCAAATTTCGATGGAACTTTTAACAGAGGTGGTAACGTTTTTCCGGACAGTGCGCTAAGTGGCTTCTTGCTCAACCGAGGCCGCGGATGACACCGCAAACAGAGGATCAAGCGCACGAGAAGAACGAGAAGGAATCACGCACCGGCATTCAAAGCCAAAGTGGCATTGCCCGCGATAAGGGGCGACAAGACCTTAGCCGAATTAGCTGAGCATTTTGACGTTCACCCCAACCAGTTATCCGAATGAACGCAGCTACTGCAGGAGTCGGCTGCTAACGTATTTGACGGCGTACCGAAGGCTAAGGCCGCAACGCCTGACCTGAGCTTGCTGCATGCCAAGATTGGTCGGTTCTCGCTCGAGAATGATTTTTAGAAAGCGCGCTCACCAAGGCGGGATTGCTGAACGCAAAGAGATGATCGACCGAACCCACAAACTCCCTCTGACACAGCAATGCCAGATATTGAACATAACACGCTCAACCGCCTACTACCTTGCGGCACCAGAGTCAGAGGGTGAACTAGCGCTGATGCGCAGAATCGACGAGCTGCATTTTAAGCCCCCCTTCGCAGGTGCACGAATGCTGAGCAGATTTCTTAAACGCGAAGGGCAATGAGTTGATCGACGTCGTGTTTCTACGCTGATGAAGAAGATAGGCATCAATGCGCTGTACCTCAAGCCAAACACAAGTACACGCCATGCAGCACATCCTGTTTATCCATACTTGCTCCGCAATATAACAATCTCTAGCTCAAATCATGCCAGGACGGCTGACATCACGTACATCCCGATGAGGCGCGGATTCGTTCACCTATTCGCTGTCATCGACTGGGCAAACCGTAAATCTTCAACACCGACCAAGGCTGCCAATTCACCAGCTTGGAATTTACCGGACTTCTAAAAGATAACGGCATCCAGATCAGCATGGACGGCAAGGGCTGCTGGCGAGACAACGTGTTCGTCGAGCGACTCTGGCGCAGCGTTAAATACTAGGAGGTTTATCTATACGCCTACGACAGCGTTAACAATGCAAAGCGAGGATTGGAGAAATACTTCAGGCTCTACAATCAGAAAAGACCTCACTCGTCGTTTGACGACAAAACGCCGACAAAGGCTAAATCAACATGCACACAGCCAACACGCCCCCCAACTGCCAAATTTAAATGCAGTCATTTCAAACGCTCGATTTCCGACCATCACCTTTCGTGCCCGCTCTCAATGAAAGTTTTACTTACTGGGGAAAATAAATACTGCATTACAGTACGGCTGCCCTGATTTATTTCCGCCACAACCTGCATCCCCGCAACCAGCTTCAATTGCCGCCCATCAGTTTCAAGAAACTGCCTATCAAACGAAATAATTGCTTTATAAACAGACGGCATGGCTTGTTGTTTGTCTTTTGCAGTACTCTGCATCGACTGAGCGTCACCACTGTCGCTATCCGTGTTAATACGGCTAACCTCGCCGTCTAGCATGCCGTATTTTTCAAACGGATAGGGTGCTAGCTTCACCTTGACCTTTTGCTGTGGGTAGACAAAACCAACATCGTCATTCTTAATCATGATCTCGGCCACCAACTGCTCATGCTCGGGCACTATAGACAAAAGCACCGTGCCGGGTGAAACCACTGTACCGACAGTGTGCGTCGCAAGATCTTTCACAATCCCAGCCTGTGGCGCTTTGAGTTCCAACAACTGGTTTTTATGTTCCTGCTTGATCCAATCCTGCTGGAGTTTACGATGCTGTAGCGCTGCATCCATGCGTTCATTCAACAAATCGCTGCGGTACTTGGAAGTGATCTGGTCAATCTGCTTACGTGCCTGATTGATCGCCGCGTCAAGACTCGCCACAGTCGACTCCTGGGCGTGCAAATCCCCGGATTTTTCCAGATATTCGCGCTGTTTGTCGTGCACCATCACCTGCGGAACATAGCCATCCTTACCCATATTGGCATAAGCCTCTGACTGCTGTTTCAGAATCGGAGTCACATCCCTGAATTTGGACAATATCTCACTGGCAGAATCATATTCTCGCTGCGCTTTGGTCAATGTATCCTGCGCCTGCTCAAGTGAATCCATATACGATTTACGATGCGCAAAAAACTGCAACTCCACCTGCCTAAACCGCTCCACCGACTCACCGCGCTTCTTGCGCAAAGGTTTTTCGGACAACTCTGCATCAATACGACGCAACTGCATGGATCGCATTGACAACTCACTGCCGATGGTTTTGGAATCGGCTTCAGCCAGTTGTGCATCCATACGCATCAACACCTGATCTGCTTTAACTTTTTCCCCCTCCCTGACCAATATCTCTTTAACAATACCAGCATCAGCAGGTTGTACAATCTTCACATAACTCAACGGCACCAGCTTGCCTTCCGCACTGGCGATAATATTGAGCTTGCCGAAAAATGCCCACAGCAAGAGAATAAAAAAAAGCGCACCTACCGTATACATCACAGCACGCGGCAGACGCGCTGGGGGGTTCTCTTGTATCGACAACAAACCGGGGGCAAAATCCATCGCCTCTGGAGAAAGAACCCTAGATTTACTATCGCTCATAAGCTGACTCCCAGATGCCTGTAATGAATAACACCTTTATCACCCGATACTTGCCGCGCCTGTATTGAGTGTCGGCCAGATGCTAGAAGATTGCCCGCCAGTGCCAAATTCATTTCCAGATGCTGCTGCCGCAGCACCGTTCATTCCAGACGAGCTTCCAGTACCATAAGCCCATGCAAGATCTGCTCCCAGAGCCGTGATGTCGCTATCAGCAAGATGCGCATCCAGCAGAGAGTTCGACACGCTCCAAGCATTCAAGCCCGTATTCGCAGCCTGCGCCTGATCAAATGCCGCAACCAACTTTTGAAAATCAAAATTCTCCACATGGCTTTCGCTTTGGCCATCTCCAGAATCATGATGCGAATCCTCCACGCTAGCTGTAACGATTTCCAGATTAAACACATCGCGCTCACCCGCATACCAGTTTTTGAAAGTAATACTGTCAGAAGCCTGCCCAGCCACAGCAGCCCCCGTATCAAGAACCAAATTATTTCCCAGTTTGGACAGCGAAATATCACTCCCCAAAATACCGCCTGCCAGCACCACGCTATTATCCGAGCCTACACCACCATACAGTGAGTCCTGTCCGCTGCCGCGCCGGAACACGATGGTGTCTGCACCGTTGCCCGTGTGAATAATGTCGTTCACACTACTGCTGACAAACAACTCATTCTGGCTGGTATCCACAGGAACGGCATCGTCATGTGAATGACGTTTTTCCGAACCACTGCTCAGGTTAAACACCTGCGAAACACTGGCGCCGGATTGATCGCTAGCCGTCAGCAAAATATCCCAATTGCCACTCTTCTCTGCTTTACCGCTAAAGGTACGGGTAGTCGCATCGAATTTAAGCCACTCCGGCAGAACTTTCCCTTCGGCCATAACCGCGCTGTAACTGAGACTATCACCATGAATCACGTCCCAATCATCAAATGTATTAGCCGGGACAACAAAGCTGAAGCGATGATCTTCCTCACCGTGCTGACTTTCCCCAATGTGCTGATCGGCAAGATGATTGAGAACAACAGGAGCATCATTCACGTTCTGCACATCCAGCACAAAAGTATCTGTGACCGAAAGACCACCGATATCAGTCGCAGTAACCGAAAGATTTAGCATGCCTACATCCCAATTAGAAGGGGTGCCGCTAAAGGTTAACGTTTGCGCGTCAAATTTTATCCAGCTCGGCAGCACCGATCCATCAGACAAACGAGCTTGGTAGCTCAACACATCGCCTTGATCAACGTCGGTAAAAGTATTGAGCGGCACTTGATAACTGAACGGCTGATCTTCGAGCGTAGCTTGATCGGCAAGTGGAACTGCAACAATCGGTGCGTCGTTGGTACCGGTAATCGACACAGTGAGTGTCGAAGGCGTAGACACAATGCCATCTGTTGCAGCATAAGCAAAAGTCTCGCTAACCACTTGACCCTGTGCCAGTGACTGCACACCGAGTGAAGCATTATCCAAAGCATAGCTGTAACTGCCATCTACATTGAGCGTGAGCTGCCCGTATTGGCCTGCGAACACACCCGCATTCGCAACACTCAGCACTGTACCCTGATCCACATCCGTATCATTCGCCAATACATTTCCGGTCGCAGTGATGCTGAGATCTTCCTGTGTTGCCGCTGTATCCACCGTCGTTACTGGTGCGTCGTTGGTACCGGTAATCGACACAGTGAGTGTCGAAGGCGTAGACACAATGCCATCAGTTGCAGCATAAGCAAAAGTCTCGCTAACCACTTGACCCTGTGCCAGTGACTGCACACCAAGTGAAGCATTATCCAAAGCATAGCTGTAACTGCCATCTACATTGAGCGTGAGCTGCCCGTATTGGCCTGCGAACACACCCGCATTCGCAACACTCAGCACTGTACCCTGATCCACATCCGTATCATTCGCCAATACATTTCCGGTCGCAGTGATGCTGAGATCTTCCTGTGTTGCCGCTGTATCCACCGTCGTTACTGGTGCGTCGTTGGTACCGGTAATCGACACAGTGAGTGTCGAAGGCGTAGACACAATGCCATCAGTTGCAGCATAAGCAAAAGTCTCGCTAACCACTTGACCCTGTGCCAGTGACTGCACACCAAGTGAAGCATTATCCAAAGCATAGCTGTAACTGCCATCTACATTGAGCGTGAGCTGCCCGTATTGGCCTGCGAACACACCCGCATTCGCAACACTCAGCACTGTACCCTGATCCACATCCGTATCATTCGCCAATACATTTCCGGTCGCAGTGATGCTGAGATCTTCCTGTGTTGCCGCTGTATCCACCGTCGTTACTGGTGCGTCGTTGGTACCGGTAATCGACACAGTGAGTGTCGAAGGCGTAGACACAATGCCATCAGTTGCAGCATAAGCAAAAGTCTCGCTAACCACTTGACCCTGTGCCAGTGACTGCACACCAAGTGAAGCATTATCCAAAGCATAGCTGTAACTGCCATCTACATTGAGCGTGAGCTGCCCGTATTGGCCTGCGAACACACCCGCATTCGCAACACTCAGCACTGTACCCTGATCCACATCCGTATCATTCGCCAATACATTTCCGGTCGCAGTGATGCTGAGATCTTCCTGTGTTGCCGCTGTATCCACCGTCGTTACTGGTGCGTCGTTGGTACCGGTAATCGACACAGTGAGTGTCGAAGGCGTAGACACAATGCCATCAGTTGCAGCATAAGCAAAAGTCTCGCTAACCACTTGACCCTGTGCCAGTGACTGCACACCAAGTGAAGCATTATCCAAAGCATAGCTGTAACTGCCATCTACATTGAGCGTGAGCTGCCCGTATTGGCCTGCGAACACACCCGCATTCGCAACACTCAGCACTGTACCCTGATCCACATCCGTATCGTTGGCGAGCACGTTGCCAGTAGCCGACAAGACGAAGTCCTCCTGCAACGCCGTTGCGTCGTCTACGGTAGTGACTGGGGCATCATTCACCCCAGTAATGGTGACGTTCACCACGCTGGATGCTGTAGCCCCCTTGTTATCACTGATGGTGTAGCCGAAGCTGTCGGCGACAGTCTGTCCCTGGGCTAAATATTGGTAACCGCTACCAATGTCGTACTGCACCGCACCGTTCAATAATGTTACCGACGCGCCTACAGCAGATGCGCCAACAGAGACAACGGAAATGGTGTCATTTGGATTGGGATCATAGTCGTTGGCCAGTACTGGAACATTCACCATCCCGCCATCCTCGTATGCCGTGATGGCATCAACGTTAGCGACCGGAGGTCGGTTGAACAGTGCCTTTATGCTGGCATGATCTAACGATGTGCCGTTGCTGAACTCAATGCGATTCACCCCTTCGTTCTGCACAAACCAATTTGTGAGTCTTATGGAGTCGGTGGATCCGATCACTTTGACGATTCCATCGTCGCCAACTCTCTCGCCTTCCAAATTAGCTTCGACCAAATTACCGCCAAAGCACAAAACATCGGCACCCTGCACATCCACGATCGTATCCGAGCCATCGCCGGGGTTGAACACGTAGCGGTCTGCGCCGCTGCCGCCATAGAGGATGTCGTTGCCTTCTCCGCCGTTGATGATGTCAGCGCCATCATTTAACAACATACCATTACGAAAATTGAATTTCCACACTCCGGGTTGACCAGTATTGCCCATGGTTTTTGCCATATTTAACTGGGCACTGGTGTTGTCCGTATGCAGTACTTTATTCGTATTCGGTATTATAAAAGAGTCATGCAAAGGACTATTTCGGCCTGAATCTAAATAATAACCTGCATAACTATATCCATCACTCGTCCACTGGATGTTCTCATAGCGATACACGACGTCAAAGTTGCCATTACCGTTGTTGGTCAGTTGCATCTGAAAAGCATTAGCCAAATTACTCCCTCCTCCCCAAAGAGGGTAGTTGCCGACATCGTCCCAAGTGATGGTCACCGTACCAGAAGCTGGGTCAAGGTCATACCAAATAAGATTTGAACCTGTGGAATTGCCGCCCAGCGTTGGGGCTGAAAAACTGCCTCCAGTAGTAGCAACATCTCCCCAGAACACCGAAAGGGCCTGCTGGTTCTCCCCATGCATCGGAGGCGAGTTACCCAATAATCCACTTGAGTCAATCAAACTGACCTGACCATTTTCCCAGATATAGAATGATGTCAATTGTTTCCCGCCAAGCTTCAGCCCGTCGGGACCAAACACAGAGGTCAAATCAATCATATTGGAGCTTGAAGAATAGACCCTTGGCAAGCTATTCTCGCCGAAACCGGCGCTCCCGCCGAGCCCATTGACAAGTGTATTGTTCAATGTTGCACCAGGGGCTTCTGTGACGGTGCTGTCTCCATAAATGATGTCATCGCCAAAACCACCATTGATGGTGTCATTACCCCCCATGCCAACCAAGACATTGCTTCCTTCGTTGCCGCTGATCACGTTGTCCCATCTATTCCCCGTACCGTTTAGGTTATCAGTTCCGGTCAAGGTGAGGTTTTCTACATAACTTGATAAGGTGTGATCTGCAGTGCTGATTACCTGATCCACACCACCACCATCACTACCACCACTATCTTCTAAAATCACGTCATTGACATTGTCCACCAGATAGGTGTCATTCCCCATGCTACCCCTCATGATATCGGCACCTGCACCACCATCCAAAATATTGTCTGCAAAGGTGCCAGTAATATCGTTATTCAGCGCATTGCCCTTGCCGACTATAGGGGAAGTGGATACATATCCAAGCAAAGGATCATAATATCCGGAATCAAGCAGAATGAGGTTCTCCAGATTGTCGCCCAACGTATAATTGAACGTAGTTTCTATCGTGTCAGTCCCTCCATTCAGCATTTCCGTGACTGTATCGCCCGCGTTATTGACTAATATATAATGATCATTGCCGTCACCACCCCGCATGACATCAATACCAGCACCACCATTCATCAAATCGTTACCCATGCCACCCTGAAGCACATCATTTCCGCTGCCTCCATCCATACGATCATTGCCCGCATCGCCTTGCAGAAGGTCATTCCCCACCCCACCATACAGCAGATCGTTGCCACCTCCACCTATTAGAATATCATCACCGTCTTGACCACCCATCTGATCCACATCCGCACCACCGATCAACACATCTGACCCCAGCCCTCCATACAGATTATTGTAGCCCGCACCACCTTTAAGAATGTCATTCCCGTCACCGCCAACCAAATAATCATCGCCACTACCACCGTCCAACACATCCGCGCCCAAGCCGCCATACAGTTCATCCTTGCCACCTAACCCGAGCAAAATGTTATTACCGTCGTTGCCGTGGATGACATTTCTTGATTCATTACCAGTACCATTCAGATTATTCGTGCCCGACAAGTTGAGATTTTCTAGGTTATTGCCAAGAGTGTAGGAAACGGTAGAATTAACAGTGTCAACATCCGCCAATATCCATGAGTAATGTCGCCCCCACCACCAAAAATCAAATACTTCCCCAGCTTGGTCTTCAATAACTTGGTCGCCCACGTTATCAACATAATAGGTGTCATTACCCAAACCACCATCCATAATGTCCGCACCAATGCCACCATTTAGCGTGTCGTAGCCTCCGTTACCATGGAGCGTGTCGTTACCTCCACCGCCAGTTAGCACGTTATCGTAATCATTGCCGCTGATGATGTTATCTAGCGCATTGCCCGTACCATTGATGTAGTAACCACTGTTCGATAGTGTGAGGTTTTCTACATTGGCAGTTAGACCGTAGCTGATTGAACTATTCACAATGTCCATGCCTGCATTGACATTCTCTTGAACAATGTCACTTACACTATTGACATAGTAAGTATCATCCCCCGCACCACCGGCCATCGTGTCACTTCCACTCGCTCCATCCAACACGTTGTTGCCATCGTTGCCCGTGATGACATTATCCTGTGCATTTCCATACCCGTTTATGTTGGAGATACCGCTCAAGGTGAGATTTTCCAGATTGGTAGAAAGTGTGTAGGTAGTGCTCGATAAAACAAGGTCTATACCCTCATTCATATTTTCCGTAATTACGTCGCTCGCATTATCAACAAGATAGGTATCGTTACCCACCCCGCCCGCCAAATTATCCACACCCGTGCCGCCGTCTAGGCTATCGTTGCCACTGCCTGCCGTAATAGTGTCGTTTCCTGTTCCACCCAAGAGAATGTTGTTACCTTCCCCCCCGATAACAGTGTCGTTGCCAGCGCCTGCATCTACATAATCATTCCCCGCCCCTGCATCAACCACATCATTTCCGCCAGCGGCAAAGACGGTGTCATCCCCTGCCAATGCATTGATGCGTTCGTTCATCTCAGTCCCTTGAATGATGTCGGCATTTAGTGTGCCTGTGACATCCATGCCGATGTCGAGCACCTCTTGTAGACTCAAAATGCGATCATTAAACCGAAAGGTAGTAATCGAGCAGGTATTGAGCGGGTCGTTGGGGTCGAAGTTATCTATGTGTAGTTCGTCGCCCGCCTGCCCTGGGATTGTCGAGGGAAAGCTGAGTTTTAACGAGCCTAGGCCGATAACAATGCCGGAACCAGCGAAGTTGAAGTTGAATCCGATAGTGTTGCCACCCACGCCTGAGTCGGCGATGTGGTTCGTACCGAAACCGACATCGAATACGTACAGGTCGTTGCCATTGCCTCCATCCAGCGTATTGCCGCCGCCGTAGGCAAATAAGGTGTCGTCACCAGCCCCGCCGTAAAGGGTGTTGTTGCCTCCAGAAGCCGATAGGATGTCCGCGCCATTACCTCCCCTCAGGATGTTATTGCCTAAATCTGCCACCAATGTATCTGCACCGTCACCGCCATCCAGAACACTGCCGCCTCCCGTGGAAGAGAGATAATCATCACCCGCACCGCCCAACAAAGTATTGATGCCACCATCGGCGATGAGACTGTCGTTGCCAGCTCCAGCATCAAGGGTGTTGAATCCATTTGCAGCAGAAAGGTTGTCGTTGCCCGATCCGGTGACGAGGGTGTTGTGTCCACCATCTGCGACAAGGGTATTGTTGCCTTCGCCGCCGTTCAGGTGGTTTGTTCCCCCGGCAGCGGAGAGGCGGTCGTCACCCGTGCCAGCGGTAAGCGTGTTGCTGCCTCCGGAGGCGACGAGACTATTGATGCCGTTGCCAGCATCAAGAGAATTGTTGCCGCCCGTAGCCGAGAGAGTGTCATTACCCGCTCCGGTCAACAGAGTATTGAGGCCGCCATCGGCAACGAGCTTATTAACACCATCGCCACCATCTAAATAGTTGCTACCGCCCGCTGCCGAGAGGCTATCGTTGCCCGCCCCAGCGAACAATTTGTTGTTGCCGCCATCGGCGATGAGGGTGTTGTTTCCCTCTTCGCCATTGAGGTATTGCTTGCCGCCGGTGGCATTAATAGCATCGTCTCCCGTGCCGCCGAGCAGGGTGCTGCCTGCGCCGGATGAATAGAGGGTGTCGTTGCCCATGCCTCCATCCAAATAATTCGCCCCCGTTCCACCGTCGAGAGTGTCGTTGCCGTTGCCGCCAATCAGCGTGTCATTACCGCCTTCGCCCAACAAAACATCGTTCCCTTCACCGCCGTCGAGTTTGTCATCTCCCTGCGCCCCCGTGCCATTGCCGTTATCACCATAGAGCTTATCGTCTCCCGCGCCGCCCATGAGCGTGTCATTACCGCCATTGCCCCATGCTGTGTCGTTGCCGAGCCCGCCATCCAGATAGTCGTTGCCCTCGTTAACAATGCCATCGTCCCAATAGACCAACCCGTCTCCGTGGAGCTTGTCGTTGCCCGCGCCACCCATCACAGTATCGTTACCGTCATTACCGTAAAGATTGTCGTTACCATCTTCGCCATAAACCACGTCGTCGCCCGCCCCCGCCCACACCCGATCACTCCCCGCCCCAGCGTGAATGACATCAGCTGCGCTGTCCACAGGCTCCCCTACACCGAAGGTAGTGGGGAGGATAAGTCCGGTGTTAGATACAGTCCAGTTGTAGGCGGGGTTGTTTAAATTGAACCATTCTTTGAGAACGAGCAGGGGCACCGCGTCACCGTCGCCCATGATTTCGTCGTCGCCAGCACCCGCGATAATAAGGTCGCTGCCCCCCCCGCCCGCCAGTACGTCGTTGCCCGCGCCCCCCACGAGAGTGTCGTCGCCGCTACCCGCATTGAGCCAGTCGCCGATCAGGCCAGTGGACGCATTGGTATTGCCTTGAGCGATGGCGAGGTCAGTGGCGATTTCGCTGGTGCCATAAAGTTTGTCGTTGCCCAGCCCGCCTTCGAGCACGTCAGTGTCGGTGCCACCGATGAGGGTGTCGTTGCCCGCACCT
>Ga0316204_10011524_pt1 | contig 11038 bp, 11 predicted proteins | sample 6monrhotite_MG_2_FD_205661 | JGI IMG/M metagenome (GOLD analysis project Ga0316204, IMG submission 205661) | Microbial mat bacterial communities from mineral coupon in-situ incubated in ocean water Damariscotta River, Maine, United States -... | ecosystem: Environmental > Aquatic > Marine >...
TTGCGCCTGCTTGCTGGTGAGACGGATGTAATGAATGCTACTTTATAAATGCTTTTGTAAGAATGGAACCAGTGATGAAACAAAATAGTAACTTATTTTTACTTTTAATATTATTCAGCTCAGTATCGTTGGCAGAAGATATGAAAGCGAGTCTATCCTGGACGGGTTTACAAAAAGTCGGTTTTCCAGTGTCAGGTATTGTCGAATCAGTTGTCGTTCAGGCAGGGGCGAAAGTCAGCAAGGGTGATGTGTTGGCGAAATTAGATATAGCGCCTTTTAATTATCGCCTCCAGTCATGTAAGGCGGAGATAGAAAAGTTACAGCCTGTTGTTTATGACGCCAGAATAGAGCTTGATCAGGCTAAAGAACTTTTTGAGCGTACGGTGTTATCAGAGGTTGAATTGTCGAGAATTGATGGTGTTTATAAAACGCTTAAAGCTGAGGAAGTAATGCAGAAAGCGGAATGTAAATTAACACAATGGAAGGCAGATCGGGCTGTGTTAAAAGCTCAAAACTCAGCTTATGTTATGACGTCTAATATTTATCCCAGCATGGTTGTTTCAGCTGAAAATAAATCCACGGCAATTATAGAACTGGTATCGGCAACAAAGGCATCTGCAATATCCTTTATTAGTGCGAAACAGTTACAGCAATACAAAGTTGGGGATCAATTAAAAGTTATTATTGATGGGCAGGAAATCTCAGCCGCTGTTGAATCTATTTCTTTGCAGAAAAATGAGGCTAATATGTATCAACTTGAAGCTGTTTTTTATTATGCGCAGATGGTTGAACCGGGAAAAGACGTAGCTTTAAGATTTTAGAATGCGACAAAAAAATAATTACAATTCTAACTGGCAGACATAGAATGAATGCAGTCATTAAGCAGAGCGACAAAGAATTAGAAATCCAATCAGTAATCAACTGGCTTGAAGAAGATGTGATGGTAACTGCTGAGAACGCAAAAATGTTGCGTACTCTGGCTGTGTCGGTTGAATATCAGGAAAAGAATGCACTGATCGTGATTGCTGAGCGGCAATGGATCGATCAGCGTGATGGACGTAGTTTGCTTGATCTTGAATCACTCACCATCTGGCTTGCAGATAGAGTTAAATTGCCTTATTGCAGAATAGATCCATTAAAAATTGATGTATCAAAAGTTACATCGGTAATGTCTTATGCCTATGCCTCTCGGTTCAATATTTTACCAATAGCGGTTGATGACCAGTTTATTACAGTAGCAACCACAGAGCCGTTTGTAAAAGAATGGGAGCATGAACTCTCAACGATCAATCAAAAAACATTCAAGCGTGTTGTGGCCAATCCAGACGAGATTGCTCGTTATTTATTAGAGTTTTATACGGTTTCTAAATCGGTTAATCGTGCGGAATCAGAGTCGCAGAAAAATGCAGCTGAAATAGGTAATCTTGAAGGCTTGATGGAGTTAGGCCGTGCAGGAAAGCTTGATGCGAATGATCAACATGTTATTAATATTGTGGACTGGTTATTACAGTATGCGTTTGAACAGCGTGCCAGTGATATTCATTTGGAGCCGCGTCGTGATTTAGGAAATGTCCGATTTCGTATTGATGGTGTAATGCATCAGGTGTATCAGGTGCCGAGCACAGTAATGGCTGCAGTTTCGAGTCGTATAAAAATTTTAGGCCGTATGGATGTTGCTGAAAAACGCCGTCCGCAAGATGGTCGTTTAAAAACACGTTCATCTGACGGTGCTGAAATTGAGTTACGTTTATCTACTATGCCAACCGCGTTTGGTGAAAAATTAGTGATGCGTATTTTTGATCCGGAAGTGCTGGTTAAAAACTTTAAAGAATTAGGTTTTAGTCAATCTGACGATGAACGTTGGCAGTCAATGATCAGTAGACCGAATGGTATTATCCTGGTTACTGGACCAACTGGCTCAGGTAAAACAACAACGCTTTATACTAGCCTGAAACAGTTGGCAAAGCCCGAAGTGAATGTCTGTACGGTTGAAGATCCGATTGAACTGGTAGAGCCTGCATTTAATCAAATGCAGGTACAGCACAATATTGGGTTGGACTTCTCCTCTGGTGTAAAAACACTATTACGGCAAGATCCGGACATAATAATGATTGGTGAAATCCGTGATAAGGAAACGGCCGACATCGCCATTCAGGCAGCGCTTACCGGGCATTTGGTGGTTACAACTTTACATACCAATGATGCGCCTTCAGCGATTACCCGGTTAATGGAGATTGGTGTGCCAGCATACTTAATTCAATCGACTGTGTTGGGTGTACTGGCTCAGCGTTTGATAAGAACATTATGTCCACACTGTAAGGCGGCTACAGAAGTCGATGAGGAAGTGTGGAAGTCTTTAGTAAAACCATGGAATCCTGCTAAGCCACAACAGATTTTTAAACCAGTGGGTTGTCTGGAGTGTCGTAATACAGGGTTTATGGGGCGTATGGGTATTTATGAAATGTTTACATTTAGTAGCAATGTAAAACAGCAGGTAACTGAAAATGTGAATATGCCCTCTTTGAAAAAAGCAGCCCTAAAAGAAGGGATGAAACCTTTGCGCTTAAGTGGGGCTCAAAAGGTAGCGGCCGGATTAACGACGATAGAAGAAGTTCTGCGTGTTGCTCCGCCAGTCGATGATTTATAGAAATTAGAAGTTATGCTTTTTTTGTGTTTTCAGCTTTCACTATGGCAAAACGCGTTAATACTGGGCCAATCAGTTCAAAAAATACAGTTGAACTTACTACAATTGATAATAGGGTCTGCCGATATTCAGGGAACTGATTGGAGGCAACCAGGGCCATACCAATTGCGACACCAGCCTGAGGTAATAAGGCGATACCCATCCAGTCTTTGATTTGTTTATCTGCCTGGCTAATTTCTCCACCGAGTCTGGCACCCAGAAATTTACCGATTGTACGACTTGTAATATATACCAACCCGAGTAAGCCAATTTCTTTTAAAGCTTGTAATTCGAGTGAAGCACCTGCAAGCACAAAAAATATTACCATAAAGGTAGATTCGATCCCTTCAATGGCATGAAAAGGATAATCATGATGTTTCGCTAAGTTAGCGATGACCGCACCCATTATCATCGCCGCAATTAAAAAAGAAACGTCAAGCCAGATAGCTAAACCACCACACACAAATACTATACCTAAAGCTTCACTAATTACGGGTTGACCTGGTTTAATACGACCCGTTAAGTAGGCAGCGGGTAAGCCAATGGCTAAGCCTAAAAGTATGGCGCCACCGATATCTATAAGTGCGGTTAGCAAAAAGAAATTGTTGTTAATACCAGGGTCATTATCACCGTTTATTGTCTTAACAATAGACATGCCTAATGCAAATATGATTAATGCCCAGGCATCGTCAATCGCTACGGTGGATAATAATATATTGCTGAATTTATTTTCTTTATGCTGTTCATTTATAATATCTAAGATAGCTGCAGGAGCCGTTGCTGCCGCGATGCAGCCAAGGAGTATAGCGATTTCGTTAGAGAGACCGGCAAGTATTAAACCGATAGTAACAACAAGTGAAGTCGATAATGCAGCGCATAGAGAAATCCAGAATACTATACCGGCAGATTCTTTCAGTGATTCGCCAGTTAATTTTCCACCAAGTAGAAAGCCAACCATTAATAATGTTATGTCAGCAATAATGTCAAAATAGTCGGAAAATACACGGGGTATAACATCCAGCCATTCCTGGCCTATTATGATTCCAAAAATAAGTAGTAATGTGACACGAGGTAAAAAGCTTCGTTGTGCAAGCGAGGATGTAAAGAGACCAAGCAAAAGAATGCTGCCAATGGTAAGAATAAATTGTGCAGATGATTCCATGAGCTACAAATGTTTTAATTCAAAGACTAATTATACTTACTATGTAGTCTTTGAATACAACGGCTAATTAGGCGTGAAGTTTTTTACATTCTTTAATACAGGCAGCGCATGAGTTCATGCAATCTTTGCAAGCTGTATGTTTATCAGCATGTTCTTTGCATGCCTTCTCACAATCTTCACATATGGCAATGCATACCTTTGCAAATTCGGCTAGATGAGATGACTGAGATGCGGCAAGTTTAGCCAGAGTATTGCACATAGGTAACATATCGGTCACTGCCGCTAAGCAGTCTGCCATAGTATTGTCGCCCATTTTAATTAAATGAATGCAGTGTGCACTACATGCATCGCCTTTTTTTACACAGCTTAAAGCGGCATCAATGATATTGCCATGTGGGTTTTTCATATTGTGATGTTGAGAGTGATCCATTGCGGCAAATGAGTTGCTTGCTAGCAGGGTGGCTGAAATAGCAGCGCTTCCAAGTAGGAGATTGCGGCGGCTATTGTCTGTGGGTGTGTCGGTTTCTTTCATCTGTATGTCCTGTATGCCTTGCGGATAAGATTATTTTTATAGGCTAATTGTAGTCGAAAATAAAATTAAGTATGTATAAGTGAGGCAGCTAAAGTTCATCATGGTCAATATGGATGTCATTAGGAAAGGGATGGCCTTTACCTGTTTCAATTGCCTCTTTCAGGCTTAATAAAAAAGTCGCCCATTTAGTACTGCAGTGACCCATAAAATCGCTTTGTTCTTTCCAGTTGGAATGCATAAATAACACAAAGGTTTGTTCACCTTCTATAGTCAGCTGGAAAGAAATTTCTGTATTTACCCAGGCGGGTGGCATTTCACCGGAATGCTTCCATTTAACCAGTGAATTTTCCTGTAGCTCAATTACTTCAAAATCCGGGCCGCCACCATTGAACCTGAATTTAATTGTTGAACCCACATCGCCGGCACCGACCGTATCATCTGTCCACCAGAGAGCTAATCCTTCATTGGTTGTTAGTGCCGCGTAAATTTCTTTTGCAGATCCCTTTATTCCTACTCTATGAATGATATTTGGCATGATTGTCTATCCTTGTTTTTGGCCTTATGAATTAAGTGATAAATGAGTAAATTTAACCAACGGATGCTCAAGTGGCAATCACCTGAACAATACTGGCCTGAAACTTTAATAGTGCCAGAAATGCCCCCAGTCCAATTATGGCTCAAAACCATTCAAACTCAGCATTGAGGCCCTGTGACCACAATACATGATAGGCAAAAAATACGGCTAAATTTAAAATTACACCCATTATGGCTGCAGTAATACCGGTTAGCGGGGCGGTAAATTTAAGGTCACCTATAGTTGCTTCAACAAGTGGGCTGCCTAATAAAATAAATAGAAAGATGATAGGAAGGTAAATAGGATGGCGATACTGGCTTCCGCAGCTCCGGAGAGCAATAATTTTCCTGCTCCAAATATTTCTTTAGTCCAGCTACCCACAAAGCCTACAAATGACACCACCATAATTAATGGCCCAGTGTGGTTATTTGGCTCTGGCTTAATTGGTCTGGCCAGTATTTCCAGACGCAAAACAGCATAAGCCTCTAACCCACCCCCCCATTTACATATGGAAGATGGCCCTGAGGTCGCCTTTTTTATTTCTCAAAAAACTTATTGTGGTGATGAGCCCGTGATCTCGTGCCATTTAGTATGAATTAAGCCCGATGTCTTTCTAGCTCAATCATCAGCATTTTTGCAGCATTTGATGGGGTTCGCTGCTGGTGGCTTACCACGCCCAGTAGGCGCTCAAATTCCACGCCTTTAATATCCATTTTGACTATATCGCTGGAGAGCATCGATACGGGCAGTACGCTCCAGCCTAGTCCAATTGAAACCATCATCTTTATGGTTTCAAGATAATTGGTTTCCATTGCAATATTTAAGTTCTGTTCATTTAAGCCTAAGGCCTGCTCGAGCAGTAAACGCGTAAAGGTGTTTTTTGCCGGTAGAATTGCGGGTAACTTATGTAATTTTTTAACGCTCACTTGTGTGCTACCGGCATCAGGGTGTTGTGAGCTGATTACAATATCCAGAGGGTCGCGCCAGATTGTTTGATGGTGCAGATGTTTCCACTCCTGATCTGGCAAGGTAGCGATGGCTAATTCAACATCTCCTTTTAAAACGCAGTGGCAGGCCTCTTCAGAATCCATGAACTGAATATCTATATCGACTGCAGGGTAGTCAGTAGTAAAGGCTCGCAGTACCGGGGGTAATCGATGAAGCCCTATGTGGTGACTGGTGGCTATTTTTAAGTGGCCACTGACTTTTTCATTTAAGTTACCAATGGCACGTTTGCTTTCATCCAGTTCAGCTAAAATACGTTGTGCACTGGGTAATAGTGCATAACCTGCCTCGGTGAGTAGGACTTTCTTGCCAATGCGGTCGAACAGGTGAGTATTGAGTTCGGTCTCAAGAGAGGAAATGCGCTTACTAACTGCCGGTTGAGTAATAAATAATTGTTCGGCAGCACGGGAAAATGAGCCAGTATTGCTGACTGCGACGAAAGCAGACAGATTTTGAATATCCACGGTATATGAACCTCATATGATTACCTATTCCAATTAGGAATAGTTTATATGAAAAAGATGAATTTGTTTTATGTTTTGTCTGCACATAGAATGCAAACCTTGAAAGAATAAGCCCTGAAACGGATAAATAGCGTTTCATAGCAGGAGTTAAGAGAATGGCCGGTAAGACGTTATACGATAAATTATTTGATTCTCACATTGTACGCAGTGAAGACGATGGTACGGCATTACTTTATATCGATCGTCATTTGGTACACGAAGTGACTTCACCACAGGCATTTGAGGGTTTGCGCCTGGCGAACCGTAAGCCATGGCGCGCTGATGCTGCATTAGCAGTGCCTGATCACAATGTGCCAACTGATGCAGTGGAGCGTGCTAAGGGTATTGCTGATCCAGTTTCGCGTTTACAGGTCGAAACGCTGGACAAGAACACCAAAGAATTTGGTATCACTCAGTTTGATATGAATGACATTCGTCAGGGTATTGTGCACGTGATAGGGCCAGAGCAGGGTGCAACTTTACCGGGTATGACATTGGTCTGTGGTGATTCACATACAGCGACCCATGGTGCCTTCGGTTCTATGGCATTTGGCATTGGTACATCCGAGGTTGAACATGTTCTGGCAACGCAGTGCCTATTGCAAAAACGTATGCGCAACATGCGTGTAAATGTAGAAGGTAAATTAGGGGCTGGCGTTACAGCAAAAGATATTGTTTTGGCGGTAATAGGTGAAATTGGTACGGCAGGTGGTACGGGTTATGCGATGGAGTTTGCAGGTTCGGCAATTCGTGATCTATCAATGGATGGCCGAATGACCATTTGTAATATGGCAATTGAGGCCGGTGCGCGCGTTGGTATGGTAGCGGTGGATCAAACGACGATTGATTATATTGAGGGCCGACCTTACGCACCTAAGGGTGATCAATGGGATATGGCTGTGGCTGCGTGGTTTGATTTGCACAGTGATGATGATGCAGTTTTTGAACACGAAATCACCCTTAAGGCCGAAGATATAAAACCGCAGGTAACCTGGGGAACTTCACCAGAAATGGTGGTGTCTGTGGATGTTGACGTTCCTAACCCAGCTGTAGAGACAGATACGGTAAAAGCCGATGGTATGCAAAAGGCCTTGAACTATATGGGCCTAACAGCGGGTACGCCGATTAATGAGATTTTAATCGATAAAGTATTTATTGGTTCATGCACTAATTCGCGCCTTGAGGATTTACAGCAAGCGGCTGATGTCATTAAAGGTCGTAAAGTCGCTGGTAACGTAAAATTGGCGATGATTGTGCCCGGTTCAGGTTTGATAAAACAGCAAGCTGAAAAACAGGGTCTGGATAAAATATTTTTAGATGCGGGTTTTGAATGGCGTGAGCCAGGTTGTTCAATGTGTCTGGCGATGAATGCTGATCGGCTAGAACCAGAAGAACGCTGTGCATCTACATCAAATAGAAATTTTGAAGGTCGTCAGGGTTCCGGTGGTCGTACTCATCTGGTTAGCCCTGGCATGGCCGCCGCTGCAGCAATTGCTGGGCACTTTGTTGACGTAAGAAACTTTTAATTAAAATTTAAGGGGATATACCATGAAAAAATTATTGAGCGTTTTATTGGCAGGTTTGATGTTGGTAGGTTTGTTGTCGGTGACTGGTTGCGGTAACACCCTTGATGGCCTTGGTAGAGACATCGAAAAAATGGGTAAAGATATTCAGGATTAATATTCCTGAATTAATCCTGTAACAAATTTAGAGAGTTCCAATGGAAAAGTTTACAAAAGTTACGGGCATAGTTGCGCCCATGGATCGACCAAATGTTGATACTGATGCAATTATTCCAAAGCAATATTTAAAATCAATTAAGCGTTCGGGTTTTGGGCCAAATGCATTTGATGACTGGCGTTATCTTGATGCGGGCGCACCGGATATTGATAATGACACGCGACGTATCAATCATGATTTTATCTTAAACCAGTCGCCATACGATAAGGCGAGTATTTTAATTGCACGTGAAAACTTTGGTTGTGGTTCATCTCGCGAACATGCTGTTTGGGCATTAGATGACTTTGGTTTTCGTGCGGTGATTGCGCCCAGTTTTGCAGATATCTTTTTTAACAATAGTTTTAAAAATGGCATGCTACCAATTGTTTTAGATGCAGCGATTGTAAATGACCTGTTTAATAGCGTGGCCGCAAAAAAAGGCTATGAAATAACGGTTGATCTTGTTGGGCAAAAAGTAATTACCGAAGATGGTGATGAATATATGTTTGAAGTAGAGCCGTTTAGAAAACATTGCCTATTGAATGGCCTGGATGATATTGGGCTGACTCTGCAGCATGCTGAAGAAATTAAAACATACGAAGAAAAAATTAAACAAACCGCACCCTGGTTGTTTTAAATTAAAAAACTGATCTGAAATTGCGAAGATTTCATATCAAAAAGGTATTAAAAACATGACACAAAAAATTGCAGTTTTACCCGGTGATGGTATTGGTAAAGAAATCGTTGCGGAAGCGGTTAAAGTAATTGACTATTTAAAAGCAGATGGTGCCCTGGATGTTGAATTAACCGAAGCACCTGTTGGCGGCGCTGGTTATGATGCGGCCGGTGAGCCTTTACCCGCAGCAACACTAGAGTTGTGCAAAAAATCGGATGCAATTTTATTGGGTGCCGTTGGTGGACCACAGTATGAATCATTGCCACGCGATAAACGTCCTGAAAAAGGTTTGTTAGGTTTGCGTTCTGAGCTGGAATTGTTTTCTAACTTACGTCCCGCAATTCTTTATCCGCAATTAGCCGATGCATCATCTTTGAAGCCAGAAATTGTATCCGGTTTAGATATCATGATTGTGCGTGAACTCACCGGAGGTATTTATTTTGGACAACCGCGTGAAATTACCGAAAAAGATGGTGAGCGTTATGCGTATAACACGGCGGGTTATAAAGAAAGTGAAATAGAGCGTATTGGTCGTTCGGCTTTTGAAATTGCAATGAAGCGTGATAAGCGCGTGTGTTCTGTAGACAAAGCGAATGTTCTGGAAGTGTCTGAATTGTGGCGTGAAGTCATGGAACGTGTCGCTAAGGATTATCCTGAAGTTGAGCTAAGCCACATGTATGTGGATAACGCAGCGATGCAATTGGTTAAATGGCCAAAGCAATTTGATGTGATGGTAACAAGTAACTTGTTTGGTGATGTGTTATCGGATTGCGCTGCTATGTTGACGGGCTCAATTGGTATGTTGCCTTCTGCATCATTAGATGCAAATGGTCGTGGTATGTACGAACCTATTCATGGCTCTGCGCCGGATATTGCGGGCAAAGGTATTGCCAATCCACTGGCGACAATTTTATCTATATCGATGATGTTACGTTACAGCCTGAATAATGCAGCCGTTGCGCAGCGCATAGATGATGCGGTTGGCAAGGTGTTGGATAAAGGCCTGCGCACTCCAGATATTATGTCTGAAGGTTGTACAGAAGTAGGTACTGCAGCCATGGGTGATGCGGTTATTGAAGCGCTGAAAGCATAAAAGAACTTAATACGGTGCTCGTGAAGCATTGTGGCAAAGAAATATTTTGAGGATAAGTAATGAGTAAGACATACGATGTGGCTGTAGTAGGTGCAACTGGCGCGGTAGGTGAGACAATGCTGTCTATTTTGGCAGAACGTAAATTTCCAGTGGGCAAGGTTTATGCGTTGGCGTCGGAGCGTTCAGCAGGCAAAAAAGTTGAATTTGGCGATAAGATGCTGACAGTAGAGAATCTGGCTGACTTTGATTTTTCGAAAGTACAGATCGGTCTGTTTTCTGCGGGTGGTTCTATTTCGGCTGATTATGCTCCTAAAGCAGCAGCAGCAGGTTGTGTTGTTATCGATAATACATCCGAATTTCGTTATGTAGATGATATTCCATTGGTTGTACCAGAGGTGAATCCACACGCCATTGCTAACTATAAAAGCAAAGGCATTATTGCCAATCCAAACTGTTCCACGATTCAGATGCTGGTTGCTTTAAAGCCTGTTCAGGATGCTGTAGGTATTTCACGTATTAACGTATGTACCTATCAGGCGGTATCAGGCACAGGTAAAGATGCTATAGAAGAGTTGGCGGGGCAGACTGCAAGATTGCTTAATGGTAAGCCCGTTGAGTGCAAGGTTTACCCTAAGCAAATCGCATTTAATGTTTTGCCGCAAATAGACGTGTTTATGGATAACGGCTATACAAAAGAAGAAATGAAGATGGTGTGGGAAACCAAGAAAATTATGGAAGACGACAGCATCGAGGTAAATCCGACAGCTGTTCGTGTACCCGTTTTCTACGGTCATTCGGAAGCAGTCCATATTGAAACGAAAGAAAAGCTAACAGCGCAGGCATGCACAGAACTGTTAGAAAAAGCACCTGGTGTACAGGTGATGGATACCCGCGAAGACGGCGGCTACCCCACGGCTGTGACAGAAGGTGCAACTAATGACTCGACCTATGTTGGTCGAATTCGTGAAGATATATCCCACGAAAAGGGGATAAATATGTGGGTTGTGTCTGATAATGTGAGAAAAGGTGCTGCATTAAATAGCATTCAAATCGCAGAGATTTTGATAAAAGACTATTTATAATCTATAGTT
>Ga0316204_10011525_pt1 | contig 11036 bp, 9 predicted proteins | sample 6monrhotite_MG_2_FD_205661 | JGI IMG/M metagenome (GOLD analysis project Ga0316204, IMG submission 205661) | Microbial mat bacterial communities from mineral coupon in-situ incubated in ocean water Damariscotta River, Maine, United States -... | ecosystem: Environmental > Aquatic > Marine >...
AGAAGCAGTTTTATGTAGATGCGATTCTTCTCAGTGATTTTTGACTCATGCAAATAGCGCCAAAGTATCCTGATCTCGTTGTCATTTAGCACCCGAGTTCGTTTGCCTTTCTTACCGCCGACCTTCTTTGCAGTGATCCCAGCGGCAGCGTTAATTTCCAAAATCTGTTCATCTATCAGCCAGTCATAAAACTTATGCAGCACAGACACTAGACGTTCTGTGTTTGACGGAGACGCTTCCGAAACCTCACGAAGACAGTTTCTTAAGGACAATTCATTGATGTCAGTTAATGGGTACTTACCAAGTCGGGGCAGCAAATATATTTCACTGCTGCGTTTTTGGTAGTGCCACGTTTTCTCCTTTAGCCCTTGCTTACCGGCAGAGTCTATCCAGTCTCGAAAAATCGATTCGAAGCTTTGATTGGCAGAATACTTGGCCCGTTCTTGCTGTAGGTAGAGCTTGGGGTTTCGGCCTTGATCAAGTACTGCCCTTAACCTATCTAGCTCATTCCTGGCTTCAGCAAGCTTCATAAGTGGGTAAGTACCTATGTCTACCCGTTGTTGCTTGCCATCGAAACGATAACGAAACTGAAAAACAATTTTGCCCTTGGGTGATACCCGAGCACTTAGCCCATCTCGGTCGGCTTTTACTACGGTTTCTTTTGCTTCTTTATTTAACCTGGCATCGAGCCAGCTAACTGATAACGCCATGTTATAAGCCCAGCCCTAGTTTTGATTTTAATGATTGTTTACGTGATTCTGCTTTGGGTTCTGGCGCTGTACTCATAGAAGTCACTTCACCATCTGGTGCATGGCCATCCACCGGTGCAGATGTCGTGGATAGATTGGGTTGGCTCATGTGAATTAACCCAAAGGTGGCCAGCATCCGCAGACGCTCAGCGCGTTCCCGTGGCGGCGTCTTTTCCAATTCTTTGAGTAGTTCAGGGTGGCTCCCTGGGGGAATGTTGACGACAACTCTCATAATCAGGCCCCATAAAACCAGAAGCCTCGGACGTTCGCCAAAACAGACTGTTCCGGCACGATGATCTTGCTTCGTGAAAAAATCTCCTTGGCCGCTTCCTTATAAGCCAAGGCTCCACCTCCGGCGATCAATACCAAGTCCGCATTGATGCTTTCGTCGCGCATAGATTGGCGCATGGCTGTAAGAGCAACAGGCGCTACCTTTTTCATTGCAGCATTCAGATAAGGTGAAATATCGACTTTTTCTCCAAATAGCAGCACCTGCAAGTCGCCGGTTCTCATGGCTTTTTCAAGTCGATCCATACCCACTTTGGCACCATGATCTTCCGAAATCAGCTTATCAATGGTTTCCAGTAGCACGGACATTGCCTGAAGACTGGTTCCTGATGAGCTGTAGCGAATTTCTCCGGCCTCAAGGGCAACCCAGTCAACAGAAAAAAAGCCTGGATCTATGACGACGACGCGACCTTCTTCAATCAAGCCCAAATCTCCACCTGTTTGAACCAGATCCATATAGGCACCGGCAGGCTGCGGCAGCACTTTGACGTCATGAACGGTGATGCTGCGCTTAGGCGTTACTTGATGAATACCTTTTAAACGCTTCACAAGGTCTGACTTACGTTGTGGTTCATGAAACTGGGAAACCGGTAATCCAGTGACAACCAAATCGATGGATTCTGTTTCAGCCATTAACAAGGCGGCATGAAAAAGCGCCTTATAGGTTTTTGTGGTGGGATATTCTGGGTGAAGCTCCCGTTCCCAACCTTGAAGGCGTCCAGCAGGCACACCAGCGGCCCAACGCTCATTCTCGACAGACACATACAAACAAGTTTCATCATCGCCTCCACCGATACGCTCCGGCATACGATCCGCAGGACCGGCCCCCGCAGGCAGAATAATAGTTTTCGGTTCACTGCCTGATTGGCCAATTGCCAGCTTCAGGTTCGAGTAACCGATATCTACGCCTAGTACAAACATACTTATCTCCTGTGCACTCAAAGTGCTCTAACGGTTTTCAACTAACCGCTCAGGTCACGCTTGGGCATTTCCAAGTGCTCTGGCGGTTCACTCAAATGTCATTATCAGGATTCGGTGCACTGGCGGTGGGCAGAAAGGTGACAAATCCTTTCATCTATCTGCCTATTGCATTTTCGCAAAAGTATGAGAATAGGCTCTGTTTGGCGGCGGATGACTAAGCCAAAAAAATCGAGACGCCAAACGTCGTTTGCCTTCTGGCCTGAACTCGCCAAACGGTTTGTATCTTCATGACGATACGTCTTTTCAGGCGTTTTTAAGTGAAATCGGGCTGCATCCCTTGTCAGGTATGGGATTGCGCGAGTTGATTTATATCGAGACGCCAAACAGCGATTGTTACGGCAGTTTTACGTTTGGCGTTTCGATCCAAAAGCCAAACGGATAGTGGTTTTGGCTTTTGGGGTTAATTGGATGGGGAAATTGGTTTGGTAGAAATCGTCAATGAACAATGGAAAGCAGAGATATCAGATTTACTTCAGCAAGAAACGGACAGGCTAAAAGCGCTGGCACGAGCTGAAGTTGATGACTTTTGGGTTACCCATTACAAGGTTCGTGAAAATGCGCCCTTTAAAGATTGGGGGCTGCTTGGTGTCCGTATCAGAGACTTTAAGTATGGCTTTGGCATTGAGTGGTACATCAACAGTTTTCACGGTCAACGAGGCAAGCGCGTGGTCTTTAGCAAGGGACTGCGTATTTCAAAGACGAAGCTGATATACTCATTTTTGGACTGCCAAGGTCTAGCCAAAGAATGGGAGTTAGCGCTGGCCATGGAGAAAGAAGAATTCTTCAGTGATGTTCGACGCCAGGTTGATAAGCTCAACATGCTGCGTCGCAGAGTAAATGCCTATTGAGTCAACTGCGCTACTTCACTCGCGGTAACTGGTCCCAGCGTGTTGTATAAGCGGGAGACAAATGCTCTCGCTTCATCGACCAATCTTTCTTGAGTCCTTGTCCAGCAAAGAAAACCTTTCCGGCACCACTTTGGTTAATGGTGTCCAATACAGACATTAACTGTTGGCTATTAGAGCGGGTCGATACGTCATCGAATAGTCCTGGTTGAAACATGCCTGGATCGTAAAAGTCAGACAGCATGACGCCCGCTTTGGCATAACGAAAACCATCCTTCCAAATTCGCTTGAGTAAGTGATTGGCCAGCTCGATAAAATCACGCGTATCGCAACTGGGGATCAACAACTCGCCCGATGCGGAATTGCTGTACTGCGGCTCGTTGTCCTTAAAGGGGCTGGTTCGTATAAACACGGTCATCACTTTGGCTTGCTGCTGTTCTTTGCGTAGCTTATCAGTGGCGCGGGTTGCGTATTCACATACGGCCTCACGTAACAATTCAAATTGCGTTACTTTTGCGCCAAATGAACGGCTACAGACGATTTGTTTCTTAGTTGGCGGGATCTCTTCTAGTTCAATGCACGACTCACCATTGAGCTCTCTGACGGTTCTCTCTAAAACCACCGAAAACTGGTCTCTGATGGCTCTAGGAGAGGCATTGGCGAGATCTAAGGCTGTGGTGATACCCAACGCATTTAATCGCTTAGAAAGCCGTCTACCAACGCCCCAAACATCATCAACCGGGACTAATGCGAGCAATCGACGTTGCCGATCTGGATTGGTCAGGTCTACAACGCCCTGAGTGGCTGGATACTTTTTGGCGGCATGGTTTGCCAGTTTGGCGAGTGTTTTTGTCGGTGCAATGCCTACACAGACGGTGATCCCAATCCAGTGGCCTATGCGCTCTCGCACTTGTTGTCCGAACTCGACAAGGGATAGGACAGACTCAATACCGGTTAAGTCCAAAAACGCTTCGTCAATGGAGTAAACCTCTACTCGTGGTGCCATCTCCTCCAAAGTGCGCATCACTCGACTGCTTAAATCCGCATACAATTCGTACAGTTGGCTAAGAATTCCCGCTAAAAATAGACGAGTAAGTGAGCAACCATTCTGCCGCATGGGTTGCTGGCGTCTAACACCAGAAAAATCACCCAGCCCAACCCGCTGTCTATTTTTTAAGGTGGGCATTCATCTACATGTCTAATTTTTTACCAATTTGATCGCTAAGATGTACTAATTTGATTACCGAGGGAGACTGACGGACTAATTACTTAGGGGCTTAATCGTACAATCTCCACTCGACACCACACAACTCACTTCTGGACATTTCTGAGTTGCATTTTAGCTAATTTAGAAAAACATGAATTAGATAAAGTATGGAAATTTCAAATCAATATGAGGCGGACATGAAGAAATTGAAAAAAGTAGCTTAACTGGGTTGGTCAATTTTGGTTGACCACGTCATGTTCCGGTGAGTACGCAAGTCATTGGCGCTAACGAATATGAAGGTCACTTTGCTTTTGACTTACTCTATAACAACTCTTCAGATATACAGCCTAATACCTTATCGACCGATACGCATGGTACCAATAATGTTAACTTCGCTATATTAGATTTCTTTGGTTACACATTCGCCCCTCGATACGCGAAAATGAAAAAGGTGTTTTTTGAGCTATTTGAAGTGACTGAAGAGAACGGAGGCCGTATTCAATTAAAGAAAGATATTAATCATAAGCTAATTGCTGAAGAATGGGACAATATTCAGCATATTGTTTGTTCATTGAGTCGTAAAACCACCACTCAAAGCACAATCATTAGAAAGTTGAGTAACGGCAAGAGCCGAAGATTGTCAGCATTGCATGAGTACGACCGTTTAATTAAATCTATTTATGTTTTGGAGTATGTTGATAATTCAACGTTGCGTCATTACGTCCAGCAAGCCTTGAACAGAGGTGAAGCATACCATCAGTTAAAACGTGCTATTACTTCAGTTAATGGCAATAAATTTCGTGGGGGGAATGATTACCAAGTATCACAATGGGGTTCTAGGGATTTTCCCCTCTAAAAAGACTTAATCCTCTGTAGACCACACCAATAAATGGCTGCGGAGGTGGGTTACTACTTATAAGTGTGGCAAATTAGGTAAATATCGTACATTTAATACGGAACAGCCCTGATATGGCCATCAAAAACGAAATTACTATTCTCACGAGAGCAGAACAGGCAGATCTTTATTCCCCACCCATTTTTTCAATCGAAGAACAACGTCTGTACTTTTCTCTGAACGATGCGGAATTGGCAGTTTTTCGGTCAATTCGTCTCAGAGCTCATAGATGTTACTTTGTCGCGATTTTGGGATACTTCAAATCAAAGCCCGTCATCCTAGATATCGCTTACTCGCAGGTTTCTAAGGATTTAATGTTCATCAGTAAAGAGCTGCTTGGCGGCAAGGGGCTCAGACCATTCACTCCCTCACAAAAACAAAAAGATCGACTCTACGCAAAAGTATTAGACCTTGCTGGTTATCACAAATGGGACGAAAGTCAGCACTTCAATTCTCTTTTCGACCACCTTGTTCAGGTGGGCAATGCCTGGCTGGAGCCGCGTTACCTCTTTGATACTGCTATTGAATTCCTAACCAGTCACAGCATTGCTATCCCTAGGTACACCGTACTCCAGAGACTGATAAGCAGAGCGATGCAGCAGGTCAGAAAAGACCTGGCGCACCAACTTAATCAACTCACCAGTCCTGAACTTCACGTCTTTCTGGACAGCATAACAGCCATTGATGACGGACTAAGCCTGAACCAGCTCAGAGGCGGTGCAAAAAGTCTGACCGTACCTGAACTTAAAAAAGAGCTTGCCCTTTATCATCAGTTAGCGCCATGGCGCACGCAAATCAATGGCGTTATCGATGGGCTTAATCTGTCTCTTAAAAATCGACAACACTTCGGTGAGCTCATCAACTATTACGGTAGTAAACTCAAACGATTCAAACGCGCACAGCAGCATCTATGGTTGCTATGTCACCTGACAGAGCGGATACAACTGGCACTGGAACGGTTAACTGATGGGTTCATTTACCATATCCGCAAGCAACAAGAAGCTGCCAACACCTTTGCACAACAAGCAGTGTTCCTGTCCTGGCAGTCAGCCGCGGACAATGTCACGAAAGCGGCAGAGTTACTGCATCTGTTTGTGGATGAGAACATTGATGATAATCAACCCTTCTCAGTAGTCAGACAACAGGCATTGAAGGTCATGAATGACAGGGATATCCAGACCCTCTGCCTTTACCTGAAAAAACAGAAACGGACCGTGGAAGAGTACCAGTGGCAACATTACGATGAACAATGCAATCTCCTGGAGCAACTGTTAAGGCAGGTGTTTTTGTGCCTTGAATGTGAGGCCGGTAAAGGCTCAGAAGCCGTCGTCGCCCAACTTCAACAGATGCAGACGGAAATCGCATTCGGTGGACCACTGAAGACGATGGATACGTCGCTCATCCCGAAAAAGCACCTCCCATGGTTGGTTAAACAGGATAACGTTAACCCGCAACGTTACGAATGGCTGCTCTACCGGCAGTTAACCTCACGACTGAATGGACGCATTTATTTGCCAAATGTTACCAAATACCGCGCACTGGAAGACGACCTGATCCCCCAGACATCGCAGGATACCTTGCTGGCCTCATCAACACTGGACAGACTAAAACAGCCCGCAGAGTTATTGTTACAGGAGAAACAACACCGGCTGGAAAGTGCACTCAAAGACGTTGCTCTCCATATTGATGAGGGAGACAATCGAAATGTGATCATGAAAAATCGTACCGGTACCCGCTGGCGTCTGCCGACCAAAAGCGCTACATCTCTGGTCAACAATCCCTTTTTTAAGCGAATGCAACCGGTCGGTATCGCGGATGTACTGCGGTATGTAGAGCGCGAAACCGGGTTCATGAAATGTCTGACTCATGTACTTCCGATACAAAAACAAGGGTTCACTCATCAGGATGATTTACTGGCCATTCTGATTGCCAACGCCACTCACCGTGGTGTGTATGGCATGGCGCAGATCTCCGATCGAAGCTATGAACACCTGAGTACGGTGCAGGCCAACTATATCCGGCCTGAAACGCTGCATGACGCCAGCGACGTGATCAATAATGCGGTTGCAGCGCTACCCATCTTCCGCCACTACCATATTCAGGAGGACCAGCTGCATGCCAGTGCGGATGGTCAGAAATTCGAAACCCATCTGGAAACCTTTAAAACCCGGTACTCCTCTAAGTATTTCGGCACCAACAAAGGGATCACGGCCATGACACTGGTGGCCAACCACAGCGCCCTCAATGCTCGGATCATCGGTTCCAACGAGCACGAATCACACTATATTTATGACCTGTTACAATCCAACAGCAGTGAAATCAAACCTGACGTACTCTCGACAGATACACACGGTGTCAATCATGTTAACTTCGCCTTACTGGATCTATGCGGTTACAGTTTTGCACCGCGATACGCGCAGTTCAGTAGTGTCATCAATGATCTGTTTGATGTGACTGAAAGTGAACAAGGCAGCACCATACTGGCGCTAAAGAAGCCTATCAGAACGAATGTTATTACAACGGGATGGCAAGATATCAGGCGTATTGTTCTGTCACTTCAGACAAAGCGGACGACACAAGCAATGCTGGTAAGAAAGTTGTCTGGTTACCCTTCTGGACACCCAATATTACAGGCTCTGACGGAGTATAATCGACTGGTTAAAGCGCAATATTTACTTGACTACATCGACGATGCCAGTTTGCGGCAGTATGTGCAACGTGCCCTGAACCGGGGAGAAGCATGGCACTTCCTTAGACGAGCCATTGCGTCGGTGAATGGTGATCAGTTCCGTGGCAAAAACGAGTCTGAAATCGCTATCTGGAATGAATGCGCAAGATTGCTTGCCAACGCGATCATCTACTTCAACTCCGCGATACTGAGTCATCTTCTGGGACACTTTGAAGCGAGAGGAGATGAAGAGAAAGCGGGTATCACTCGTGCTGTTTCGCCCGTTGCGTGGCAAAATATCAACTTAAGCGGAACGTATAACTTCACTAATACTGGGAAATTGCCCAATATTGGCGAAATAACAAGGCCGATAGTGGATGATTAGGCTCCAAGCTGAAAGTAAACCACCTCCGCAGCCATTTATTGGTGTGGTCTACAGAGGATTATGTCTTTTTAGAGGGGAAAATCCCTAGAACCCCATCATGCAATATAATGGAAGTTAACCATGAAATTCTTTTAATATTAACTTTTGTGGTACTACTTTGGCTGGCCTCGCCCTGAGATTAGAATGAGAAAGAGAGAGAAAAAATAGAAAAAGCAATGAAGTTGGCCGGGAAGGAGCTCGGGGTTAAGGGTTTGTTTATTATAAACCCTTAAATGCATGATGGTCTAGATGAGCCTTACCACTTAAATCCGTATCCGCGTCAATGTCTCTTTGATTTCCAATATCTTCAAAAATCCAACCTTTACGGTTTGCTATTTGTTTGAAAACGGAAAATTTTTTACCTATCAAATATGTCTTGTTGATTAGTTTTCAATTGTTTTAAATCACTGGATTTTGAAGTAGGTTATTGACCTGTTCTATGGCTGAACTACCGTTTAGGTCATTGATTTTCGATAATTTCACCTAAGCACTTAATTTATATATAGAAATTAGTTGATTTTACTATTTTCAGCGAGCGTTACCGCTACTGTTATTGCCGAGTAGAATTTCATTAGAATTACGAAGCCCTTGGGCCTACTGTCATGAATTTTATAAAAGAACACTTCTGGATTTTGGCCATAACTTTCTATATCAAACAAAAATGCACTTACTCGCTCAATAGTATCATCAGCAAGTGTATTAATTTCTTCGGAATTTTTAGAGCTTAGATCACGTAATTCATTGCTCATGACAAGAGCTGGTCCTTCCCATTTAGTTTGAGTGTGATGGTAATATAAGCCTCGTGCTATATCTGATAACACGCTATCAACTCGTTTTAGGCCGATTGTATACGCGGCGGTATGTTCTACTCTTCCATCTGGATGTTTCAGCATTACACGTTAGATAATTATCTAAAAAGTTCGAATACGTGTCAGGACGCCTTTCAATTGCCCGCATAATCTTCGTGTTAAACAGTTGCTCCTTTATGTCGTTTCCATGAAAGCACGTAGATAGACAAAATACTAAATATTCATCTCTACTTTTATTATTATTGTGTTCCTCACAAGATGGCACCGTTATTAGTTCTTTGCATAGGCTGAATTCCCCAAGCAAATCCTTCTGTTTGGGAAATAAGGCTTTTGGTGGTATGTGCTCTTTCGTCGTCGCTAAAGCGTCGCACATGTAACATGTATTGGTTCCAATTAGCTACTCGACTTTTCTATCTTTACCAGATGAAGCACGTTTTTTTCGCTCAACTTGGACATATACTGTATCGGTGGTAGCACTGCTAGAGTGTCCCAAATCTTCAGACAGATCTTTCAAGGGTCGATCTCTTTCAATTTCCATACTGGCACCGGTGTGACGCAGATAATGTGTCGTTGCTTCATTTAGTTTCTGTGCAGCATCTAACCCTTTTTCAGACTTCATTTTGTCAAATGCTGCATCAAATACTTGCTGTACAAGCCTACTTATCTGTCGACTCGTTAGTCCGCCACGGCCTCTTATCTTCTCTACCAATACAGTTTGCTCACCCTTTGATGGTAGCGAAGACAGGCCACGCCACTCACGATACCGCTTTAAGTAACTTAAATAACCTTGAGGTACAGTAATGTCGCGTATTTTCTTGCCTTTTCCGTAGACTTTAAACCACCAATTATTATCTTCATCCGTCCAAAAATGACTCATTACGGGTGTCCAATCTTGTCTTTCTGAAAGTTCAGATAGCCGAAGAAATAAGGTTTTCATTGTAGATATAATGAATAAGTTTCGTTCAAAAAGGGCGTCCGTATCGGCTAATTCAACCGCGGTATCGAGCAGATATTGCCACTGTTGCTCTGTTAGCCGGCTGATAGTTTTTACCTGGCTATCTTTTATCATGTGCTTGCAATCACGCTTCGCTAATGGAATAGGATTGCCAAAGCTAATTTCCTCATCAATCAGGTGTCGGTAAAATGATGCGTATTCTCATGCATCGCGATCACCTAATACTATCTAAGCCGATCACTTTTCGGTCAAAATGGTATTGAGTGATCGGCTTGAATGGTATCGTTCAATTTGTACACGTTTTTGTCTAGCCAGTAGGTGTTTTTAACCGTTATTCTTTTCATTTTTGATGATGAGAATGACCATGCCAACGGCACCTATTTCAATGCGTAAACTTAAAGAGATTTTAAGACTAAAATACAGCTGTAAACTCAGTCATCGTCAGATAGCAACAAGCTTATCTGTTTCACCCTCAATCGTGTCTAAATATACCTGTAAATCAGCAGAGTTAGATATTACTTACTGGCCGCTTGATGAGAAGTGGGATGATCACGCTCTGCAACAAGCGTTCTTCAAAACAAAGCCTCGATTAAAGGGCTTTACCATTCCTGACTGGTCGTTAGTTCAGCAAGAGCTTCGGCCTAAAACCATGACGTTGTTGCTGCTTTGGGAAGAATACAAAGAGCGGCACGCGGAAGGTTTTTACAGTTACACTCACTTCTGCCGTCAGTACAAGGCATGGCTTAAATGCCAAAAACCCTCCATGCGACAAAATCATAAAGCAGGTGAAAAACTGTTTGTGGATTACTGTGGCCCAACCATGAGTATTGTTGATACAAGTACAGGCGAATGTCGTACTGCACAAGTGTTCGTTGCGGTCATGGGTGCATCAAATTATACCTATGCCGAAGCGACTTACAGCCAGAAACTCGAAGATTGGGTGATGAGTCACGCCCGTTGTTTTGAGTTTCTTGGCGGTGTTCCTGAGCTAATAATTCCTGACAACCTTAAAAGTGCCGTCACCAAACCGTGTCGATATGAGCCTGACTTAAATCCAACCTACCAACAACTAGCGACACATTACGATACGGTCATTGTGCCCGCTAGACCCTATAAACCAAAGGATAAGGCTAAGGCTGAAGTGGGTGTGCAAATTGTTGAACGTTGGATAATGGCGCGCCTTCGCAATGAAACCTTCTTTAGCTTGCGTCAATT
>Ga0316204_10011527_pt1 | contig 11035 bp, 7 predicted proteins | sample 6monrhotite_MG_2_FD_205661 | JGI IMG/M metagenome (GOLD analysis project Ga0316204, IMG submission 205661) | Microbial mat bacterial communities from mineral coupon in-situ incubated in ocean water Damariscotta River, Maine, United States -... | ecosystem: Environmental > Aquatic > Marine >...
AAGCACCCTGAGCGGAGCGAAGGTTACTTCATCTTGGGCGTGTTGACTTATCTGTCCGGTTATATCGGCGATGCGATCAGCATGATGGAAAGGGCCCACGATATTGACCCAGACGTGCGTGAGTACGCCGAGGGGTTGTCTGGCCTATATGTCAAATCTGATCGTCTGAATGACGGGCTCTATTTCGCCAAGCTCGGCGCGGTTTTGGAATCTCACCCGGAGATGGCGGGTGTTTTACCCCCGGAATTGAAAAACTTCGTCAATGCCGCCGGATGGGATGGGATACATCGTCATTATGTGGCGGCGTTGATGGCTTTTGATCGACGAGATTTCGCAACGGTCATCGCCGAGTGCGATCTCGAACTGAAGATGGACCCTTCATACGTTCCTGCACTTGATCTGTACGCTCGGACATTGACCGAAATGGGCGAGTACGGAGATGCGATCCCTGTGCTGCAAAGGGTTTTGCAGCTTAAGCCCGATAGCCCTGTGGAGGTTTTGTTAAGCCTGGCGGATGCCATTAGTCACCTGGGGCTTTTTGAGCAAGCCCGGCAGTGTATCGACGCCGCAGTGCAGAGCGATCCCAAGTCTATCGAAGCCGGCATTAAGGCTTTTTATCTTTTGTCGAAGATGCCTGGTGCTGAGCAGGCGAGTGAGCGGGTGTGGAAAAACCTGCAACAAGCCGGGCTGGTCGAGCAGGACCCCTATTTTGAATACACCCCGTCATCTGATGGCATCACCCGCATTGGGTTCTTATCGGACAAATGTTACGACTGTTTTGAAGGAGCGGTTCTCAGTCAACTCTTGCGGCGGTTCGATAAAAATATGCTCGAACCTTATGTCTACATTCAAAACATCAATAGGGATGGTGTGACGCAAACCATCAAAAACTGGTCTCAAAGTGCGCGGGAAGTGTACGACGTCAACGACAAGACGCTCGCGCTCATCATGCAGCGAGATGGGGTCGATATTTTGGTTGATATGTGCGGGGCGGGCGCCAACCAGAGACTGATGCTGTTGGCGCATCAACCCTGCGGCTTGCGGCTCAGTTGGCTTTCTTCCTCTTCCGGTGGCGGGCAACCGGGAATCAATTACATCGTCACGGATGCCAGCACAGATGCTGCGCAGACCCGGTTTCTGCAAGGTGATCAGGCCTGCATGCAATTGAGGACGCCGTTATTTGCGAGAAAGCCGATTCAAGGTTACAAGGACCCCGTGCCCCCTCCGGTGGGCGAGAAGGGGTATATCACCTTTGGCTCTTATCTGGATTTTCGCGCGCTGTCGAGTGGTGACGGGGCGCTGTGGGCTCGCTTGTTGGACAGTGTACCCAGCTCAAAATTACGCCTTTATGTTGGCGGACGCATGTCTGAAATCAGCTTGGCTCGCCTAAATGAAATTTTTGAACCGCTGGGCCTACTTGACCGCATTGAGCTCTACACGCCGGATGAAGGTGAGCGCCTCGGCGGGTTCTTTGATCACGTGGATATTTTTCTCGCATCCCAAACTGAAAAAATGGACGCCATCCTTGAGGCGTTGTGGATGGGGGCGCCATGTCTTACCTGGACCGACGCCAATAGCAGTCATGTAACGTACAGCGGCGCTGTTATCCACGCTGCCGGGATACCATCGTGGGTGTGCGATGGCGAGGAGGCGTTTCTCAGCATGGCTAAGTCTTTGGCTTCCAACCAGACAGAGCTGGAAGGGCTTCGCGGCGTGTTGCGTCACCAAGTCGTCAAGTCGGCCTTAATAGACTTGGATGGTTTTGCGGTCGAATTTCAGGGGCGGATGGCCGAGTTGTTTATTAGACAAATCCAAAAAGGGTAATCAGTTATGGTGGCCTCTGAAGAACTGTTCGAAGAAAATTTAGATTTTTTCAAAAAATTCAATCCTGCGCTGTCCGAACATCTGTCCGCTCACGAAGCGCTGTCGACATTGGTGTTTGATGACGACAATGATCCTGACATTCTTTTTCAGGACATGAAACTTTACAACCAAGGTGCGCGAAAGCACGCTGTGCAGCAGATTGAAAGGTTTTGGCGAAAGCCTGGTGTTATCGAACTTACCCGGTCGTCTGTTGTCGAAACCGATTCTGAAGGTTCCAAACTGTTTAAGAGCTTGTCGCAATTTGCTGACGATAACGACATCACCTTCAGTGAGCGCAGAACCACCCGCAGCGCCTTTCACCTGATCGTGCTGGGCATCGGGTTGGGGCAACATATGGAGTCCTTGCTTGAGGAGGTCAGTCCGCGCAATCTGATCATCATTGAGCCAAATTTCGAGTTTCTCTATCAGTCACTTTATACCTTTGATTGGAGTGGCGTGGTTGGGCCGATCATCGAAGATGGGGGACATATCCATCTATTGATGGATGGCGATTCCGATATCTTGATTCCTGAAGTGCGGCGTATCTATACACAGTATGGCCGCGCCAGCATTGATGGCCTCACGGTCTATCGCCATTATGAAAACCCAGCCTTCGGCGGCGTGGAGAAGTTTTTATCCACCGAAGGAGACAAGCTGTTCTCGGGGCTGGGCTTTTTTGAAGACGAAATTAATATGATTGCAAACACCTATAACAACCTTAAGGGTTATCAGGAAAAGGTGTTTTATGCGCATTCGGATCTGCAGAATTTTCCAGTCTTCGTGGTGGGCTCAGGGCCCTCTTTGGATGGCTCGATCGAGGTCATAAAAGCCAATCAAGAAAAGGCGGTGGTCGTATCGTGCGGAACGGCTCTGTTGCCGCTTTTGCGTGCAGGGATAACGCCGGATTTTCATGTTGAGCTGGAGCGCAGCAAGTACCAAATGGAAATTCCGCAAGCTGTTGCGCAGGATTTTGACTTGTCCGGGATTTGTTTGATTGGCTCCGCGACGCTGGTGCCAGGTGTCCGCAAGGTCTTCGACAAACGGGTTTTCTATTTTCGTCATTTACTCAGCTCATTTCCGGCATTTTCGAAGGACTTACGCAATTGCTTGCGTTACCCCTCGCCAACGGTCGGCAATACCGGAGCAAGTTTTGTTCAAGATATCGGATTTCGCTTGGTTTATTTCTTTGGCATGGATCTGGGCTTCGTTGATCCAGATGCTCACCATTCCGAAAACTCGGTCTATTTGGAAAGAGATGGCAAACATAACTTCGGCACGATCCCTTGGGACCGAGTTGTTCGGGGGAATTTTGGCGGGGAAGTCAAATCGACCTATGTTCTGCAGTGGGCGAGAGATAGCCTTGAGGTCTCCATCGGCAACTCTGGATTGGGCCGCACCTATTATAATTGCAGCGATGGTTCATTGATTGAGGGGGCTGTGCCGCTTTTGCCAGAATTTGTTGATCTGCCTGAGCCAAGTGAGCTTAAAAAAGTTTGCGTTGAGCGCATAATCGATGGTTTTCCAATCTATACGAAAGATGTTTTTGACGCCCACTGGCAAGATGGCGCCGTCATCCAGGATGTACGTAATGTCGGTGATCGTATGATTGAGTGTATTGAGGAAAACCCGGACCTCAGTACAAAAAAATTCTTAAATGAGCTCGTTAAAGCCGCCAAACCCCTCGACTATAATGATTCTGCGACCTCACTGATGCGCGGGTCGATTTATTTACTTTTGGTGGTTGGCGAGTACCATCTTGATCGAGTTGAGCAGGCCGACAAAAAGGATGATCTCGTGGCGTTCGTGCGCGGTGAGTATGTTCGTCTGATCAATTCGATGTGTGATGAGGTGGCGGTTGAGTTTTCTGCGCTCGAAAAAACGGGCGCGTTGGTTAATCGTGAGACTATTTGGGCCTAACGTATTGTATTAACAATGTGAATCAGGGCGCTTTTTTTCTAGTTTTTTTCTTGTTAAGGCGCTGCCGGTGGGGTAATGTATTAGTGTTCATATTCCCACAGAATGTTGGGACGTGATCGACAGGATAGAAACCTGTGTTTTGAAATCTTACTCTAGAATAGAGGAATTTTCGTTATGGCTGACGTTACCCTATCTGCTGCCGTCCGCGGCAGCCTTCTCTCTCTCCAAGGCACCACCGATCTTATCGACCGCACGCAAAACCGTCTTTCGACGGGGTTGAAGGTTTCTTCTGCGATTGATGATCCGGTTGCCTTCTTCCAAGCTAAAACCCTGACTGATCGCGCTTTTGACTTTACCGAAAAGAAAGATGGTATCGATCAGAGTGTGAGCACGGTTACCGCAGCTATTGATGGCTTGGACGCTGTCGAAAGCTTGGTTCGCCAGCTTAAAGGTGTTGCGCAGAGCTTGAAATCTGCAACCGGCACTCAGTTTACCGATTTGATCACGCAGTTTAATGATCTGCGTTCGCAAATCGACCTTCTGACAGCTGACTCGACCTATCAGGGCACCAACCTGATCAATGGCACCGGTCAAACGTTATCGACGGAATTCTCCGATCTCAGCACGTCCAAACTGAGCGTTGCTTCGGTTGATGTTACGTCCTCTGGTTTGAGTGTCACCGACGTTACGGCGATTAACACGGCTGCTGCTGCAGTCAACTTCACTTATGGTGCCGTTGCCGCTGCCAGCACGCTGTCCTCGGGTGACACCATTTCCGTCACATATGTCGGTGCTGATAAGACCATCGGTACGGCCACCGGCACCGTGAGCTTCACCTATGGTACGGTTTCGCTCGGACTGACTGTGACCACCGCATCCGGTGCCGTGTCTCTTGTGAACGGCACGACCTATACCCTGTCAATTAGCACGGGTGCCGGCGCACAGGTTAGCCAATCTGGCACGACCATCACGGTCAACTTGACGAATTCCAGTGCAGGCGTTGCCATCTCGGCAGTGGATGCGAAGCAGTATGTTGGTGCGAATAACAGCACCAGTGTTGATGCTGTTGTCACCAAGTTGAGCACCGCTCTTACGACGCTGCGTTCCAAGGCTTCCAGCCTGGGTTCCAACGTTGCTTTGCTGCAGACTCGCCTCGACTTCACGGCGAGTTATGTGAACACGCTTGAAGATGGTGGTTCCAAGCTGATCTTGGCTGATATCAACGAAGAAGGTGCGAACCTTCTGGCCCTCCAGACCCGTCAGCAGCTGGGTATCCAGTCTCTGTCGTTCGCTGGTCAGGCCGAACAGTCCGTCTTGGGTCTGTTCCGTTAAGAGACAGCATTGGTTTAGAGGACTTTCCTCTACCATATCCATTCAAAAAAAAGCCCCGCAGACTTTCTGCGGGGCTTTTTTTATCTGTAGGTAGGGTGTCGTGGAGGTGTGCATATACGTATCATCAATGCTGGCGAAAGGGTGACGTTATTGGCGGCCTTATCAAAGGACAGCGCGGGTGTGCTTGGGGACGCAATAGAGAACGGTTTCGAGCAACATATCGCCATAGACGCGCAAATACATGTCGTAATCCTCAACAAGCCCGTGAATAAATAATGGAAGCTCCCACAAGTCGCTCGGACGATGATAGAGGCATATGGCCAACACGGGGCGGTAAGATATGATGGTTAAGCGGGCGCCGATGAGGGCGTTCCTTTCCGCACCTTCAATATCCATCTTAATAAAGTTTGGCGCCGCGTTGAATAGGCAGTCGTCTATGGACAAGCCGAAGATTGGTTCTGTTAAGTCCTGAGGTGTTGAACGATCTGAAATACGACTTGATGCGGCTTGGTCAGCACTGAATTCCAGCGCTTCAGATTGGTTCCAGACCCCTGCGGGATAGGTGAAGATGCGAGGCTGGGTCCCTTTGTATCGAAGATCCGTGACTTTATTTTTGAGAGCTTTAAGGTTTTTGGGATCAGGTTCAAAGCACGCGCCATACTCAAAGGGGATGTTTTGGTGATTGCAGGTTCGTATGAGGGCCGCCACCGTATCGCCGTTATAGGCCCCGGCATCGACAAAACGAACCTTATCGATAGCCGCGAAAACATCAATGTCATCGGGGAAATATTGCGTATTGTGATCTGGTATGACGTAGTTTTCAGGGCTGAAATCAGTGCGAAATGCCGCTATTTGATCCAACAGAATTTGGCTTTTTTCGTCGCTGAGCAGCACGCGGAGCTTTGCAATGGCGTCTTTGTCGACCATGTCCGTGGGCGTGTCTGAGTACCACAGGCTATGATTTTTCAAGGCATGAATGATGTCGGGGAATTTCAATATCGACTGGGTGAAGTCGAAGACATTGTCAAACCCCTGAGCGTGTAAGGCGGCCTTAATTTTTGCACTGATCAGGCCAACGGAAACGTAGATATCGGCGCTTTTGTTTCTACAATCTGCAACGCGCAAAACAGGCAAATCGTTATAGGTGTCGCTTTTGGCGTAATCATCAATAAAGCCAGAAACGGGAAGACCTAAAGATGTGAAGACGTCTAAAAATATTTGACCTTGAACGCCGGCGCCGAAAATATAAACGTCTTTCATCATTGTGCTCTCATTCACCATAAAGCATCAGTCGCAAAGGCATTGTCCAGTCTTGGTTTAGGGCGTTATATTCCTCGCGCAGCGCCAACTTTGAGACCTTTCCCGTAGACGTGAGGGGGAGGCTTTCGCGGAAAAAATACTTAAGTGGGCATTGGTATGGCGCCAAGTTTTGATTCGCAAGAAGATGCAATTCAGATGCAATATTTTTTTGATCTGTGGTTACGCAAACCGCAATAGAGACTTCGCCAAACAGCTTGTCATTTACCCCGATGACGGCAACTTCATGTACATCCGGGTTCTGAGAAATTACGGACTCAATGGTTTTTGGGTAAATGTTGATTCCACCAGTGATAATCACGTCTTTTTTGCGCGATACATAGTACAAAAAACCCTCTTGATCGATTGTTCCCAAATCGCCGGTTAGAAAGTAACCGTCCACAAAAGAGGCCTTTGTCGCATCAGGCTGATTATAATACCCCTGGAAAATCAGAGGTGTTTTAACTGCGATCTCTCCTACGGTGTCGATGGGGAGCTCCGCGCCGACGTCATCGAGAATGCGCACCTCAATATTTGAACATGGCAAACCTACGGATGCGAATTTGTCTGAGGCGTTCTCTTTTGTGAGGTTGGAGGCGATGGCGATTTCCGTGGCGCCATAAATTTCATGAAAATCACAGCCAATTGCTTCAAATATTTCCCTTTTGAATTCGGTGTCAATCGGTGCAGATGAAGTCACGATGGTTTTTAAGGATTGGAGTTGTTCGGCATTGTCCAAGAGCGCGTCTTTTAAAGCATATAGATGAGATGAGACGCCAATGGTAAAGCTCACCTGGTGTTCACTGACAAAGCTAAGCCAATTTTTTGGCGTAAACTTAGTAACGTAGACCAACGTTGCCCCGAGCAGCAGTGGTACGTAAGTCAAGCGTTGGCCAAGTGAGTGAAAATAGGGCGATGCGCACAACACCACATCGTCAGATATTAGATTGTATAAATCCCACGACTGCTGGGCGCGCATCAACTTATTCTCTTGTGACAGTACGGTTGGCTTGGGCGTGCCGGTGGAGCCAGAAGAAAATGCAATCAGAAAGTCGTTCTGCTTAGACCATGGGAAATTGTTATTGGAGGGCGGAGTTGTCTCTACAATTTGTTGTTGAATGACCTCATCGGTGGAAATGAAGATCCAGTCGTTTTGTGGAAAGGATTTGATTTTATGTTTAAAAATAGGTTCGTAAATGACGATATTGACGTCGGTTGCTTGCCAGTTATGGAGCAATTGCTTGGGGTGTAATTGTGGGTTTGTGGGTACGCAATTTCCATCCAGACGCGCAACGCCAAAAGACGTGCTGATTGTATGGAACGGGTCTTCAATAAGAAGCGCGACACGTGGCTGTTGATTGGTATTGCGAGCGTACAAAAGGTTGGCCCACAAATTTGCTTGCGTCAAAAGAGAGGCATAGCTGTGGCGGCCGCCTTCGGTGATGAGGGCTGTTTTTTCGGGAAAGCTTTCTGCGGCATCCTTAAAAGTGTTGAATAATGTGCCCATAAGGTTCCTTAGGTTAGGCGATGATTTTTTCGTGAATAATATGCGCCAGCGCATGGATGGTTTGCAGGCCTGGGTCAGCTAACTCTTGTGGTTCAAGCCGAACACTATATTGACTCTCTAACGTCATTATGAGGTTAAGGATGGCAAATGAATCGAGCAGTTGGCTTTCAACGAAATTCGTTGCTCTATCCAGTACGATATCTTGGCGCGCCGCATGATCGTGAATGTAATTCATAATGAATTTCTGAATTTCGCTTTCTAAGTGATCTGTCATGATGTCCTCATTTATTCGATCACATCCCAACTGAGGCGATCACCAATGTCTAAGTCTTTCGACGCAGTGCGTCCCAAGACGATGGGTTTGTATTTGGGGTCGAGCCCATATCCGGGGCGAACGGATTTAATATTTTGCGCATTAAAGCGCTGGCCCATTTTAATAGGCGCACTGACGTAAAGTGACCGCCGTCCGTGCTTATTCAGAAGGGCGCCTGGGGTTAGCTCGTATTCGACCCGACCGATCGCTTTTTCGGCATTGCGGATTTCGCTCACCATGGTCTGAAACTCTGCAACGGTGAGAGAGAAAAAGCTGTCTACAGTCTCTTCTGTATTGTCGAGTTTTATATGCTTTTCAATGACCGACGCCCCTAAGGCAACCGCAGCGATGGAAACGCCAATTCCGACGGTGTGGTCAGACAGGCCGGCATGGCAGAGAAATGTCTCTTTTAAATTTTGAATGGTTTTGAGATTGGCTTCCTCGGGCGGTGTCGGGTAGGCGGTTGTGCACTTGAGCAGTATGACGTCTTGGCAGCCATGGGTCCTGAGGCAGCGCACCGCTTCATCTATGTCAGAAATCCCGGCCAGTCCCGTTGAAACGATGACCGGCTTGCCGGTTTTGGCGACTTTTTCCAAGAGGGCCAGGTCGACGATTTCGGGAGAGGCGATTTTGTAGACTTTGACGGGGTGCTTCTCCAACTCATCGACGGACGTTTCATCGAAAACCGAACCAAACAATTCGATACCCAGTTCAGCAGCTGTTTCAAAAAGACGCGGCAACCACTCCCAGGGCGTATGAGCGTATTCATAAAGATTATAGAGGTTTTTGTAGGCGGCCCAGGCATTGCCTTCGGGGATGGCGAAATCGGCCTTGTCGGTGTTGAGGGTGATGGTGTCGGGACGATAAACCTGCAATTTGACGGCATCTGCACCAGCGCCATGAGCAGCGCGCAACAAATCAAGGGCGTGCTCAATATCGCCGCCGTGATTGCCGGACAATTCGGCGATGATGTAGGTCTCTTCACCTTCGCCAATATATTTGCGCCCAATTTGAACACTGTTCATGTGTCGGTTCCCTTTGTTAGGGGAGCCCATGTGCGGGTTCGGTTGGCCGTGCTCGCAGCTTGAAGAAGCTCTAGCCCCTCATTTGCGTGTTCCCATCCGTAGACGTAGGACGATTGATGGCGCCCCGTTTGTTGAAATTCTTCGAAAGCGTCCGCAATATCACCGTACAAATTGGCAAAGGCTTCGACGAAGCCAGCCGGGTGTCCCGGCTTGAAACGCTCTCGTATTTCATCTGGGTGGGTGCAGTTGCCACGGTCATAGGTGATGCGGGTGGAGTCCTTGCGGAATATATGTAGACGTTCAGGTTCTTCCTGAAGCCATTCAGCACTTCCCTCGTCACCAAAAATTCTCAGTTTGAGACCGTTGCGGTAACCAAGTGCGGTCTTGCTGACCCAAAATGACGCCCGAAAGTCACTTTCGTACTTCACCCACATGTATGCGTCATCGACAATTCCATCAAATGAGGAAAAGTGGTGAAAGTCGGCATTGACGCTCAGGGGGGACAATTGAGTGAGAAAGTGACAGATGTGGTGAACATGCACAGCCAAGTCCAAAAGGATGGTGGGAATCTCACCGTCTTGAAGGCGCCAGGCTTGCGGGTGCATTTTTTCTTTAGGCTGGATGAAACCATCCGAAGGCATTTCCAATTGAATTTGCTTTAACTGACCCAGCGTTCCAGCTTGGATATGGCGCCTCAAATCACGGAGCATCGGATAGCCGCTGTAATTAAATGTCACGGCGAGGAAGCCTTGGGATTTATCCAAGGCCTTCTTGATCCGTACGGATTGTTCAAGGGTGGCGACCATCGCTTTTTCACAAATGACGCCAAGCCCAGCCTCAAGCAGGCTACACACGATTTCGGCATGGTTGGGCGTTGGGGTTAGGACGACGACAGCGTCGAGGTTTTTGCGTTCTTCGGCAATGTAGGTCTTCCAGTCAGAGAAAATTTTGTCGTCCGGGACATGCCAAGCAGAGCCGGTTTGCGCATTTATCTCTGGCTTACGACTAAAGCATCCGGACATGACGCGCCAACGGTCATCAAGCTGACTGGCCGTCCAGTGTGCGTAACCGACCGCAGAGGCAATCGAGCCGCCGATAAATCCAAGTCGTAAAGTTTTTGTCGGATGATTTAAGATCGTCAAAACCTTCTCAATTATTGGTGTGCTTTACAATGAGTTGGTCACGGAAAACGAAGTAAAAGTCATCCACCGCTGCGCCATTGAATATTCCTGAAATAGCGTCACCATATGGGGTGTCTGGGTCCACATCTAGAAACCCGAGATATTTGTTCAGAAGTCTCACATAATTGTTTTGGCGATGGATCACGGCAATCCAGGGAATGCCGGGAGCATGCTCGTCACAATGTTCTAATTGCCAGTTTAGAGCCAACATAACGTCCTGGAAACCAGCGAGTTCACCACAAACAAACCAGCCGCCGATGAGATAGTCTTGCTCCTTATAGCGCTTGACCTCATGCCAAATATAAAGAGATGGCGTTCCGTCCTTCGTCAGCAGAAAAGATGCTCTTTGTGCATTAAACCACCAGGAGTAATGATCTAAGAAGGAAATTCTGTCGGTGCTGATCATGTTTTGGCAATTTGCATCCAGATTTCGGCTGATCAGGTAGTGATTGATATCTCGGTCACAAACTGAGCGGATACGGTGGTGCGCAGTGAGTTCAGTATCTTCTTCGAACTGGGAGGGCGGATATGGCGTCGTGCGAGGATGGTTTTGGTCTAAACCCAGCAACGCTTGCGCTATACGGAGTGTCCCAAATCCATC
>Ga0316204_10011528_pt1 | contig 11034 bp, 10 predicted proteins | sample 6monrhotite_MG_2_FD_205661 | JGI IMG/M metagenome (GOLD analysis project Ga0316204, IMG submission 205661) | Microbial mat bacterial communities from mineral coupon in-situ incubated in ocean water Damariscotta River, Maine, United States -... | ecosystem: Environmental > Aquatic > Marine >...
CCGGGCAACATGTTGTTGGTATTCTCGATGTTATTAAAGTCAACTTCTATATCAACCGTGCGCGACTGTTTTTCCAGATCCAGTACATAGTCCGCAACCCGGCGGACGGTGCCATCAAAGGTTTTTCCGGAAAAGGCATCCAGGGAAATACGCGCGGGCATTTGTGGACGAATCTGGGGGGCATCCACTTCATCAATCGGAGCGGAAACATACAGGCAGGTGTAATCGATCAGATCGATGGCCGGCAAAGTCGCGATACCAATGGGGGAGGGTGTAAGAAATTCACCCAGTTCTCCATTAACTTCCGCGACCCGGCCATTAAAAGGTGCGATCAGTCGGGTACGTGCCAGCTCAGCCCGGACGACATCAACTTTTGACTGGCTGACCTTGATTCTGGTATTGGCGGCTTCACAGGCGGCCAGTTGTGCCTGGGCTTCGCTGTCGGCCTGGTCAACTCTTTCTTCAGATACCATGTTGTTTTTGCGTAACGTGCGTAAACGACTGGCCTCACGTTTTTTAACTTCGGCAATAATACAGGCCTGGCGTGCCAGTGCGACGGATGCCTGATATTCATGTTCCGCCAGTGTGACCTGCGCCTGTAGATCGTCATTCCATATTTCCAGTAGTAACTGGCCGGCTTCGACCCGATCCCCTTCCTTAACGGGCAGGTTTTCAATCTGACCACCGATGGAGGGAGAGAGACGTGCCCGTTGGCAGGCCTTGAGCGTTCCTGCCCGGGTATTAGTAATCGTGGCCAGGACTTCGCCTTGCGTGACTTCCTGCACCACCACAGAGACCGGACGTGGACGTTTGATATAGGCAATCACAACAGCAATCACGATAATGATCAGCAGGCTGATAAAAAGCAGGCGATGGCGTTTTAGCATGAAAATATCCCGATAATTTTTGCAGGAAAAGTATTCGATCTGGTTAAAATGGAACCCGCATACATTTATAGTATACCCTTCGACCAGCTTGATCAATTTAAAACCCTGAGGCTATTAATCAGCCCTTAACACAGATTATCTGCCGTAGAGTATGGACTACTTCGACCAGATCACTTTGATTGGCCATGACCTCATCGATATCCTTATAGGCGCCTGGTATCTCATCAATAACGCCTTTATCCTTACGGCACTCAATACCCCGGGTTTGCTGCTCCAGATCCGCTTCGCTGAACTGACGCTTGGCCTTGCTCCGGCTCATGCGTCGTCCAGCGCCGTGTGAACAGGAGCAAAAGGATTCCGGATTACCCTTGCCACGAACAATGTACGATCTGGCCCCCATGCTACCGGGAATAATACCCAGCTCATTTTCGCCGGCGTGAATTGCACCCTTACGGGTAATATAAACGTTCTCACCAAAGTGATTTTCTATGGCTACATAGTTATGGTGGCAATTAATCGCTTCTTTAGTGATACCAAATTTAGGTAACTTCTTTTTTAGAGCGTCAATAATCAAGCGCATCATTTCACGCCGGTTAGTCATCGCATAATCCTGTGCCCAATGTACGGCAGCGACATAATCATCAAAATGCTGGGCACCTTCGGTAAAGTATGCCAGGTCTTTGTCCGGTAAATTATGCAGGTGCTGCTGCATATCCTTTTGCGCCAGACGGATATAATACTGGCCAATAATATTACCGATTCCACGGCTACCGGAATGCAGCATAATCCAGACATCATTGTTCTCATCCAGACACAGTTCAATAAAATGATTACCACCGCCCAGCGTACCTAATTGACGGACCCAGGTCTGATAGGGTTTTTTTTGCATTTTTAATAATTTGGGGGATTTTTCCAGCAGCCGATCCAGACCTACTGACAGGGCGCGGATGGTCGATGCCTGTGCCTTATCGCTCTTATGCATATTAAAACCAACCGGGATCGCGGCTTCGATGGCCATTCGGATAGCCCGTAAATTATCAGGCAAATCCTCCCCCTTGATGGACAGGCGCAAGGCATTCATGCCGCAGCCGATATCCACACCCACGGCGGCAGGAATAATGGCGCCTTTACAAGGAATCACCGAACCGACAGTGGCCCCTTTGCCAAAATGCACATCAGGCATCGCCGCCACATGACTATGGATAAAAGGCAATTGCGAAATATTCAGCAGTTGCTGATAGGCTTCATGCTCGATATCATTGGTATAGATTTTTACCGGCACTTTACCTTTGGTTATTTGTTTTACAATGGGCATAATCCTGCTCCAGCTTACTCTCTATATTACTCTCTATATTACTCTCTATAATAGTCGTGGCGTCTGGAACCGTCATGGTGTTTTGTGCGTAGACAACAATTCTTGAAATCTACGCCCCGAGCCACAGATACAGGGATCATTACGACCTAACTTTTCTGCAAGCTCTTTATTGCCATGTACGATTCTTCTACCACGTTTGACCCTTGTCTCAGATGGATATCCTTTGCGACGTTTACTCATGGTCTCAAAAGGAATAGTCCTGTTCTGTATGTTCTGTATATTGATACTTAGTCATGATACACCTCCAGGTGAAGTCTGGTTAACATTCCTTGTTTTACTCTTTACGCAAATGGCTGAATATGATCAGGGTCACCCATAAACGGATGACTCTGATCATCAACCTCCTTTTTTACATTACATTAATCTGCATTCACTTTGATTTGCACAGTATCCTTGAGGACACCCTCCAAACCACCGAATACGGTTAACTTATCGACTTTTGCAGTCACTTTTTCCAGAATTTCCAGTTCTTTCAAGCGCATCAAAGTCGGGTTATCTTCCATCAGTCGCGCAGTGTTCAATAGTGAACGGGTTGCTGCGGTTTCTTCCCGGCGTTTAATGACATTTGCCTGGGCAACTTTTTCAGCCTCAACCACCTGGTTCAGGATGTCTTTCATGTCACCCGGTAGAATGACATCTTTGACACCGACACTGCGGACTTCAATACCGAACATGGCGATCTTGTCTTTCACGGAAGCAAAGATCACGGTGTCCAGTTCATCCTTGTTAGCCAGCAGGGTATCCAGAGTACGCGTACCCACTGCCTGACGTAGTGCAAACTGTAGTTCACGGTAGACAAAGTCTGCCATATTAACCAGCTTGGCACGTGCAGTTACTGCATCGGTAACCTGGTATTGTGCCGCCAGATTAACACGCAAGCTGACTTTATCTTTGGTCAGGATTTCCTGGCCCTGAACTTCCATCACTTGCAAACGCAGTTCAACCTGTTCAACTTTGACGTTACGGTTGAATTTCCAGTAGGCGTACAGGCCTGGCTTCAAGGTCTGTAACAGCTCACCGTTGACGATCAACAAACCGGCATGATTATCAGACACTTCACTGACGTAAACGTAGTCGAATATTTCCCGTGGCATGGCATCCATGCGCGCGTTGGCAATCAAACCTACGGTTGCTTTTGGTGCAGCAAAGTCCTGTTCAATATTCAATACTTCTACTGTCACCTCTACCAGACCTTTCCAGTACAATTGGCGTGTTCCTGGTGGCAATACACCATTCAACTTGCCGTTTTTGTACACCAGTCCAACCTGGTACTCGCCCAGTTTAATGAACTGAAAGTACTGGTTGACCAAGGTGCGGTTTTCTTGCACCAGCACATCTTCATATGGATGGTTAAATTCTGCAATTGTCAGGTTCTGAACCTCAACCGCTACACGACCCAACAGATCAAATATACGGTAGATGCCCGGTTCAAGAATCTTGACAATACTGCGATCTTTCAGGTACACACCACGTTCATGTTGTGCGATCACAATACGTTTCAATCCGAACATCATTATTCTCCTTTTATTATTGAAATGAAAAATGCTCCACACACCGATTGCGGATCAAAATTTGCTGCTGCACGGGTCTTAAACGGCGCACAGATCCCGGTTGTTTTTCCTTGCATGTGCAAGCACATACAATTCCAGACAACGTGGAATACGCTTGCCAGTCAAAACTGGTAACAGTACGTTATTATGACGCTGGCAATAAGTGTGCTGTGACTGTAAATACCTTCACTGACCGAAATCAGTTTATAATATTCAAGCCACAGGAGCATTTCCCGTTGTGGTGGTGTTAGCCACCGAATATGCGGATTCGAACCGCGAGGCTCACGCCTTTACCAATCAAACAGCGTTTTAGGCTGTTGAGAAAGAGTGGGAATTGAACCCACGACAGACCGATTAAATATCGGTTGCTCTACCCAACTGAGCTATCTTCCGCTGGTGCAGTTGACCATTTACAGTTTTGTATACACTGTGCGATTTCAGCGTTAGTGCACAGGACAGGTATATCGAACCTGAACCGCTAAACATATAAATGTATTCAAGTGCTTCTGAATTGCGCATGATACCAATACGCAATAACAATTCTTATTAGTTAAATCCGCTGCGCATGAAAAATGGCCGTCAAAACCTGAGGGTGATCTTTATTCAGCGCAACACCCTGTCGTAAGAACCACAGAGCATTAGGTTTATTAGCGGTTTTGCGGTTATCCGGAATGTTCATATTCCTGACAACCTGTTCAAATTTTTGATAGTGATTCATGGCTTACCCCTCCTTTTAACTGCTAATGGATATATCTCCGAACATAAAAAAACCCCGGACGCCTGACAAGCACATCCGGGGTTTATTACTTACTAAACTCTCGGAAGGTGCTTGTATATAGCAACCTTCCGTCAATGAAAGGTTACGTCATTATTGTCTCTGTGAACTCGTTATTTACAAGATGGTTGCTCACAAGATGGTTGTTGAATATAACAAATATAGATCGAGGCGCAGGTATACCAGCGTCCCAATTATTTTGCTCATTGTTTATTAATAACTGCATCATAGTTTGTAAGTTCGTTCTCGATAAAAGTTACACAGCATTTGCTGCATTGAATCTTTGCTATTATAGGGAGCAATAAATGCTTGTCAAGAGAAAAAAGCAAGAATCTTGCTGTTGATGACAAGAAACTTGCCTAATTTTGACAAGTCTTGTGATAATATATTTTTAGATCAATTATTTATATAATAGCTAAAACGAGTTTTAATGTTTAGTGCTATACCAACGGCCAGGTGGTTTATGAGTAGAACAGTCACAATTGATGAACACAAACATATCGTGGGTGATAGAATTCGTCAGGCAAGAATTATGGCGGGTTTTGAAACGATTGCCTCACTCTCAGAGCGTTTCCCGGACTGGAGCGAACGTCGTCTGGGCAATTACGAAAACGGCACTTCTTTACCCAATCCTCTGGATATATTAAGAATCTCAAAAGAAACCAATACCAGCCCCTGCTGGATTACCTTTGGAATTGGCAGTATCCGATCTTCCGACCGGGACATTCAGGCGATACGATACCAGAATTTTTCGCATCTATATGAACGAATGAATAAAACTGAACAGTTGGCTATCAGGAAAACGCTCAAACTAAAACCCAAAGACGTCAATAATTATCTCGAAAATCCTTATCTTAAGATCACCGATACTCTGTGCCGAAACATTGAACAATATTTAGCTAAACCAAAAGGCTGGATGGAACAGCAACATGTTGAGATGGATGGCTCGAGTGATTATTTTCCTGATGATGTAAAAGAGTTATTAAACATCTATTCCAATCTGGATAGTCGTGCCCGTGCGATGCTGCTGGAAATTTCCCGTACTATTCAGACACATTACGATTAAATTTCAAATGGATTTCTTTTGTTGTGAGGACCATAAAATCGCTTCGAGCGATTGTAATCATTCAGTTGCAAACTACTGCTGATTGTTATAAACAATTACCAGCCTATCTAAAATATTATTCTATAAATAATCAATAGTTAATGACTTTAAAAAAATTTATAGCAGGTGGATAAATAAGAGCATTGTTGGCCATTATATTGTAAAATAGACCGCATCTTTGGTGTTGTCGCGGTATAAATAAAGGGTACAAAATGGAAACACAGGGAATAATAACGATTATTCTGATCGGTGCACTAGCCGGATGGCTTGCAGGGCTTATCATGAAGGGCAAGGGTATGGGGTTTATTATCAATGCGCTACTGGGTATTGCCGGTGCTTTTGTTGGCAGTTATTTTTTTGAGTTGATTGGCTTATCAACTGGACACGGTTTGATTAGCGCCATTTTCACTTCAACTTCCGGGGCAGTCATTCTGCTCTTTATTGTCGGAGTTTTACGAAAAGCACAATAACATTCTGACCAATGTGAATTACAGTTAGCTTGTTGTTTACATGGTATCCAATCATGTCAAATAACAAGCCTGAATCTTACCCTAGATCTTAAATAGTTCTCTATGCTAGACATTTTTTTGATGACCTACCTGATCTGGTGTTTTGCTAAAGGCAGTGCAAATGGTCTGGGCAAAGAACTGGAAAGATTAATTTTCTCATTATTATTGTTAGCTGCCTTTTTAGGAATATTTGTAATATCTCAGCTGACCGGACTGGTACAAACGGCCCTGCAGTTTAGCCTCTCGAGTTCCGGGTTTCTGATTTTCCTAAACAGTTTTTTGATAGCGATAATACTGTTTTTCTTTTTGCGTAAAAAACTATCCGCATTGACTGAATCCAGTCTGTCCAGAAAAATGTCACACAATGGCGGTGCTATAATAGGGCTTATTCGTGGTACAATTGTGATTGCTATTGTGACAATTATATTAATTAATTTACCTTTTGGATTATTCAAGGAAACTATTGAAAATTCCATTCTTGCCAGCCAGGTAAAATATCTGGTTGCTGTTGATGAGCCGCAAACTGTCTCTGAACAGAAATCACCTGAGGAATCTGATAAGCTGATTATTGGTTATTAATGCTGGCTTCATTGTATTGATATATCGCAATAGAAAAATGTTTAACTATTTGCAGTTTCGAGTCTTTGGCAGCACTCGTGGTAACATGATTCATAATGATACTGAAAGTTTAGTGGAGATTGCGATGAGATTATCTGTATTGTTGATATTAATTTTTATAAATGGTGTCAGCGTTTATGCCAATGATAGTGCTCAACAATCGTACCCAGGAAAAAAAATTGAGTCAGAGACGCTAGCGGATTCATTACAAAAAGGACAACTGGATCTAACCGTTGATCCTGAACTAATTAAAGAATCTGAAGCACAGCAAAAGACTGTCGAACAAAGGGATAATCCGTTATTACCTGAGCTCATAAACAAAAAAGCAGAAAATGATGTCTCTCTGGATGGTCAAGTCTTAATCAAAGATGAGCGCAATTATCCTGAAGTTATAGATGGGGTTGGCGTATCAATTGAAGTTAAAAGAGACTAACCTAATGCCTTACAACTTAATACTTGTTGAGTAAAATCTGAACAAATTTATGACATTTTGAATATTTCCTGGATGATAATTACTGCAAATGTGATTTTCCTGTTATCAAATAGGATATGTTGGGAAAAGTCATTGTGCCCTATCAACAAGCAACAGCTGGCTGATTTTGAGCTATTGAGAATCATTTCGCTTGTCCGATACATGACATAATTTAACGTTGTCATCTAAATTTAAATTATGCCTATCTCAGAAGGCTTCCTCTGAAATAATCGGGTCTGTTTCGCATGATCGTAATCAACAAATTGAGTCAATAGTTGAATTATAGATTGCAAAGTGTCATTGAATTTCCTATGCTGAATATTCAATTCTTATCAACCACTTTATCCCGAACGTAACAGACTATGCCTATTAAGTCAGCCTATGAAGTTTTGAATCGTTCACTCATTTATTATCAGGGTGAAGCCGTCGGCACGGCGGCCGCCTGTGATGATAGAGTGGTGGCCGCCAATTATAACGAATGCTTTGTTCGCGACTTTGTACCCTCGGCAATCGTTTTCCTGCTCAATGGTCAACACCATATCGTACGTAATTTTTTGCTCACCGTTATGCATCTGAGTGGTCATCAGCATGTCATGAAAGGGCATAAACGCTCCATGGGTCTGATGCCGGCCAGTTTTCATGTGGTCAAAGAGAACGGCAAGGAAGAAGTGGTTGCAGATTTCGGCGATCGCGCCATTGGCCGGGTGACGCCAGTGGATTCCGCCATGTGGTGGATGATCGTCTTGCGCGCTTATATCGTTGCCACCGGCGACCGTGCATTTGCCGACCGGGAGGATATTCAACAATGCATAAACAATATTCTCGACCTTTATTTACACGAACGCTTTGAATCCTCGCCGACCTTGCTGGTGCCGGACGCCGCTTTTATGATCGATCGGCGCATGGCGGTTTATGGTTATCCACTGGAAATTCAGGCGCTCTATTACGGCATGCTGCTGTCGGCAACGGATTTGCTGACTGACAGCAGTGAAAATCAGACAACCCTGACCAATCTGCACATTCTGGCGGATAGCCTGCAGGCTCACCTACGCACCTATTACTGGCTGGACCGCAAACGCCTGAATGAAATGCACCGTTTTTATTCGGAGGAATTTGGTCACGACGTGGTCAATGTCCTTAACGTTTATCCGGAAAGTATCCCCAAATGGCTGGATGGCTGGCTGGATGCGCGCAGTGGCTACCTGGTGGGCAATGTTGGTCCGGGACGGATTGATTTCCGCTATTTTGCCCAGGGCAACATGTTGGCCATATTATTTGGTATCACCAATGGGGCCAATTCACAGGCCATCATGAACCTGTACCAGGATCACTGGGATGAACTGGTCGGTGAAATGCCGGTCAAAATCGTCTACCCGGCCATGGTGGGAGACAAATGGCGATTTTCCACCGGCAGTGATCCCAAGAATGTCCCTTATTCTTATCATAATGGCGGAAACTGGCCGGTGCTGGCCTGGCCATTTGTCACTGCGGCGATTCGCATCGGGCGATTTGAACTGGCCGAACAAACGCTAAACCTCATGACGCAGCGATTGAAGAAAGACAACTGGCCGGAATACTATGATGGCCGCAAAGGCGATCTGATCGGCCGCCGTGCCAATTTCTACCAGGTCTGGTCCGCGACCGGTCTGATCATAGCGCACGAAGTGATGGAGAACCCTGACAGCAGGAAATTATTTGATCAAATGCTGATCGCCAGTTCGTCCGATCACTGAGATTGAAAGTATGCCGGTGACTTGAACAATGCCCCCCGGCCCATTTAACTCAAAACACCCCTACTGATACAACCGCTCAGCATTCCCATGAGCAATCTTCTCAGCAACCTCAACCGGCAAATCCCCCAACGCCTTACGCCACAATTTCATCTTCTTACTATAATCATCCTCCCAGTGCTCTGCCCAGACATTATCCAGTGCGAACACAAACCGATCCGGAAACTCTAACATGAGTACCTGCCACTGGGGTTTAAAGTGTTCACCCTGGAACATATTCACCCATGGCTGAGTGGATTTGTTGACCGTAATCGGATCCGCGTGCGAGGTGATGAAATGTAAATTCTTATGTCTGGTCAGTAGAGTTTTTGCTACCTGAGGCGGCAATTGTCCCATGTGAATCAATAACACGGGGGTCGAGCTATTTTCTTTTAACAGCGTTTCGAATTCTTTCATATAGCGTTGACGCTTATCGCGGCCAAGTGCCGCAAATTCAATATGTGCAACAAATGGCCAGTGATTGCTTTTTGCCGCAGCCAAAACGGCTTGCACCCGTTCATCACTCGGATAAATCTCGACTTCTTCTGCCATATGACCTTTCTGAGCGTGATACATGATAACCTCTGCAATGGCGCCAAATTTGCCATTGTTACTCTGCTTTTCCAACTTTAGATAGAACCTGGGCTTGTCTTGAGTGTACTTGCCGCCTTTGGTACGAATAGAGGCAATGACCCGGCCACCGGAATTTCTTGCTAACCGGACAATATCAGAATCATGACGTTTTCCCCGGGCAGACAGAATGGTTTTTTGCACATTGTTTTCATTCATGCGTTTTAATACCAGGCTAATATCCTCGACCTCCTGGTCGATTTGGCTATGGGCATCGACAAAATACAGATCGTCCGCCTGCGTTAATCCCGTGAACAATGCGAAGATTAAAGACAGGATCAAAGCAGACACAATCTGGCAACGAGATTGACACGAAATCATTCATTAACTCCCTAAAAATTCAGATGATAAACCAGGTCCAGGGGTTTAGATACACTTAAATGGTACTTTAAAGATAGATTAAAGATTGCTCAAAGTCAGTCAAAGCTGAAGACAAGTAATGGCTGTGACGACAATTGCCTGGGGTCTGACATTCTGCCTGATTTTCGTCAACCATATTGCAATTATGATGGTAATATATAATCTGTTCCATAATTAACGGTGTACAATAATAATGAACATAATTATATAGTGTACAAATGGCTATTGATAACCAAAATTTGGAGAAAAATCTTTTAGAACAGGCAATAGAGGCTGTTTATAAAGAGACAGGCTTAGAATTCCACATTACTCATACAGAGTTTGCAGAAAAAGAGTTCCACTATGTTAACTATCTTTTTCAGCATAAAATGTTCAGAAATTTGAAAATTGAAACTTCTTCATTTGACTGCTCATGCTGATGAAGAATCAATTCAAGCTTACCTTTAACCCATAAAGCCGCAACAAGTTAGAATCAATAGAGTACACCCATTTGGATAGTATCCTAAACCACCATTTTCACCTATCACATAAATTGTTTTTTTACTTTTGATAGACTAAACTCATAATATCTAAAATCTATTGATAGGTTTATCAGAAATGTCACTTGTCGGATATGCCAGAGTCAGCACAACCGACCAGGATTATCAGATCCAGGTTGCCGCCTTAAAAAAAGCAAAGTGTAAAAAAATCTTCTCAGAAAAGAAAAGTGGCGAATCGGTCAAAGACAGAACGCAACTGGAACAATGCCTTGATTATCTCAGAGAAGGGGATACTCTGGTTGTCACTCGAATAGACAGATTGGCCAGAAGTTTAAGAGATTTACAAAATTTGGTTTTTGATTTGAAAGAGCAGGGTATTGAATTAAAAGCACTGGAACAGCCTGTTGATACAAGAACTGCTGCAGGCAAAGCATTTTTAGATATGCTGGGTGTATTTGCTGAATTTGAAACCAATCTCAGAAAAGAACGACAGCTGGAAGGAATA
>Ga0316204_10011529_pt1 | contig 11034 bp, 9 predicted proteins | sample 6monrhotite_MG_2_FD_205661 | JGI IMG/M metagenome (GOLD analysis project Ga0316204, IMG submission 205661) | Microbial mat bacterial communities from mineral coupon in-situ incubated in ocean water Damariscotta River, Maine, United States -... | ecosystem: Environmental > Aquatic > Marine >...
CATGCATGTGAACAAGTGTCCGACCGCGCAGTCGATCCAAGACTCGGTCGCGTTCTCATGGACGGCGGATGTGACGGAGGAAGGCAACCAGGGCGGCCACCGGGAGGTGACGTGAATCGACGCACATGGATCGGGCCTCTCGGGGTACGGGCCTCGCTGGCGCTGTCCCTCGCTCTTCTGGGGGGCTGCCAGACGAGCCCCGAGCCTCAGGTCCAGTCCCAGCCGAACATGGTCCTGTTCGTCGTCGACGATATGGGCTGGCAGGACACGTCCGTGCCACTCCATGAGGAGCCGACGGTGTGGAACTCGCTCTATCACACCCCGAACATGGAGCGGCTGGCCGCGACCGGCATGCGGTTCACGCAGGCGTACGCAGCGAGCCCTGTCTGCAGCCCGACCCGGGTCAGCATCCTGACCGGCAAGAATCCGGCTCGCACCCGCATCACGGATTGGGTCGGCCACGGCATGTATGGCAATCGGTACGTGCGGGCACCGCAGTGGGAGACCGACGGCCTCCAGCCGGGGCATGAGCAGACCCTTCCGGAAGTCCTGAACGGAATGGGCTATCGCACGATCCACATCGGGAAGGGCCACTTCGGTGGCGACGGCACCCCGGGAGCGGATCCGGGGACACTGGGGTTTGATGTCGCCATCGGCGGCGGGCGGGCGGGTAGCCCGGATGGCTCCTATTTCCTGCCGTTCGATTCGGTGCAGTACCCGGGGCTGGGAGAGTATCCCCATGGCACGCACATCAACGATGCTCTGACCCAGGAGGCGAATGGACAGATCGACCGTGCGGTCGCCGAGGGGGTCCCGTTCTTCCTGAACATGGCCCACTACGCCGTTCACACGCCCATCATCGATCAGGGCGACCCCTCCTACCTGGAGCGATACGGTGACCGGCCGGACCCCGAGGACGACTACGCGGCCCTCCTGGAGTCGATGGACGCCAGCCTCGGCTCCGTTCTGGACAACCTGGAGCGTCACGGGATCTCGGAGAACACGCTGATCGTGTTCGTTTCCGACAACGGCGGGCTCTCGAATCACACCAGGAATGCTACGGACAGCTACACCCTGCCGGGCGGCGGGTCCGTGCGTTTTGAGCGTGACCGGCACAACAGCCCCCTCAAGGGCGGCAAGGGCAGCGCATACGAGGGTGGGGTTCGGGTGCCCATGATCGTGAGTTGGGCCCGTCAATCACCGGAGGAGGCTGCGACGCCCGACCTGCGGATCGCACCCGGCAGCGTCAGCGATCACGCCGTCGTCACCCACGACATCTTTCCGACGCTCCTGAGCGCAGCGGGCTTCGAGGGGGCGGGTTCGTCGATCGCGGAGCTGGATGGTGTAGACCTGACGCCTCTGCTCATCGGCGAGGAGAACGCGCACGCCGACCGCGCGATCTACTTCCACTATCCCCACCAGTGGTACCGTGACATCGGTGTCGGGGTCGGGATCCAACCCTTCACCTCCATGCGGAAGGGAGCCTGGAAGTTGATCTACTTCTATGGCGACGGAGACGCGGATGGTCAGGGATTCGATCCAGTATTCGAGCTCTATGATCTGCACCAGGACGTTGGTGAGACCGTCGACCTGTCGGACGCACGACCCGATGTGGTCGGTGCCATGGCCCGGGAGATGTCCGACTGGATGATCGAGGTGGGAGCCCAGACGCCGATCAATGTGACTACGGACCGGCCGGTTCCCCTTCCTTCGTCGGGGCGGTAGTCCGACCGGAGAGTCGGGGCCTTCCGGTCTGGCTGTGTATATTCGCTGGCTTGGCGTAGCCCAGCCTTGGAGCCCCGGTGCTACGCGGGCGAGTCGACCAGGCCCGGCGTGTCCAGCGGGCGTGGTCCCGGAGACGGCCAGTGAAAGCGACGTTCCGAAGCGCGGATGGGCAGGTCGTTGATGCTCGCTTCCCTGCGATCCATCAGCCCCGCGTCACCGAACTCCCACAGTTCGTTGCCGTAGGCCCTGTACCAATCTCCAGAATCTGATCGCCACTCGTACTGGAACCGGACCGCGATCCGATGCGAGCTGAACGCCCATAGCTCCTTCACCAGCCGGTAGTCGAGTTCCTGGCTCCACTTGTGCTCCAGGAACGTCTCTATGGCCTCCCGCCCCTGGAGGAAGGCTTCCCGGTTCCGCCAGGTGCTGTTCAAGGAGTATGCAAGCGACACGCGCTCCGGATTGCGGCTGTTCCAGGCGTCTTCAGCAGCGCGGACTTTCAGGGCGGCCGTCTCGGCGGTGAACGGGGGGGTGAGGGAGGGGATGGACATGGAGCCTCCATGTGGCGGTGTGATGGGTTCGAGACACCGTTCAAATACAATCCCCATGCCAGATTTGCTGCGTCCCGCTAACCGCTGTTGCCCAAACAGGTTAGGCGCCTGGAGATGTCCTGGTCGGTCGGGACGCGCGCCGCGATATGTCATGGAGCCACGAAATACCGTGCTCGAATCGGGGTCTGTTGATTGACATGACCCGATGGACTCTGGCACTGTGAGAACCCAAACCACTTCGCTGGCGGAGCGAGTTTCCTCCGGCGCTCGCTACCTGGTCGGCCTTTCATGTCTCCGGAATCCGATGCGACCGCTGGAACACCTGATCCGATGGGGATTGTCCTGTTAGAGTCGATGGGCGTCGGGGTGTATGGCCTTGATCGGGAGGGGCTGACCACCTTCGTGAACCGGTCCGCGGCCGAGATGCTCGGGTGGGATCCGGAGGAACTGCTCGGCCGATCGCAGCACGATGTGATCCATCATTCTCATCCGGACGGCACCCCGTACGATCCCGGCACGTGCCCCATCTACGCGACGGTTCAGGACGGTGAGGTTCATGCCGTGGACTATGAGGTGTTCTGGCGGAAGGACGGCACGTCGTTCTCCGTCGAGTACGTGAGCACGCCGGTCATCGAGTCCGGCGGTCGATTCGCCGGTGCCGTTGTGACGTTCCGTGACATCACGGCTCGTCGGCAGGCCGAGGGCGCCGTCCGGCATCTGCAGGAGCTGAACGCGTCCATCCTGCAATCTGCCGGGGAGGGCATTTACGGATTGGACCGGGAAGGACGGACCACCTTTGCGAACCGTGCAGCCCTGGCCATGCTGGGGTGGGAGGCGGGCGAACTCCTGGGAGAGCCGCAACACGAATTGATTCACCACACGCATGCAGACGGTGCGCCCTATCCGCGCGAGTCGTGTCCCATCTATTCGGCCCTCAACGATGGGGTCGTCCACAGACGAGATGACGAGGTCTTCTGGCGGCGCGATGGTACGTCTTTACCCGTCGAATACGTCTCCACACCGATCCTGTGCGACCAGGGGACGATCACTGGGGCTGTGGTGAGTTTCATTGATGTCTCCGAGCGGATCCAGCAACGCCGTGAACTGGAACAGGCACTCACCGAGTTGAGCGAACTGCGGGATAGACTCCAGCGGGAGAAGGAGTATCTACTCGACGTCATTGAGGTCGAGCACAACTTCAAGGAGATCATCGGGAACAGCGCGATTCTCCGGCAGGCCATCGCAAGAATCGAGCGTGTGGCAGACACGGAATCCACGATCCTGATTACGGGGGAGACCGGGGTCGGGAAGGAGCTTTTCGCCCGGGCGGCACATGTCTCGAGCCGGCGGTCTGGCGGCCCGTTCATCAAGGTGAATTGCGCCGCGCTTCCCGAGCATTTGATCGAGAGTGAGTTGTTTGGCCACGAGAAAGGGGCCTTCACCGGTGCGACGGCGCAGCGGGTCGGGCGATTCGAACTCGCAGATGGCGGTACCCTCTTTCTGGATGAGGTCGGCGAACTCCCAGTCGAATTGCAGGCCAAGCTTCTGCGCGTGCTGCAGGAGGGTGAATTGGAGCGAGTAGGTGGGAACCGGACGCTCAAGGTGAACGTGCGGCTGATTGCTGCGACCAATCGGGACCTGCTTCGCGAGGTCAAGGAAGGGCGCTTTCGAGACGACCTGTTCTATCGATTGAACGTGTTCCCGGTGGAAGTCCCTCCACTCCGGGAGCGCCGCGAGGACATCCCTGCACTGGTGGCCCACTTCGTCGAGAAGTACGCAGCCCGTATCGGACGGACTATCGACCACATCCCACAGACGTCCCAGGACTCGCTGGCACGGTACGACTGGCCGGGGAACGTCAGGGAGTTGGAGAACATCATCGAGCGTGGTGTCATTCTGGCGCGGGACGGTGAGATCCGGATCGACGAGGCCCTGGAGATGCACCCACCCGCGGATGTCAGTGAGGAAGTCGGCCTTGGCACTCTACGCGAAGTCGAGCGGGATCATGTGCTAGCCGTCCTGGACGTCACGGGTTGGCGAATTGAGGGTACGAAGGGGGCGGCCGCGATTCTCGATCTGCATCCGAACACCTTGCGATCGAGGATGACGAAGCTGGGCATTCGGAAGCGAGTGATCTCGGCCTGACCCCCACGGCTATGTGGGGAACCACGAAATATCGTGGCTCACGATATCGTTCATGAGCAGATGGACAACCACGCGTGGAACGGTAAGTCCTTGTTGGCGAGGGAATTGGGGGACATGTAGGCCTCATGTGTACTGTTGGCATGAGGCTTGTCTTAGAGAGGGGTGACTGACGCACACCTCTTTTGGAGCAAAACATGTCTCGCCCGACCCTCCTCGCCCGCCTTGCCGTCATCGGTGCACTGTTCGCCGCCCCGCTGGTCCTGCCTTCCTCCGAACTGCGGGCTCAGTCCGTTGCGCAGGCGCTGGCAGGAGTACAGCACCGGACCGTTCAGATCGACGGGCTCGACATCTTCTATCGTGAGGCCGGCTCACGGCAGAATCCCACCGTACTGCTGCTGCACGGCTTCCCGACCTCGTCACACATGTTCAGGGAACTGATTCCCGCGCTGGCTGATGAATACCACGTCATAGCGCCGGACTACCCTGGATTCGGGCAGAGTTCGATGCCAGCCGTCGACGATTTCGACTACACGTTCGATCGTCTCGCCGAGGTGATTCTGGAGCTGACCGACGAACTCGATATCGATCGGTACACGCTTTACCTGATGGACTACGGCGCCCCCGTTGGATATCGGCTCGCCACGGCCAGGCCGGAGCGGGTCGAGGCCCTGATCGTTCAGAACGGGAATGCGTATGATGAGGGGCTGCGGGAGTTCTGGGATCCGATCAAGCGGTTCTGGGCCGAGCGGTCCGATGAAAACGGAGATGCGCTGCGAGGCCTCCTGACTCTGCAGGCCACTCAGTGGCAGTTCCTGACGGGCGTTCGAGACTCAGCTTCGATCAGTCCTGATAACTGGGATCACGTGCAGCCGCTGCTGGACCGTCCAGGAAACCAGGACATCCAGCTCCTGCTCTTCTACGACTACGGATCGAATCCTCCGCTCTACCCCGCGTGGCAGGAATACCTGCGGACGTACCAGCCGCCCACTCTGATCGTCTGGGGAAAGAACGATCCGATTTTCCCCGCTGAAGGGGCTCATCCCTACAAGCGAGATCTGAAAGACCTCGAGTTCCATCTGCTCGATACCGGCCACTTCGCCCTGGAAGAAGACGTCGATGTGATCGCGGCTGAAATCCGCGAGTTCCTCGGCCGACGCATCGACTCGTGAGTCGAGCCTACCCACGGATCGCGTTCGGTCCTTCGGTCAAAGAAGTGCAGACCGAACTGGGCAGCAGAGTTTTCGGCGAGCGCCTCGAGAGCATGGACTGGAACGACGTTGAGTTGGGTCCACGCGAGCGAGAAATGATGGCGCGCCTCGATCACTTCTACATGGCGACGGTGTCGGAAAGCGGCTGGCCGTATGTGCAGTACCGGGGCGGCCCCGCCGGCTTCCTCAAAGTTCTCTCGCCAAGGACGTTCGGCTTCGCCGACTTCCGTGGGAACATGCAGTACATCAGCACCGGAAACGTCCGGCACGACGACCGGGTCGCGCTCTTTCTCATCGATCAGGCACAGCGACGCAGGTTGAAGATCTTCGCCCGGGCGGAGGTCCGCGGCCTCGACGAGGACCTCACCCGCGGTCTCGTCGATCCGACCTACGATGCCCAGCCGGAACGGGCCTATCTCTTCCACGTCGACGCGTTCGACTGGAACTGTCCCCAACACATCACACCGCGCTTCAGTGTGGCGGAGCTGAAAGCTCTGGGGGCGGACGCTGTGCGGAATCTGTTGCTGAGCTCCTGAAGCACGGATGTACCTCCTGCCCGCCCGTCCATGGACGGGCGGGCCCGAACAGAACCCAAGTCCTGGATGCACGGATATGAACCGCACTACACAGATGTCTCTGATCGCGCTGGCAGCCCTGTCGAGCCCTCTCGCCGCCCAGCTTCCCGACCCCGGCATGGTCGTCGATGACCGTACAGCCGTGGTTATCACCGATCCCCAAAACGACTTCCTGTCTCCGGACGGAGTCACTTGGGGTGTCGTAGGGGAGAGCGTGACCGCAAACAACACGGTCGCGAACCTCGATCGCCTGATGCGTACAGCGAAGAATCAGAACATCGAGCTCTTCGTTTCTCCCCACTACTACTACCCGACGGACCACGGCTGGCATTTCGAGGGTGCGCTGGAAACCCTCATGCACAAGATCGGGATGTTCGATCGGGTGGGGCCGACGGACCTCATGGGCTTTGAAGGCTCCGGTGCTGATTGGCTTGAACAGTACAAGACCTACATCAACGATGGAGAGACCGTCGTGGCAAGCCCACACAAGGTGTTTGGGCCGGAACAGAACGACCTTGCGCTTCAGCTGCGAAAGCGTGGCATTGATCGGGTGATCCTCGCCGGCATGTCTGGAAATCTGTGTGTGGAATCGCACATGCGTGAGCTTCTTGAAATGGGCTTCGAAGTCGCGGTCGTGACGGACGCGACTGCCTCGGCGATCTTGCCGGGTCTCAACGGCAATGCGGCCGCGCAGGCCAACTTCCGATTCATCGCCAATACGACGTGGAGTACCGAAGAAGCGGTTGAGAGGATGCGAAACCACTGATCGGCAGCGGCCCACCCGATGGCGCCGTGGGGTCCCCCTACGGCCTGGAGGGGCCTTGGGTTTGACGCACTGGCCGGTGTTCCATCGGGTCGCCATCGTGAGTCGTTCACGAGGCGGCCCGTCCAGTGTCATGGGCGACCGTTGTGTCCCATCAAGGCGAATCGCATGAGCAATGATATGGACTCCACGCAGATAGACTGCGGACTGGCGATCCACGGTGGGGTGGGCACCCTTGCCCGCGGAGCGCTCACGCCGGAAGTGGAGGCGGCCTACCGGGAGTCCCTCGAGGAAGCTCTGGAGGCCGGTGGATCCGCCCTGCGAGGTGGAGGCACGTCCCTGGACGCGGTCGTCGCAGCGGTTCGGGTCCTGGAAGACTCACCGCTCTACAACGCGGGGCGAGGTTCCAACTACGACGAGCGCGGTGTGATCACGATGGATGCGTCCATCATGTCGAGTCATCTCAGGGATGCAGGAGCCGTGGCCGGGGTGGCTGGAGTGCGATCCCCGATCGAGCTCGCGCGACGAGTGATGGAGGATACCGAGCACGCGTTTCTGATCGGGGAGGGAGCCGAGGCGCTGGCTCGATCTCTGGCGTTGGACTTCGAGGATGCCGAGTTCTTCCATACCGATCGACGCTGGGCCGAGCTTCAGGCGGCGAAGGCGCGCGGGGCGGGTCGGCCCAATGTGCTCGGTGCTCTGGAGCCGGAGGATCGATCTGGAACGGTCGGGGCGGTTGCGATCGACTCGGCGGGGGCGCTTGCTGCGGCCACGTCGACCGGAGGAATGGCGAACAAGACCTGGGGCCGGGTGGGCGACTCGCCCGTCATCGGAGCCGGCACGTATGCGAGTCACCTGTGTGCCGTGTCCTGCACCGGTTGGGGTGAATACTTCATCCGTCACGCGGCGGCGTACGACGTTCATGCCCGTATGGAATACGCGGGATGCGATCTGGGAGACGCCGTGAAGGCGGTGATATGGGACTCTCTCCATGCCGCGGCGCCTCGATCGGGTGGCCTGGTCGCCATCGACGGAGCGGGCCGGGTAGAGCTCTGCTTCAGCACGCCGGGGATGTACCGCGGATGGCTCGATCTCTCCGGGAGATCGCACGTCGCGATCTTCTAGGGTGGCTCGCCGCAGGGAGTCTGTGCCCGAGCCGGAGCGCGTGCCCCGTGGGGGCGGCATCCAATCCTGCAGGCTCGCCTCGACGCCCGGAACTCGCCTCGATCGAGGCGGCTTTCAAGAGCACATGTGTGATCGTCTCTCGATTTCCGTTGTTGTTCTCACCCCGGTGGTTCCGGCGCTCCCGATTCCGGTCCCGGAGTACCCTCCTCGGAGGGACCCGCGGGTGCGCCCAGGCCCTTCCATGCATCGTAGACGAGCCAGCCGAGGAATGGCAGCCACATCGCTGCTCGAAGCCAGCGGGGTTGCAGCCAGTCGCCGCTCGCCTGGTAGGACGCGAGCCCGTAGTACCCGAGGAAGACCAGGCCGGTCATGAGGATCCATGGGCGGCTCGAGCGCAGCGCAGCAAAGGGCAGCATCCACAGGACGTACCATGGGTGCAGAGTCGGCGTGAAGATCATCCCCGTGCCGAGCACGAAGAAGAGCGCGGTCTCGGCGGAGACCCGGCGCAGGATGCCCCAGACGACCACTCCCGCCACGACTGCAGCGGCGGCCCGTCGCGCGACGATGGGGTCAGGAAAGACAGCCTCGAGCAGGACGAACGGCCCCTTCATGAACCACCAGTGCTCCGCGTACGTGCTCAGGCCCGCGAAGAGTCCGGCCCCTGCGGACAGGTACCGGGCATACAGGAGCAACAACGTGATCGTGAATCCTGCGACCGCGCGCCATCCCCAGCGGCGGGCCAGGACCGGGAGGGCTACGATCGGAGCGAACTTGGTCGCGACCGCACATGCCAGCGCGAGCCCGGCCAGGAGTGGCTTCCGCGCCAGGAAGACTGCCAGCATCATGGCGAGAATGCCGAGGGGCTCGAGATGACCGCTCCACGCCACTTCAACGATGAGCAGGGGCGACCACAGATAGAGCACCAGCGCTTTTCGCCGACTGCGGCCGGTGGCCAGGGCGATTCGATCGATCACCCAGCCCGTCGCCAGGTCGCATCCGACCCACAGCAGCTTGGCCTGGAGGAGTGTTCCTCCTGCCATGGAGATGGCCCAGAAAGCCATCTGCGCGAACGGACCATAGATGGTCGAAATCGTCGGGTTGTTGATGAGGGCGTGGTACCCGGTCCGGACGTGCGCCAACTCCTCCGCTGCCGGCGGATAGAGGTACGGATTGATACCGGCGCGCTGGACGTCTCCGTCCCACAGATAGCGGAAGATGTCGTCCGAGATGCTCGGGTCCTGGGGCAGCAGGACCAACCTCATCAGGACTGCGAAGAACCAGATCCAGAGGTACCCGCCCGGAGTGTCGCCCACCCTGAACGACGTCACGGCATACACGGCGAACGCGGATCCGAAGAGAGCGAGCGCGACATTCGGGAAAGCCGCGCCTGGCCACCAGGCGAGTGTGCCCAGGAGCAGAGTTTCGGCGACGCCGGCCGCGATCAGAAATCGCAGTGGTGTCCCGGATGGGGCAGAGCGGCTTGAGTCGGTCACAGGAGCGACCACGAGTTGCCGTGCTCATGCCGGCGCTGAACGAGGAGGAGGCCCTGCCGGCGATCCTTTCTGCGCTGCCCGAGTGGGTCGACCGCGTGGTGATCGCAGACAACGGGTCCACCGACCGGACGGTACTCGTGGCCGAAGAGGGTGGCGCCGAGGTCACCCACGAAAGTGAGCGCGGCTATGGTGCGGCCTGCCTGGCCGGCATCGAGCATCTCTCCTTCCATGGCATCGCTCCGGACATTCTCGTGTTCATGGACGCGGACGGAAGTGATGAGCCCACCGAGATCGAGGGTCTGATCGAGCCGATCGTGTCGGGACGTGCCGACCTGGTTCTCGGCGTTCGTCAGGGAGAAGCCGGCGACGTCGGGACGATTCTACCTCACGCCCGTCTGGGGAACCAACTCGTGCTGGGCCTGACCAGGTTCCTTTTTCGGCGGAAGTTCGAGGATCTTCCGCCGTTCAGGGCGATCGAGTTCAATGCACTGAAATCGCTGGACATGGACGACCGTAACTGGGGCTGGACCCTCCAGATGCAGGTGCGTGCGGCGGTTCAGCGGCTTCGCATCGAGGAGATCGGTGCGACCCATCGCCGGCGCCAGGAGGGGCACTCGAAGATCTCTGGATCTCTGATCATGTCCCTGCGCGTCGGCGCCAAGATGTTCTACACGCTGGGGCGGGAGTACCTCCGCCGACCCTGAATGCGCTGGCTACAGCAGGAGGCGCTGTTGATCGGCTCCGGGAGCCCGCTCCAGGCGAACCAGATGTGCCCCCCGGTTGGTCAGCTGTTCCGCGATGCGCGGATGGCAGGTGAAGAACAGTAACTGACGGGTTTCGGCCACGGCTTCCAGGAGCTCGATCCCGCGCCCGCGTCGGTCGCGATCCCAGTTGACGAAGGCTTCGTCGATGAACAGGGGGAGTCGCTCGCCCCCCTCGTCCAGATGGTCCACGATGGCGAGTCGCAGGGACAGGTATGCCTGTTCGAGAGTGCCGGTCGAGACGGGAGACGTCAGTGGAATGGGTGCTGCGAGCCCCGGGCCCATGACCTGGAACGTGTCACCGGCTCCGCCCTCGTCGACGACGATATGGTCGTACTTGCCGCGCGTGAGCCGCGACAGATGCCGACCGGCGACGCGCAGCAGATCCGGCTGGTGCTCCTCTCTGAACGCGCGATCGGCCTGCCGAATGACCTGAGCGAGTACCCAGCGGCGATCCCGCTCTCGGACCAGTCGCTCCTCTTCCTCCTCCAGCGTGGCGATCTCTCCGTCGACCTGATCGACCGTCTCCTGGAGGCGCAGGTGGGCGATGTCTCTCCCCATTGCCTCGGTGGAGCGGGCGAGCTGCTCGATTTCGTCCGACAGTGCAGCGATTCCGGTCCGGCGATTCGCCAGCTCGGCGTCATCGACATCCCACTCTTCTCCCGACCTCTCCGCTTCCGCGATGCGC
>Ga0316204_10011530_pt1 | contig 11033 bp, 9 predicted proteins | sample 6monrhotite_MG_2_FD_205661 | JGI IMG/M metagenome (GOLD analysis project Ga0316204, IMG submission 205661) | Microbial mat bacterial communities from mineral coupon in-situ incubated in ocean water Damariscotta River, Maine, United States -... | ecosystem: Environmental > Aquatic > Marine >...
TATGGGTAACTGGGGCGATACCATGGATTATTGGTATCACCGTGCCGCAATTGTGATGTGGCAAAAAGTGGATCATTACAATGCTTTGCTTGAATTTAATCCGGCTAAAGTAGTCGAGGAATTATTGGCCCAGATAAATGTTTTAACCAAAAGTCAGTTTAAAAAATGTGTTAAAAATCTACTCAAAGACTGGTCAGGTTTACACCGTGAGGCCAAATCAGCGGATTATAACCGAGTTTTAAGATTAGCGTCTGAAATTAAAGATGCCCGACTGGCTTATGAACTACTTGAAGAGCTGGATCATAAAGCACTCACCTTGTCATCTATCCCTTATTTGATCTCATTGGAAATAATTTATGGTGCAAAGTGGTGTATTGACGTATTAAAACACTGGCATACTGATCACTCTTATCAGGAAAGAGTCATTGCCATTGAAGCGCCGGATAAAATCGTAAGTCGGTTATCTATCGCTAAGAGTGGACCTCATAGTGAGTTAACCAACTGGATGATGAATCACCAATGGCAGGTTATACAGAAGAGTGACAAAATTCAATTAGACGCTTTTCAGAACGCTGATCTATCTGAGCAAGCAGCTGAGCGCTTTAAAGTTATAAAAGAGCTATTAAAGACAACTCAAACTGCTCTAAACCAATCAATTCATAATGAGTTGATTCATTATCTTCTGGCTCATAAGAGCCTTTATCCATCGATTGATTTGGTGATCTTCTTGCTATCATTTAAGCTGGTTTATCAACAGAAAGAGCTCGTACATTGGTTTTATCAGGATGCTTTACAGCAATTGTATGAACTTTTATATTCAGAATTGCAAAAGGGGACAAGAAAACCAGGTGACTGGTCAATAATGGATAGTAATCACTGTGCATGCAATGATTGCCAGGATTTAAATCTCTTTTTGCAGGCAAAAAATACACAGGAAAAAATCTGGCCGCTTAATGGAAACAGACGAATGCACATTCATCGTATTATTGATGAGATGAAATTACCAGTCACTCATCAGACAAAGAGAAGCGGTAGACCTTACCAATTAGTCCTTAAAAAGACGAATCAATTATTTTCACAGGATAAAGAACGGTTTAAACAAATAACAAAATCAGTTAATCAACTCATTGCTTCAGGCTACGTTAAATCTATCAAGTAGTTTTTTATTGTTGAAAATTCAAATGTTTCCAGATAAATGAAAAATGAGTGAAGAAAAAGACAATCATTCAGCTCTTAAGCCACTCGAAAATCTAAGAATGCGTTTGTTGGTTCTTACTGCTCGAAACAGCCTGATAAATTCTTGATATACCAAAAAAGGCAGCTTACGTATTATTAATGAGTTGCCTGAATAATTAGTTGAAACCTTGCTTTCAGAAACTGAAGTGAGTTTCCTTCTTGCCCAGAATTAGGGGTTCATAAATAGAATTTTACAGAAGTATATTTGACATTCATTCAAATATGAAATACAGTCTAGTCTGACTAGCTTTTTTTGTGTAAGGAGAGATAATATGAAGCATACAACTTGGCAACTTCAGGATGCTAAAAGTAAATTTAGCCAACTAGTAGAATCAGCAATGGCTGATGAACCTCAAATTGTGACCAAGCATGGCCATAAAGCAGTTGTTGTTCTTTCATATAAGGAATATGAGGCAATGACAAAACCTAAAAACAGTCTTGTCAATTTTTTCAGAGATTCACCTTTGGCAGATGCTGAATTAGATATTTTACGTAATAATGATTTTCCCAGAGAAATTGAATTGTGAAATATTTACTGGATACTTGTGTGATCTCTGAAATGATCAAGCCAAAACCAGATGAAAATGTTATTTCATGGCTAGAAGAGCAAGATGAAGATTCCTTATACCTTAGTGTTCTGACATTTGGTGAAATTGAAAAGGGTATTGAAAAAGCATCGAACCAAGTCAAAAAACAAAAACTTCGATTATGGGTAGAGGATGATTTAAAAAAACGCTTTGAGGGTCGTATAATTCCAATTAGTTTTTCTATTGCTGCAGAATGGGGAAAAATTCAGGGAAAATCTGAATTATTGGGGAAACCGTTACCTACAATGGATGGATTAATTGCAGTATCGGGACTTGTTAGTCAATGTATTGTTGTGACTAGAAACCTTTCGGATATGGAGCAAAGTTCAGCAGAGTTGTTCAATCCATGGGAAAAATAAATGTAGTGACATCTTTAGAGAATTAATGTCACTTATTCTTAAATATTGTATATAGAACATCAATTTTACGCTGGGTGTTTAAACACCTGTTTTGTAAGTTGCAGAACTACTACTGGTAAGCTCTTGAGGCATATTCCAAAGGACTTAAAATCCCTCGATAGCAATACCGTGCCGGTTCGATTCCGGCCCTGGGCACCATTTAAAATCAAATGAATACACTTAATATTGAATAACGTAACTGTTATGCTTTTAGGCCAAAAATGTTTTTTACAGGTTTCTTTGTGTGTAACTTTGTGTCGTATTTCTGACGCATTTGTTCCGTTTTATGGCTGGCAATGATCTTTACCTTCTGAGTCAGAAAGAATAATTAGAGACATTCGTTTATCACCATTCCCATTTCTCTAACCCGTTTGATCATATTATTGTAAAAATATGTAATTTGACAACTTATATTAATACATGGTAATGTTTTTATTCAAAATAAAAAAAAGGATTTTTTTATGGGATCATGTCAACCTATTCAGGGATTACGTCTCGACACCAGAAGTCGAGAAACAATAAAGCAAATCAAGCAAAAAATTGGCTCTGGCAATTCAATAGCAGTAGTCACATCAATTGGCGTTATTTCAAGCATCTTCACAAAAAGCAATACATTAAATGCAGCATATAACATTAGTCAGACAGATTGGGGCGTATATGCAGAATCATTAATAGCAGTCCCAGACATAACTAAAAGTTATATTAGAAAAGATATGGAAAGGATGATCATATACTATCAATTACATTATGATGATAAGCTTTTAAGATTTTGGACTGGACTCCATGATGGTTGTCGTTTTATATAATCCATATGATAGGATGTTGATGATGTTTGCAAATGTAAAGGTATCTTTTTTTCTTTTAATAATTGGTTTGGTTTTCTCAAGTTCTAATATTTTTGCACAAGCAACTCCCCAAGTTGATAATATTAATATTAATGTTGATGTTATTAATTTTGTAAAAAGAAATGTTGCTATTTCTACTGCTAACTTTGGTAAGAAAGTTAAATTATGTGATGATAAACGTGACGATGGATTTATACTGGATTCAGAATATTTAAAATCTATTAATGCTACAAGAAACGAAGTTATTGTTGGTTTGGTTTATTTAGACTATAACAATACCTTTAATTGCAGAAGTGAAGCACAGCTTAGATTTGCTTATGATATTGGTATGCTTGCTTCTATACAGAGGGGCTATAATTTAGATTACCAGGAAACATTAGATATAGCATCAAATTTGATTTATCCAGCCGTGGATAATGAACTGGAACATGTGGCAAATTATTTAACATTGCCTTTAAAATTAAGAGAATATTTAGAAAAAACAATTGGAACTGAGCCTTTCAATCTTGTTTATACTATTGGCCAATTAAAACGCAAATAAACTTCTATTCTTAAAATGCACTTAAAGTCAGGAATAATTTAATCATTTCTTGCTATTCTATACCATGCTATATCTCAGGGCGTGAATTGCCCCGGACGTATCGGAGGGTCTATTTCTTGAGAGGATAGACTAATGAGTAAAGCAAATAGGTATTCCCCCCTGAATTACCTGAACGTACCATCCGGATGTAGCAGGAACAACAAGATCAGCATGTCTCCCACTGGACTGTAATCTATGCGAATCAAACACTTAAGGTCGATTCAACAGGCACTTTACGAGTGCTGAAAATATATTGCTTTACCTTACAAAGCAACTAAACTTGAATTATTATCAGAATGAATGTGCGAAGTCTGTATGACGCGTTATCTTAATAATCCAGGACATCATCCTTTGTGAATATTCGTCAGAAATTACTCTTTAGTATTCTTTTAGCTTCTATATTACCCATTATTACCGCATTTTGGTTGACCTTGAATGTTAAAGAACAGGAGATGAAAGAAAATATTATTACGAATGTCCAGTATTCCCTGGCCATCAGTGCTCAGCGCGTGGCACATTTTTTTTCACAAAGGCAATTGGAAATATCGCTTTATGCTGCATCAACGTCTGCCAGGCAGCTACCTTTGTCAAAATTGAAAGATTTTTTTACCATTGAACTGGAACGTCAGAACAAATTTTATGAAAAGTTCATTATAGGTACTTTAGCGGGTCATTTTTACAACACTGCGGGTGGTAATCCTTATTTCAACGGCTTACAAACCTTTGATAACAACTCCCGGGAAACTCAACCTCGATCTATTGCAATGCGTGATTATTGGCAGGCAACAAACAAAAAAAACAACACATATAATGTTCTTCCATATATTTCTAATCCCATGATTTCTTTTACCACGGGAGTAAAACAAATAGTAATTTCTTCATCAATTTTTGATGAAAATTTTCAACTCAAAGGGATGATTGGTGGAGCATTAAGCTGGAAAAGCTTTAATGAATTGATCGAAAATGAAATAAAACAATTACAAGAAAAAAAATATGTGACCAATAAAATTGCCTTGCTGGATCACGATGGCGGTTACTGGTTTCATTGGAATCCCAATAAAGTGATTCAGCTAAGAAAGGATAAGGATGGCAAAGTTATCCAAGAAAAATATGGCGAAGCATCCACCAAAAAATATTTTTTTAAAAATGAAAGCTACCAAAATATTGAGCTCATTCTAGCACAATTAAAAAATCTCGAAACCGGTTACGCCTATATCGGTGAAACGAATGAATATCTTTTTTTTCAGCCGATAGGAAACAGTGGCTATTACTTTCTATCATACATCCCCAAAGTAGAGTTATTTGTCGCCTTGTATGACATTCGGAAAAGTTATTTTTTAATTTTATCCATTAGTCTTTTAATCATAATTGCATTATCGGTCTATCTCAGTAATCGATTATCCAGGCCCATCAATAAATTATCCCACGATACTGAACGGATGCTCAGTTCTAATGATGCCATTCTTTTTGATGATAGCGGCAGTGATGAAATAGCCCATTTGGCTAGAACTTTTAATAAGTTGATTCTATTACTGACAAGCCATAAAAACGAACTGAAAGAAAGTGAACAACGGTTCTCTCTGGCGATGGCTGGTGCAAATGATGGCTTATGGGATTGGGATTTACAAAAAAACACTTTTTATAAATCGCCTCGCTGGAAAGAAATGCTAGGCTACAGTGAAAACGAACTGAATGGTGGCATTGAGACCTGGAGCGATCTAGTCAATCCGGAAGATATGATGTTTGTACAAACCATTTTGAATGAATATATCGAAGGAAAAAGGCCCATCTATCAAGTTGAATTTCGGATGAAGCATAAACTCGGGCACTGGGTAGAGATTCTGGCTCGTGGATTTGCAGTACGTAATGATACCGGGCAGGCAATACGCATTGTCGGCACCCATGTTGATATCTCTGAACACAAAAAACATCAAAAAGAAATCATTGAATTAAATAAACACCTGGAACAAAAAGTCTCGGAAAGAACCAGTGAATTAGAACTGCAAACGGAAAAGGCAAAGGAAGCAACCAAAGCTAAAAGTGAATTTCTGGCCAGCATGAGTCATGAAATTCGGACACCTATCAATGGCATATTGGGAATGTTGGGTCTGGTTCTTAATATGAATTTAGATGATGAACAACGACATCGAGTGGAGCTGGCCCAAGGGAGTGCGAATGCACTTCTGTCATTGATTAATGACATTCTGGATTTTTCCAAAGTCGAAGCCGGTAAATTAGAGCTGGAAATCCTGGATTTCAATTTACGTTCCATGCTGGGAGAGTTTACTGAATCCATGGCTTTACAGGCTCAAGATAAGGGACTGGAAGTGGTACTGGACATGACTCAAGTAGAACATTCAATGATTAGAAGTGATCCTGGCCGTATCCGTCAAATTATCACCAACCTCGTTGGCAATGCCATTAAATTTACCGAGCAGGGTGAAATTATTATCCGTGTTGCACTAGAGCCTGATGCTTCATCTAAGAGTGAGCAGCTACTGCGTTTGAAAATTCGTGTTAAAGACACTGGAATTGGTATTGCAAATGATAAAATAGCATTGCTGTTTGATTCTTTCAGTCAGGTGGATGCGTCAACCACGCGTAAATATGGTGGCACAGGCCTCGGATTGGCCATTGCTAAAAAACTCAGTGAATTAATGGGTGGCAGTATCCAGGTGAGCAGTAAAGAAGGACAGGGCAGTTGTTTTGAATTTGATATTCTGGTTGAACGCAGTGAGTCATCCGAACTGGTGGTGCCTGAAATCGATATGACATTGCTCAATGTACTGGTTGTTGATGATAATTCGACCAATAGAGAAGTGATGAAAGGGCAACTGGAGCATTGGGGAGCGCAAGTTGACGTTGTGGAAAGCGGTGAAGCCGCCTTGAGTCTCTGCAATACACGTATTGATGAGAAAAATCGTTCTTTTTTTGATATTGCCTTTCTGGATATGCAGATGCCGATTATGAATGGTATGGAACTGGGCAAACGAATGAATGCCGATTCACGCTTTAATAACATGAGCTTGGTGATGATGACCTCAATGAGCAATCGAGGTGATGCTCAATATTTTGCTGACCTGGGTTTTAAAGCTTACTTCCCCAAACCAGCCACAACATCAGATTTATTTAATGCACTTTCTGTGGTCGCAGAAGGAGGTGAAGCGTTACAGCAGGCTCAGCCATTAGTGACTCATCATTATTTACAATCCCTGACTCACAAACAAACAATACCAGCCAAACCTCTATCATCAAAATACAATAACTGGCCCACTAAAACTCGTATATTATTAGTGGAAGATAATCAGGTTAATCAGCTGGTGGCCAAAGGAATACTCAAAGATATGGGCTTGGATTTGGATATTGCCGAGAATGGGTTGGAAGCCCTGGATAGTTTAAAAAGTGCCGCAGATAATCATCCTTATACATTAATATTGATGGATTGCCAAATGCCAAAAATGGATGGCTATGAAACTTCAAGGCAGATTCGAACTGGCAATAGTGGTGAACGTTATCAAACAATACCCATTATCGCCATGACTGCCAATGCCATGCAAGGTGACCGTGAAAAGTGTTTGTCAGCAGGAATGAATGACTATTTGAGTAAACCCATTAATACTGTTCTTGTCTATGAAAAATTAAAAGAATGGCTATTGATTGAGGATATAAAAGCACCTAATCAGGAGATAACAAAGATAAATACAAATGAAATAAATCCTGGTCTAAAGTCGCACATTGCTTGGGACAAATCCGATGCACTTAAACGAGTGGGAGGTAATCCGGTACAATTACTTGCACTGATTGAGTTATTTCTTGAAGATATGCCAGTGCAAATAGCGGAATTACAAACAGCAATTGAGCAAGCGAATCTAGACAATATACGACGTACTGCTCACACAATTAAAGGTGTGTCATCCAATCTTGGTGGGCTGAACCTGCAAAAATTATCAGCAAAAATGGAAGCTGATGCTAATAATCAAAGTCTGGATTCAGCATCTCAACAGATAGAGGCAATCGTAGAGGCTTATGAACAACTGAAACAATTACTGCTTAATTATCAATTAGAACATAACACTCCTACAATATCTCAGGGTTACATTTTAAACGAGCAATTATTTAAACAATTACAGGCATTGAGTTTAAAATTACGGCAGGGAGACTATATTGATGCTCAAGAACTGAATTGCTTTAAAGATGGCTCTGAAGACAGCGAAATTCAAACATTATTAGAACGATTTAAAAGCCAGATTTGTCAATTTGATACCTCAGGCGCAGTGGATAGCGCAAATAAAATGATGCGATTACTGGAATCAAATATAGGTGCTAATAGCAGTGGCAATAAAAATGGATAATTATTGAACCACAGTGGTCGTGTAAACAAATAATGGATTTTATCATCCCTGGCGGTTAAACGGGTTTGATGTTTTTTGACTATCTGGGGTTCAAAACTGCTGTCCGGTCACGGGGGATATCCACTTGAAACTGACCATCGTTGGTTATCAGGGTTTTATTGGAAAACCATTACGACTATTGGCTATGGAGGATGACTGGTGTTTTTCATAACCGAGATGATTATCAAGCTTGGCATTTAGGGCGGTCTCAACAGTGACTTCAGCATCTTACTGAAGTCACTGAGATCTTTCTCTGTTTTATGGCTTTTGGCTGCTTCGCGGGCGAAGGCTTCGAGTTCTTTCTTGTTCATAATTGTCCTATTTTATCCCAGTTGGGTTAAGAATAGACAATTACACAATCTTATTTACAGTCCCTTTAATTGTAGAAGATATTGCTTGTAGTGAACAAGAAACAAAATTAGAACTGATAAGGCTGCAAAGTGAAATAAAAGAGTTAAAGGCATTGATAATCAATAGAGAAAAATAGCTTCAAATGTCTATTTAACAGGACCCGTTCTTTTTTCATTTTTAAGACCACATATTTAGTGGCGGATCATTGGTTACTGCACGCAGAATATCACTGCGTGATACGATGCCAATTAAACTGTCCTGATCGTTGACAATTGGTACGCCAGAAAGATGATATTCCTGCATCACCTGTGCAACCCGGCGAATATCGGATATGGGATCAGCCGTGATGACCTCTTTCGACATAGCATCGGCCACTTGTTTGCCACGGACATAGTGTATCTGGTCGTCGTCAATAATGATAAACTGTAAAAGATCCTCAATCGATAGCATACCAGTAATTTGATGCTGGGCGTTTATAACTGGCATCTGTTGATATTTTTTTTGCTGAAAATAGCGCCTGGCGGCAAGAATATCCATATCCATTAACACCGTTGTGACCGGATGACTCATTATCTGATGTGCATGGTAAATGGGTTCCCGCTGATTCAGATGACGTATGTCACGATAGGCTTGAAGCGCTTTTCTGGATACTTCAGCTTCTCCGCTATTGCCGGTCGTGGGAACAGGGATGGTCTCATCTTCAGAGATATTGGTACGTAACTGCATCCCGGCAGTGGCCTGTGGAGCCTGTATCTTACGCAAATTCTCAAGCGTGTCACGGAAACGACGACCTCTGGTATCATAAATTGCAAACATGTCGATATCCTTTTAGTCAGAGTTTACAGGTGCAGTACGCAGCAGGCAACCCACACCACCGAGCGACATCAGCGCATCAGAGTGTTCCACCACTTCCACCAGCCGTTCTTGTTGACCAGCCAGACGCAGCAGCTCCTCTTTAATATCCATAGGTCGTACAGCAGATTTCCCACATTCCGGACACTCAGATGTTTCAGGTGCCTCAGTACCAGAGGCGTGACAATCTGTACAGTTCCAGCCAGGATCAGGCTGGTAATCACTGGCCATGATCAGTATATCCACTTCGTCCCGTCTCAGAGCCTTCAAACAGGCTGCTGAGCCTGCAGCCGCCAGGTTCTGACTGCGCAGTCCGGCGATTAATTGTTCAGCAATTGACTGAGATTCCTTTTCCTCATGTTCAATAAAACTCGATAGTGTTGCCATAACAATATCCGCTTGTTGATCATGTTTGCTTGTCGGGATCATATCCACCAGTTTATCGGCCAGAGTATTGGGCAAGGCATGACGGATACGTTCTGTAATATCCGGATCGCCCGCCAGGATCAAATGGCTATGGCCGCCAGCACACATCAATTGTTCCAGGACTGAAATCTTTTCATGTAAAAAACGATCCCCTCGATGCATCTGGTGGATCTGATAGTGGTTGCGTGTCCATTCAGAACCCACGCGCATTTGTAGCTCTGAATGATTAAGCCAGGCCTGAGTGGTCACCGCACCGAGATTCACTTCCAGAATGCGTGCTCGCCCCGCATTCGCAAGCAAAATGATGTAGCGGTGGTAGTTATCCTTGAGTTCCATCAAGTGGTAAATGTTAGGTGTGGGATTAACAACAATCCAGTCAGGCAGTGGTGCGGCAAACTGCATTGGCATCATAAAAGTCCCACCTAATCGACCTCGTGCAAAAATGGCAACCCCCTTTGTTTCAGGCAGCAACTCAGTCATCAGATATGTCTCAATTTTACCCAGAGCCTCGTCAAAATCTGAAAGATCACTGCCTTTTAAAATGCGCCTCAGAATATGTACACGATCATCAAGCGTTTCCTGCCAGCTTGTCATACCTCCCTCCAGATTAAGGTAACAGCTGATAAAAGGCACACCTGACTCTTCCACACTGGCCAGCAGAGCGATGTTGTGTTTGAGTTCGTCAAGAGTAGTCATTTTCTGTTTCATTCTAAATGCCTCGTATGAGAGTAAGATTTCAATAGCTCTGATTATTTTTTTAGTTTCAGCTTAGAATTTATAAATATATTACATGAATGTTTTGCTTAAAAAAGTCGAATATTATTGATTAATAGTTCGTAAAATACGAAATAATTAATTTTGATTGTCTGACGAGCCAGTTTTCACCAGATGACAGATATATATTCGTATTATTCGAATATAACCTATAAATGATTCGACTATTTAAATTAACCTCTCTTTGCTACATTGGAATTGTAATAAAAGCTTTTATTGATCAAGGGGAACGATATGCAACGCTTCAAAAATATTCTTCTGGTATTGAACCCTGAAGTGGAGAGCGTCGCCACTTTGAATAAGGCGGTGTCACTGGCCCAAAGCAATGGCGCACGACTGACGCTTATTTCTGTGGTTGAAAGACATCCCAAACTGCGTAATTATCTAGAAAAGCCCTCACCAGCTGTGATACAGGCATGTTAACTTATTTTCATTTAATGGATTCATAACTCACTTGAATACCACGATAAGCAAGGATATCTTCAATATCCCGAAAACTTAAGGTAAACCGGTGATAAAGCCAAACGACATGGCTTATAATTTGTTTCGGGTAACGATGCCCTGAATAAATATTTTTTGGTTTCATTGGAAAA
>Ga0316204_10011532_pt1 | contig 11031 bp, 8 predicted proteins | sample 6monrhotite_MG_2_FD_205661 | JGI IMG/M metagenome (GOLD analysis project Ga0316204, IMG submission 205661) | Microbial mat bacterial communities from mineral coupon in-situ incubated in ocean water Damariscotta River, Maine, United States -... | ecosystem: Environmental > Aquatic > Marine >...
TTAAGAAAACCATATAATAGTAAATCAAGACTCATATTAATATTAAAAACATATTTACAAGTGGCCGCAATAAAGACCAAATCAAAAAAAATAAATAGAGATAAACGTTTTAGAAACAATAAACTTCTAATATGCCAAATTTGACTCAAAATAAATATCAGAATAACAAATAAAAAAGAAAATGATAAAAATTTAATTTCCCACATTAGCTCATATAAAAATGAAGATCCGTCTAATTGTTGCCAGTTAGTCAAAGTTAGTGACATTAACAGGGGAAATAAAAAGGTGAAAATAGAAAAATGTAAAATTGACCAACCTTTGTTTGGGAACAATTTCACTAATCTTGGCTCATTTGAATAATCTCGGTGTATTCGTTTTCCGTTATTGGTAGTATTGAAAGCCTTTGACCCCGTTGCACCACTAGCATATCTTCCAATTTAGGATTTTCCTTAAGACTATCAAGAGTTACTATTTTTTTTAATTTCTTTTTATACTTTACTTCAACACACCACCACCGAGGTTGATCTTTAGGTGACTTGGCATCAAAATATTTGCTTTTAGCATTGAACTGCTCAGGATCAGGAAAGGCTGGTTTCGAAATTGTCGCAATACCCACCACTCCTGGTGGTTTAGCATTAGAATGATAAAATAAAACGGTATCTTTAACTTTCATTTCATTCATCATAAGGTTCCTAGCTTGGTAATTGCGAATTCCATCCCAGGGTGTGACCTTGTCATTCTTCAAATCATCAATAGAGTATGCATTCGGTTCAGATTTCATAATCCAGTATTGGCTTTTCTCACTACGGCATTCATCAAGCTTAGTTAGGATTGGGCCTTTTTTTGGTTGCATATATTGGAGCTTTTAATAAAATAGATACATCGTCAACATAATGAGACTTTATAGTCTTTTTAATTTTTTCCCTTGTTAGGTAACTTAAAATAAAAAAATCTTTGAAAATGACTGTCACTTTGAAATAGTAGTCCCAGGAGTCTACAAATGAACAATAAAATGAAACTTATCATCTTCTGGGTACTACTAACACAGTTATCTCACTGTACAAAAACAGAAGTCACCACAAATATTCAAAATGGAAGTTATAAGATTCCTCAAAGTTTTGATGTCGAAAAAAATGTTATAGAACTTAATGGTAAATGGAAATTTACCCCTAATAAATTAATAAAAAGCGATCGAGATATTAGCGACAAAAAAATAATTTTGGTTGATGTGCCCCAGAAATGGAATATTGAAGAGTTCAAAGTCAAAGGTTATCTCGCTTGTGGAACTTATTTGTTAGATATTTTGGTGCCACCAAAGTTTAAGGATATTGGTTGGAGTTTGCGTATTGATCATATTAGAACCAACTATAAAATTTTTAACAATGGTAAGCTTTTGCAGAAGTTGGGTAATGTTAGTTGCGATGCAAAAACTAGTGTATCAAAGGTTGAACAAGACGTAATCGAAATAACTCCTGTAAATGGAAAAATAAAACTAGCAATTCAAGTTTCTAACTTTCACTATCGGGAAACAGGAATAACTAAATCTATCCATCTTGGGAAATCTAGAAACATCAAATTAATGCATAGAGGTAAAATGTTAATTGACCTTTCTATTTTTGGTTTAGTAATTATTATGGGTCTTTATCATATTGGCCTATTTTTTAATCGACGCGAAGATCTAGGTTCAATGTATTTTGGGTTATATTGTTTACTTGCTGGAATTCGAATTTTAGTGACAAATACTTTGTTTGTAACGGTAGCATTTCCCAATCTATCATACTGGAGTATATTAATTATAGAATACATTTCATTTTACTATTTGGTCCCAGTATTTTTAGGATACTTGATTGCAATATTTGAATTTAAAAAGAAAATCCATCACTACTTATTAAGAGCTCATTTGATTTTTGCAACCATTTTCTCCATTCACAATTTGTTTTCGAACTCGACAGAGGCTTCCATTCTTGTTCTTTATTACAATATCAATTTAGCTGTAACACTCGTTCATGTAGTTTACCTTTGGGTCAAAGCTGCAAAAGAGAAAAGAGATGGTTCGGTAGAATCTATTGTTGGTGGTTTCATTTTACTCTTCTTTGTTAGTTTAGATATGATGGTAACTTTTCATATTCTACCAATCCCTTATACATTCTCAATGGGCTTTGCTTTGTTTATTTTTGCTCAATCTTTTACAATTTCAAAAATCTTTGCTCTAACATATTCTTCGATAAAAAAATTATCGAAAATATTAACCACTACCAATACCGCTTACGCAAAGTTTGTTCCAACTGAGTTTTTGGGCCTTCTTGGAAAGAAAGACATAACAGAGATTCACTTGGGAGACCAGGTAGGTAAAGAAATGACAATTTTATTTTCAGATATTCGGTCTTTCACAACCCTATCTGAATCAATGACCCCTAAAGAGAATTTTAATTTTATTAATTCATACCTAAAACGAATGGGGCCAATTGTAACCCGTAATCATGGGTTTATTGATAAATATATTGGTGATGCTATTATGGCCTTGTTTCCGGGGAAAGCCGATGATGCAGTTAATGCTGCAATTGAAATGCAATTAGAGTTGAAAATCTACAACCAACATCGTGCCAAGCAAAACTATATCCCCATTGCAACAGGGATAGGTATTCATACGGGAGGTTTAATGTTAGGCACGATAGGTGTTGAAAATAGAATGGATGGTACTGTGGTATCTGATGCTGTAAATCTATCTTCACGAATTGAATCACTTACTAAAAAATATGGAGTACCCATTTTAGTCAGTGAAGCTACCTTAACTAAATTAGCTGATCCAAATAAATATGATTTACGTAAGTTAGATAGAGTAAAAGTTAAAGGTAAAACTAAAGAAATTACCGTCTATGAAGTTTTTAATGCCCTTGAAGAAAAAGTTCGTCAAGAACAAAGCAATACTTTAGAAGAGTTTGAAGCTGGAGTGTCACTTTATTTAAGTGGTAATTTTGAAAAAGCCTTGACTAAATTTGAAGCAGTATATATGAAAAATACCAACGATAAGGCTGCTATGATGTATGTAACTAAATGTCGTAATTTAATCGTGTGATAGGATTATGCTGTAATGCCAAATTCACCACTTTTTGAACATTTAATCAAACGATTCACAAAATATGTTGCATTGACTATTTTAATTTGGACAAGTGTTATATCGTTTTCATTATGGTTTAATATAAGAAGTGAAAAACAATATACAGATGAAGTGGTCAAAAGTGCGGGTTTAGCAAACTTTAACAAAGATATGTCCTTTCGGTTATGGGGAACTAGTCATGGTGGGGTGTATGTCCCTCCCACAAAAAAAACTCCACCTAGCCCTTGGATGGCTCATTTACCCGATAGAGATATTACAACCATTAAAGGAAAAAAGTTTACCTTAATGAACCCGGCATATATGCTTCGTCAGATGATGGAAGACTACTCATCTATGTATGGTATAAGAGGCAGGATCGTAGGTACATCCTATCTAAACCCTGCCAACAAAGCCGACCTATGGGAAACAAAGGCAATAGAATCTTTTATTAATGGAATTAAGATAAAAACAGAAGTAGTAGGCCATGGGAAAAATAAAGTTTTCAGATACCTTAAGCCTATAATAATGCGTCAGGCCTGTCAAAAGTGTCATGGACACCTAAATTTTAAGAATGGAAGTGTTAGAGGAGCAATAGGTGTTATAATACCTTATGCACCTTTCCTAAAAAAAGAGAAAATAAGAATTGCATCATTATTAACGTCTTACCTATTTGTTTGGTTTGTTGGTTTCATAGGAATTGTTTTTACTACAAGAAAGTTTGGTAAAGGTTTAATTCAAAAACAAAAAACCCATGAAGAATTGAAGATTTCTGCAAAGTTGTTTGAAAATAGTCATGATGCAAATATTATAACTGATTCAAATATCAATATTATTCGAACTAACAAAGCTTTTACTAAAATTACCGGTTACACAGCAAAAGAAGTGGTTAACAAAAAACCTGATATCATTAAGTCAGGCTACCACCCACAAAAATTTTATGATGATATGTGGCGAACTATATATAGAGAAGGTTCATGGAAAGGAGAAGTTTGGAACAAAAAAAAAGATGGAACCACTTTTATCACCGCAGCAAGTATGGTTTCAGTAAAAGATGATAAAGGGAAAATAGTCTATTTTATAGGAACTTTTCATGATATCTCTCAAAAAAAGAAAACTGAAAATAAGTTAAGGTACTTAGCTCTCTATGATCCATTAACGGGTCTTCCAAACAGGTCATTTTTCCAGGACTCATTAAAAGATATTCTTGTGGCATCATCACGAAGTAATAGTCAGGTAGCTTTATTATTCTTAGATTTAGATAGGTTTAAGAAAGTTAATGACTCTTTAGGTCATCAAGTTGGTGATAAGCTTCTTATTGAAGTAGGCAAAAGACTAAGAAAGTGTGTAAGAACCTCTGATACCGTTTCTCGGTTAGGTGGTGATGAGTTTACTGTAATTCTTAAAGATATAACCGACTTAAAAGCGGTTGCCTTGGTAGCCCAAAAGATCTTAGCTGTTGTTTCAAAAGGTTATTTTATTGAACAAAAAGAATTTTCTATAACAATCAGTATCGGTATAAGCATTTTTCCTTCAGATGGTATGGATAGCACTTCATTAGTTAAAAATGCCGATTCAGCTATGTTTAAGGCTAAAGAAGAAGGGAAAAACAGATATAGTTTTTATACTCAAGAATTATCTATCATTGCAAATAGTAGACTAGAAATAGAAAATAACCTAAAGAAAGCGATTAGTAATAAAGAATTCCTAGTTTACTATCAGCCCAAAATTTCAACAGCTACAGGGAAAATTGTAGGTATGGAAGCCTTAGTCAGATGGAACCACCCTACAAAGGGTCTAGTTCTTCCTGACAGCTTTATGTCGGTAGCCCAAGATATGGGCATTATAGGAGAAATTGATAGGTTTGTACTTGAGGTTGCTTGCATTGATACAAAACAATGGATATCACAAGGTTTTAACCTTTTACTTTCAGTAAATATTTCAGGTTCAGAGTTGAACGAAAGTAATTACGTAGAAAAAGTTTTAGCTATTGTAAAGGAAACCGCTATTAATACTAGGTATCTTGAACTAGAAATAACCGAAAGTTTTTTTGTCAAGTTTCAAAAAAAACAAACCCAAATACTTAATGATCTTCGAAAAAATGGAGTTAGGCTTTCCATCGATGATTTTGGTACTGGCTATGCTTCTTTTAGTTATTTAAAAAATATTCCCGTTGATACTCTAAAAGTTGACCGTTCTTTTATTGCCGACATTAACTCAAATAAAAATGATAAAATATTAGTAGCCAATATTATAACTATGGCTCATGACTTGGGCTTGAAAGTGGTTGCCGAAGGCGTTGAAGAACAAAGTCAGTATGACTTTTTGAAGAAAAAACACTGCGATGAAATCCAAGGCTATCTTTTTAGCAAAGCTGTTGATAAATATGAGTTTTCTCAATTGTTAAAAAAATTATCTTAATGTGACAGAATACCTGACTTTTTTGGTCTTTTTTGTTAGTAATACGTATATTAATTGTTGAAAGGAAAGCTAAAGGCTACCGATAAAACTATATGAGCCAAGGATGGCTCTTAAAATAAGTTACAAGGAAGTAACGCAATGGCTAAAAGACTTGCAAATAAAGGTCGGAGGTCTGTACCCAAAACAACTGAATTGGGACGCAGGTGCTACGACACACATAAAGATAAAATTGTAGAATATCAAAAAAGAATCATTGAAGATGACTATGTTGATTTTGCGATCAACAAAATTGCACTAGAGTTGACTCATTTTTTACTAAAATAACCTAGGGCTATTTTAGTAAAAAATGAAGTTGAAAAAACTCATGAAGCTTTCCTTTGATAAAAGTACATTGCTCGAAATGAAAAAGCTTCATGAATCATTGATTCAGTTATTTTAGATTCTTCATGGTAGTCCATAATTGACAATAATGATTTTAATATTTGAAGCATTTTTCTTTGGCTAAAACCAAATCGCTTTACATAATCTTCAATGATGGTTTTTGAGAGAGTAAGATTAGAAACAAAGTTAATAGCTTTATCACTGGGGAGCTCTGCATTTGCTATGCCTTGGTTGCGTTTGAACATACGTCGTCTTGCTTCTTCAACTTTACTTTTCCAAACCCAACTTGGCTTTTCTTCTGTCACACTAAATAAGCTATTAGATTCGTTAACTTCAGTTTCTACTTCGAAGCTTATTCTATCAGCTAAGGGACCTGCAAGTTTCATAAAAATTCTATTTTTTCTCTGTTGATTACAAACACAATTTTTTTTCAATGAACCTAAAAATCCACAACTGCAAGGGTTAGTTGCAGCGATCAAAGTAAACTTTGCGGGTAAAGAAAGTTTTTCACCAATTCTACTAATAGTAATTTTTTTTTCTTCTAGTGGTTCACGCATTGCTTGTAAAGCTCTGTTATTAAATTCTAAAAGTTCATCCATAAATAAAATTCCATTGTGAGCAAGGCTTACCTCCCCTGGTGTTACTGGCTTACCTCCACCCACTAAAGAAATTTCAGATGTTGTGTGATGGGGATTACGAAAAGGTCTCGTGGTAATAAGGTCGCCATGCATGAGCCCAGCAGCACTATAAATTTTACTTGTTTCAAGTGCTTCAATAAATGTCATATCAGGTAAAATAGAGCGTAATCCACGAGCAAGCATTGTTTTACCACTACCTGGCTCACCAATAAGTAGCATATGGTGATGACCAATTGCACAATAAGCCAAGGCACGCTTAGCCTTTTGTTGACCTCGAATCATTTTTAAGTCAATATCAAAATTAACTACTTTATCTTTATGATTCATGAAGTCACCTAACTGGGTTGTTTTTTCTTTAATGGGTGAAGCGAGATGAGCTAGGTTTTCGATGGGTAACAACTTTAGTCCTGGTAAGTTTTTGAGCAATTCTAAACTTTGTTTAGGTACAAATAGTTGTTGATACTTTTTATCATTTAGAAAAAACATTGCAGCCTGTACCATACCCTTTGATGAAACAATAGTTCCATCAAGTGAAAGTGAACCCAGTAAAATTGACGTTCGAGGATCACATTGCATATTAAGTTGCCCTGTTGCTAATAAAATAGCAGTAGCTATTGCCAACTCGTATATTGAACCCGACTTCGGCTTTTCTGTAGGGGCTAAGTTCACAATAATTTGCTTCATGGGGTAATTATAACCACTATTAATAATTGATGATCTAATCCTGTCTTTGGACTCTTTTACCGCACTATCCCCCAAACCTACGATTTGCATGTGGGGTAGGCCGTTTAATATATGAACTTGTATTTCAGTTAAAAAAACATCATATCCTTGTACTCCAATACTAAATGTTTTTGCTACCATTATTACCTCTCTTTATCTTTCTATTATTAATTTGCAATTGCTTTGATTAAAAACTTTGCTAACAATGTCTATATATTAATGTAATATCTAGAAAAATGAAAATTTTTCACTTTTTTGAATTTTTTATTAAAAAAGATACTTTTTAGTTGATGGTTTCGTTGAAAAATGGGTTCTGGTTAGTTTAGATGTTTAATTATTTAATTTGTGGTTTAGTTTCAATATTTCTAATAATGGGTTGCAGTGCCAGGTTTGTTCAAAAAAATCATTTAGCAAAAATTGAACAATCATATTCAGGGTTATATTCTTTGAAAAAAAACACTGATATTGGTAATAATAAAGACTGGCCTCAAGGTAAAATTATTAAGATCTACATGAGAGCAAAGTCCGATGCCATTATGGTCTATGCGTTTGACTCAAAACTAGCTAGAGAACAAGCAATAGGTAAGAATATTTTAATATTATTGCAAAATGATTTTGAAGATGGAATATTTGATAAAGCTCTGTTAATCAAAAAGCTAGATGATTTATTACAACCCGTTATTATTAAATAACAGGTTTACCGCTTTTCAATAACCGAAAAATAAATAGGACCCATTTTTAATTTATCAGGCAAAATCATATTGCCATATTGAGTACTCTCTAATTCTCTTTTACCAGTATATTCCTTTATAGTGGCTTTATCTCCAACTCGTTCCAATAGCCTTTCAATAACGCCATCATTTTCTAATGGAGATATACTACAGGTGCTATATAAAATTGTCCCTTTTGGTTTAAGGGCATCCCATGCAGACACTAACAGCCCAAATTGACGCTTTGCTAATTGAACACTTCTTTTAGGTTTATAATCTTTTAGGAGCGTTGGCTGTAACAATAGGTGGGCCTCTGACGAACAAGGGGTATCAAGGAGTATTTTATCAAACTTCTGTGGATTATGTTTACCAAAGAGGCCGGCATCAAAACCAGTTAACTTTATTTCACCCAAAAAGGGTTTTTCAATGTAATTATCAAAAACTCTCTTTAGTCTCATCCGCCGTGTCTGTGACAACTCATTTATTTGTAACCTAGCTTTTGATAAATAACACTTCTCGGCAAGAATAAGTGCTTTACCACCAGGGGCAGCGCACATGTCTAAAACAAAATCTTGTGGGTTGACATTTAATTGTTCAGCAGCTATGATTGATGCAAGGTCCATAATATAATATTGGCGGAGAGATTTATTATCGATGTTTTTTTCTTGTATAGATTCAAATACCTTCCATTCTACGGTATAGTCTTTGTCAATGGAGGGAAGAATTTCCATATCATTGTAAAATAAATTTTCCCGCATTACCTTTTCATAATTATTAAGTATAGCCTCTTTTAAAAATGGCCAACGGTTTTCATATATTTTTCTAAAGTATTCATCAAATAAACGATCACCATTTTTTTTTGTATTTTTTATCGTTGCCATTAAGACAGTTTTCGTAAATGAAAGTATTAAGAAAGAAGTTTTTAATACTGTGGTACAAATATTATTTAAGATTTTATGTCTGTTTAATTTTTCTTTACTAGTGGTAACTAAATTGTCAAAGTGACCTATCATGAAAAGAATATTTCAAATTATTATCTTCCATAAAAAAACCTTAATCATAATTTTATTAGTATTTATCTTACCCCAACTTGGCAGTTGTTTAGTTAGTAGTCTTGGCGGTGCATACACCAAAAAGCCTTCTCAAATGGATAAAGGTTTGTCGCAAGAAGCAAAAAATTTTATAAAACAGGCCTATAAAGGAATTGATTCAAAAAAGCTTTTTGATTACCACAATCATATAGTAGGAATTGGTACTGGAAATACAGGTGCTTATGTTAATCCATCAATGTTATCAGGTTGGCACTTTATTAGCAAAATGAAATTTAAGGTTTATGCCAGTGGTGCAAATATTACTGACCTTGATTATGCTGACCAACAATATCATGACCGATTGATTGACTTAATTAATAATATAAATCCACACGGAAAATACGGTATCTTGGCCTTTGACAAACATTATCGAAAAGATGGCACGGTAAATGCCAACAAAACAGAGTTTTACACTCCCAATGATTATATCATAAACATAGCTAAAGCTAGTCCAAAATTATTTGAACCTATAATGTCAGTTCATCCTTACCGTAAAGACGCAATCGAAGCACTAAGAAAATATGCTGCCAAAGGGGTGAAACTAATTAAGTGGTTGCCAAATGCTATGGGAATTGATCCTGCCGATGTAGCTATTAAACCATACTATGAGCAAGTAAAAAAGCTAGGACTTAGCATACTAGTGCATGTTGGTGAAGAGAAAGCGGTAGAAGCAGAAGAAGATCAAAAACTAGGGAACCCACTAAGATTACGTTTGCCGTTAAACATGGGGGTAAAAGTAATTATGGCTCATTGCGCTAGTCTTGGTCAAAATATTGATATAGAAGATCCTAAAAAACCCAAAGTGGACAATTTTGATTTATTTTTAAGGTTAATGAACGATGTGAAATACACTAAAAACTTAATGGGTGAAATTTCGGCCATGCCACAAGCAAACCGTTTACCACGACCTCTAGCAACTATCCTTAGAACTACACGTTTACATTCGAGACTGGTCAATGGTAGCGATTATCCACTACCAGCTTTGAATGTAGTAGTAAGAACAGGTGCTTTAGAGAGTGAAGGGTTTATCAATACTGATGAAAAAAAGTTGCTAGATGAAATTTATGACTATAATCCATTATTGTTTGATTTTATCTTAAAAAGAGTAGTTAAAGATCCTCAAACAGGAGCAAAATTTAAATCAGAAGTTTTTTATAAAAAACATTAATTTTTTAGATTTAAATCGTCTAATTTAAGAAATGATGGAAATGATGGAAAAATGAAATTTGAAAATAACTTTTTAATTACTGACTCACCATTAGACCTTACTAACTTTGGTAACTATTTAGGTGGTTTAGATAGAATATCTCTTGAAGATGAAATTAGAGATGCTAAGAAGAATGTGCTTATTCGTGCAGACATCCCCTTGCGCGAAAGTATTTTACAATCAGTAGCAAAAAAAGAAGAAAACTTTGTCTATAAAGTAAAAAATAGTACAAAGTTAAATGACGCAGTGGCGGTAAAAGTTTTTAATGAGGTTGAGAGGGTTTTGTCTCTTAAAGAATTAGAATTTGCAGGGTTTTTAGTTAAAAACTCTAATATAGATTTACTTCGAATCGTTAAAACAGCATTTTCCAACCAATCTATTCGTAATACTTTTATTTTATGGATGTATGAACAAAGACCAATCATCAAACATTTATTAGATGTAGCAATAACCTGTGTAGGGCTCTACATAGAGATTCATCAAGAAACCTATGAAATGGTCGATCTCGTAAATTTATTTCGGGCGGGCTTAATGCATGATTTTGCCATTTCAGAAGCTAATGTTTGGGAAGATGATGATACCTTTAGTAGTGCAGATAAAGACGATATAACTCACCCTAAAGAATCTGTAAGAAAATTAGCCACCTTTAATTTAGAACAAGGATCACTAGAGTCAATTGAGCAAAGTCACATTTTAAAAAACCAATACTTGTCAGACGGTAAAAGTACTACCATTGAAAACATATCGGCAGCACTATTAAATATGG
>Ga0316204_10011534_pt1 | contig 11029 bp, 13 predicted proteins | sample 6monrhotite_MG_2_FD_205661 | JGI IMG/M metagenome (GOLD analysis project Ga0316204, IMG submission 205661) | Microbial mat bacterial communities from mineral coupon in-situ incubated in ocean water Damariscotta River, Maine, United States -... | ecosystem: Environmental > Aquatic > Marine >...
TTAGTGGACTCTCGCATGGAAAAGCTGGTGTTTATTTTTTTATTAAGTTTTAGGGCCATTTGCGGAATAAATACCAGTAGCAAACCATAAATCATAGAAAGAATGGTGCCAACAATGATGACATTAAAAAAAGTGGCTTCGAGAATGTCTGATACTAAGTTGTCCATAGTCATCTTTCCTTATTTATTTTTCTACTACCCAACGGTAGGGTTCCATCGCGATTAGGTCTAATCCATTTATATCATCGACACCTTTGTCAAAGCGGCCATTATTATTATTATCTGTATAGACAAGTTTGAGCTGATGGCGAGTACGTTTTATACCGCTGACATTAGTATAAAAATTTTCAGGGTAGCTCACGACATAATTTAAACTTTTTTCTGATGCATGATAGTACCAGTTCCCTGGTTCGGTCATGGCATTCTCAGTTGTGACTTCGCCAATATAGTTATTAGGCTTTTGAGCGAGAAACATTAAAGGATTGGTATTTTCGAATAATGCTATTTTTTGTACTTGGCCGCGAACCGCAAGCTTAGCGACTTCTAAACCTAGACCACTACGTATATTCCCTATTGTGGCTGTCACCGCGGCCTCTTCAGCAAAAATGCGGTATTTCCATAAACGATCTAAAACAATCGTGCCAAGAAAACCGATCATTATAATAACGATGACTAATTCTAATAAGGTAAAGCCTTTTTGATGAGCGTGAGCCGGTTGGTGTATTAACTTCATTAACGGCCTTTTGCTGCTGACATAAGATCCCACATTGGTAGGAATACACCTAAAGCGAGCACTAAAACCATCGCGCCAATAAAAATAATTAAGATAGGTTCAATGGCTGTAGTGAGATTTTTGACCTCATGATCCACTTCGCGATCATAAAAATCGGCGACTTCATTTAACATGTCATCAACATTACCGGTTTCTTCACCGACGGTGAGCATTTGAATGATTAATGGCGTGAACATCTCTGTTGCCGCGGCTGTTCGAGTCAAGCTATCACCACGCTCAATGCCGTTACGCATATCTGCAATATGGCCACCAACATACTCATTATCGACTGCGCGTGAAACGAGAGAGAGGCCTGTGATTAAAGGTACACCGGCTTTGAGTGCCATGGCAAACGAGCGGGCAAAGCGTGAAAGGGTGGCACGCAAAATAATGCTGCCCATAATGGGTAAGCGGGTTTTAGCTCTATCCCATTGCCAATGGCCTGTTTCGGTATTCACATAATAACGTGAGCCAAAGACCGCGAGTATAAGTGTTGCAAGCAATGCAGGCCAATACGCGACGGTAAATTCAGATGTGCCAATAAGTATTCGCGTGGCTAAAGGAAGTTCTGCACCAAAGCCAGAAAACACCTTTGCAAAGGTAGGAATGACCCACATATTAATAATAAACATCGCAACAGTAATGGCGATAAGCACGAAGGTGGGATAACGCATGGCGGATTTAATTTGAGCTCGCGTTTCTTTTTCGCGTTCTAGGTAACCTGAGATTTGTAAGAATACATCATCAAGATTACCGGTGTTTTCACCGACTTTAACCATGCTGACAAAAAGATTTGAAAATATTTTAGGGTGTTGTGCCATGGCAGATGAAAGCTCATGACCGCCTTCTATTTCAGTGCGCACAGCGTGTAATGTTTTTTGTAAAACTAAATTGCGTGTTGTATCAGCTAAGCCTGTGATTGCGCGGAGTATGGGAACGCCTGCATGCATTAAGGTATACATTTGGCGTGAAAATAAAACTAAATCATCCAGCGTGGGTTTTTTGTTTTTGCTGAAGTTAAAGTTTAGCGCGTTATCAGTGTTTTCTTTTTTATCCGCTTGAGCAGAAGAAATATCAATCGGTGTAATGCCAGTGTTGATCAGTTGTGAGGCGACGGCATCTGCTGAATTAGCCTCAATGCTGCCATTGACAGACTGACCTTGTGTGTCACGACCTTTGTATTCAAAAACAGGCATGGTTAAAATTTATCTTCCTTTAAGCGAATATTATTCATCGAGCTGAAGCTCAAGATTAAAATCAGGCGCTTCTAAATCTTCTTCAACCATACCGGTAACACGCACCACTTCTTCAAGCGTTGTCACGCCTTGTGTAGCGTACTGCATGGCATGTTTTGAGAATGGTTTAAAGCTAGCGCTGTTTCTCGCATGTTTAGCAAAAGCTGCAGAATCTTCACGGCGTAAATCATCCGCAAGATCATCATCAATTTCTAAGAATTCAAACACACCAATACGGCCTCTATAACCGGTATTGTTACAATGTGGACAACCCGCGCCATGATAAAATTGTGCGTTGTCGGCATCAGCACCTAATAAATTATAAAGCCATACAGTTTCTTGTTTTTCTGGTGCATATTCTGTTTTACAGCTATTACAAATTTTGCGTACTAGACGTTGTGCAAGTACTGCGCGTAATGCGGTGGCTACGAGGAAGCCTTCTGCGCCCATATCAATTAAACGATTAACCGTAGAGATGGCATCATTGGTGTGTAAAGTTGATAACACCATGTGGCCAGTGATTGAAGCACGCAGACCAATTGATGCAGTTTCTTGATCACGCATTTCGCCAACTAATACGATATCGGGATCTTGTCGCAAGGCGGCACGTAAAACAGTGGCAAAGTCTAAACCAATTCTGCTATTGATCTGTACTTGATTAATTCGCGGTAAACGATATTCAACAGGATCTTCTACCGTAATAATTTTTTTCTCAGCTTTATTGAGTTCTGACAATGCAGCATAAAGCGTAGTTGTTTTACCACTACCGGTTGGGCCGGTAACCAGAATCATACCGTGCGGTCGATGAATATTTTTTCTGAAGTGTGTGAGAAGCTCAGGATCCATACCCAATTGATCTAGCACTAAGGCACTACCTGATTGGTCTAACAAACGCATTACAACCGACTCACCATTTTGAATCGGCATGGTTGAGAGACGCACATCAATACTGCGATCACGTACACGAATATTAAAGCGACCATCTTGAGGGATGCGTCGCTCAGAAATATTCAAGCCTGCCATCAGCTTCAAACGAGAAACTAAGGCACTGGCAATACGTTTTTCTTTCATCACTTGTTCTTGCAAAATACCATCGACACGGGTGCGTATGCGAAGCACTGTTTCGTCAGGTTCGATGTGAATATCTGATGCGCCGATTTGCACAGCATCTTCAAATATTGATTGCAAAAGTTTAACGACAGGTGCATTCGCAATGTCTTCACTTTGCACCAATTCTTGTAAATCAATATCCGATTCAGCTAATTCATCACCGAGTTCTTCAGCTAAGTTAGAAATTTCACTGGTACGGCGATAGACTTGATTGATGGTAGAAATAACTTCCGACTCACGCACCACGGCTAGATGTAAGTGAGATTTGAGTTGTTTAGACAATTCATCGTAAGCAAAAATATCTGTTGGGTCAGCCATGCCTATAAGCAAGCTGCCGTCAGGGTTTTTCTTTAGTGATACAGCACGGTAACGACGCGCTAAGGTCTCAGGAATAATTTGAATTGTTTCAGCATCATAATTGTATTGCTTAAGATCAATAAAAGGCACCTGTAACTGAGTTGACAGCAACTCTAGCATTTGATCTTCGGTAACGAGTCCGCTAGAAATGAGCGTGCGGCCGAGTTTTTGGCCGGTTTTCTTTTGCGCAGCCAAAGATTGCATCAATTGGTCTTCAGTAATGAGACCTTTCTCAACGAGCAAATCGCCAAGTCGAATTTTTTTACGTGGTGCGGTGGCCGCCATACTAGGCTCCTGCAAATATCTTTGGTGTTTTATTTATTGTAAGTTAATACTAACTTATTGTTTATTCTTATTACTAAGCTATATATCGGTTATTAATCTGCCAATATGAGTTTAGTTGAAAATCTAAGACTAGTTTAAATTTAAGGTGCCCACTAATTGAGAAACATTGCTTAAATCGTGTTTCTTTAAATACTCTGCAATACCATCATTGATTTTTTTACAGATGAGCGGATCGTAAAAAAGTGCGGTGCCTACGCCAATGCCGGTTGCGCCTGCAATAAGAAATTCAATGGCATCTTCCGCAGTGGTAATACCGCCTTGGCCAATAATTGGAATATTATGTTCGCGACTGACTTGAGATACTTGGTGTGTTTTCAGGAGTGCGATAGGTTTAATCGCTGGCCCGGATAAACCACCTTGGTTATTTCCAATGACCGGTGAGCGTGACTCAATATCAATGGCCATGCCCATCATGGTATTTATGACCGCAAAGCCATCGGTACCTGCTTCAATACAGCGGCGAGCATTTTCAGCAATGTCAGTTTGATTAGGCGAAAGTTTAGTAATAATCGGTTTGCTGGTCGCTTTGCGACAGACTTCCACGACGCGAGCCGACATTTCAGGATCATTACCAAATGCCATACCGCCGCATTTTACATTTGGGCATGAAATATTAATCTCGACGGCATCGATATCGGTATCATCGAATAATCGAGCGATTTCAGCGTAATCTTCAATGGTTGAACCAGATAAATTAGCGATGAAACGAGTTTCTTGCATTGGCAACGTGGGCAGAATTTCATTGATGACATGTTCAGTGCCGGGGTTTTGTAAACCAATCGCATTGATCATACCCATGGGTGTTTCGATGATACGGTGTGGTTTATTGCCCAAGCGAGGTTCGACTGTAGTGCCTTTTAAACAAACCGCACCAACGTCTTCATTTGAGTAGCCTTCAACACGGGTATATTCTTCGCCAAAACCGACGCAGCCCGATAAAAGCACTAGCGGGGTATTAAAATCCATTCCGCAAAATTCAGTTTTCAGTAAGTCTTTGTTCTTTATCGTCATATCCGAGAAGATACAAGCTCAAGCAGAAAAGGTACAGAAAAAAGCCAAAGAATTTGTTTAGTGAAGCATTGCGATCTACACAAAATGAAATATAAATACTTGGGCAGCATGAGCGAAGATTTTCTTATCGTATAAGGTGTATATCATAAATAAAAGTCTGCGTGCTTTGCACCTCTGCGGTAAAATAGCATCATCTTTCTGAAAGTGGTTGAGTTATGTTTCACATTGTCCTTTTTGAGCCAGAAATTCCTGCAAATACCGGTAATATTATTCGCCTGTGCGCGAACACTGGTTCACAGCTTCATCTTATTCGGCCACTGGGTTTTGATATGGATGATAAAAAACTCAGGCGTGCAGGTTTGGACTACCATGAGTTTGCTGCTGTTCAGGAATATGATTCATTAGAAGCATTTATTGAAAAAGTAAAACCCAACCGTGTTTTCGGAATATCGACCAAAGGTAAACTTTATGTGCATGATATCCGTTATGAGGAAGGTGACGCGTTACTATTTGGTCCAGAAACACGTGGCTTGCCTGAAGCTGTGAGAGAAGGCCTGGGTGTTGAAAATGTATTACGCATTCCCATGCAGCCAACCAATAGAAGTTTAAACCTTTCAAATGCGGTAACGTTAATGGTTTATGAAGCATGGCGGCAGTTAGAGTTTAAAGGTAGTGTATAGCCGGGCGACTGATGAATATCAGTTTGAAGCTATCTATATTTCATATAATTATAAAAAATGTAATATATTGGGTTTATGGCAATTACAGGTTTAACAGTTTCTAATATATTGAGTAGCGGCTTTGAATTTAAAGAAGCTGAGAGTCAGCTACTTTTTAGATTTCGCACATTAAATTATTTCATGCTCATTGCCATGTTCTTTGGCGCGCTTATTGGTATTTTAGGTGAGTATGGTTTAATGAAAATTGGAGTTATTCAACCTAAAGTCAATGTCATCTATGCCTTTTTTAATGTCACGCTTGTGCTGTTACTGAGACAAAATAAAGAATGGTTTAAGCGCATTGCCTGGGCTCAAGTTATATCTTCCTTAATTGTATTTGTTTTTGCGCTTGCTACAGTGGTAAATGATGAGTTTCGTATCGCCTGGTTTTATGTATCCATCTATCTTGCCTATATGTTACTGGGTCAGAGTGCAGGAAATAGGCTGACATTTTTTTCGATTATTGTCATTGTTCTTCTGCATGTTTATCTTGAGCTTGAACTGTCTGATACGGCTATTGCCACTGCAGTCTTTAGCTTAATTGTTTTTGGGCTGCTCAGTCGTGTTTACACTACACAAATTAAAAATTATGAAAATGAATTAAAAAGTAAAAATGAAGACTTAGCTAAAAGTATAAACAATCTTGATGTTGCGCTTGAAGATGCTGAAGCGGCAAGTAAAACAAAAAGTCTTTTTTTAGCCAATATGAGTCATGAAATACGTACACCAATGAATGGCATACTCAGTCTCGTTCAAGTATTGCAAACAACGAAACTTGAAGAAAAGCAGCAAGATTATTTACATTCGGTCCATCGTGCTGGTGGCATTTTGATGAGCTTGATAGATGACTTATTAGATTTGTCACGCATAGAGTCAGGAAAATTAAAGCTTAATATTCAAGCATTCAAGTTTTGGGATTTTTTGGATGATGTGTTGTTTCAAGTCGAACATTTGTTTGATGATAAAAACGTCCATTTTAATGTTGATATTGATGATACCTTGCCAGCCTGTTTTATTGCTGATGATGTACGTTTAAAACAAGTTGTAATTAATCTAATCAATAATGCAGCAAAATTTACTTCGGAAGGTGAAGTAAATTTACTGATGACGGGCTCTCAACAAAACGATATTTATAATCTTCATATTGAAGTCAGTGACACCGGCATAGGTATTCCTGAAGAAAAAGTTTTGAGTATTTTTGAACCGTTTCATCAAATATCTGCATCACGTATTTATAACAAGGGGGTCGGATTAGGCTTACCGATCAGTAAAAAAATTATTGATGCATTAGGCGGTGAAATTCGAATTGATTCTGTCGAAGGACATGGCTCAACATTTAGTTTAGATTTCTTCTTTTATACTGCCGATGAAAGTGACATTGAAGAAGAAAATATCGAGACTAATATTGAACTTGCCGCATTAAATATTTTACTTGTTGAAGATGACGAGATTAGTCGCATTGCAGTACAAACCTTGTTGAGCGATAAAGGACATAAAGTGGTTATTGCTGAAAATGGTTGTCTTGGTATAACGTATTTAAAAAATAATAATGTGGATGTTATTTTGATGGATGTTCACATGCCAGAAATGAATGGCGTAGAAGCAACCAAAATTATTAAAGGTGAGAATCTCTCTGCTGCTCCCATTATAGGGATGACCGCAAGTGTGATGAATGATGAAAGAAAAAGTTATATTGAAGCAGGAATGGATGTGTTAGTAGAAAAACCGATTAACTTTAAAAAGTTAATGGAGCATATTCAACGCAAGTTAAAAGTGTAAGCTAACTTTCTGTTTTTATACTACGATTAAATAATACATCAACAGCATCTTTTACTGGTGTGTTTTTATATAGCACATTATAAACTTGTTCAGTAATTGGCATATCAATCTGTTGTTTTTTAGATAAAGCAACAACTTCTTTTGCAGTAGCCACGCCTTCAACGACTTGTCCTATTTCTTCTATTGCATCATCCAATTTTTTGCCTTGGCCTAAGGCAATACCGGTACGACGATTACGTGATTGATCATCGGTACAGGTGAGTACCAAATCACCCAACCCGGTTAAGCCAGTAAAGGTTTCTGCTTGTGCTCCGAGTGAAACACCTAAGCGCGTAATTTCAGCAAGCGCACGAGCGATAAGTGCAGCACGGGCATTGGCACCAAAGCCCATACCATCAGCTATACCTGCGGCAATCGCAATTACATTTTTACATGCACCACCGATTTCAACACCCTCCACATCATCACCCGTGTAAGCACGGAAGTGATCATTATGTAACTTGCGTGCCCAGTCTAGAGCGAAGCCAGAATCAGTTGATGCGACTGTAACAGCGCCTGGTAAACCTTGAGCGACTTCTTTGGCAAAGGTTGGGCCTGAAATGATCGCTAATGGGATAGCATCACCTAATTCTTCGCGGGCAACTTGGTGTAAAAGCTTGTGACTATCTTTTTCTAAGCCTTTCGTTGCCCAAGCAATACGGTGTGAGTCATTTAAGTAAGGTTTTAGAGCTTGTAAGGTTTTACGAAAGGCATGACTGGGTACGACAATTAAAATATCAACAACATCTTTTAGTGCAACCGTTAAGTCAGCACTGACCGATAATGTTTCAGGAAAAGACAAGTCTTTTAAATAGCGGCTATTTTTACCGTCGCTTTGCATTTGTTTAGCGTGGTTTTCATTGTGTGACCACAGATTGACTTGATATTTATTATTACTGAGCAGCATAGCGAGCGCTGTACCCCAAGAGCCAGCGCCTAAAACAGCAATGTTTTGTTGGCTACTCATTGCTTAAACTAATTTACAGTTTCACCTTTGCTTTGTTCTATATGCTGAGCATAGAGCGCATCAAAGTTTACTGGAGCAAGAAGTAGTTGCGGGAAGCCACCTTTGGTTACAAGATCTGAAATCGCTTCACGGGCATAAGGGAATAAAATGTTAGGACAAAACGCACCCAACATTCCATTTAAGTTAGCATCTTCCATTCCTGAGATTTTGAAGATACCGCACTGTTTAACTTCTACCAGAAAACCAGTGACATCTTGTTGTTTAGCTGTGACTGTGACCATTAACTCTACTTCGAAAATAGAATCATCAATAGGGTTAGCTTTGGTATTTAATTCCATATTAATTTCTGGAGACCAGTCTTGTGTAAAAACGGCGGGTGCAGTCGGTGCTTCAAATGAAACATCTTTTAAGTAAATTTTTTCGATTGCAAAGTTGGCTGCATTTTCTTCTGTATTTTCTATTTTTGTATCAGGCATGATTTTTCCAATTATAAATTAAAGCGAATTTTGTTTAACCCAGCTTATCAGGTTTTGTAAATCCATCGCTCCCGCAGTGCGGCTTATCTCTCTTCCATTTTTAAATATGGCGATAGTGGGAATACTACGAATTTGAAATTGAGCGGCGAGTTGTTGTTCTGCTTCGGTATCAACTTTAGCAACTCGTATATGAGGTTGTAATTCTTTTGCAGCTTGCGCGAAAACAGGCGCCATCATTTTACAAGGACCGCACCAAGGCGCCCAAAAATCGACGAGTACAGGAATTTCATTTTTTGCTATGTGTTGATTAAAGTTTGCTGCATGCAGTTCTACTACTTCACCACTAAACAATGGTTGCTTACATTTGCCGCACTTACCGCTGGTTGATAGTTTATCTTTAGGTAGACGATTAATGCTGTCGCATGATGGACAAACTATGTGAATGTTTTCGCTCATAAGCCTAGACGTGTGTCTAATGTACCTTCAGCTTCAAGTGCAAAGAGATCATCACATCCGCCAACATGATAATCATCAATAAATATTTGTGGTACTGAAGTGCGTTTGCTACGGCTGATCATTTCATCATGGCGTTCTGGTTGTTGATCAACACGAATTTCTTCATATTCAACATTTTTACTTTCGAGTAATCTTTTAGCGCGTACACAGTATGGACAAAATGGTGTACAAAAAACTTCTACTTTAGTCATTAGTATTTATTACCTTTCAATCTATTTATTTTTTTATAAGAGGTAAGCCGGCACTTTCCCATGCCATTACGCCACCACTTAAATTAAAAACTTGCTCAAAGCCTTCTTTTTTTAACGTTGCACACGCTCCAGAAGAACGGTGCCCTGAGCGACAAGCAATAATAATTTTTTTATCTTTGTGTTTTTCTAATTCATTCATGCGCGTTTTAATAATAGAAAGCGGCACATGTATCGCATTGATGATATGACCTTCTGTGAATTCATTATTTTCGCGAACATCTAATACAACAGCATCATCACGGTTGATCATTTGAGTACTTTGAGCCGGTGAAATTGAGGTATAGCCACGTAACTTTTCACCTATCAAGCTATAAATAAGCATCAGTGAAACAATAACAATTGCGACAACCAGTAAAGTGTTGTTCTCAGTAAAGGTAATTAGTTGGTTCATAATTATTTTCGCAGTTTAGTGAGTGTGTAGAGCTAAAAACCCGTGGCTATGCATATTGCAGCCACGGGTAAGGTAGTCATTAATTAAAATTTTAGTTATGAGTTGGAATCAGAACCTTTTCCCATTTTTTTTAAAAAATATTCTGGTGGACAAAAGCCAGTAATGCCACTTTGGAACAGGTTAAAACCAGCAAAAACAGTAACCCATAACCAGTTTACGCTGTGAAATATTGGACTTGCTTCAACGCCGAGCGCTAATGTTAATAAAACTACGAAGCCGGCCATGATACGAATTTTACGTTCAATAGACATATTTATACCTTAAGTTTAGTGTTGCTAAGAATAACTTTAATATGAGGGTAAAAAATTAAATTTAAACTTCAGCGGTGCAAAAAACTTCACGCATCATGTCAATTAAACGTAGCGTTCTAGCATCACCCACTTTGTAAAAAACGCGGTTAGCGTCTTTACGTGAGAAAAGTATGCCTTTATCGCGAAGTATTGCGAGATGCTGTGAAATATTACTTTGCGACGTACCAACATGCTCAACAATATCTTGAACACTGATTTCTTGATCCCCTAAAGTGCAAAGGATTTTTAACCTTAATGGATGCGACATTGCTTTTAGCGAGCGTGAAGCCCTATCTATGTCTTCATCACGTGTAATTAGCGATGGTAATGTACTTTCAATCATGTCTTCCATCTTTATTCCTCATCCCCTATCTTTTTTATGTATAAGCAAATATTAGCTTATCCAGACAGTAGAACCTGCCTTTTATTACTAAAACATTATACAATAATCCACTGTTTGAGAAGGGCTTAATTAATATTTTAGCTAATTCTTCTATTCACGTTGCAAAATCGTTATCCTAGCGGCATATTTTGTCATAATTTAGACTTAGTCTAAACAAAACTATTAGTGGTAAAAAGTAAATAAATAACTATGTCATTGAATTTAAAGCCAATTGTTTTAGTCATATTGGATGGTTTTGGCCATTCTGAAGAAAAAGAAGGCAATGCCATTGCCGCTGCACACAAGCCTACTTGGGACAAACTGTGGGCG
>Ga0316204_10011535_pt1 | contig 11029 bp, 9 predicted proteins | sample 6monrhotite_MG_2_FD_205661 | JGI IMG/M metagenome (GOLD analysis project Ga0316204, IMG submission 205661) | Microbial mat bacterial communities from mineral coupon in-situ incubated in ocean water Damariscotta River, Maine, United States -... | ecosystem: Environmental > Aquatic > Marine >...
ACGCTAGGTGTCCGCCGCAGCTCGGCGATTGCATTCTGCTGCGTCGATGTGCCACCAAGCGCTGCGTTTACTTGCCATGATGCACATTGACGACAGATACTTGTGCACATGGACCTTGATGCAACCGATCGTGCGATCCTGTCGGAGCTGCAGATCGATGCCCGCACGAGCAACAATGCACTGGCCGACTGCGTCGGATTGTCGCCATCGGCCACCCTGCGCCGCGTCCGCCGTCTCGAGACCGACGGTGTCATCGAACGGTACGTCGCGCTCCTGGACCCCTCGGGTATCGGCCGGGGCACCACGGCCTTCGTGGAGATCTCGTTGGCCAGTCAAGAGGAGGCGGCACTCGATGCATTCGAGGCAGCCGTCGTCGAGTCACCGGCCGTGATGGCATGTCATCTGATGGCAGGCGACGCCGACTACATCGTGCAGGTGGCGTGCGCCGACGTCGCCGACTACGAACGCATCCATCGAACGCACCTGGCACTTCTCCCGGGCGTCACCAGGATCAAGTCGAGCTTCTCGCTGCGCACCGTCGCCAACCGAACCGCGTTCGACATCCCCTGACCATCGCTGTTTCCGGCATCACCCGATCATGACGAAGCGGTGGCCCGGGCGTCGTACAGGAGCTTGACCAACCGTGCCTCGTCGGCCCGGTTCATGGTCGGTCTGGCGTGCAGCACGGCCAGGCGGGCCAGCGCCGCGTGGACATCGTCGAACATCCGACGCCTCGCCCGGGGCAGGCTCCGCCGCACGCTCAGCATCCGGCCCCAATCGCTGAAGATCTCGAGTTCGGCGGGTGTCAATCCGTAGCGCTGCACCAACATCGGTGCCACCGCCAGGAACTGGCGACGTTCGCGCTGACGGAGATGAATCAGGATCCCGGCCACGGTGCAGAACAAGAGAACGAATCCCACCGCGGCCACCAGGATCACGGTCGTACCTCCGGATGACTCCGAGAGCGACAACGAGAAGTTCCATGCTGCGTGGGTGAGGACAGCCACGATGTAGCCGCCGAGCATGGCAGCACCGACCGGACGGTCGCGCTCGACGGCCAGTCCGGCGGCCAAGCCGATCCAGAACGTGAACAGCGGATGAGCAAAAGGTGTGACGATGCCCCGGACGATGAAGACCGAGAGCAGCTCGTCGGCCGCTTCGGCGCCGGCGAAGTACTGGATGTCCTCGACCACGGCGAACCCGATCGCGACCCATCCTGCATAGATCACGCCGTCGAGCACGCTGTCCACGTGGCCTCGCCGCACCATCCAGTAGATCCCCAGCCCCTTGGTCGCCTCCTCGATGAGGGGCGCCGACGTGATGGCAGCGGTGTCGACTCCGTAGACGGCCGCCACGGCCGTGTTCACCGACCCCGAGACCAACACGGCGACCGTCGCCCCCCACAGCAAGGAATGAACGAGGCACGAACGCGGTTCCGGCTCGACTCGGTCGAGCCACCACAGGGTGGAGAGCACGATGGTGAGAGGAACAAGACTCAAAACCACCGACAACGGCGTGTCGGCAACGAACAAGATGGTGGCCAGGAGCACCGGAATCACACACACGACGATCGGGGCGCTCAACCAGTCCGGGAGTCGAGGCCGACCCCTCCGTCCACTCTCGACATGGGCGGTCCACATCCGGCCGTCCCACCATCTCCAAGTGGCAACGCGCCAAGGATCGGCGTACCACCCCGGCGGCGTCGACCCGAGGTGGGCAGATGTCGGCGGCGGCTGCATCGTGCAAGCCAACCACAGCCGACGTCCGACACGACGACATTCCAGCGATTCGACGAACGGAAATCACGTGAGCCGACAACGGTAGTTTTGACGATGCCAGATTACCGTCATAGGTTGCCGCCATGACAGGATCAGGCCCCATCACCACACCGGCGCCGTCGTGACACCGCCAGCGTCAGCAGAGCCCGTTGCCCGCACGCTGCTGGCTCCCGCCGTCCGGAGCCACGTCGAGCCGACGAGCGACGCCTTCATCAAGAATCGACTCGACATGCTCGAGCAGATCGCCACCATCGACGACCTCCTCGATGCTGCAGAACTCGGCGGCGGTGAACGCGCGTTGGCGCGGCTCCGGAGTCGCGACAAAATGCCGATCCGGGAACGCATCGGCCATGTGCTCGATCCCGACACACCGTTCCTCGAGATCAGCCCGCTCGCCGCCTACGCCAGCGACTATGCGATGGGCGGCGGTCTCGTTGCCGGCATCGGCATCATCGCCGGCACCGAGTGTGTCGTGATGGGTAACGATCCGACGGCGATGGCCGGCGCCATGACGCCCTATTCGATCAAGAAGTGGATGCGAGCGATGGAGATCGCTCGAGAGAACCGCATTCCCTACGTGAGTTTCGTGGAATCAGCGGGCGGCGATCTTCGTATCGATCCGGATGCCAAGGACCGCACGAGCGTGCCCGGCGGCATGCAAGTCGACCACTTCGCGCAGACAGGGCGCTTCTTCTACGAGCTGACCGAACTGTCCAAGCTCGGCATTCCGACGGTGTGTGTCGTGATGGGATCATCGACCGCGGGTGGGGCCTATCAACCTGGCCTCAGTGACTACAACATCGTTGTGAAGGAACAGAGCAAGATCTTCCTCGCCGGCCCGCCCCTGGTCCAGATGGCCACGGGCGAGATCAGTGATGACGAAACGCTCGGCGGAGCCCAGATGCATGCCGAGGTCTCGGGCCTCGGCGACTACTTCGCAGAGGACGAGATGGATGCCATCCGACTCTGCCGAGAGGTGGTGAGCCATCTCGACTGGAAGAAACACGACGCGCGGCCCCCGATGATCAGCGAGCCTCCGTCGCTCGATGAAGATGAACTCCTCGGTCTGGTGAGCCGAGATCTTCGACAACCGCTCGACGTACGTGAGATCTACGGACGGATCGTGGACGGCTCCCGCTTCGAGGAGTACAAGAGCAGGTACGGCCCGAACCTCATCTGCGGGTGGGGGCAGATCCACGGCCACACGGTCGGGTTCCTCGGCAACAACGGTGTCATCGAAACCGACGCAGCCGAGAAGGGCGCCACCTTCATCCAGCTCTGCAATCAGATCGACGTCCCGCTGGTGTTCGTCCACAACATCACCGGCTTCATGGTGGGCAAGGACTACGAGGCAGCCGGCATCATCAAGAAGGGATCGCAGATGGTGAATGCCGTCAGCAACTCGACCGTCCCTCACGTCTCGCTCATCGTCGGCGGCAGCTACGGAGCCGGGAACTACGGCATGAGCGGCCGGGCCTTCGGCAACCGCTTCACCTTCCTGTGGCCAACGGCCAAGATCGCCGTGATGGGCCCGAAACAGATCGCCGGCGTCATGTCGCTCGTCAGAAGAGGCCAAGCGGCCCGCAAGGGCATCGAGTTCGACGAAGAAGAAGATGCTCGGCTCGTCGAGGCGGCCGAGACCATCCAGGAACGCAACTCCTTGGCGCTCTACGCATCGGGGGCCGTCACCGACGACGCCATCATCGACCCGAGGGACACCAGGACCGTCCTCGGCATCTGCCTCTCCGTGGTCCGCAACAACCCCGTCGAAGGCGCCGAGGGGTATGGAGTGTTCCGGCTGTGAGCAACATCGTCTCCGACACCACACCTTCTCGACCGATCAACAGTGTGTTGGTCGCCAACCGCGGCGAGATCGCTCGACGCGTGTTCCGCACGGCTCGGGCCATGGGCATGCGTTGCGTTGCGATCTACGTCGACGCCGATGCCGATGCTCCCTTCGTCATCGAGGCCGACGTCGCTGTTCGGGTCACGAGCTACATGGACCCCGCGGCCATCGTCGAAGCGGCGACCAGGACCGGCGCGGACGCCATCCACCCCGGCTATGGCTTCCTCTCGGAGAACGCCGCGTTCGCACAGGCGGTGACCGATGCCGAGATCGTCTGGGTCGGACCATCACCGGACGTGATCGCTGCCATGGGCGACAAGCTCGAAGCCAAGAAGCGCGCAGCAGCGGCCGGCGTGCCGATCCTTCCCTCGACCGAGGACCCGACCGAGGGTGATGCCATCGGCTATCCACTCCTCGTCAAGGCGGCGGCCGGGGGCGGAGGCAAGGGCATGCGAGTCGTGAACCGGGCCGCTGATCTGGCCGACGCCGTCGCCTCTGCACAACGAGAGGCCGGCAAGGGATTCGGCGACGAGACCGTGTTCCTCGAGCGCTACGTTGCCTCCTCTCGCCACATCGAGATCCAGATCATGGGTGGTGCTGATGGTGCCGTCTGGCATCTCGGCGAGCGCGAGTGTTCGATCCAACGGCGTCATCAGAAGATCGTCGAAGAGGCACCGTCCCCCGCGGTGTCGGACCAACTCCGAGCAGCGATGGGCGATGCCGCTGTCTCCCTCGGAGCCTCACTCGGCTACCAGAGTGCAGGCACGGTCGAATTCCTGCTCGACGAGGAGACCAAGGACTTCTACTTCCTCGAGGTCAACACCCGTCTCCAGGTCGAGCACCCGGTCACCGAGGCCGTGACCGGACGCGACCTGGTGGCCGACCAACTCCTGATCGCCATGGGCCGTGCCCCCGAACCGGGCCACACGACCGAGCCAGCAGGTCACGCCATCGAGGTCCGGCTCTACGCCGAGGATCCGACACGCGACTTCCTCCCCGCGACCGGCACCATCACGGCGTTCGCTCCCCCAGAAGATGATCGCGTTCGATGGGACGTCGGTATCCAGGCCGGCTCCGAAGTGACTGTTGACTTCGACCCCATGCTTGGCAAGGTCATCGCATCCGGCCCGAGCCGACTGATCGCTGCTGGTGCGCTGTCACGGGCGCTCGCCGACCTCCACCTCGGCGGCGTGGTGACCAATCGAGACTTCCTGGTGAATGTGCTCAGGTCCGATGCGTACCTGGCCGGCGACACGACCACCGACTTCATCGAGCGGATCGATCCGCCTCGGAGCGCGCCACTCGACGAGACTGCAGCACGCACCGCAGCCATCGTCACCGCGATGTGGCTGCGAGGCAGGAACCGAGCCGACGACCGACACTGGGGGCAGTTTCCTGCTGGTTGGCGGAACGGGCGCCTACCGGCAACGGAGCTTCGACTGCAGGTCGGCGACGGCCAGCACCTGGTCGAGTACCAGTCGAATCGAGATGGCACGGTCGACGTCACCGTCGAAGAGATCGAAGGTTCCGACGGCGACCGGGTAGGGGCAAGGAGCCAGACCGCGAGAATCCATCGCTGGACTTCGGGTTCGATCGACCTCGAGATCGACGGGCTGCGCTCGAGCCACCAGGTCACCTCCAACGGCGATGAGATCGCCGTCCAACTGAGCGAGACGACCGTGCACGTCGGTGTGGTGCCGAAGTTCACGGTGCCAGGAAGCGGTGGCCCCAGCGGCGGATTCATGGCCCCGATGCCGGGTGTCGTGCTCGAGGTTCGTGTGGAGCCCGGAGCGTCGGTGGCGCAAGGAGACACGCTGGTCGTGCTCGAAGCCATGAAGATGGAACACCACATGACAGCGCCCGAGGCCGGAACGGTCTCCGAGGTGTTCGTCACGGCAGGCCAGCAGGTGACGAAGGACGAGGTCCTACTCACGATGCAGGAGGACGACCGTGTCTGATGCAGCAAGCTCTGATCCAAGAGTGCCCGAAGCGACAACACCCTCGAGCACCGCACCATTGCGGATCGCCAACATCAGCGGCTTCTACGGTGATCGGGCGTCGGCGGCCAAGGAGATGGTCGACGGAGGCCCCGTCGATGTCCTGACCGGCGACTGGCTCGCCGAGCTCACGATGCTCATCCTCGCCCGCACGCAGGCCAAGCGGCCCGGCGGTGGCTACGCCAGAACGTTCGTCAGCCAGATGGAAGACGTGATGGGTACGTGCCTCGACCGGGGCATCAAGGTCGTCACCAACGCAGGCGGCCTCGATCCCGACGGCTGTGCTGACGCCGTTGCCGAGGTGGCCGACCGTCTCGGCCTGTCCCCCACCATCGCCTACGTCAGCGGCGACAACTTGCTCAACCGCATGGCTGATCTGGCCGGCGAGCTCCGGCCGTTCGAAGGCAACGATCTCGGCGACCCGACCAACTACATGAGCGCCAATGCCTACATCGGCTGCTGGGGCATCGTCGATGCACTGCAACAGGGAGCCGACATCGTCATCACCGGCCGAGCCACCGACGCCGCCGTGGTGTGTGGTCCCGCTGCTTGGCATCACGGCTGGCGACGCGACGACTGGGATCAACTCGCGGGCGCCGTCGTCGCCGGGCACGTGATCGAATGCAGCACCCAGGTGACCGGCGGCAACTACTCGTTCTTCCAGGAGATCCCCGGCCTCGAACGGCCGGGATTCCCCTGGGCCGAGGTCGCCGCCGACGGCAGCTGTGTGGTGGGGAAACACGAGGACACCGGCGGGCTGGTGACGGTCGGGACCGTCACCTCGCAACTGCTCTACGAAATCGGCGGACCGCAGTATCTCGGACCCGATGTCACCGCTCATTTCGACACGATCCAGGTGAACGATGTCGGGCGGGACCGTGTCCGAATCAGCGAAACCAAGGGCTCGCCGCCTCCGGCAACGCTCAAGGTGGCCATGAACGAACTGGGCGGCTACCGACAGGACATGTCCATCGCCCTCACCGGCATCGACATCGAGGCCAAGGCGGCACTCGTCGAGGCCGGATTCTGGGCTGCTTGCCCGTATGGACCCGACGACTTCGCCAGCGTCAAGACTCGCCTGGTCCGCACCGACAAGATCGATCCGGCCACCAACGAAGAAGCGGGCGCCGCCTGGAAGCTCTCGATCAAGGACCCCGACGAACGCAAGGTTGGCCGGGCCGTTTCCAATGCCGTGATCGAACTCGCGCTTGCCAACATTCCCGGCTTCTACGGTCTCGGTGGAGGACCCGGTCCAGGACGGCCCTACGGCATCTACCGACCGGCACTCATCGATGCCTCGCTGGTGCCTCAACATGTCGTCGTGCGTCGCAGCGAGGGTGATGACTACCGCAGCGCTGTCGAGTCGGTCGCCCCCGCTGCCACCGTCACGGTCGATCCTCCGCCGGTACGAATCGTCGATGTACCGAGCGGCGAGACGGTCCGGGCACCGCTGGGAGCCGTGGTCGGAACTCGATCCGGGGACAAGGGCGGCCACGCCAACCTCGGCGTCTTCGCACGGACTCCGGAGACATACGCGTGGCTCGACGACCTACTCACGACTGTCCGGCTCCGAGAACTCCTCCCCGAAGCGGCTGATCTCGTGATCGACCGCCATCCGCTGCCCAATCTGTTGGCCATCAACTTCCTCATCCGAGGACTCCTCGAGGAAGGGGTTGCGGCCTCGACCCGTCAGGACGGTCAGGCGAAGAGCTTGGGAGAATGGTTGCGAGCCAGGTTCGTCGACATCCCTGTCCGCCTCCTCCCGGATGTCTACCGCGACGATTCCGGCCGCGAGGCAGAGGCACGCCCGTGAGCTCGACGACCGATCAACGCAACATCGACACCGCCGATGACGAGGTCATCGGCCGAATAGCGAGGGTCCCGAGACCAACTCCCATCATGTCGCGTGAACGATTCGCATCGCTCTCCGATCGTCAGCGGGAGATCCTCGACAACGTCGGCACCTTGTTCGCCGATGGGTTCTCCCACCTCACCATGGCCGACATCGCGTCTCACATGAACTGCTCGCTGCGCACGCTCTACACACTTGCGTCGAGTCGCGAGGATCTCGTGCTCATCGTCGTCGACCGCAACTTGTGGGCGATCGGACGAGAGGCGCGGAGGTCGATCGTCCCGGACATGCGCCCACTCGAGGCGATCCGGGCGTACCTCAGGGCGGCAAACGTTGCCGTTGCGAGCATCACCGAAGCGTTCGCGAACGACACCGCAGCCATCCCGGCAGCGCAATCGGTCAATGCCGCCCACAATGACTATCTGGCTGCGGTGACCCGCGCCCTGTTGAACGAGGCCGTTCGAAGAGGAGACATCGCTCGCTGTGATACCGCCGCCATCTCGATCGTGATCGCCGGCCTGGGTCGCCAATTCGCCCAACCAGAGGTCCTCACGACACTACGTTCCTCACCGAAGAAGGCGGCGGACGACATGGTCGACGTGATCCTGCTCGGATTGGCGGCATCGAGGTCATGACCATCCCTGCAACGACCTCGCAGCACACCACCCTCGACTGGTACGGATGCGCCACCTTCGCGCTCGCAACAGCAGGGCTCACCATCTTCCTCGATGCCTACATCGACCGGCCGTCCACCGCAGCCGGGCCGAACCCGCCTCGAACCGCCGATGACGTCGACGAGGCCGACTGGATCCTCATCGGCCATTCGCACTTCGACCATCTCTACGGCGCCGAGCGCATCATGGCAAACACCGAGGCCACGCTGGTCGGGGGCTACGAGTCCATCCGGGTGATGGAGGAGGCCGGTGTTCCCGCCGACCGAATGATCTGCATCAGCGGCGGGGAAACCATCGATCTGGAGCTGGCCGACGGCCGTGGCGCCGGCGTTCGGGTGACCTCCTATCCGAGCCAGCACAGCTGTGTGTGGTCACAGATGCCTGACCCCGATGGTTCGGGTGAGATCGGATCAGGAGAGATGGAACCGGCGGACGCCGTGTGCCTCGGCGACCTCGGCGCGACCTGGCAGGAGCAACAGGTTCGCATGGCGTCGGTGATGAAGTATCTCGAAACCGAGCTCGACGGGCCGGCGACCGAACATCTTGCAGCCTCGATGGTCGGCCACTCACCTCGAGGGGACGGTGGGCCACTTGTCTTCGTCATCGAGACGCCCGACGGACGGATCTTCTATCAGGACACGTCGGGCCACTGGTCCGGCATCATCGAGAACCTCGATGCCGATGTCGCAATTCTCGCCGCCGCCGGTCGCGCCAACATCGATGGCGAGCCGATCCAGGGATCCCTCGCGGAGTTCGTCGGCCGGCAAGCGGCGACCCTCGGCGCATCGCAGATCGTTCTCGGACATCACGACAACTGGCTGCCAGGGTTCTCCATCCCTACCGATGTCGAACCGATCCGCACAGCAATTGCCACCCACGCCCCCAACGCGACATTGCTCGACCTCGACTATCTCGATGCCACGCCGATCTTCGCCGGCACCCTCGGCACGCCAACCAGCGAACCTCACGCCACCAACGAACCAGGAGACCCGTCATGAAGACACCAATCACCGAGATGTTCGGCATCGACGTTCCGATCCTCGCCTTCAGCCACTGCCGTGACGTCATCGCCGCGGTGTCGAAAGCAGGGGGTATGGGAGTTCTCGGCGCTGTGGCCCACTCGCCGACGCAACTCGAGATCGATCTCGAGTGGATCGAGGCCGAGATCGGAGACAAGCCATACGGTGTCGATCTCATCGTCCCGGCAAAATATGCGGGGTCCGACGAGGGCGGGCTGACCATGGAGAAGTTGCGTCAGCTCATCCCGCCCTCCCACGTCGAATACGTCGATGACATCCTTCGTCGCTACGACGTTCCACCGCTTCCCGAAGACGAACGCAGTCGCGGGCTCGGATCCGGGGGTTCCGGCGATGCTGCCCCGATGAGCGCTGACAGCCAGGCACCGAACCTCGACATCGCACTGGCCCACAAGAGCGCCATCATCGTCAACGCGCTCGGCCCACCTCCGCAGCACATGATCGAGCGGGTCAAGGAAGAAGGTCGACTCATCGGAGCGTTGGCAGGCAAAGCCCAACACGCCGAGCGCCATGTCAACGCCGGGGTCGATGTCATCATCGCTCAGGGGTCCGAAGCCGGCGGCCACACGGGCGAGATCGGCACGATGGTCCTGATTCCCGAGATCGTCGACGCTGTCGGCAACACCCCCGTGCTCGGTGCCGGTGGGATCGGCCGTGGACGCCAAATGGCTGCAGCGATGGCGCTCGGTGCCTCCGGGGTCTGGTGCGGGTCGGTCTGGCTGACGACCGAAGAGGCAGAAACACAGCCGGCCGTGAAGGAGAAGTTCCTCAGAGCAACGTCATCGGACACCATCCGATCACGGTCGAGAACGGGCAAGCACGCGCGCCAGCTCAAGTCGGCATGGACCGACGAGTGGGAAGACCCCGAAACACCGATGCCCCTCGGCATGCCCATGCAACCCGTGCTCATCGCCGAGGCGATCAATCGCATCGACCGAGCTGCCCACAATGAAGGATCCGGGGCACAACAACTCGCCAACTACTTCGTTGGCCAGATCGTCGGCAACATGAATCAATCGAAGCCGGCAGCGCAGGTCGTCTTCGACATGGTCGACGAGTTCATCGACTCCGTTCAGCATCTCTCCGCTCAACTCGAGGGCTGACCGACTGCCGGATGCTCCGGTGCCCTCACGCCGAGTGGCCCGAGAGCCGATACTCCTGTCGTCCGCAGCCAGCCGCGTCGAGAGGAAAGAGATGGATCGAACGGACGAAGAACAAGAGCGCCGCGACATCGCTGCTGCTCGGTACGACGTCCTGGGCAGCTCGATCTGGTGCGGCATCGGCTTCGGTCATGCGAGACGCGAAACCGGCCTCGACAAGATGCCCGCAGGAGCCATCCTCGGTACACCGACGCCGGCTCACGTTCTCATCGTCGATGACAGCCAGGCCAATCGGCTACTGGCCTCATCCCAGCTGCACCGCCTCGGCTACGCGTCGCTGACGGTCAACGGTGGCGAACAGGCGCTCGAGCAGATGGCAACAGGCCAATTCGACGCAGTGCTGATGGATTGGCACATGCCCGGGCTCGATGGCCTCGAAGCCACACGCCGGTGGCGCTCCAACGAGAACGACGGCCGGGCGCTCCCGATCATCATGATGACAGCCAGCGCCATGACCGGCGACCGCGAACGTTGCCTCGCTGCCGGAGCGAGCGACTACGTGTCCAAGCCCGTTTCCATCACCGACCTCGGCGCCGTCCTCGCGGCGTGGACGAGCCAACCAGATGAGCCACGAGTCGTTGTCGCAATCCCTTCGTGCAACCTGCAGCAGGAAGAGGTAGAGGTCGGTCTGACGGCCATTGAACGCTCCTTCGAGGCGGGCAGCAACCGATGAGCAGGAGCCCAT
>Ga0316204_10011537_pt1 | contig 11027 bp, 9 predicted proteins | sample 6monrhotite_MG_2_FD_205661 | JGI IMG/M metagenome (GOLD analysis project Ga0316204, IMG submission 205661) | Microbial mat bacterial communities from mineral coupon in-situ incubated in ocean water Damariscotta River, Maine, United States -... | ecosystem: Environmental > Aquatic > Marine >...
GTTGTCGTGGGTGTTCCAGTCGTAGGCCAGCGTGGGGGCGATGAAGAGCCCCTCGTGGATGTGGATCTCCCAGGACGTGGCCGCGCGCCAGATCGGGTCCCACTCGTCCTCGCTGCGCTCGAGGCCCGGGCCCGTTCCGATGAACCACGGCTCGAGTGGGTGATAGAAAGCCATCACCCCGCCGGCGAAGCTCCGCCGCGAGCCGCTGACGAACTCGGCGAAGGCGCCGACGCCCCAGTCTTCGCCGAGGTGGTAGCCGTAGTCGAGGCCGAAGGTGTACCCGTCCCTGTCGCGGATCTCGTCCGTGCCGCCGAGAAACAGGTCCATCACGTGCGTGCCGCGCTCGGCGTGCTCGTGCTCCGCCTCGTGCGCGGGCGCCGGACCGCTCGCGTGGGGAGCATCGTGATCGAGGTTCGACTCAGCGGTCTCCGCCGTCTCGTCGGTCTCCGCGGCGCCGTGGTCCTGCAGGTCGAGGTGCTCGAGGCTCCAGGCGATGGGCTGCGCAGGCTTCGCCTCGGGGGGCGCAACCCAGGTCGCACCACTCGGGTCGATGTGAACGCGGGGCTCCGGAGCGAGCGACGTGCTGCTGCACGCCGAGCCGACGAGAGCGATGAAGAGCGCGAGGCGCGGAGCGAGTGTGGTGGACATTGCTGGGAGAGGCACGCGAAGGAGGATGGAGGGGTCGAACCGGATCACGCGCGCCGCGCGGCGTCGAGCGCGGCCGCGATCAGCTCGTCCGGGTCGCTGCGCGCAGCCTCGCCCTCGTAGCTGAGGATCAGGCGGTGGCGGAGTACGGGTGCGGCGAGCGCGGCGAGGTCGTCCTCGGAGACGTGCAGCCGCCCTTCGACGAGAGCGCGCGCCTTGCTGGCGAGCACGAGGGACTGGCCGCCGCGCGGGCTCGAGCCGAAGCGTACGAGGTGGCGCACGCTCTCCGGAGCGCCGCGGTGGTCGGGGTGGGTGCAGCGGACGAGGTTGGCGACGGTGCGCAGGACGTCGCTGCTGACCGGCACCTGACGCACGAGGTCCTGTATCGCGAGGAGTTGCGGCCCGTCGACGACGGCCTCGGGGTCGCCGGGGCGCGCACCCGTCGTGGCGTTGAGGATGGCCATCAGGCCCTCGACCTCGGGCGACTCGAGGAGGATCTTCATCAGGAAGCGGTCGAGCTGGGCCTCGGGCAGCGGGTAGGTGCCCTCCATCTCGATCGGGTTCTGCGTGGCGATCACGAAGAAGGGCGGCGGGAGCTTGCGGGTCTCACCGAAGGTCGTGACCTGGCCCTCCTGCATCGCCTCGAGCAGCGCCGACTGCGTGCGCGGCGTCGCGCGGTTGATCTCGTCGGCGAGGACGACGTGCGCGAAGATCGGCCCGGGCTGGAAGCGGAACACGCGCTGTCCCGACTCGTCCTCCTCGAGGATGCGGCCACCGAGGACGTCGGCGGGCATCAGGTCGGGCGTGAACTGGATGCGGCGGAAGTCGAGGCCGAGGACGCTCGCCAGGCTGCCGACGAGCGTGGTCTTGCCGAGCCCGGGCGCGCCCTCGAGCAGCGTGTGTCCGCCGGCGAACACGCCGTAGAGGAGCTGATCGACGACGTCGCGGTGACCGAGGAAGCGCGCTTCGACCGCCTGCGCCATGCGCTCGTAGGTCTCTCGCAGCTCGGCGAGCTGGCGGTCGGTGGCGGTCTCGGTCATGGGGCTGGCTCTGCCTGACGGGGAAGAAATGGGGGCTCCGGACATCCGCAAGAGCAGTCGGCGGCCTTCCAGTGGAGAACGCGGTTCGCCGCGCGAGGTTCGCCGGGGCATCGTCTCCCGCATTCCGGGCTGGGATTCAGACCGAGGAGGGCGGGTGACGATTCTCTAGGGTTGAGGGATTCAGGATCCAGACAGAAGATAGAGGAGTGAAGAGGTTTCGTCAGACAGCAGAGCGCAAGGTCCCGAAGGGGGTCTCCCGACGCGTATCTACGCTGATCGGTCTGGCCGCCCTCCTCACCTGCTCCAGCTGCCGCGGCCACGACGGACCGCAGGCCTGGGCGCTCGCCGAGGACGCCTCTGCCGAACAGAACTGGTCCCGCGCCGCAGAGCTCTGGTACGAGATCCACCGCAGTGAGGAGCAGAAGTCGGTGCGCTCCTACTACGAGACCTCGCGCGCACTCTACGAGACCGGCGACTGCGAGAGCGCCTGCGCCTTGCTTCGCATGGGTCTGTCCGAACATCCCGACGCCGCGGTGCTCTACGAGCTCCACGCCGATGTCCTCGAGGCGAGCGGCTTCGACCGCGCCGCCGAGCACGCCTACGCGAGACTCGTCGAGCTGCGCCCGAGCCACATCGATGGTCTCGTGGGACTCGGCCGCATCCGGCTCAGCCTGGGCCTGGAGCGGGGAGCCCGCGAACCGCTCGAGCACGCGATCGAGCTCGACCCGGAGCGCGCGGACGCCTACCTGCACCTGGCCCTCGTCTCGGCCGAGGTGGGCGACGACCTGTCGGCGTTCGCCTACTACTCGCGCGCCTTCGAGCTCGGGGCCGGCGACGACTCGCTGCTCGTCGCAGCGGCTTCCCTCGCCATGGGCGAAGCCGTCGCGAAGGAGCGGCCCGAAGCGCATGAGGCTGCGCTTCTCTGGATGGACGCCGTCGTCGAGCGTCAGCCGCAGAACACCCCCGCGCACTTCTTGCGCGGCGTGCACCTCGAAGCTCTCGGGCGCAGCGAGGAAGCGCTCGACGCCTACCTGCGTGCCGCGGAGACCGATCCGGGCTGCATTCAGGCGCTGACGCGCCTGGCGAGGCTCTACGCCAATCTCGGGGAAGCTCTGCTGGCCGAGGAGATGGTCCAGCGCGCGCTTCAGATCGAAGAGGACCCGATGCGCCGCGCGGAGCTCGCGGCCCTGATCCGGCCGCCGGCTGCGACCGAGGCCCTCCCCGCGGAGTGATGCGCTGCGGGGCGCTCGTCGCGCTGCCCGCTCAGTCCGACAGCTTCTTGATCACCTCGTCGAGACGGTCGGTGATCTCCTCGGCGACGTCGTCACCGAAGTCGTTCGCGATCACGTCGATCTCCTCGAAGGTGTAGCGACCCGACGACTTGCTGTAGGGGATGCCGTACTCCCACCGGTTGCCGTCCGACGATTCGATGACCAGCTCGACCTGCTCGTCGCCTTCGACGGGCTGGATGTCCCACTTCTCAATGTCGTACTCGGTCATCTCGCGCTCTCTCTGGGTTGGGGGCGGCCACCTCGGCCGGGGGGAAGTCTAGCGCGGGTTCCGCGGAGGAGTCCACGTTCGACGGCCTTCGATCCCGTCGTTCTCGGCGCTTGCGAGGGCCGTGCTGGAGCGCGTTCTCGCGAGCCAGAAGGCCCCGGCGCTCCCGCGCGCCTCAGGGGGCCGGCGAGTCTTCGCGGACCTCGGCCTCGGGATGCTCCCCGATCTCGGCGTCGGCCTGGGCCGCGATCTCCGCGGCGCTGAGCTCGACCTTCGACTCGAGGTCCGTGGCCTCCTCGACGGCGCGGCGGGCTCGGTGCTTGCGGCTGATGACCTCGTGCTCGATCTCGCCCTCCGCCTCGTGGCGCTCCGCCAGACGAGCCAGGTTCTCCTCGTGACCGTAGAGCAGGAGCTTGTCGCCCGTGTCGATCGGCGTGTCCGGGCCCGGCGTCGCGAAGACGTTGCCTCCGCCCCGCACGATGTTGAGGACCATGATGCCCTCGTCGGTCAGGCGCATCTCGCGCAGGGTCTTGCCGACCATCCAGTTGTCGTGCTCGATCAACACGTGCGCGACGGCGAAGCCCTCGTCGACCCGCAGGATCTCCTCGTAGTCGTGGACCCGGATCTTGCGGGTCGACGACATCAGCCTCGTGAAGATCCAGATGAGGCTGCTGCGGACGAACGACATCCGCGTCAGAAGGAAGATCCCGAGCAGACCGGCGGCGAGGCCCACGATCCGCAGGAGCCAACCCTCTGAGGTGGTCGCCTGGTTGAAGTTGACGAGCAGACCGGCGAGGACGGAACCCAGGGACAGGTATCCCATGACCATCAGCCAGCCGATGATCCGTCGCCGCGCGGGGTGGTTGACCACGGTCTCGGACTCACGCGTCGTGAAGCCGACGCCCATGAAGGCGGACTGGGCCTGGAACATCGCGGAGTCGAGCGACAGTCCGGTCAGCATCAGCGCGACGGCGCCGGCCTTCACGACCAGGTAGCTGAACGCGACGATCAGGAGCAGGGAGTAGATGGGGACCATGGCTTGCGCGGGGGGGGTGCCTCCAGGATGGCGCTTCTCGCGGCGCGTGGAAGCCCCAACCCACCGGACTTGACGGCCCGGGGTGGGCCGGGGACGATCCGCGCGCTCGCCCTCCGCGGGCGCTCGCCCATGTCGCCGACTCGACTCTGCCCGCTCGTTCGTCCGCCCGCCGGGGCCCAGCGTGCGCGGGTCCCCGCCGAAGCGGCCGCGCGGTCATGAGTGCCGCGGGCGTTCCGATCTACCTGGGCGACGCGTCCGGCGCGCGGGTGATCCTGGAGCGGCTCCGGGCCGCGGGCCTGCGCACCGCGGCGCACGCGGCGCCCGACTCGTTCCCCGGCCTCGGCGAGCTGGACGCCGTGCGCGTGGCGGCGGCCGAGATCGGTCCGGCCCGGCTCGAGCTCGCCCAGCACTTCGCGGAGTCGAGTGAGGGCCTGCCGCGCTTCGGCGACGTGGACCCGCAGCTCACGTATCGCCTGCGACCTAGCGCCTATGCGCTCCTGCGTGACGAAGCCGGCCGGATCGCCATCGCGCGCCAGCCCCTCGGCGACTTCCTGGTCGGCGGCGGCATCGAGGGCGACGAGTCGCCGCCCGAGGCCATCGAGCGCGAGGGCGTCGAGGAGGTCGGCCTGCGCCTGGCGGCCACGGACTTCCTTGGCGTGGCGGACGAGTTCCTGCTCTCGCCCAAGTACGGCGAGCCCTTCCAGAAGCGCTGCGTCTTCTACCGCGCCGAGGTCGTGGGGGAGGGCGTGGCCGTCGAGGAGGACCACGAGCTCGTCTGGGCGGAGCCGGCGGAGCTCCTCCGCTCGCTCTATCACCTGGCTCACCGCTGGGCGGTCACGCTCGACGAAGCGCAGCGGCGCGGAGCCTGACTCGCACGCCGCGGCGCGCCAGGCCGTAGGATGCGCGCGTGAAGACACTCCTGGACGACGAGACGGATTGGCTGTTCGAGGGCGCGAGCTACGACGAGGAGCTGCGGCTCTACCTCGTCGAGGGCTTCGAGTCGGAGGTTCCCGAGGAGGATGCGCAGGGGGGCGTGCCCGTGGACGTCCACCCGTTGACGACCACGGACGAGAGCCGCCGCTACGAGCTGCGCTTCCCTCGGCCCATCGCCTGGCAGTGCACCGAGGCCGACCTCGTCCAGCCGGACCTCGGCGCGCAGGCCGACGACGACGGCGTCGTGCAGATCCTCGCGGGCTCGGCGTTCGTCGCGTTCCACGACGCCGAGGGGCTCGAGACCGAGCTCGGGCCGCTGCGCCACTTCCGGGTGCGGACCGAGGACGAGGTGGTCGACGTGATCTGCGACGCGGCGCCGGAGCTGCGGCTCGTGCCGATCGAGGAGTACGCGGAGCGCTCCTAGGCGCGCGACGGTCCGCCGCCGGCGGCGGCTCCGTCAGCGCAGCGCCTTGCGCTTCGCGAGGTCGTAGCGCCGCCCCTCGCCGAGGATCACCGGCTCCCGCTCCGAGCTGCTCCAGTCGTAGAAGGACACGGACGCCCTCCCGATCACCTCGGCCTCGCTGCCGCGGACGATGAGCGACGTGTCCTCGTCGACCCCGATACCCAGCATCTGCGGGTAGGTGTCCATCAGTCCGACGAAGGGCTCGTGGCGCTCGCGCTGGAGGAAGTGCGCGTCCATCGTGACGCCCGGCAGGAACCCGAGCCCTCTCGTGTAGCCCTCGAAGGCGAGGACGCTGCTCGTCCGCGGGTCGCCGCGGACGAGGAAGTCACCGAGGACCTGGCAGCCTGCGGAGCTCCCTCCTACGGCGCCTCCGCCCTCGAGGACCTCGCGCATCAGCTCCGCGGCGCGGGTGTACTGGAAGGAGTCCATGAAGCGAAAGGTCCGGCCGCCGTCGATCCAGACCCCGGTCGCCTCCTCGAGCAGCTCGAGGAGCCGCGGGTCCTCGTCCGCGCGGGTGGGGTCGCTCGTGTGGTAGACGAAGACGTTGGTGCAGCCGTGGTCGCGCAGCTGCCCCGCGCCGTAGGACTTCGGGTCCTCCCAGGGGGCGAACTCGGAGGCGCTCGGGAAGCACACGAACGTGGACTTCTTCCCGCCGGCGGCTTCGATGAAGCGATTCCAGACCGGAGAGGCGACGCCGCCGCCGCCGCTCAGGAACAGCGTGCCCTTCGCGATCTTCGGCGTGGCCGCCTTCGCGGGCGGGAAGGCCGGCCCGGTTCGATCCTGCGCCGAGCGCAGCCAGGAGAGCAGGTCGAGGTCGTAGGACAGCTCGTCGCCGAAGTCGAACGAGCTCCTCGCGTCGACCGTCGCCTCTCGCGCGGGCCAGTCGTCCGTGCCGGCGATGTTGACCTGCACCGCTCGCTCACCGACGGCGCCGACTCGCCTGCCGTGAGCGATGACGAGCGCGGTTTCGGTGGGGACCTGCCAGGTGACGAGGCCGTCGCCGCCAGTGAGCTCGAGCTTTCGGCTCGCGCGCACGGACTTCCCGGCGAGGAGCACGCGAGAGCTGGCGAGCAGACCGAAGCCGCCGGCGTCGTTGTCCATGGCGAGCGCGAGCGCACCCTCGCCCTGTCCACCCACCGCGCCGCCGCGCGCCAGGACGTCGTGGAGGAACGCGTTGATGAGCGGGTCGTCGCGCAGCGCCTCGGCGCCATCCTCGAACCAGACTCCGTCGGCCTCCAACAGCGCGAGCGACAGCTCCTCGGGGGAACCGGGCTCCTTGCCAATCGCCACGACCGAATTCGCTCCGCGCTTCTTCCAACGCGTTGCCGACTTCGGCTTGCCCGTCGTCGAGACCACGGCGATGTCCGCGCTGTAGCCGCCGGAGAGGTGCAGGAACACGTCGATCGCCGCGTCGGGGAGCTTGCCCTCACCGGCGAGCACCAGCGAGCCCTCGGCCGGCCGGAGCGGCCTCGGCGCGCCGTCCTTCTGCGCGAGAGTCCCCGACGGCGAGACGACGAGGAGGAGAGCAGCGACCCGTGCGGCGAGAGGAGCGGTGATCATGACGGAGCGATGGAGCGAATGCCGCGCTCGGTCGATCAGGACCGGCGGCAGAGGAAGGAGAGCGCGTGCACAGGACTATCCGCCCGCGCCGCGTGTGTTGCGAAAGAGGTCGCGGCGCCGCGGCTCCGGTTCAGTGCCGCTCTCGCGGGACCGGCAGCGCTTCCTCCTCGGCCGGCGGCAACTCCGCCGGCCGCCTACATGTCGAGGAACAGGTAGTAGAGCTGCCCCTCGGCCTTCATCCGCCCGGCAGCGTCCTCCGCCTCCTCACCGATGCCGAGGTAGATGTCCGCGCGCCCCGCCGTGCGAATGGCGCCGCCGGTGTCCTGATCGAGCATGAACTGCCTCAGCTTCGGTCCACCCGTCATCGTTGCGCCGGGCGTGTGCGTCTCGACGAAGGTGACGGCGCCGCGCGGGAAGAGCGACTTGTCCGTCGCGAGCGAGCGGCCCGCCTCGACCTCGAGATTCAAGCTGCCGCGCGGGTTGCCCTCGATGGGCGCGAAGAAGACGTAGCGCTCGTTGCGGTAGAGGAAGTTCTCGACCTTCTCCGGGTTCTCGCGCGCCCACTGACGGATCGCGGAGAGGCCCGAGTGGTCCTTCGGCAGCTCGCCGGCGCGGACCAGCTCCTTGGCGAGCGACGTGTACTCGTGACCGTTGTTCCCGGCGTATCCGAAGCGCGCCATGCTCCCGTCTTCGAGCCGCACGAACGCCGAGCCGTTGACGTGCGCGAGGAAGGCGTCGAGCGCGCTCGAGAACCAGATCAGCTCGAGGTCCTGTCCGCGCAGGAAGCCGGAGGCCTCGATCACCGCGCGCTCGGGGTAGGGCTGCAGTCCGGCGGCGGTGCGCTGGCCGAGGATCTCCCCCTGCTCGCCCTTCTCGAGGTCGCCCGGGAGCGCGTACAGCGGGTAGGCGTGGGTCGTGTCCTGGGCCAGCCGGCCCTCGAGGATCGGCGTGTAGTAGCCGGTGAAGAGCACGCCGCCGCCGCGGCCGTCGTAGCCGGCGCTCTTGTAGAGCGTGAACTCGCTGCGCAGCGACGCCTCGAACTCGCCGGCGCTCGAGCTCGTCATGAGCAGGTCGCGGAAGCGCTCGAGGGACGCGAGCGCGCGCTCGTGCGAGATGCCTTCGATCGGGAAGAACTGCTCCGAGTACGTGCCGGAGGTCCAGTCGATCGAGCGGTCGAGCGCGACCAGGAGCTCCTCACGGTGGAGCCAGCCCTCGCGCAGGTCGGGCCACTCGTCGAAGTCATTGACGGGCAGCAGGGCATTCCAGCCTGGGGGCAGCTCGGAGTTGAAGTCCTTCTTCGCGGTCGACGCGCAAGCGGCGAGGGAGGCGAAGAGAAGCGTGGTGGCGGCCAGGGTGCGGAGTCGAGTGGTGCGTCGCATGGACGCCAAGCTAGCAAACGACGCGGGCCAACCAAGCGCGCGGCGGAATGCAGAGCGGCGCCACACGACCGTCGTCGTGCGGCGCCGCAGAAACCAGGTTGCGGTTGGAAGTGGTCGGTCTGCTAGGGGGCCGGCTCGAAGACCCGCAGCGTCCGGTCGGCGGGGACGTCGGTCATCACCGAGGTCTGCCCTGAGGGCCAGTGGACGCGGACCTCGTCGATGACGGCGGCCTTGCCGATGCCGAAGTGGGCCTCGTAGGGGAACCCTGACTTGAAGGAGTTGCCGGCGACGATGGCGCGGTGGATCGAGACGCCGCGAACGACGATCTCGACGTGAGCGCCGACGCCGCGGCCGTTGGTCTGCATGCCGAAGGGCTGGACCCGAATCCAGTGGTGGGCCTCCGTGGCGGGGCTGACGTTCTCGTAGAGGCGAGGCGTCTGGTTGTTGCCCTCGTAGCCGATCAGGACGTCGAGGTCGCCGTCCTTGTCGAAGTCGAAGTTCACGAGGCTGCGGCCGATCAGCGTGATGCCGGCTCCGCTCGAGACCTTGCTGAAGTGGCCGGTGCCGTCGTTCTCGAAGAGCTCGCCGAGCCCGAGCGAGCCGATCGCGATCAGGTCCTCGTCCCCGTCGAGGTCGTAGTCGGCGAAGGCCGTGCCCCAGCCCATGCAGGTCGAGAGGCCGTGGTTGAACTTGTTGATGCCGCGCTGGTTGGCGGTGTTCGTGAAGTTCCCCGCGCCGTCGTTCTCGTAGAAGACGCCGATGTTGATGTTCGTCGAGTACAGGTCGAAGTCGCCGTCGCCGTCGGGGTCACCGATCGCGAGGCCCATGTCGGAGCCCTGGTTCGTGGCGCCGACGGCCTGGGTCACGTTCTGGAACGAGCCGTTGCCGTTCCCGTGGAAGTGCTGGTCGACGAAGAAGTCGACCGCGCAGTGCAGGTCGGTCATCCCGTCGCCGCTGAAGTCGTACAGGATCGAGCTGAAGTAGCGCGTCGCGACGCCGAGGCCGCCGCCGAAGGTGGCCGTCTCATCGGTGTACGTGGCGTCGCCGTTGCTGCTCAGGTAGAAGCCCGGGCCGCCGATGCCGTTACCGCCACCGTTGTGCAGGAAGACGATGTCGAGGTCGCCGTCCTGGTCCGGGTCGCCGACGGTCAGTCCGCCGAACGGAGTGGCGTCGCGACCGAGCGAGTCGGGCGTGTTCAGGCGCACGAACTCCCGGCCGAAGTTGTCGTTGCGGTAGAGCTCGATCCCGGTGTCGCTCAGGCCGTTGCCGCCGCCCTGCGGGTCGGGGAAGCGGCGCACCGAGACGATGTCGAGGTCATGGTCGCCATCGATGTCCGCGAAGATCGCGTGCGACGCCGGGTTCGTGCCCTGCGGGAACACGATGTCCGAGACGTCGGCGAACAGCGGTCCGCCGAGGCCCGCCTGGATCTGACCCCCGCGGTTGAGGTACAGGCGAACGCGCGCATCGGCCGCGCCGGTCATCAGGACGTCCTGCCAGCCGTCGAGGTTGAAGTCTCCCGCGGCGAGTCCGGGCGCGGTACCGACCAGAGGCACGTTCAGACCGGACGTGGCCGTGACCTCGCTGAACTGCAGGTTCTGGGCGGAGGCGCTGCCTGCGAAGCCCAGGCTGATTCCACACACGAGCCAGCGCATCGCGTTGATTCTTCTCTCCACGTCGGACCTCTGCGAACGAGTTGTCGGGACCATCGCCGGCGTGCTCCCCTCGAGCGCGCCACACAACGAACGCCAGTCTAGGCGGGGCCCCCGATTCTGTCGATCCATGCCGTGGTCGGGGATCCGCAGGATTCGGCCCGAATGCAGCCGGCCCGGCGCGCTGGGGGGCGCGCCGGGCCGGCGATGGGTCGAGCGCGAGGCTCAGCCGGGGTGCCCGAGCAGCCGCAGGCGCTCCTGGCGATTCTCCGCGAAGTGGCGGATGTCGCGCAGGATGGAGACCGGGTCGATGCCCGCCTCTTCCTTGACCTCTTCGTAGTTGCCGCCCGTGCGCCAGCGATCGTCCTTGTCGGAGCTCATCGCGTAGTGCTCGGCGATCTTGTGAGGGAGCCAGTCGTGCATCAGTCGGCGGGCGCCGTTCGTGAGCACCGTCGAGTCGAGCCAGTCGTGGCGGGGCAGCACGCTGTCGCGATACTCGCGACTCTGCAGCTGGAAGAGCTCCCAAGAGACGGCCTGGATCAGCTTCACGTTCGGCGCGCTGCCGTCCTCGAACTGCGACATCAGCTGGTAGATCGAGTCCGTCGAGCTCGTGCCCTGGACGATGATCGTGCCTTCCTTCGGCCGGTTGGGGTCGTAGTCGCGGATGACGTAGGCGCCCTTGGCTGCCTCGAGGTAGCTCGGCACGCCGAGGGCCTTGCGGTCCGGCGACGCGATCCCGGGACGCGTGAGGTGCAGCGCGATGATCGGCACCTCGGTCGCGAGCGCGGCGGCCAGCGCCGGCGCGACCTCGTTGTGCTCCCACGG
>Ga0316204_10011538_pt1 | contig 11026 bp, 9 predicted proteins | sample 6monrhotite_MG_2_FD_205661 | JGI IMG/M metagenome (GOLD analysis project Ga0316204, IMG submission 205661) | Microbial mat bacterial communities from mineral coupon in-situ incubated in ocean water Damariscotta River, Maine, United States -... | ecosystem: Environmental > Aquatic > Marine >...
TTACGTCAGCTGGATTGTGATTAAGCCCAGTTGTTCAGGAGAATTATGAGTCTTAAATTAATACGTCAAATTTGTATGATCTTCTTACCTATTTTATTGGTAGCCTCAAGCCTATCCTATTTTGTTGCTTTCAAGACTCAGTGGAGTGAGTGGTTTTACATTATTAGCCTTACTGCCAATATTGGTTATTTCACAAATTATATTGCGATTAAAATGTTATTTAAGCCTTACCAAAAGACAGCATTCGGTCGACAAGGCGTGATTCCTAGAAACCAGCAAAAGCTAGCAAGCTCTTTATCTGAAGCTCTAACAGAAAACTTTCTTTCACAAGATTTATGGCGAGAGTATTTGTTTAAATCGGATGTTGTTAATAAGGTTTTAGCCGAGGCAAAAGCCGGTTCAAAAAGCTGGCTATTAGAGGAAGGAAATGAAGTATTGTTGCTCAACTTTATTATTGATTATCTGCGAAAAAATGAATTACCAATTAATCAAACGATGAAAAAATTTCAAGCGGAACTAATTGAGAGCTTGTCGGATCAATTTGATGCTAACCAACTACTAGCCCAAGGATTCGATTGGCTAGAAACCCAATTTGCCGAAAATCCAGCTCAAATGAATAATATGATTGAACCAATCATAAGAAGTGTCGCCGAGAATATTCCGCAAATAGCAGAAAGTTTAGTTGAAGCTTTGGATTCTCATATCGAAGAGCAAGATACCATCAAGCGTGGACTCTCAAAAATGGCAAGGTGGTCAACTGACTTTACTGCGGAGGATGTTAAGAGATATTTATTTAGAATGGTGGCTAGTTTTGAATTTAGAGAGACGTTATTCAACGGATTACAAAGCTTATTGAGTGAATATAAAAATAAACCTGAATTACTTAGTTTTGGTGAAGGTCAAAATAATTCTAGCGATGATCAGACATCAATTCAAAGAAGTATTTCCGATTTTATTGATGCCAAATTAGATGATATCAATTGGGTTGAACTCTTAGTTAGTAAGCTCGAAAATCAACCAGAATCTAAATCTGGCAAGAAAATAGATATACAAAAAATTCTACTGTCTATTCATCAAATTGCTTTCGATAAGATCGAACATGAGCTGTCAACTGGCCCACTACATACTTGGATAGTTGATGAATTAGTTTCTATGATTGATAAGTTAGATCTCAAAGAAACTGTGAAACAAAAAGCCGGTGAGTTTTCACCAAAAAAAATGGAAACTGTTTTTCAAACCATGATTAGTGAACAGTTAGTTTTTATTGAACTGTTGGGGGCAGTTCTTGGTGGCTTGTCTGGATTGGCGTTAATAGATATTGGAGCTTTTTCTGTTTTGGCATTAGTGTTGGTTGGCTATTATTTATTAGATGGATGTTTTACGTCTAGAGAGTCATCTGATATTAGCAATTCAACCTGAAGGCTGATTAATATTATTTAAAAGTAGAATCTATTGTAATTCTTAGATAGCTACAATGATAAGTTGATTTGTAACAAGAATTAACAAACGCCCCTGTCTAGGAAAATTAGTAGTGTCTTTATGCTAGTATACGCCACAATCTAGAGGTCTATCCTAGTGATACCTTAATTCCATTAACCCATTAAGTGATTAGGAGTTATTTTGAGACGTTTAAAAAAATCTATTGTTGTGGTCTCTATGGCCGTAATTATCAGCAGCTGTGGTCAACAAGAGTCAAACCAACCTGTTGCTGCGAAAACTCCACCTGCGAAGCAAGCAGTAACAGACTCAATTAGCGAATCAGAAAAAGCCAATGCGCTTTTTGAAACTATTTTCACTGAAGGTGTCATGAGAAGTCCTATTTATCAATCTTATCTTGGTATTAAGCAAGATCAGGATAAGTGGGATGATTTCTCGGAAGCAAGAGCGCAAGAAGATCTTGAGATCACAAAGGCTAATTTGCTTAAAGTTAAGGCAATTGATATTGATCAATTAGATCCTCAAACTAAAGTCAGTTGGGATTTAATGAAGCAAAACTTAGAAAATCAGATTGCTGATTTTAAGTGGCGTTTTCATAACTATCCATTAAACCAAATGTTTGGTATTCATTCTCAAATTCCTTCGCTATTGATTAATCAGCATGAAATTACAAATATTGTTGATGCAGAAGCTTACATTTCTAGGCTAAATGGAATATTGCCACTTTTCGATCAAGTGATTGAAGGGATTAACATCCGTGCCGAAAAAGGCATTATCGCTCCTAAATTTGTTTACCCTTATGTGATAAGTGACAGCCAAAACATAGTCAAGGGAGCACCTTTTACAGAAGGTGAATCAAGTACCTTGTTAACCGATTTTAACAAGAAACTCAGCGCACTAGACATTGATGACTTTGAAAAAGAGCGATTGACTAATGAAGCAGTTGCAGCACTTAAAGGCAGTGTTAAGCAAGGTTACGATAATTTAATTAAAGCTGTTGAAATTATCGCAGCTAAGGCCAATACCGAAGATGGTGTTTGGAAGTTTCCTGACGGTGAAGCTTTTTATAATAATGCACTTGCAAGAACAACGACCACCGATCTAACCTCTGATCAAATTCATCAAATTGGTTTGGATGAAGTTGCACGTATTCATGAAGAAATGCGCGCAATTATGAAGAAAGTTGATTTTAAAGGTGATTTAGCAGCATTTTTTGAATTTATGCGTCATGATCCTCAGTTTTATTATGAAGAATCAGAAGAAGGAAAAGCTAAATATCTAACTGAAGCGACAGCTTTAATTGATACCATGAAAACTCGTCTAGATGAGCTTTTTATTGCTAAACCTAAAGCTTATTTAACCGTTAAGGCTGTAGAAGCATTTCGAGAAAAATCTGCAGGAAAAGCTTTCTATCAACGCCCATCAATGGATGGAACTCGTCCGGGTATTTATTATGCTAATTTATATCGAATGAGCGATATGCCGACCTACCAAATGGAAGCACTTGCTTACCATGAGGGCATTCCAGGCCACCATATGCAATTAGCAATCAGCCAGGAATTAAAAGGGGTACCTAAGTTTAGAAAATTTGGAAGAGTCACAGCTTATACTGAAGGCTGGGGACTTTATTCTGAGTTTTTACCTAAAGAAATTGGTATGTATAGCGACCCCTATTCTGATTTTGGTCGTTTAGCGATGGAGCTTTGGAGAGCGTGTCGTTTAGTGGTTGATACTGGTATTCATTCAATGAAATGGACTCGTGAGCAAGGTATTGAGTATTACGTCACTAATACGCCAAATCCAAAACCAGACGCTGTTAAAATGGTTGAGCGTCATGTTGTTATGGCTTCTCAAGCAACGGCTTATAAAATTGGAATGCTCAAAATTTTAGAACTACGAGCAAAAGCGAAAACTGAATTAGCGGGCAAGTTTGATATTCGTGAATTTCATGAAGTAGTACTAAAAAATGGTCCTGTACCGCTGAATGTTTTAAGCGAATATATTGATCAATATATTGCTGAGAAATTAAAATAAAAGACTTAGTATTTTAATAGCTTAATGAGTTAAAAGCAGAGGCACATTTTTAGAAGGTGATTTTTATTTGCCCCTTGGTGGGGGCTTGAGGTCAACCCTCTTAGAAGGCTGAAAATATGAGGGTGTAATTTTAACTATTAAATTTGAACCCGTCTTGTCTTGATTTTTCTTTTTCTTGAAATTTGACATAATTTTGTGTGCTTTTTTTACTTTAAAATCTATAATTTTTCTATTTTTGTCATTATTTAGATTTCGGATAAGATTTTTTGTCCATAATTCCTCACGCTTGTCGCTCTCTTTAAAAAAGGAAGCACAAATGAAATTAAGCAAACTATTAATTCCCCTATTTCTAACTACCAATAGCTCGTTGCTTTTAGCGAGTGAATCATTTAAACAGGAACCGATTGAGCCGATTATGGTGACTGTTCCTGCTGGCAGTTTTCAGATGGGAAGTGACACTGATGAAAAAGCCCAGCCAGTTCATAAAGTCACATTGCCTGAATTCAGTCTTGGCAAATATGAAGTTACGGTAAAAGAGTTTCGTCGCTTTATAGAAGCAACAGGTTACGAAATGCCTAAGCGATGTTATCACGAGCAAAATGGCTGGTTTGCTTATGGTGAAACCGATGGCACATGGCAAAACAACGCGCTCAATACGAGCGAGCTTCAACCTGTCAATTGTGCTGGCTGGAAAGCTGCCGATGCCTATACACAATGGTTAGCGAAAGAAACCGGGAAACCTTATCGTCTGCCAAGTGAATCCGAATGGGAATATGCAGCAAGAGCCGGTACCGAGACTAAGTTCTATTTTGGTGATGATCCTGAACAAACCTTAGTCTGTGAATATGAGAATACTGCAGATTTAACAGGAGAAAATATATTACAGCGAAACTCCAACACCAGTTATGTCAATTTCGCCAATGGAAAGTCAAATTGTGTTGATCATTCGGCTTATGCCAGCATCGTTGGAATGTATAAAGCTAACCCTTTTGGTTTGCATGATATGCTCAGCAACGTTTCAGAGTATACCGCAGATTGTTATCACGCTGATTATAAAAATGCACCGAGCAATGGTCTGCCCAGGGTTAAAGAAGTATGTGAACAAGGTGTGATAAGGGGAGGAAGCTGGCATTGGAATACTTTTGCTGTCAGCCGGAGAGGCTATTATGGAGAAAATTTTGTTGGAGGAGTGGAAGGCTTTCGAGTTGCGCTAGATGGTGCAACACCTTCGATAGCCAAAAGGACTAAACAGTTTGCCTGGGAGTTGAAAACTGCTCAACATACTGAGCAACTAAGACGCGATTCAATGCTACCTTATCCTGATCCGGTCACTAATTTAACCCTAACCCAGAAAAATGGTCTGGTTAGATTAAGTTGGGATAAAAGTCAGCAGAGTGATGTAGAAAGTTACCGCGTTTATAGAAACGGCGCCGCAGGAAGTACGTTCAAGTTATTGGCTGCCAATTTATATGAAACAAATTTTAAAGATGCTAATTTCGATTTTCACCAATATGAATATACCGTGGTGGCAGTTAGACGTAACCAGCAAAGTGATTACAGCAATATGGTAAAAACTCAGGTTCATCCTGCTCATGTGCCAGGTCGAATTGAGGCTGAAGCAACCATAAAAATTAAAGGGGCTAGCGCAGGAAGAACCTCCGATGATAATGGAAAATTTAACCTTTCAGGTCCTGGCGGAATTGCTGATGAGGCGACTATGGAGTATCAACTTGAGGTTGCACAGTCGGGAAATTACACATTAAGTTTTCGAGTGGCTGCTCCCAAAGATACAAAAGGATTTGCTGTATTGGTTAATGAAAAAGAAGTGAGTGTTGCTAAAATTGCTAAAACGGGAGGCTATCATGATTGGCAAACTCAAACAGGTGGTAAAATTTATCTAAAAAAAGGAAACCATAAATTGCTCATAAAGTCGCTTGCAAGTAACTGGAAGCTAAACTGGTTAGAACTTAATCAGGGCTAGCTCTAAGAAATACTCAATTGATATACGGGTATATAGCGTAATAAAGGCAGCAAGGTGTTGCCTTTATTAAAGGTTTAGAGCGATCAGTTTCTTTTCATTTGCCTGTAGCCAGCCAGCAGTCGCATTTTCATTAATGTATTGTGAATAAAAATCATAGTTGACCGAAGTATTTGGCTCGCTGCATAAAAGTAGTGCAACATTTAAGCTGAGAGATCGATAACCTGCTAGCTGAGCTTGTTCAAAGGTCCGTTGTGCATGAGTGACAAACACATGGGTCTGTTTATTAGCTTTCGCTAATATTGTTTTTAGGTAAGAGTTTTGAGCATTGTCAGTAGTGGCGGCAACAACAAGAGCCCCAGCTTCTTCAAGGCGGTTTTGCTTTATGTAATATTGCACCAGTTGCTGACGGCTTTCATGAGCCATCCAGTGGTCTGGAGTTAAGCTAGTGAGCTCAATTACTTGCTTTAAATGTGGCTCTTTATCGGATGGTTTTTCAGAAAAAATGGCATAATGAAATGGCACTACAGCAAAATGATATGCTGGTAGTTGGTATTCTTTCATTTTATTTTCAGCTTGTAGCAAATACTGGTATTTATCATTTTCCTGATGCTCTTTATGCGCCAATATCGATAGATAGGTAAGTGCGCCTATTTCCCTTTGTTTGTCGTTTGCTTTAAGTGCTAATCGCGCTGACTTTAATAAACTTGCCTTAACTGCTGAGTAATCTTTGTGCTGAAGATCTAACCAAGATTGAGCTTGCCAGGCATCAGCTTGGCGTTTTAAATCGTCTATTCTTTCAAACTCTTCAATCGCTAAATTAAGTTTTTTCGAACTTAAATCGACCAGCTTTTTACTGGCTAATATTCTACTCTGATAAAGAAAAGCATTACCTGTTTGTTGTGATTTTTTTTGGGATTGAGCAATATTGACAAGCTTATCTGCCATCACCATAGCTTTTTCATCTTCCCCCATTCGAATATATGTGCTGATCAGTTTTCCAAGAATGATCAAATCGTCTGGCGATTGTTGGTGGGCAATTGACAGGTTAGCTTGCTTCAATTCCGGTGGAAGAGGCTTATTTAGCAGATCATAGATAACGGTTTGCTTTAAATGTTGTTGTAGTTGTTTGATTACGTCTTCTTCTGATGAACCTGAGAGTTGTCCTTGCCAATCGGCAAATGGGCCTTTTAAAGTAAAGTCTAAATAGCTTTGTTGGTTATAACTTCGCATTTGAGCTGTTAAGACAAGTGGATAGGTATTTGCCAAAGGTGGGTATAGGAGCTCTGCTGAAGTTTCAAATTGTGAAGTATTCAGATGAGTTAAGGAAGTGAAATCAAAGTGAATATTATCCTCAAGTGTGATTATCCCCCTATCTTGTGAAGTAGAAATTGGGACATATGCTAATTTAATAATGGGACTGGCATTTTTTTTCCCAGATTCAGTTTGTAAATTAATAACACCAATAAAAACTAAAACAATGCTAGCTAATGCGCCATATAACCAATATGACCGTTTCGCAGCTTGCTTTAAAGAAGTTGAGTGATGTGATATTTGGGCTTTCTCGACAGTGGGTTGAAGATTAGGTGACACAAACTCAAGTTGCCACTGATAGCCACGCTTTGGAAAGGTCTTAATTGCGTCAACACCAAAAAGGTTTCTTAAATGGCTAATATTTTGAAAAACAGCTTGTTCAGATATAATTTTATTTGGCCAAACCAGAGACAATATCTCTTCTTTGTTTAATAAACTATCCGAGCGCTCAATTAATAGCTTCAACACTTTGGCTTCGTTGTGGCGTATAGCTATCGCTTCGCCTTTTTTCGTTAGCACCAAATTTGCGCTGTCAAACTCAAAGTCTTTAAATTTATAAAGTGTTGTTTTAGCCATATAGATTTGGTCGATTAAATATTTTGCTCGCATTTTAGCGTATAAGCACTAAAAGAGTTACTGATTTGTTGCTAGAGCTTGTTAATCAGATTCTACTTGAGCTTGATCGAACAACTACCACTGATTTAACCGCTGAACAAATCCACCAAATTAGTTTGGATGAAGTTGTCCGTATTCACAAAGAAATGCCTGTTTATCAAATGGAGGCCTGAGCAAGGTGTTGATTATTATGTGACTAATAATAAAAAGGAAAAACGATGTTAGCTAACAAATTTGATATCTGAGGATTTTCAATGTGATAGTATTCCTCCAACTGATGTTGGAGGAATTATGAATTTCACAGGTACCAAAGATTACATAGCAACAGACGAGCTACAACTAGCCGTTAATGCCGCTAAAACACTCGAACGTCCTCTACTAATTAAAGGCGAACCAGGCACGGGTAAGACGATGCTTGCTGAAGAGGTCGCCTCTGCTCTCAATATGAAACTGGTTCAGTGGCATATCAAATCAACCACAAAAGCCCATCAAGGACTCTATGAATATGATGCGGTTTCTCGTCTGCGAGACTCTCAGCTTGGTAATGAAAAAGTTAACGACATTGCTAACTACATTAAAAAAGGCAAACTTTGGGAAGCTTTTGCTGCCGATGAACAAGTGGTTTTATTGATCGATGAAATTGACAAAGCTGATATAGAATTCCCGAATGACTTGTTACAAGAATTAGATAAAATGGAGTTCTTTGTTTATGAAACGGGAGAAACCATAAAGGCACAAAATCGTCCGATTATTATCATTACCAGTAATAACGAAAAAGAGTTGCCGGATGCTTTTTTAAGACGTTGTTTTTTCCATTACATCAATTTTCCCGATCGGGAAACTATGAAACAGATCATTGAAGTTCATCACCCAAAAATAAAATCAAATTTATTGTCTGAAGCCTTAGATATATTTTTTAAAGTCCGTGATGTTCCGGGTTTAAAAAAGAAGCCTTCAACTTCGGAATTAATTGATTGGCTAAAACTATTGTTAGCGGATGATATTCCTGAAGAAATTTTAAAAACTAACGATTCATCGAATGCAGTTCCTCCCCTATATGGCGCGCTATTAAAAAATGAGCAAGATGTTCATTTGTTAGAAAAATTAGCTTTTATGATCCGCCGAGAGAACCGATAGAAGTTTTGACTTGTTATGTTAATTAACTTTTTCTATTTATTAAAACAATCAGGACTACCTGTTTCTATCAAAGAACTTTTGATGCTACTCGATGCATTAGAAAAGCGATTAGCTTTTTGTGATATCAATGAGTTCTATCAGCTTGCTCGTTTGTGCTTAATTAAAGATGAAAAACATTTTGATAAATATGATCGTGCTTTTTCTGCCTACTTTAAAGATTTGGAAAAATTTGAAGATATCCTAGAAGCCTTAATTCCTGAAGATTGGCTTCGCGCAGAGTTCATGAAAAACTTATCTGACGAAGAAAAAGAAAAAATCGAATCATTAGGTGGGTTAGAAAAATTATTAGAAGCTTTTAAAGAACGATTAGAAGAACAAAAAGAACGACATGCAGGTGGTAACAAATGGGTTGGTACTGGCGGAACATCACCCTTTGGTCATAGTGGTTATCATCCCGAAGGAATTAGAGTTGGCGGTCAAAGTCGAAATAAAAGCGCGGTTAAAGTTTGGGAAAAGCGTCAATTTAAAGATCTAGATGATTCAATAGAACTAGGCACTAGAAATTTAAAAGTAGCATTAAGGAAATTACGGAAGTTTGCCAGGAGCGGTGCCGAGGATGAATTAGACTTAGATGCTACCATCAGTAGTACTGCAAAAAATGCAGGCATGCTCGATATCAAAATGGTACCCGAACGACACAACGCAGTGAAGGTCTTAATATTCTTCGATGTTGGCGGATCAATGGACCCTTATGTCAAAACTTGTGAAGAACTTTTCTCTGCCTGTAAAACAGAATTTAAACATCTTGAATATTATTATTTTCATAACTTTATTTACGACAGTGTATGGAAAGATAACAATAGACGTTACACCGAAAAAACACTTTTATCGAAAGTATTAAGAACCTACTCAAAAGATTATAAAGTGATATTTGTTGGCGATGCCTCAATGGCAAGTTACGAAATTACTCATCGCGGTGGGAGCGTTGAATATATGAATGAAGAAGCCGGTTATATTTGGATGCAACGTTTAAAAGAAGTTTTCACCAATGTCATTTGGCTTAACCCCGTTGAAGAGCGATATTGGAATTACACTCAGAGTATTGGTATGGTTAAGCAGTTGGTTAAAGATCAAATGTTTCCATTGTCTTTGAAAGGGTTAGAGAGTGGGATTAAGGCGTTGAGTTAAGTGTTAATAAAAAGGAGGTCGACGTGAATCGAAATTTAAAAAATCATTTTTTCCGTACTTTAGGACTTATTTTAGCCTTTGCATCATTTAATAGCTTTAGTGAAAACTTTGTTACCAAATTAGTCGAAGCCGCAATAGAAAGAACCAATCATCAAATCACTTATGACGGAGCTTATCATTCCATAGCCTACCCTGGTGGTGATGTACCAAAAAACATTGGTGTCTGCACTGATGTAGTAATAAGAAGTTATCGTACTCTTGGAATCGACCTCCAAAGACTCGTCCATGAAGATATGAAGAATAATTTTGCTCTTTATCCGTCAAAACGAATCTGGGGTTTAAATAAAACCGATAAAAATATTGATCATCGACGTGTTCCCAATCTGCAAGTTTTTTTCTCTCGTAATGGTGAGAGCTTACCTATTAGCCAGAATAAAGATAATTATCAAGCTGGTGATATCGTTAGTTGGATGCTTCCGGGAAATCTACCTCATATTGGAATTGTAGTAGATAAAAAACTCTCCGAAGATGGAAATCCTTTAATCGTCCACAACATTGGTGGCGGCCCCAAAATTGATGACGTTCTTTTTAGGTACAAAATTACTGGGCATTATAGATATATAAAAGATTAATATGAATATTCGAGAAGCCAATAAAAATGATTTTGATAAAATTTGGCCTATTTTTCACGAGATAGTGAAAACTGGTAAAACCTACGGTTATTCAACAGATACTAACAAAGAACAAGCTTTTTCAATCTGGATGGAAACCCCAAGAAAAACTTACGTGTTCGAAGAAAACGACGAAATACTCGGAACCTATTATTTAAAAACTAATCAAGCTGGGCCAGGAAATCACGTCTGTAACTGTGGTTATATGGTTTCTTCAAATGCAAGAGGGCGTGGTTTGGCAACTTCTATGTGAGAACACTCACAAGAAATTGCAAAAGAGCTAGGTTATAAAGCAATGCAGTTCAATTTTGTTGCTTCAACGAACGAAGGGGCTATTAGACTGTGGACTAAATTAGGTTTCGATACTGTTGGTTGTTTGCCTAAAGCATTTAACCATCCTACTAAAGGGTTTGTTGATGCGTCGATTATGTATAAATGGCTAAGTAAAGATTAACTAGGGGGAAGTAATGAAACAAGAAACTAAATTCAAGATCCTTCGGGAGCTGTATTGGGTCTTATTTCCGCTTAGCTGAATTCGAATTATTCAAAAGTTTTTTTCTTTTTAGGGATAGTTTCATTATGCTGATGGCGCAAACGATCATGATGCTAATTCCAATCCCTAGCATTACATTGACAATATTTGGGTCGTTAA
>Ga0316204_10011539_pt1 | contig 11025 bp, 9 predicted proteins | sample 6monrhotite_MG_2_FD_205661 | JGI IMG/M metagenome (GOLD analysis project Ga0316204, IMG submission 205661) | Microbial mat bacterial communities from mineral coupon in-situ incubated in ocean water Damariscotta River, Maine, United States -... | ecosystem: Environmental > Aquatic > Marine >...
GCGGCGAGGCATCTGACGTCGCAACACCCTCTAGTGTGAGACGCCAGGACGTCACGTTCCTCAGAGGTACGCAGTCGATGTTGGCGCGCGCCTGACGGCACGTTCTGGCTGAAGGTGGGGACTTAGCGAGAGGGGGGAGATGCGACGCGTGCTGGCGGAAGATGGGGGCTCAGAACTGGAAGTAGATGAACGGCCGCTGCTCCGGCGCCAGCGCCAGCAGCGCCAGCGCCACCCCACCCAGCAGCGCCGCCCGCCCCGACCACCCCAGCTTGTTCAGCAGATCCTCGTCATACCAACGCTTCGACGCGATGTGGATCAACGTCAGCGCCACAAACACCCACCACCACCCGCTCGCCAGCGACTCCCCATCCGCCGCCAGCGTAAACGCCCGCCCCAGCCCGGTCAGCGTATCGGCGATCCCCTCCCCACGGAAGATCAACACCGACACCGTGGCGACGCAGAAGTTGAAGACACAGCCCGCCCAGTACTTCCCCGGAAACGCCGGGATCACCAGCCCCCGCTGCCGCAGCGTGCGCCAGGTCACCTGCACCGCCCCATTGAAGAGCCCCCACCCCAGAAAGTTCCAGCCCGCGCCGTGCCAGATCCCAAACAGCGCCCACACCAGCATCAGGTTCAGCGCCCCCCGCACCGGATGACAGCGGAACCCACCCAGCGGCCGAAACACATAGTCCCGAAACCAGCTCCCCATCGTGATGTGCCAGCTCCGCCGGTAGGTCAGCGGATCCCCGGCGAGCCAGGGGTAGTCGAAGTTCTTCGGCAGGCTGAAGCCGAACATCTTCGCGAGCCCCCGGGCCATGGTGCTGTACCCCGAGAAGTCGCAGTACACCTGCACCAGAAACAGCACCGCCGCCAGCACCATGCTCGCGCCCGTGTAGTCCCCCGGCGCGCCGTAGACCTTGTCCGCCGCCAGCGCCACGTTGTCAGCGATGACCACCTTCTTGAAGAGCCCGAGCGCGAACAGCTCCGCGCCCTGAATCAGCGCCGCGGCGCCGGCCCGGCGGCTGGCGGTGAGCTGCGGCAGGAACTCATCGGCCCGAACAATCGGTCCAGCCACCAGCTGCGGGAAGAACGACACGAAGATGGCGAAGTCCCAGAGGCTGCGGCAGGCGCGGGTCTTCTTTCGGTAGACGTCGATCGTGTAGGAGAGCGTCTGGAAGGTGTAGAAGCTGATACCCGGCGGGATGTAGCCCTCTACGTGGAAGATCTGACTCTGCAGCTCCCCCTGACCCGTGAGGCCGTCCCAGAGGACCAGGAAGTACTTGAAGTAGAACAGCAGGCCGAGGTTCCCCACGAGGCTCAGGCCCAGCAGCGCCTTGCGGGCCCCCTGCCGCGCCTCGGCCTCCAGCCTGCGCCCCACGAAGTAGTCCAGGCCCGTCGAGAACATCAGCAGCAGCAGGAACGCGGGCTCCCAGCTCGCGTAGAAGGCGTAGCTGATGACCAGCAGCGCGATCCGCCGGGCCCGGGGTCCGAGGGTGTTCCACAGCGCCAGCGCGGCGATCAGGAAGAGCAGGAAGACGAAGCTGTTGAACACCATCGCCGGCTACCGCGCCTCCAGCCGGACCCGGAGCTGTTGGGCCAGATCGTTGGTGAAGCGCCTCTGGCCGCGCGGCAGCAGGTGCAGCGGGTCGCTGAACAGGCGCTCGGGGTAGTCGCCGAAGTCGCGGAGGGGCAGCACATCCACCCCCTCCGCCGCGAGCGTGTCCAGCAGCACAACCGACGGCGCGACCACGGCGTCATGGTCCATGCCCGGGTGGGTCGGGGCGTGGGCCACCACGAAGTGGATGCCCGCCGCCTCCAGCCGGCGCTTCATCACCCGGACGGCCGCCATGTTGGGGCCGGTCCCGTCCACGGTGTAGTCCGAGAGTCGCCCCTCCACGCCCTCCAGCTGCAGGGCCATCCACTCGTCCCGCAGCCGGGGCTTGTTGCGGGGGTGGCGGGTGTTGGGGCGGCCGTACTCCGCGCGCTTGTAGAAGCCCTCCCGGTGGCGCTGGAGGGGGTGGACCCAGCCCAGGAAGCCGCCGAGGTGATCCTCCAGAGTCGCGGCCAGCCCGGCGGGCCCGAAGCAGTCCCAGGCGACGCCCGGGTGCCACTTCTCCAGCCACACCACCTCGTCGGTCGCCAGGGCGGCGGGGCCGACGGCCAGCAGCGCGATCGCCGGGGCCAGGTCGATGATGTCCGGCACCCACATCGCGCTGCCGGCGGCCTGGATGCCCGGCACGCCGAGGTTGAGCACCTCGTCACCGAGCGCGTCGCTCAGCAGCCGCTCGTCGATGTCCCGGTTGGCGATGCTGCTGCCGAAGACGATCACCCGGGGCGTCTGGGCGTAGTGGACGGTGGTGTCGACGTAGTAGGGGCTCGCGGGGGAGGTCTCCCGCAGGAGCCGCCAGTAGGCGTCGACGTGGGGGATGAGCAGCGCGGTGACCACCAGCGCCAGGAGGGGGCCGCAGGCGAGCCCGAGGAGGGCGCGCAGGGTCGTCACGGCGATCCCAGCGCGGCCTGGAGCAGGGCGACGGCGTTGGCGGCCGGGAAGGTCAGGTTGTCCAGGGCCGCGACCAGCGTGAAGCGCCGCCCGTGTACCCGCAGCCGGTGCAGCACCCGGTCGGTCTCCAGGGCATCCGCCACGTCCAGGTCGCCGCTCTGTGAGCCCGTGGCTGGTGTGTCCCGTGTGGCTGGAGTCGCGGCGGAGAGCTCGCCCGAGACCGTGACCATCACCCCGCGCGCGACGCCGTAGGCGACCACCACCGCGAAGGACGCGATCTCGACGCCGAGCGCGGCTTCGATCTCCGCGACGTGGGGGTGATCCAGTCCCCGCCGTCCGAGCCGCAGCGCGCCGCGCTGATCCCGGGCGGCCGCCGAGGCGCTGGCGACAGCGCTGATGTGCAGCGTCCCTGGCGCGGCCTCGGCGACTCCGCTGTCCAGCACCCCGCGAATCACCGCGCCGGCGATGCAGCCCGGGTTGCCGTAGCGCTCGCCGCGGACAGGGGCGCCGCCGCTCAGGAGCCGCCCGCTCGCCGCCGGGTGCAGCATGCCGTAGCGCCCACCCGCGAGCTTGAGCACCCCTGACAGGTCCACCACCGTCCGCGCGCCCGCCGCCGCCAGCGCCTCGGCGGCGGGCGCCCTCGGCAGCGCCAGCGCCCAGGCGTCCGCGCGCTCGGGGCTGTCCGTGAGGGCCAGCCCGGCTTCGGCCGCCAGCCTGGCGACCTCGCCGCCGAGGCGCCCGCTCGCGCCGAGGATGTGAACGCGCTGGTCGACCGGCTTCATCAGTGAACGCCTACTCCTCGGGGAAGGTGAGCGGCCACTCCTGCGGCGGCGGCAGCTCGTCGCCGTCGCCCGGCTCCTCATCACAGGAGCGCTCGCGGCGCTCCTCCAGGACGAAGGCGTCGCCCGCGAGCGCGTGCCGTGTCCAGACCCCGCAGTCGCCAGCGCCGCGCCCCTTCGCCAGCACCTCCAGCGTGGCTCGCGCCGGATCGAAGGTCGGGATCCCGGCGAAGGCCAGCGCCGTGCCCTCTTCACCGGCGCCGGTCAGGCCGCCCTCTCCCTGCAGCCAGTACTCCAGGGACACCTGGTAGGGGTAGGTCGCGCAGGTCACCTCCAGCAGCGCCAGCCCCTCGGCCAGCTCGTAGCGCGTGAGCGACTGCGGCGACTCCTCCGAAGCCGCGCAGGCTCCGGCGGCCACCAGCGGCAGCAGGGGATCGGGCGAGAGCCGCAGGGCGTAGCCGTAGTGATCCGAGAGGTTGCTCTCCACGCCGTCGGCGAGGGTCACCAGCTCGTCGCGCCCCACCGCGCCGTCGTCGCCGGCCAGCCCGCGCACGAAGATGTGGTCCAGCAGCCGATCGCCGCCATCACCGGCGGTGAGGCTGTTGGCGTCGCAGTAGGTGCAGCCCGAGCCGTCCTCGCTGGCCGGGTCGGCGTAGCCGGTCTCCACCACGAGCGCGCAGCTCGCCTCGGCCTCCGCGTCGTACAGCTCGCCGTCGAAGGAGCAGTTGAAGTCGCCGGTCAGCGCGGCGGCCCCCTCGAAGTCACCGGCGTGCGCCAGCAGGCGCTCGGTCTGGGCGCGGTTCTCGGCGCTCCAGGAGTCGAAGGGCCCGGGGTAGGGGGCGGCCTCGTCCAGGTTGGCGCTCAGGTGGGTGCAGTAGACCCGGGTGGGCTCGCCGCCGACGTCGACGGTGCCGTAGAGGGCCCGGCGGCGGTTCAGGGTGGCGATGTCGGAGAAGTCCAGAGTGCCGCTGTCGAGCAGCGGCTCCCGGCTGAGCATCATCAGCCCGTCCGAGCCGTTGTAGGCGTAGATCCCGGCCTTGCGGATGGGGCGGATCACGGTCCAGAGCGCCTTGGGCGCGGGCTTGCCGACCTGGGCCATCAGGGAGGTCGCGCAGTCGGGCTTGTCGGCCTTCAGCTCCTCCAGGATGGGGCCGCACTCGTTGACGATGCAGTCGGTCAGCGCGTCGCCGTCGAGCCCGCCGCAGGAGCCGGTCATGCAGCTCACGAAGCGGCCCTCGCCGAAGAGGTCGCGGATGCGGCAGGCGGGGGAGCGATCGGCCTTGGTCTGCTCGACCTCGGTGTAGAACGCGTACCCGTAGTCGCCGCTCACGGCCTGGGCGATGTCGGCCTTGTCCTCGGGCTCCCAGACCTCCTGCAGGCAGATCAGATCCGACTCGGAGCCGGCCAGCGCCTCCAGGATCGGGGCCTTGCGCCCCTCGGCGTTCTCGACGAAGCCATAGGCGAGCCCCACATTCCAGGTCTCGACGGTCAGCTCTTCCTGGGCGCTCGCGCCTCCGGTGAAGGCCATCAGGGTCAGCAGAGACAGCATCCGAACACCTCTTCAGTCAGCGCCGATGAGTCTACAGCAGCTTGAGCAGGCTCACGCGCTCGTGGGCGTCCCACATGGGCCCGCGCCAGATCTCGCGGTAGCCCAGCCGCTGGTTCAGCATCAGGACGTGGGCGTTGCTCGACTCGGTGTGGGTGTAGATCGCGCGGACGCCGCGCTCCAGGGCGGCGGCCTCCGCGCGCTGCTTCAGGCGCGTGCCCAGCCCGCGGCGGCGGTGGGCGGCGTCGACCCAGAGCTGGAAGATCGCCGCGTAGCGCCCGTCCGCCGGGAAGGGCGCCGCCGGGACGCCCGCGCGGAGCAGCCAGCTCGTCTCGGGATCCAGGCGCTCGATCTGGCCGCAGAGGCCCGCGATCCTGTCGCCCGCGCGCTCCACCACGAAGGCGAAGCGCTCGGGGCTGGCGGGGGCTAGGAAGGCCGCCATCTCCGCGCGGTGCCTGGCCCAGGCGGCGTCCTCCCAGCTCGCCATATAGGAGGAGCTGGAGCCTTCGTCCTTGATGTCGATCCAGACGAAGAAGTTCAGATCGTCCGGGGCGGCGTCGCGCAGTGTGTACACAGGAGCTGGCTATCAGGGGGCGCCGGGGTCGCCAATGTACCGGGGTCGCCAATGTATTGACATCCTGCCAATCCCCTGAGCGATCGCGTCGCCCCCGCGGTCTGGAGGCCCTACAACGAAGCCCACCACCCCGGAGACCCCCATGAGCGACTGGACCCCCGCATTCTCCCTCTCCAAGCTGTCGGTCGGCGGCGCGAAGGTCTTCACGCAGGGCCGCGATCAGGTCGCGGTCTTCCGCACCGGCGAGGACGAGCTCTTCGCCGTGGACAACCGCTGCCCCCACGAGGGCTACCCGCTGGTCCAGGGAGATCTGAAGGGCTGCACGCTGACCTGCTGCTGGCACAACTACAAGTTCGATCTGCGCGACGGGGCCTGCATCAAGGGGGCTGAGGCCGTGCGCACCTTCCCGGTGCGGGTGGTGGCGGGCCCGGAGGGCGGCGGCACCGTCGAGCTGGACATGACCCCGCCGGACCTGAGCGACGCCATCCCCGGCTACTGGTCCAGCATGACGGAAGGCATCAGCCAGATGCGCGTGGGCCAGGCCGTCCGCGACGCCGTGCGCCTCATCGAGGCCGGCGTCGAGCCCCCCGCGCTGGCCGCCTTCGTCGCCGCCTTCAACGGCGAGCGCGCCGAGTGGGGCGCCACCCACGTCCTGGCTGTCTCCGCCGATGTGCTGCGCTGGTCCGACCGATACCCCGGGGCCCGCTTCGCGATCCCCCTGGCCCAGCTCATCGACCTCGCCGCCCGCGACGGCGTTCGCCGCCCCGTCAAGGTGCCCGCCGCCCCCGTCGACCCCGGCGCCGACCCCATCGCCGCCGGTGAAGCGCTGCGCGCCGCCGTGGAGTCCGAGGACGGCGCCGCGGCTGAAGCCATCCTCCTGGGTGCCCTCGACAAGGGCTGGCGTCGCGCGGAGATCGAGCCCTGGTTCTTCCAGCTCTGCGCCGATCACTTCCTGAGCTTCGGCCACCGCCTCATCTACCAGATCAAGGTCTTCAACCTGCTCGACGCCGCCGGCTGGGACCACGCCGCCCCCATCCTGCGCGGTCACCTCCTGGGCATCGTCAACGGCACGCGCGAGGACGTGCTCCCCGCCTGGGCCGCCTTCCGAAAGCGCCTCGCCGCCCTCGACCTGCCCGCCCTCCACGCCGGCGCGGGCACGAGCCCGGACTCACCCCTGCAGGCCGCGGCTGGACGCGACGCGCTCCTGGCAGCCATCCTCGACGGCAAGCCCGCCGAGGCCGTCGACGCCGTCACCGCCGCCCTCGAAGCAGGCGCCCCGCTGTCCGCGCTGGTGGACGTGCTCTCCCTGGGCGCGGCCGAGCGCATGATCCGCTTCGACGTCGCCATCGACTCGGATCCATACAACCAGGACAGCTGGCTCTCGGTCACCCACATCCAGACCTACGTCAACGCCGTGCGTCACGCCCTGGTCCGCTATGACCACCCCGACATCCTGAAGATGGTCTACTACGCCGCGCGCCTCATCCAGCACCACCACGTGCTCGATCGACCCGCCGAGCGGCGCGCGCCCGTTCAGCCCGCCGCGCGTCCGGATCTGGACGCGACGTTGGCGGCCATCCTCTCGGGTCGCATCGACGATGCCCTGGGGCTCGCCGCCGCGCTGACGGCCGACCCCGGGCAGCTCGCCGGGCTGCGCGACGCGCTGATGGATGTCGCCATCTCCGATCGCTACTCCGCCCCCATCGTCAGCGCCCACGCCATGAAGAACCTCATCGTCGCCTTCGAGGAGTTCGAGTACACCCGCGATCCCCGCTCCATCCTGGCGCTGATTCATCTGCTCACCAGCCCGCTGCAGCAGCGATGGACCCACCGGGGCGCCATGGAGGCCGTCGCCTTTGTCACTGAGGGCAAGATCCCCAAGCTGCTCGCGCCGTAATGCTCATCAAGTGGATTGTGTGTGATGTGCCGGCCGACAAGCGGGCGGCGTTCAGCGAGGCGCAAGCGGCCTGGTCCGCGCTGTCCGGAGCGCCGGGTTTCCTGGGTCAGCTCGGGGGCTGGGACGGGGAGGGCCGGGCCTGTATCGCCGGACTCTGGGCCTACCGCGCGGCCTACCGACACTTTATGGAGCACCTCCACGACGACATCTTTGATGGGAACGCGCAGGCGGGAACCTACACCGCTTCGCGGGTGACGCTGTTCGAGTCTGTGATGGATGTGGGCGCCGCGCTCGCTGGAGCCTCGGGCTCGACGCTGCGGGTGGCGGACTGCCAGGTCGGGGAGGGGAGAGAGGCGCGCTTTGTGGAGATGCAGCAGACCGTGTGGAATCCGGGCATGGGCGGCGCGCCGGGGATGATGGGCGGGGTCTTCTCTCACGGCGGGGCCAGGCGCTACCTGGTGCTCTCCAGGTGGCGGGATGAGGCGGCCCACGAACGCTACCGCGCCGAGCGCTTCCCCGCCCTGCGCAGCCGCGCGGGCGCGACACAAGACCTGGAGGCTGTCGCCGGGCACGTCGTCGACCTGGAGCCGGCCTGGTCCGTCTCAACGCGGGCGCCGGAGGACCGGCGCTGAGCCTGTGAATCGATGGTTCAAATCCAGTATTCCCCACCCAAAAGGCTGCGTCGCGGGCCAGCTCGGCCACGGCCAGCGCCCTCAGGGTGCAGCTCGAAGCCCGACGGTGAGGTGGTGGGAGCACCAGCAGCGTCGATGTGTGGCGGGTCATCGGGCCTGCTCCTCCCGCAGCCGCGCCCTGCGCGCCTCGAGGTGGGGGTGTGTCGACAGCAGCTCGGCCCACTTGGACTGGCCGGGGGCGAGCTGAGACAAGCGCCCGAGGAAGCGCTCGAGCCCGCCGGGGTCGAAGCCGGCCTCACGCAGCAGGCGCACCGCGACCCGATCGGCCTCCAGCTCCGCCTCCCGCGACGCACCCTTGCGCAGCAGGTCCATGCCTCGACCGACCAGCGCACGCCCGACGTGCCCCCCCATCATGAGCGAGAGCCGCCCTACCAGCGGCCCCGCGATCAGCTCCTGGACGACGCGCTGTCGACCGTGACCGAGCTCGATATGCGCGATCTCGTGGGCGACCAGCCCGGCGAATTCGTCTTGGGGCACGCCGCCGTCATCGACCGCCTCCACCAGCCCGGCCCACAGGACCACCGCGCCGTCGGCCAGCGCCGCGGCGTTGAGCCCGGTGCGCTCGACCGTGAGCGCCCGGAGCTCGGGCACCCGCAGGCGCAGCCGCGAGCGAAAGGCGTCGAACACCTCCGCCACCTGCGGGCTGTCGCACGGCACGACGCGGTGGGTCTGCTGGATGCGGGCCAGCGACTTGCTGCCCAGCGCCCGCTCGTTGACGAAGGCCTCAGCCCTCTTCTGCGCCCGGGGCACGATCACCACCAGGGCGACGAGCAGCAGGATGATACCGATCTCAGCGCCGCTGAGCATCAGAAGTCCGTGATCCCGCAGACGAACTCGGGCCGGTCCACGAAGGGGTTCCGGTTGCCCTGGAGCGACTCCACCGCGTCGTTTCGCGCCCGCTCCTTTTCGCTGACCGGGTCGAGCAGGTGCCAGGCGATCAGCATCTGCTCGTACCAGGGCTCCAGGCTGGCCCCCTGGCTGGCCTCGCTGCTCGCCCAGCCACCATCCTCTCCCCGGTAGCGCACGGCCATGTAGAGCTGTGCCCGTGCGAGGTCCCCCTGGTAGGCATCGACCGGCTCAAAACCCTCGTCCTCGTAGCCACAGATCGCGCTGAGCCCGCGGCGCGAGCCGTTGCTGGTCTCGCTACCTGACTCGCGGACCTCAGCGTAGGGGAGGCTCCCCCGAAGGCCGTTGACCCACCCATCGACCGGAAAGACCTGATGCAGGTCGGTCTTCATCGGCGCGATGTCGTCCGACCAGCTCTGGGGGAAGGTGTGCTCACGGTTGTAGCAGTCGCCCTCGCTGTCGTACTCCCCGCACTGATCGGTCTCGAAGTCGTACAGGTAGGCGGCTTCCTCCACGCCCGGATCCGAGTAGATGTCCCAGATCCGCCCGTCCTCCCTTCGGTCGGTCCGCCCGAAGGCGGTCCACAGGTCGTCGTAGCTCACCCCGTCGTGGTCTGCGATGCGCCCGTGCAGCTCCGCAGTGAGGTCCGCGGAATCCCACTCGAGCCCCTCCCAGGTGGCGCCGCCTCCCCCGACGAGCACGACCTGCGTGAGGCACTGCGCGACCAGCTCGGCGTAGTCGGTGCACTCGAAGGGTGGGGCGGTGTCGCTCGTGTCGGAGGTGTCGGAGGTGTCGGAGGTGTCGGAGGTGTCGGAGGCGTCGACGGTGTCGACGGTGTCGACGGTGTCGGAGGTGTCGACGGTGTCGACGGTGTCGACGGCGCTGTCATCCGCGGCTTCCGTGTCGCGGCCGGAGTCGTCGAAGCTGGTTGGTGTGCACGCGAGGAGGGCGAGGGCGAGCATCTATCGGCTTCGCTCGGGGGCCATCGTCTCGTTCTCCTCGGAGCCCGCGAGGAACTCCTGACTGTCACACTATAGCCGTGCTGACGAGGCGCTGGGCTATCGCGCCTGTTGCGCACCTCTGTCAGTCGAGCGCGGGTGTGCCCAGCGCCTCGTAGGGGTCGACGATCGTTACCGGCTCGCCCTGGACCCAGGTCGAGAGGAAGGTGTGCCACTGCAGCGTGCCCTCCTCGGACTTCGGCGTGGCGGTGTGGGCCGCGCTCTGCAGCACGCCGTCCTTGGTTATCCGGTCGAACTGGAAGAAGGCCGCGGTGGTGCTCGAGGGCAGGTTGCCGACGACAGGATCGTCATCGGTGAGCGCCAGCAGCTCGACGGTCTCGACGACCGGCTCCATGTGCGGGATGTCGAGGGCCCGGGCCAGCGCATGGCCCGAGGCGGGGGGCACCACCGTGTCGTCCATGGCCACCTGGACCAGCAGGTGCGGGGCGGGCCGGCCGTCCCAGCGATCGTGCAGCACATGGCGCGCGTAGCTGCCGCCGTCGACGGGGTCGATGATGTGCTGGGCCACAGCGGTCAGGCGGTCGAAGCGCTCGGGCGAGCCCACCAGGAGGCCGATGAGATCGCTGTATTCCACGAGCTCCTCGGTCTCGGTCACGATGGAGATGAGCCGGGCGCCGCCGACGGACAGCACGCTGCCGTCGATGTCGGAGGAGAGCGCGAGGAGCTGGGAACCGAGCACCGCCCCCAGCGACGCGCCCATGTAGAAGATGCGGTCGGGGTCCAGCTCCGGCGTGCCGTCGCCGTCGAGATCGGGCTCGGTCTTCAGCAGGTGGATGAGCCGGAGCCGGTCGAGGTTGGTCTGATCGAAGTTGCCGCGCAGCGCCCGGGTGTTGAGCGAGAAGGTCGCGAGGTCCAGGCCGAGGAAGCGCATGGCGTCTTCCGCGCTGTCTCCCCCCGTGGCGCTGGGGTGATCGCCGTGGGTGACGGCCTCCATGGCCACGACGGCGTAGCCCGCCTCCCCCATCGCCTCGGCCACGAGGCGCCCCTCGGAGCGCGGGCTTCCGAGGCCGTGGCCGTAGACGACCACCGGCCAGGGGCCGCCCTCGCGATCGGGCAGCCAGATGGTGGCGGGGATCTCGGCCTCCACCGGCTCGACGCTGGGATCGACCAGCCCCAGCTCGTTGCGGTGGTCGAGGACCGTCAGGCGGACCTCGCAGCGCAGCGTCTCTCCG
>Ga0316204_10011540_pt1 | contig 11025 bp, 11 predicted proteins | sample 6monrhotite_MG_2_FD_205661 | JGI IMG/M metagenome (GOLD analysis project Ga0316204, IMG submission 205661) | Microbial mat bacterial communities from mineral coupon in-situ incubated in ocean water Damariscotta River, Maine, United States -... | ecosystem: Environmental > Aquatic > Marine >...
GTTTTTATAAGTAAGTTGGCTTCCAACTTCAAGTTCGTCTGCGTCACAAGAAGTAAGCGAGATGTTAATATATGTGTTCATCGCTGCTTCTTTGTTTTTATATAAATTAAAGTTCGCATGATTTTTTGCAAGAGCACTCTTAGATGCAGAAGGATTGTAAAAAGAGATACCGCCCGAGATGACACTCTCAATGGAACCTGTGTCTATTTTTAAACCTTTTAGCCCTACTTTTGCATGAAGTCCACTTGCATTATAAAACAGTGAGTTTAGACGGACCTCTTTAGCGTAATCATCATAAATAAAGATCTCAAAATAAAACATTTGTATTTTCGTGTCCCATCTAACATCGAGAATCTCACCTGCTTTCATCTTTTTATAAAAAACAGCAGAACCTTTTTTCAAAGAATTGGCATTTTCAGAAATCAGCGTTAGGTAGACTCCTTTTTTAGAAAGACGCATGGCTTGAAGCATTGCGTCTTTGTTATCAAACAAGAGATACTCCTTCTTAAGTGCTTTTGCTTTTTTAAAGTCAAAAGTATCAACTGAGATCCCACCACGAAGAAGTGTCTCAACACTTCCCGTGCGCACAAGAACCTTATTTAATGAGGCTTCAAGTGAGATGCCCCCGTGATAATAAAAGCGAGAACTTGCATTTAAGAGGTTTGTGTATTTTGGCTCAACTATTATATTGATAGTGAAACTGTTTTTATCCTTGTTGAGACGATAAGAAGCGATCTCCCCTATTTTTACACTGTGATAAAACAATCCTGCACCTTCTTTCAGGCCTTGAATATTGTCAGCTTGAAGCCGTACAAGGACACCGCTCTTTGATGGTTTGGCATCATGTAAGATAAACTCACTCTTTTGCTTGGCAGATTGGTCAGTACTAATGAAATTAATATAGTTGCCCCGAACAACCGTGTCTAAGCCTTCAATACCATCAAAGTTTAATTTAGGCTTGACTATCCAGAAATAGGCTTTTTTATTGGCAAATTCTCTAAAGTCTTTACGCAGCTTAACCCTGACTTGAGTCTGATTAGTTTTTGGATCATAGTCAATATGCTTGACAAGACCGGCTTGTACACCTTTATAATAAACCTTTGTAATGTTAGGCGTTAAAGTGTTGTGATCTTGCATTTGCAAAACAATCTCATTTTGACTAAACAAGATCTCATCATAATTATCAACTAGATCAAATGAAGCATTGTTTTTAGCCAAAGGAGATTTTTGGCATGCATCGGTGTTGTGAAGGGCAATGCCTCCTGCAATAAAAGAGGCAAAAGAGCCCATGTTGACTTCCACGTTGCCAAGGCTTGCCTTTACTTCAACTGCGTCAGTCTTGTAAAAGATACTCTCTTCATGAATCAAGTCCATATACTTACTGTCAATTCTCAAAAACAGATCTATACTTAATCTATCAGCAGAAAGTTTTTTATCTTCTACTTTTCCAATGGCCTGTTTATTATAGAGCACCGGTGCACCAATGGCAATATCTCCTTTTTTAACTGTGTTGACACGTATGGCAAGACCTGGGTTAAAGATGTCTATAGGAGCAGAATCTAAGGCGATAAATTCATCTTTATAAGGAAGCGAAAGAAGCTCGGCCTTTGTGTTCGCAGCAGGCATAACCGAGATATAAATCCCACTGATAATAGTATCAAGTCCAGAGACCTCTGTGATACTGACCTTTGGTTTTACCATCCAAAACTTATTTCCTTCTCTGGTGACATGAGGAGCAGCCTGCTTGTCAATTAATGCTGTCAGTTCGAGTTTTGAGACATCGTCATTCTTGATATGGATATCTTCAACCATACCGATTTTAATACCCTTATACATAATAGGTGTTTTGCCATCTTTAATACCATCGCCGCTGTCAACAACGATGGTAATGCGCGTGCCTGCATCAACATTGGTCTTATAAATCATACCTGATGTGATAAATAAAGCTATAATAGGTGCTATCCAAACCAGAGAAAAGCTTTTTTTCTCCTTGCTTAAGCCCTTGGCTAATACTTCATTTTCATTCATTAAACGTCTTCCTTTTTATCCCATAATAATCTAGTATCAAAACTTTCAGTTGCAAATATTGTTAAAACTACCATTGTAGCAAAAGATAAGGCCGCAAAACCTGTGGTCACTTCAGCCAGCTCACCAAACTGTACCAAGGTGATCATCAAACCAATAACAAAAATATCAAGCATCGACCACTTTCCTATAACATGGATCATCTTGTATAAATTCTTTTTTTGGACCCGTCTCCATGTGGAATGATTTCTCACCGATAGCAAAAGGTAAAATAAAATCACCAGCTTTAATACAGGTACAAAAACACTTGCCATAAATATCACCGTTCCAACAAAAAATTCACCATGTTCAAAAAAATAAAATATACCGTCCATAATGGTACTGTTCTGATAATCAATAAAAGAGACAGTTTTCATTATAGGATAAATATTTGCAGGTATAAAAAAGAACAAAGCAGAAAGACTTAAGGCAAGCGTACGTATATATGAATTAGGTTTTCTCTGATGCAGAACCTCTTCGCATACAGGGCATTCATCTAAACTAACAGGTGATAAGTGATAACAGTGTTGACATAAGGCCTGTTTAAAGTCAATATCATTTTGCATTGTGATAGGCCCTCCAGATCTTCTGAGGTGAGAAACTTCGACTGAGCAAAAAGCTAAATGAACTTAACAAGACAAACATGATAAGCCCCGATCCATACAAAACATCAGATGTTGCGGTAAGTTTAATAACAGAAACAAGTATAGCAATAACATATACGTCAAGCATGATCCACTCTTGAAGGTGATATAAAACCTTAAAATACGTCTTCATGAAACGAGGTTTTCTTTTTTCATATAGGGGTGTAAGCATAAAAAGTGAAATGATGATTTGTAAAAAAGGTGCCAAAACCGAAGTAAAAAAAACCAAAAGACTTAAAAGCGGGTACCCATCTTCATAAAAATAACTTAGTGCAGACAACATAGTGTCATGCTGAACACTCTCACCTAGTTTAAAAGAGATGATAGGCAGTGTCATTGCTGGAAAAAACACGATGAGTCCCGCTATTGAAAGTCCAAGATCGTGTTCAATCGGAAATGATTTTTTACGCACGCTAGTATAACAACGAGGACACTTGATCCGATGTGCATTTACATCGTCTTGCATCATTAACCCACAAGACTGACAACAGAGGATTTCATTCATAAAGTAGATTATACCCGTAAATACTAAAATCAGATAATCTGACACACAAAGATAAACATTTTTACACTCTACTAAGAAGTAATTAGGTACATTTAAATTTATATTATTTAATAGGATAATCAAATGTTTAGAATAACGTTTACTCCTTTTACTTGTTTTTACGGCCTACAGCGAGCAAGAACAAAAACAGATCCAAAAACAGACACCTGCTCTGCCTGTAAGAGGTTATAAAAGTAAAAAGTCAAAACATGCCAATTTGGATTCAATACACGGGTAAGACGCAGGCTAGTTCTTCACAAGAAGTCCGTGCTAGTCTGACCTTGTCATATTATCGTTTTTATACGGCTTTAGCTGAACTAAACAGAGCTACTGGAAAGTAGCTTATTTACTCTGAATGACTTTTAAGGCGCCCTTATAGATAGGCTCATCAATAAAGCCATACTTTTTATCGGCAAAGCCTGTAACACCCTGCTCTTTCATGGTTTCGAAAAGCTCGATAATATCCTTGGCTCTTTGAATATCCTTGTCTTGAATCTCGAAACATTTCATAACTTCCCCGGCTTGTGTCGGTGAGACGCAGCCTTTTGCTGAGAAGCCCATCATCTTTTCAAGCGCTAGCCACCTTTGAAACTCTGTCATGTTTTGATAATCTTGATAGACAAAAGAGACTGCGTACGCATTGATGAGTTTGGCACCCAATAAAAATTCTGCCAGTATATGATGTATCATGGGGTTTTCTGGAACTAAGATGCTTTGATCTAGTCCTAAGTCGGCCAAAAGGTCCAAGATACCTAAGTAAACTGTTTTAACCTTCTTGTCATATTGGAGTTCTCTTAGATTTGCTAAGGCTTGTGCAGTTTCGATGCTAAGGTGGAGTTCAATACTTTCATCAAGCACTTCAAGTACTTTTTTGACATCATCTACCGTATTGATCTTTGGAACACGTATCGCGTCAGGTTTATAGGCGTTCAAGAAGTTAATCTCATCTAAACCACCTTCATCAATAGCATTAACACGTACGACTAGTTTCTTAGGACTTTGATGTATCTTAGATAAAAAGTATGCACACAACCTTAATGCCGTTGGCTTCTCTTCAGCAGATACTCCGTCTTCAAGATTTAAAACAATACAGTCGCTGTCCACTGTATCGATTTTAACAAGATGTTTTAGTTTATGTGCTGAGAGCATAAGTGCAGATTTAAAGTCTACCTTTCTGTTTTGAATGCGTCCATTAGGCGTTAGCATAGTATCTAAGGTAGAGATGTCTTTTTGATTAACGATCTCTTCTAGCATATCAAGTTGAGGTATAAACATCTTGTTTCCTTTACTTATTTAGTCTGTATATGCAGATAGTCATACAGGGCTTTGATCTCTTTAGGTGTAAGAAAATATTTTGGCATAACACTTCGTTTGCTCTGTAGAGCCAAAGCAAAACTTTTATAATCCAAGGTGTTGATCTCTTGCGTTTGAAGTATGCGTTTTTCGCCTTTATGCATGTACCTAGAAATAACCATCCCTTCACCTCTTTTACCATGACATTTATTACAGCCAATTCCTCGCGGATTTTCATATAAATGTTCAGCGTACTCTTTCTCTGTAATAAAAGAGTCTATATCTTTGGCTTGGAGATTGACAAACATTAATATGATGAACAAGCTTAAACGCATTCAAAACACCCTTATATATTAAAGTTTGACTTCTTTAACAGGCCTTTTTCCAAAAGCGTATAAAGGGTTGTAAAAGAAGTCTTATGTATAATATCAAAAATATTCTAAAGGGTAATAGTTTTTTACTCTAAAATTAAGAGGTTTTGATGCAGATTCTTGACGGTTCAGCACTTTCATCAAAAATAAAAGATGAAATCAGTATCGAAGTAAAAGAGCTTAAAAACAGTACAGGAAATGTACCAGGTTTAGCGGTAATACTTGTTGGTAGTGATCCAGCGAGCGCCGCTTATGTAGGGATGAAGAAAAAAGCATGCGACGCGGTAGGTTTTTATTCGGTTACACACGAGATGCCTACAGACATCTCTCAAGAAGCTATTGAGAAGACTATTGAGATGATGAACCAAAACCCCAATATTGACGGTATCTTGATTCAACTTCCCTTACCTGAACATATTGATACTACACGTCTTTTAGAGCTTGTGGCGCCGCATAAAGACGTTGATGGCTTCCATCCCTTTAATGTCGGCCGCTTGACTACAGGGCTAGACGGTTTTGTTCCTTGTACTCCCCTTGGTGTCATGAAGCTTTTAGAAGAGTACAAGATAGATGTACAAGGTATGAATGCCTGTGTTGTAGGCGCTTCAAACATCGTTGGAAAACCGATGGCAAGTCTGTTGCTTAATGCCAATGCTACAGTAGATATATGCCACATCTTTACAAAAGATCTAAAAGCGCGTACACTTGAAGCAGACATCTTGCTTGTAGGCGTAGGTGTGATTAATCTTATTAAAGAAGATATGGTAAAAGAAGGTGCTATTGTCATCGACATTGGAATAAACAGAGCTGAAAACGGCAAACTTGTAGGTGACGTCGACTTTGAAAATGTATCAAAAAAGGCCTCATATATAACCCCTGTGCCAGGTGGTGTCGGACCAATGACCATTGCCATGCTACTTAGAAACACTTTAGAATCAGCCAAAAAACGACAATCATAAATTTTAATACTAGGAACAGTAAACATAATGAAAGAAAAAGCTAAAAATTTTGCCTTTAAGGCCTATAAATTTTCAAACTCATGGACAGGAACGATCATTATCGTCTTGCTGGTCATATTTTTTGTAGCACAAGCCTTTAGAATCCCGAGTGGTTCTATGAAAAGTTCACTATTAATCGGTGATCATCTATTTGCTAAGAAATTTGCTTACGGAATATCAACACCGCACCTGCCTTTTTTAGAAATACCACTTATCCCAGGTACGGACGGACACATTATTGATGGCGACACTCCTGAACGTGGCGATATTGTTATTTTCAGATACCCTCAAAACCATGACATCCATTTTGTTAAACGCTGTGTTGGCTTGCCCGGAGATATCTTGTTTGTCAATGAAAAAGATTTATATATACATATGCGTGAAGGAGATGAGTTTATTAAAAAGAACTATCCAAAAGAGCAGATCATTGTTGCCTTAGATCAGCTTTTTGTTAAAAACCCTTATCAGAAAGACCACCCAGGAATTAATCATGATGCTTCTGTTGTAAACGACGGAAGCACACACTCTCAAATCTTTTTTACGCCTCCGATCAAGGTTCCTGAAAATGAGTACTTCATGATGGGCGACAACAGAGACCACTCAAATGACAGTCGTTTCTGGGGAACAGTGCCTTATGGTCTTATCGAAGGCACACCTTGGTTTATCTACTTTAGCATAAATGATAATTATGAGATCCGCTGGGACAGGATGGGTAAAACACCAGCTGAACTTGAAGGTTTAGACTTTATCACACGTGCACGTGCTGAAGATAAAAAGAAAGACAAGGGAATTTTCTAATTGGACAGCGCTGAACTCATCAAGATTGCCATCACCGTAATCGTACTTGTTGTTGCTATAGTCGGACACGAGATAATGCATGGCTTGGTGGCATACAAATATGGTGACAACACGGCAAAAAATGCAGGAAGGCTCAGTGTTAACCCTATCGTTCATATCGATATAATAGGTACTATTATTGTTCCTGCAATGCTCTATATCACCAATGCAGGTTTTATCTTTGGTTGGGCAAAGCCTGTACCTGTAGATATGACAAAGGTTATACAAAAAGGTGGTTACTTTGCTGCTATGGCGGTTTCGCTAGCGGGCATATTTTACAATCTTGTCTTTGCTGTAATGGCTTCTATCATCTTTGTAAATTACTTTCCTGTCGAAATATTAACGCAGATTCTGAATGAAAACCCAGGCGCATCAACCTTAGGCGCAGTGCATTATGTAATATCAAATCTTGTACAAAAAGATCCATTATTGTACTTCCTTGGTCTATCACTTATCATCAACTTATTATTGGCAGTCTTTAACTTGCTGCCTATACCGGCTTTTGACGGAGCACAGTTTTTGACTTACTTGTCTTTTCAGTTAAAGTTAAATAAAATAGGTGAAATGTATATCAGGTTAGCACCTTATGGAATGTTTATTGTACTGGCAATATTTTTAGTAGGGCCTTTACAAAAGATACTGATTTTTGAACCCTTAAATTGGTTAATGAGCCAGCTTTTATTATAAGAAAAACATCAAGGAATATTTATGAAATATTATGTAGCAACAGACCACGCCGGTATTGATCTAAAAAACCACACATGCGAATACCTAAGGGCAAAAGGCTTTGAGGTTGAAGATTTGGGCCCATACACAAAAGACAGAGTCGATTATCCTGACTACGCCGTCAAAGTATGCGAAAAGGTCTTAGCAGACAAAGGAAGTATGGGTGTGCTTATCTGCGGTTCAGGAATCGGTATCAGTATCTCTGCTAACCGTTTTAGAGGTATACGTGCTTGTCTGTGCCATGATGCTTATACGGCAAAGATGGGACGTGCTCATAATGATGGGAATGTATTATGCTTTGGTGAGCGTATTGTCGGTGTTGGTGTTGCTGAATCTATAATTGATGCATGGATTGATGCGGAGTTTGAAGGCGGACGACATGCAGGACGTGTTGAGAAGATAGAGGCTATTAAAGGTTAATAGCTAAAATATAAAAGCTAAAAAGGGGTTATATGTTTTTTGAATGGTCATTACTGAGTTTAGTTACTCTTGCTGGTATCTTTTTATTTGTAAAGATGTTTTACTTTAAAAACATCACTTATAAAGAGCAAAAAAGCAATGAGCTGATGAAGTTGACCCTTCAAGAAGCTGAGATCCTAATACGAAAATACCAGATACAACTCCAGCGTTCCTTGGGAAATGTTGATATTTTAACGGATGAGTTAAACAAGCTTAGAAATGAGCTTAAGGTGTTAAAACAGAGAAATTCACAACACCGCTCTGAAACCGATAAATTAAAATCTAAGATCAGCGACCTTGAAGGCCGTATTGATGCTTTACTGTAAAAAATATATTTAATAAAAGGACACTTTTTGATAGATTCAGAAGATAAAAAAATCATTATTGATGCAATTCGTGAAATCCCTGACTTTCCAAAACCCGGCATAGTCTTTAAAGACATCTCAACCATCTTAAACAATGCGCAGGCCTTTGGACTTTTGATGGACCATTTACAGACACGTTATAAAGATATGAATTTAGATTTTATTGCAGGTATTGATGCCCGTGGGTTTATCTTTGGTTCAGCCTTAGCGCGCGACTTGGGAGTTGGCTTTGTTCCTATTCGTAAAAAAGGTAAACTTCCTTACACGACCATCTCTGAAAAATATTCACTTGAATATGGCGTGGATGAAGTTGAGATCCATATTGATGCCTTTAGAGATATTGAAAAGGCACGTGTACTTTTAATCGATGACCTTATCGCTACTGGCGGAACGGCTTTCGCCGCTGCTAATTTGATTGAAAAATCTGGTGGAAAATGCGTTGAGTCATGTTTCATTATGAGTTTAGACTTCTTAGGCGGAAGTGAAAAACTAGAGACCATTACCCCTGTCTATAGTGTTTTAGGAGAAGCTTAGTGTATATTCCTTCAAAAAGTAAATTTGACCCAAATGAAAACGGGCACTTTGGGATCTTCGGCGGACGCTATGTGCCTGAAACCCTTATGCCAGCTCTGCTTGAGCTAAAAGAAAAGTACGAAGAGCTTCGTCATGATGAAGCATTCTGGAAAGAAGTTCATTATTATCTTAAAGATTATGTAGGACGTCCTTCCCCACTTTACTTTGCACAAAATATTTCAGATGAACTTGGAGCAAAGGTCTACTTTAAGCGTGAAGACCTTAACCATACGGGCGCACATAAGGTGAACAATGTGATCGCTCAAGGTCTAATGGCTAAAAAACTAGGCAAGAAAAAAGTTATTGCAGAAACAGGAGCAGGACAACATGGTGTAGCTACAGCAACAATTTGTGCTCTGCTTGGCTTAGAGTGTGAGATCTTTATGGGTGCAAAAGATGTTGCTAGGCAAGAACTTAATGTTTTTAGAATGAAACTTCTTGGCGCCAAGGTGAATTCTGTTGAAAGTGGAAGCAGAACCCTTAAAGATGCGATGAATGATGCCATTAGACATTGGGTAACCAATGCTCGTGATACTTTCTACATCATTGGAACAGTTGCTGGACCTCACCCTTACCCAATGATGGTAAGAGACTTCCAAGCTATTATAGGTTGGGAAGCTCGTGCTCAAATATTAGAGCACGAGGGGAAACTTCCAGATAAGGTAATCGCTTGTATAGGCGGTGGCTCAAATGCTATTGGTGCCTTTCAACACTTCTTGGAAGATAAAGAAGTGCAATGTGTCGGTATTGAAGCCGGTGGTCTTGGCGTTGACACCGACAAACATGGGGCTTCTTTAGAAAAAGGCCGTCCCGGAGTACTTCATGGGCAGATGTCTTACCTTCTTCAAGATGATGACGGTCAGGTTTTAGAGGCACACTCTATCTCTGCTGGATTAGATTACCCTGGAATAGGACCTGAACACGCTTTTCATAAAGAGAACAAAACGGTTTCTTATGATAGCGTCACAGACGAAGAAGCGCTTGATGCCTTTGTGTGGTTGTCTCGAAAAGAGGGAATCATCCCTGCTTTTGAAAGTTCACATGCTGTTGCTTATTTAAAAAAGATCAAAGACATTAAGGGACAGACTATCATCGTTAACCTTTCTGGACGTGGTGACAAAGATATGATTCAAGCTAAAGATTTACTTGATTTTGAAAACTAACCTTAGTGGCCACGAAGTGAAGTTTCAGGCGTAGCCGCAATTTGAAAACAAGGACTAATAATGAAAATTTCTATTGAAGACAGACATTTATATGATATCAATGCGGAAGTAACAGTGGTATTTACACTAGACACCAATGAGCTTTTGCATGAAGGAATCTTATCTGAGTTGGGTTTTAAAGCTGCTCAAGATGAGACCTGTTATATCTCAGAGTTTAAAACACTTTATGTAGGTGTTGAAGCTAATGAGCATGATCTTTTTCGCTCAGCCGCAGCAACTGCTATAAAGGCTCTTTCAAAGTTTAACTATAACTCTTTAAAACTTGCTCAGTCAGATGTAAATAACAATGAAGGAATTTTCACTGCCCTAGTAGAAGGCTTTATCTTAGGCGCTTATAAATTCGATGCTTATAAAAGTGAAAAGTCTGAATCAGCTTTAAGTGAAATCATTTTTTCTTTTAAGACCTTAGAAGATGAAAACAGTGAAGTATCTATCCTGGAAGAAGCTCTTACTAAAGCCAAGGTTCTTGCCATTGCAACAAACTATACACGTGAACTTGTCAATACAACACCTGACGATCTTTTTCCTCTTAAACTCGCATATATAGCAAAAGATCTAGCAAACAAAAACAACCTAGAGTGCAAGGTCCTTGATGAAGCGGGACTAAAAGATGAAAGTATGAATGCGCTCTTAGAGGTTGGTCGTGCCTCTCGTCATGAATCACAACTTATTCACCTTTCTCATAAACCTAAAAACCCTCGCGCAGTTATTTCTCTTATTGGAAAAGGATTGACTTATGACAGTGGTGGTTTAAGCCTGAAACCATCTGCATCAATGGTAAGTATGAAGCTGGATAAAAGTGGTGGATGCGCCGTACTTGGTATTATGAAGGCAGTTTCTGAACTTAATCTTCCCGTTGAAGTGCATGGTATCATTGGCGCGGTTGAAAATATGATTGGCGGTGATGCTTATAAGCCTGATGATGTCT
>Ga0316204_10011541_pt1 | contig 11025 bp, 11 predicted proteins | sample 6monrhotite_MG_2_FD_205661 | JGI IMG/M metagenome (GOLD analysis project Ga0316204, IMG submission 205661) | Microbial mat bacterial communities from mineral coupon in-situ incubated in ocean water Damariscotta River, Maine, United States -... | ecosystem: Environmental > Aquatic > Marine >...
CTCCCCAATACGGATAACCCGCCCCTGAACATCAATATGAAGTTCACCGGCACCGGCAACGCAGCATGTCCCCATACCGCGCGCAACCACCGCCGCATGAGAGGTCATACCGCCACGTGAAGTAAGAATCCCGTCCGCCGCATGCATACCGGAAATATCCTCCGGTGATGTTTCCTGACGACACAAAATAACCGTCCGCCCAGCATCAACCTGCTTCTCGGCATCTTCCGATGTAAACACAATCTTACCAGAGGCCGCCCCCGGAGACGCAGGAAGCCCCTTCGTTAAAACATCTTTTTCCGCATCAGGGTCTAAGGTTGGATGCAACAATTGATCCAACGCTTGCGGATCAACGCGAAGCAATGCTTCTTCTTGCGTAATAAGCCCTTCCTCAACCATATCAACCGCGATTTTAAGCGCAGCCTTGGCCGTGCGCTTCCCACTGCGCGTTTGCAGCATAAACAACTTGTCTTTTTGCACCGTAAACTCAAGATCCTGAACATCTTTATAATGTTTCTCAAGCTTCAAACGCACATCATCCAATTGCTTAAACACAACCGGCATAGATTCTTCCATAGACGGCATATCACTGCCCTCTTTCTCGCGACCAAGCTTAGTCAAGGATTGCGGCGTACGAATACCAGCCACAACATCTTCACCCTGTGCATTGATCAGATATTCACCATAAAAATAATTCTCACCCGTTGACGGATCACGCGTAAAAGCAACACCTGTCGCGCAATCCTCACCCATATTCCCATACACCATAGACTGAACATTCACAGCAGTCCCCCAGCCTTCAGGGATTTCGTGAATACGGCGATACGTAATCGCACGCGGCACCATCCACGACTTAAACACCGCACCAATAGCGCCCCAAAGCTGCTCCTGCGGATCATTTGGAAAAGGCTTACCCGCCTCGAGCTCAACAATTTTTTTATATGCGGCAACGATCTCTTTCCAACCATCAGCAGAAATCTCAGTATCCTGACGCAAATCTTCGTCGCGTTTGTAACGATCAATGATCTCCTCAAATTCGTGATGATCAACGCCCATCACAACATCACCATACATTTGAATAAACCGGCGATATGAATCCCATGCGAAACGTGCATCGCCTGATTGCTTTTCAAGCCCCTGCACAGTCTCATCATTCAAACCAAGATTCAAAACAGTATCCATCATCCCCGGCATCGATACGCGGGCGCCGGAACGGACAGAAACAAGCAGCGGGTTTTCAGCATCACCAAACTTCGCATTCATTTGATTTTCAACGCTCGCCAACGCATCTTGAACCTGCGTTTGAAGCTCTGAAGGGTAGTTTTGTCCATTATCGTAATAATGCGTACACACCTCCGTGGTAACAGTAAAACCAGGAGGAACCGGTAAACCAAGACTGGCCATCTCCGCAAGGTTACAGCCCTTTCCACCGAGAAGGTTACGCATCGTTGCGTCACCGTCATTATTGTCTTTACCGAAATTATATACCCATTTGGTCATGTTCAAAGAACTCCCTAAACCCGTTTGTGCAAAGTTGGCCCAATAAAATTACTGCATAAAATTACTGTTAAGTGCCTGTGGTTTAGCATATCTATGCATAAATGCAAAAAATTTTATAGCCCGAAAACGCTTTTCTCACGGCGTTTCACAGCTTTTTTATCAACATCAGACATAAATCATCATCTACGGGCCTGAATTCACCATGCACAACCGCTTTTCGGTCATATGTAACACCATATCCATCAGGCATATATCCAAGCTTAAAATACAACCTTTGGGCAGCGCCATAAAATGGCGTAAGCCCAACACTAATACCAATATCGTCCATACCCCGCGCGCGCGCCAATTCTTCACAATGCTTAATCATAGCCGAAGCAATCCCGCGCTTTCTAAAATCAGGCAAAACATTCAAAGCCTGTATTTCCGGACAACCAATCGATTTATAAAATCCATATTTAGGACACCAGCTTAACATTACGTACCCAACGCCTCGCCCATCAAGTTCGGCAATAAACACCAAACGCTCCCCTGCATCCTGATTTCCCAAGGAACGTTCGAAAAATCCAACCTCCTGCACATGCCCCATAGCTTCGGAAAGGGTATAAAGCGCAGAAATATCATCCACGCCTGCTTGACGAATCCTAAGGTTTTCCAATTGCATCTCCTTTTCTTCCTGCCGTATTATACGAACATGAACCGATTCCTCACATTCCTTTTTTGTTTTCTAATAATCACCCACACAGCTCACGCCCAACAACGGGAACTAAAACCCGGGCTGAACTACACAACATTAAGCCAGTCGAAAGCGGAACCAGCTGAAGAAGCCGCCCCAAACAAACAAAATGACAAAAAAGAAAGCCCGGAGGCCAGAGTTTGGAACAAATATAAGAAACTAGCAGCCGGACAAGCTGGCGAAGAAAAGGCAACAGAAGAAAAAACGACAAAAGACAAACCACAAAAGCCGGAACGCCCAGAAAAGCCGCAAGTCAAAAAGACAACACTCAACAGCAAAAATGAACCGGAGCAAAAACAACAAAACGCCTTTGGCGCAATCCTTCAAGAATGGCAAAGCAGCAAAGATAGCAAAAGAGAAATGAAATCACGCAGCTTCAAAACACCAGAAACAGCAAAACCGGCAACACCCTAATCCTGCTTTCACAGCGAAGACTCTTGCCTCAAGTCCTAAAAACTGTTTTAAGTCTGACTATGAAACAAGCAACACAAGCAGCAGTAAACACCCCCACACCGATCGAGACTTTAAGCTCGCGCCTAGAAGAAGATATGCGCGCCGTTAACGGCATTATCCTCAAACGCATGGACTCTCCCGTAAAACTCATCCCGCAGCTTGCTTCGTATCTAATCGCCGCCGGAGGTAAACGCGTCCGCCCCCTTCTCACTCTGGCCAGTACAGCCATTTTTGATGGCGATATGGAACGTTCCCATAAACTCGCCGCTGCAGTTGAATTCATCCATACCGCAACCTTGCTTCACGACGATGTTGTTGATGGAAGCACCGAGCGCAGAGGACAAGAAGCCGCAAATCTCATTTTCGGAAATCAAGCCAGCGTGCTTGTCGGCGACTTCCTGTTTTCCCGCGCGTTTCAACTTATGACCGAAGACGGATCGCTTGAAGTTTTAGGGATCCTTTCACAAGCCTCTGCCGTAATTGCCCAAGGCGAAGTCCTTCAACTCACAACGGCAAATAATTTGGGCACAACAATGGATGATTACATCGAAGTCATTCAATCAAAAACAGCTGCCCTGTTTGCCGCAGCCTGTGAAGTTGGACCAGTGATTGCCGGAGCAAACAAAGACCAGCAAAAAGCCATGGCTGACTTTGGAATGAACATGGGAATCGCTTTTCAAATCGCCGACGATACACTCGACTACATGGCCGAACGTGAAAAACTGGGCAAAGCAACAGGTGATGATTTCCGGGAAGGAAAAATGACCGCGCCGGTTCTCCTGGCTCTAAAACAAGCGAACGAAGAAGAACTCCGTTTTTGGCAAAGAACACTCGGCGATAAAAATCAAAAAGAAGGCGACATTGAATATGCCTGTGAAATTTTTGCAAAACACAAAATCATCGAACAATGTTTTACAATGGCGGAAGAATATAGAGACTTAGCCATAGAATCTTTGCACAAAGCGCCGGAAAGCTCTTTACGTTTAAACTTGGAAGAACTCTCCACATACGTAATCACTCGTAACCATTAATACCACTGTATACTAAAGCATTAGAGCAATAGTTTAATTTGCAAAAACATCTCGAAAGCCCTCATAATAGTAAAAGGGAATGGAATCTTGATATAAAAAACGCCGTTTCTTTTTTCACTCAAACATTAGCGTAAATTTTGATGAGCGACACTAAAACAAAAACACCGGATATTTTAATCATCGACGACAACGAGAGCGATGCAAAATTGATGGAAGAAGCCATCAAAGACACGATCATGACGAACAGCACACATGTTTTAAATGAAGCCTCTGATGCTTTAAATTTTCTCAACAAAAAAGACATGTACAAAAACGCCCCGACCCCAGATTTAATACTGGTTGATTTGAAAATGCCAAACTTTGATGGCCATGATTTTTTAAGGATTGTCAAAGAAGACCCCCAATTCAAACATATCCCCGTTGTCATTCTCAGCGCGTCAAACGATCCTGAAGACATTAAAGAAAGCTACCGCCTTCACGCCAACTGCTACATCATAAAACCGCAAAATTTTATGCGCTTCAAAAAAGTCATAAGCATCATCAATGAATTTTGGCTGGGCATTGCCACATTACCGCCGAAAGCTTAAGCTGCTTATTCAGAAGCGGAATCTTTATACTCTGCCCAAAGTCCCTCAAGAGCAGGCAGTAAATTATCCGAATCAAATGGCTTCCGAATCACACCGATAACACCCAGTTTTTTATAAGTGTCATACATCTCTATTTTATCAAAAGCCGTAACAAAAATAAGAGGTACGCCCTTGGCTTCTTCCATCTCTTGAAGCTTTTCAATCGTATCAGGACCGCTCATATCCGCCATTTTAAGGTCCAGTAAAATCAATTCCGGTTGCAATATTCGAAACCGGTTCAACAATTCCTGACCAGAACCGCAAGCCGCAAAAGACACCTCAAAATCCGCCGCATCAAAAATATCGCGCACGATAAGACGCATATCCTGCTCATCATCCACATAAACAATTCTTTGCGGTAAATTCATCCATAAGCCTCCCCGCCTACGAAATCAGTATTACCAAACCAAACCCCTCTGGCAAGATTAATATACAAGAAGTGCTAATATAAACCTCGTTGACCCAATACCCCAAGGGGGGGTATAAAATGAACGACCCCACCGTAAGTGGCGAGGAATAAAACCTGTAAAGAGATTAAAAACCTCTTCAAACGCTACGATGAGGTGTGAATGCCATCCGGTTGCTGTAACAAAACGACAAAATCAAAATCCTTTAAACCGGATATCATTATGCATGGATCACTCGCCATTATGGCGATAACATTTGCACTATATCTCCTCACCCCGAACCTCCCCGGTTTACAAGTCTTTGCACATACTCAAACAGACCTTCTGATCGACATGTCCTGGGGGATCGCCCTGGGCCTTCTGTCCGTTGGCCTGATGAATAAAATCCCGCGCGAATATTTCACACATATTATGGGGCGCGGAGACAAACCCTCAGACATTGTAAAAGCAGCAATTGCCGGTGTTGTCCTCGACATATGTAATCACGGAGTTTTAGTTATTTCAGGAAAGCTTTATGAGCGCGGTTTATCCCTCGCACAAGTTCTAACATTCCTGATTTCAAGCCCATGGAACTCACTAAGCCTGACATTTATCCTTATCAGTTTAATAGGACTGAAATGGACACTGATATTTACATTGTCGTCTATGATCATCGCCATCATATCCGGTTTGATTTATATGGCTCTGGTCAAAACAGGTCGCCTTCCGCAAAACCCAAACACACCCGACACCGATCAGGGCTTCGACATCAGAACAGACATAAAAACACGCCTCAAAGGATGGAAACCTTCACGAAAATGGGCAAAGGACGTCGCCCGTGATGGCTGGGTCGATGGTAAAATGATCGTTCGCTGGATTTTATTTGGCGCATTAGTAGCCGCCGCTATGCGCGCATGGATACCAACAGAGTTTTTCGAAGAATGGTTCGGCCCCACAGCAATGGGATTAGGCGTAACATTACTCATCGCAACAATCGTTGAAGTTTGCTCGGAAGGGTCCGCCCCCATCGCCGCAGAAATAATGAACACAGGCGCAGCCCCCGGTAACGGCTTTGCATTCCTCATGGCTGGCGTATCAACAGATTACACAGAAATAATGGTCGTCAGAGAGTTCAGTAAATCATGGCTCATCGCACTCTCAATACCGCTAATAACCGTCCCCCAAATACTCGTCTTAGGCTTAATTTTTAATATGATATAGTGATTAATTCCGGCATGGATACGCAGAAAATAAAGCAAGCGCGACAGCCGGAGAGGCAATAAATGGCCCCTGCTCATGATGATTTTCAAGCATATGGCGTAGAATTTTTTGCTGAATATCTTTCATCGTCGCCGTTTCAGGCACACAAAAATCAACGCTTGGCGCCGTACCCAAAGACCGGATCAAATTGTGATAATCAAGCACACCGGCAATGTAACCCTGACAGGCAATATACCCACCCGAAACCAACTCCTCACCTTGCTCATTCGAACCACAAACCTGGAGCAAATAATCACCGGAAAAGCGCGCTGCATCAACGCGCAACGGACAAATCATTATAAGTAAAAACAGTGCCGTAAATTTAAGGTTTTTCATTAGATTGTTGTTTAAGCTGCTCAAGAATAGCAAACGGAGAATCTTCCAATCTCTTCTCCGGTCCCGCACTCATAACTTTCGGCGTACGGTTGGTTGATTTATTTCTCTTACCCTTCGTCTTTTCGGATTTATCTTTTGCTCCATAAGGTTTCTTAAAACCCTGCTTCTCAAACGCCTTACCTTTTTTCAAACGAAATGTCGCAAGCTCGGGTTTTGATTGTTCAGCGGGCTTATCTTCAACCTTAGGAGCTTCAACCGGCTCGCTTGCATCCTCTACTTTTGTCTCTTCCGGCGCAGCCTCCTCTAAAACCTTAGCTTCAGCAGCCTCTTCTTTTTCCGCTTGCTCCGCAGGATCGAAAACCTTCTTATGCCCCATCGCTTCCAAAACCTCGTAAAGCCCGTCAATAGAGCTTCCAAGCCATTCCGCCATCTTGTGCTCGGCCTGAAACTTGCCTTCTTTCGCCCCATCGTAAACAGCGCTAATCACACGGTCGAGCATATCAATCCGAATTGCACGCTTCCCAAACACAGGATATGCAATCGCCTGATAAAAAGAATGATCAACCGCTTTCGGATCAACCTCAAACGAAACAATACCGTCCTTCGGGCATTCCATCGGTAAATCCTTATCGTGAAACAACCCCCAAAGGAGCGCGCGCAACCGCACTGCTGCCGGCTTATTCAATGCAGGAATAAACACAAGAACCGGACCAAGCCGCACTTTTTTGGAGCGCAAATCCCGGCGATCATCCGAATCCAGATCGGCAATCAAGCCTTCCAATTGCTCACGCGGGACAATGCCAAGCGCCTCATGAACCTGAAACGCAATCCCCTTTACAGGGGCCTTAAAATCACCTGTTTCACCCAAATCAACCAACGGCTCCAACACAACGCCGATATGACGCCCAAGCCATGCTTGTAAATGATCACGCAACGCAGCTTTATCCACGTCTTTCGAAATATCATGATCCAGCACCACAACCTTGGGCTTAAGAATGTCCCCACCCTTTGCAAGCATCGCAATCACCTCACCCGGCATCGGGTTACTGGCTTGCTTTTGATAGAAAATCTGACCATCTTCGGCCAAAGTAAACTGTATATCTTGTGCGTTTAGCATATCTTCTTCACGTAAATTATCTTATTTCGTCCGATATAAACGCAAAGCCACACCAATGTCCAATCAAATCCTGCTATGCGCGAGAGGAGTTTTTTGTTTAAATACGAACTCTTTACACAAACACTTTTGAGCTGGAGACACCCGACGTGGTCTTAAAAATCATTTCTTTTATCTGCACATACGCTTTGTGTCTCATCACAACGCACCCTGCCCTCGCTCAAAATATATCAAATCCACAAAAAGCCGAACATCTGCAAAAAAGCTTTCAAACCCTTTTGGAAAGAAAAAAGCAAGAAATCGAGACAAACAAAAAACGCCCCCGGACACTATCTTTAGAAGGACCCGTATCCGTGGAACCCGCTGATTCGTACTACGCAATCACGCTCCCCCCAATGCGTATGGATTATTCGGATGGAAAACATCTAGAGATAGGCATGATTGCAATGAACGCAAGCGCCCATGACAAACCATACCAGTATAAAATAACAATGGCACTGCCAACCCCCATACTCGGCTTTGACCAAGCGGGAAACGAAATTATGCGCATACATATCGGCGCCCAAAAAATGGCCGGCATTTGGCATGAAAATCTACAAACATTCGTAAAACTCGACGCTCTTTATCAAAACATCCAAATTGATTTTCACAAAACACAAACAACCACGAAAATACCCCGCCTACATATCGTCTACGATCTGGATGAAGATGCAAATGCTCGCTGGTCCGGCCCGATGCAACTCAACGCGCAAAACATCACTTTAAATGCCGTGAATACAAACACAGCTTTTTCCCTCAACCAGCTCAATTTAAAAACAGAATTGGACCAGATAAGCGGAAAAATTTTAGCCAATAATGGGACCTCATTAAAAGGCGTTGAACTTGCAGATACAGCAAACGGCATAAAAACAAAAATAGAATTATCGAACCTCAAACTCTCAAAACAACAACCAAGCACGCCCGAAGAAAACCTGTCCGTTGGCTCTGCCCATTTTGAGCTTTCATTCGACGACGCCCTGAACAACGCCCCCGATGCACAACTGAACATAGCGTTCAAAAACCTGAACACCGGAGAAACCAATACAGAAATTGCACAATTACTCCCACAATCGGGGCAATTTACAATCACGCATCATAACATCCCACTCGAACCTTTGGCCCACGCCCTGACCCCCAAAGATGAAGAGACAACGCCAAAGCTCAACCCCTTTATGCTTTTCAAAATACCGGCAATTCTGGCGCAAGCCGGAAGCTATTTAGAAATCTCCGACAGCGCGATAGAAAACAAAGACTATCGCGTAGAACTGGAAGCTCTAGCACGTGCGGACATTACAGCAACAAATAGCGCAACAATTGAAGGAAAACTTACCTTCGCCGGGCTTGAAAAAATACTCTCCATGGCACAAGTAACAGGAACACGCCTACACACATCATCACACACCACACCAATCCGCACATTGGCGCGAATCCTTGAGCGTTTAAAAGCATTGGGACAAGTAGAAGCCGACAACGAAAAAGGGTTCAAACATATTTTTAATTTTAAAATGGACCAAAACGGGCAAATGCTTATAAACGACCAGAACGCCCTGACACTGTTTCAGGAGCCTAAACCGCCGGCGCAGTCTGGGAATCCTATTTAAGAATATACGGAATCAGCGCATTAAGACGTAAAATTCCGGACGGCGTTAAACACAATGAATGCGTAGAACGCTTGATCCAACCTTCATCTTGAGCAACCTTAAGGCGCTGCAAATCCACATAATTCTCCCAAAGCTTTCCACCCTGCTCACTAAGATGATCCAAACAAACACCTTTATTCAAACGCAGCCCCATCATCAACGCTTCCAAAAAACGATCTTCATGGAATAACAACTCAAACGGATGAGCCCCCCGACCAAACGCCTCCACCTTTTCTAACCAGACATCAGGCGCATGATGTTCGCGCGTTGCAAACTTTTGCACCTCGCGCCCTTGCCCACCTTGTCCCACCCCACCTTGCCCTTCCAACGTCAAACGCCCATGCGCCCCAGGCCCAATCCCGATATAATCCCCATAGTGCCAATAGATCAGATTGTGCCGCGATTCATGCCCGTCCTCCGCGTGATTCGAGACTTCGTAAGCAGGTAACCCTTTCGCAGACAAAACATCTTGCGTTAAATTATAAAAATCCGTCGCAAGGCCGTCATTTGGAATATTAAAAACGCCTTGAGCATGATCATAATGAAACGGTGTGTTTCGCTCTATTGTGAGCTGATAAAGCGACAAATGTCCGCGCGCAAGCATCGCCGCCCGCTCTAACTCTCTGCACCAATTGTCCAATGTTTGATCAGGACGCGCATACATCAAATCAAAACTAAAACGATCAAACGTATCCGACGCAATCTCGATCGCCCTTAACGCGTCCGCCGCAGAATGCGCTCGCCCCAAAAACGCCAGATCAGCATCATTCAACGCCTGTACACCAATAGACACACGACTCACACCGGCATCTTTAAACGCACTAAACTTATCAGCCTCTATAGATGTAGGATTAGCCTCAAGCGTAACGTCCAAATCATTAACACACGGCCACAAACTTCTGGCCTTATCGATGATAGAGCCGACAACCTCGGGCTTCATTGTTGAAGGCGTCCCCCCACCAAAGAAAATAGAGGCAAGCACCCGCCCCTTTGTCAACTCCGCATAAGTTTCAAGACAGCGAATATACGCCGCCTGCCAGCGATCATGATCAATTTGATCCCGCACATGAACATTAAAATCACAATAAGGACATTTGGACAAACAAAAAGGCCAGTGGATATACAACCCGATCTGGCCTTTTGAATTCATAACTGTAATCCGCTCGACTTAACTTACGCGAAATTCAACTTTTCTAAGTTGGGCAGGCTCGATACTTGCACCGGTCGTACCAATTGTGTTGAGCATAGATTCGAAAACAATCGGCAGACCGAACAACGCACCACCGGTTGCCAAACGGATAGCACCGTCTTTCATCGGTGTTTGTGTCGGGTTTTCAACATGATCTTTCAACTTCAAAACACCGACAACACCGAGCAACAAGCCAAGCATATAGGAGATAGCGGTCACAAGGCCCGGCAATTCTTCGATAGAACCGGTAATGTTACGGGCAATATCACTAAAATCATTTCCAGCAGCCTGCGCATCGGATGCAGCCGCTAAAAAACCAACAGTTACCGCTGCTTGAAAACGCAACGATGAAAACTTTAAATTCTTAAACATTCTTTTTCTCCTAAACGCAGCCAAAACTCTTACGCTTGCGTGAGTGGGTTATATAATAAAAAGGGTGAAAAAGTCAACTTTTTAGGCCCTAAGCCCTATAAATACTGGGCAAAACTTAAAAGGTTTAAGCGGCCTTGCTCACAAAACAAGCCTGCACCAATTTCTGAAAAGCGTCATTACGATGCGACATACCATGTTTTTGCTCGGAATCCATTTCAGCAAATGTCACGTTATAACCATTGGGAACAAAAATAGGATCATAGCCAAACCCTTTATCACCCCGCGCTGGAAAGTCTAAACGACCTTCTACGCGGCCTTCAAATGTTTCAACATGACCATCCGGCCA
>Ga0316204_10011543_pt1 | contig 11024 bp, 12 predicted proteins | sample 6monrhotite_MG_2_FD_205661 | JGI IMG/M metagenome (GOLD analysis project Ga0316204, IMG submission 205661) | Microbial mat bacterial communities from mineral coupon in-situ incubated in ocean water Damariscotta River, Maine, United States -... | ecosystem: Environmental > Aquatic > Marine >...
CACAGATGCGTCGTGGCATCGCAGAATTAAATGGTGAAGGAGAAACTGTTGGTGGTGTTGTTGTCATGCGTTTTGGCGAAAATGCCCAAAAGACAATCGATGGCGTTAAGGAAAAATTGTCACAACTTCAGCGTGGTTTACCTGAAGGTGTAGAGATAGTCACTGTTTATGATCGCTCAGGCCTAATTGGTGAGGCAGTTGAAAACCTTTGGTTTAAATTGTTAGAAGAATTTATTGTAGTTGCACTTGTTTGTATCGTTTTTCTATTTCATGTTCGATCGTCATTAGTGGCAATCATTAGCCTACCTGTAGGTATTCTAGCTGCATTTATTGTGATGCATATTCAGGGAATTAACGCCAACATCATGTCACTTGGCGGTATTGCTATTGCCATCGGAGCGATGATTGATGGTGCTATCGTGATGATAGAAAATATGCATAAGCATATGGAAAGGACACCCCTTACCAAGGAGAACCGCTGGCAGATTGTAATGGACTCGGCCGGTGAGGTTGGTCCAGCATTATTTTTCAGTTTGTTGATCATCACAGTCTCATTTATTCCTGTATTTACTTTAGAGGCTCAGGAAGGACGAATGTTCTCGCCTCTTGCTTTTACTAAAACCTATGCAATGGCTGCATCAGCAGCACTGGCTATCACATTGGTACCAGTTTTAATGGGTTATTTTATTCGAGGTAAAGTGCTTCCAGAACATAAAAACCCGATTAATAGGTTGTTGATTTCTGGTTACATGCCTCTGTTAAAACGTGCGTTGGATTTCCCTAAAACCACTATCTCACTGGCACTGATAATAACTGTTCTTGGATTCTGGCCAGTAGACAAAATTGGCAGTGAATTTATTCCACCACTGGATGAAGGTGATTTGATGTATATGCCGACAACCTACCCAGGTATCTCCATTGGTAAGGCGAGAGAATTACTTCAACAAACCGACAAGCTCATAAAAACAGTACCAGAGGTTGAAACAGTTTTTGGCAAAGTTGGTCGTGCTGAAACAGCAACTGACCCGGCACCTCTAACCATGATCGAGACTTTTATTCAATTAAAACCACGTGACCAGTGGCGAACTGGCGTTACCACTGAAAGCTTAAAAAAAGAGTTCGATAATCTGGTCAAGATTCCAGGCTTAACAAATGCCTGGGTTATGCCAATCAAAACGCGCATCGATATGTTGGCTACAGGCATTAAAACTCCAGTGGGCATTAAGGTCGCAGGAGCCGAATTGTCAGTTATTCAGGACATTGGTAAGCAACTTGAAGAGATTATGAAAGATATTCCTGGTACGGCATCAGTCTATTCAGAACGTGTTGCTGGTGGACGTTATTTGAAAGTAGATATTCAAAGAGACAGGGCGGCACGATATGGCATGAACATAGCGGATATTCAGCAGGTGATAGCCTCAGCCATAGGTGGTATGAACGTTACGCAGACAGTTGAGGGTCAGGAAAGGTATCCCGTTAACCTAAGATACCCGCAGGATTATAGAGATTCACCTGAACAATTATCCCGCTTACCTGTGGTGACACCATCTGGACAACGAATTGCTCTAGGAGATCTGGCAAATATTTTTATAGAAGATGGTCCTCCTGGCATAAAAAGTGAAAACGCTCGAATTAATGGTTGGGTATTTGTTGACATTGAGGGAGTTGATGTTGGTACGTATGTACAGCAGGCACAGCAAATCGTGGCTGATAATCTGGCATTACCTGCTGGTTATTCTCTCAATTGGTCTGGTCAATATGAATATATGTTGCGGGCCAAAGAAAAGTTAACTTACGTCGTTCCTTTAACGCTATTGATAATTATCGTACTTCTTTATATGAACTTCAGAAACTTCGCTGAAGTTGCAGTAATAATGGGAACTTTACCATTGGCGATGATCGGTAGTATCTGGCTGATGTATTTACAGGGCTTTAACTTTTCAGTCGCTGTTGGTGTTGGTTTTATTGCATTGGCAGGTGTGGCTGTAGAAATTGGTGTAATCATGCTCGTGTATTTAAACCAATCATATCAAGCCTTGATAGTACGTTGTCAGTCACAACAGAAAATACCTAATAAAGATGAGCTAAAGGAAGCTGTTCTACACGGTGCCGGTATGAGGGTGCGTCCGGTAATGATGACTGCCGCAGCCATTATTGTCGGTTTACTTCCTATCTTATATGGCACTGGAACTGGTTCAGAAGTTATGAGCAGAATTGCTGCACCTATGGTTGGTGGTATGGCCAGCGCAGTGATATTGACATTGTTAGTGTTACCAGCAATTTACTACTTAATGAGAATTCCAAACTTAAGAACGATTCGTGATGAGGCGAATAGATAATTTTCTTAATAAGGACAAGAGGAATGACAATGAAATATATAGTTAAAACAAACAAAACTGTTAAGCAGGCTGTGGATGATCTACAGCAAGCAGTTATTAAACATAATTTTAGTGTGCTTCACATACACAATTTAAAAGACACACTGAATCGTAAGGGAATCGATTTCCCTTCGGAATGCCAGATATTAGAAATTTGTAACCCTCAACAAGCTAATAAAGTATTAACTCAGGATATGGATATCAACATGGCACTGCCTTGCCGCATTTCAGTATATGACGATGGTGGTCAAACGAAGATTGGAATGATAAGGCCTGAGCATCTTCTTGCACATTTGTCGAACTCTAAAAAATTAACAGACGTTGCTAGAGAAGTAGAAGAAGCCAGTATTGCCATTATTCAATTGGCGAGTAATTCCCGTACTGCATCTTAGATTAATTGAATTTTGATAAAAGTAGAATTTTTAAGTAGGAGAGAAGAATGAAAGTATTAACCACGATATTTGTCTTTATAGGTCTAGTTTGGACTTCATCAAACTTTGCGCATGATGATGTTTCCTTATTATCAAGTAGTCCCAAACATAATGCGATGTTAATGCAGACGCCAGATCAGCTTCATCTTCAGTTTAGTCAGTCAGTGCGCCTCGTAAAAGTGAGTTTGAAATCAACTGATGGTGAAACAATTCAATTTGGTTTTGAACCATCGGGTGATGCTAAGACAAATCATCAGTGGAAGTTACCAAAATTAAAACCTGCAACATATCAAGTTATGTGGACCATTTTGGGTGAAGATGGTCATGCAATGAACAGTAAAATTGGGTTCATGGTTCATTAATCACATGGAAACTTACTCTTGGAATGTAGTACTAATTATATCTAAGCTTGGTTTTTATTCAGGCTTGATAGCAATTGTTGGCCATCTAATCCACCACAATAAAATTCTAAGTGAAGTAAAACAATACTCGCCTGATACTTATTCTGATTATTTGAAAGGTACATTCACATTATTATTACTTGCAAACATCTTTAATCTATTTGGTTTCTTTGCATCAGTAGGAGTTATAACAGGCGAGGGGCTTTCAGTTATTGTTGATACTCAAATGCTTGAAATCGTCTGGAGCACTTCGATAGGTACAGTTACTTTATTACGATTCATTGGTCTATCCATAGCGCTTACATATGTTTATTTAATCATGCGGGTTCGAAAACCACTAGAGCCCCAACGCCTTACGTTGCTAATGCTAGGGGTTGCGGGATCATTGCTACTGTATTCCGTTTCAATTACAGGCCATATATCAGTATTAGGGTATATAGAGCGAATAATAGTAGTTATCCATGTAGCAATTATTTCCTGGTGGTTCGGTGCCCTTTGGCCACTTAAGCTTGCTTGTGATAAATGCAATACAGCTGTTCTGATTCCTATCATGGAAAAATTTGGCCAGCAGGCAAGTTACTTGGTCAGTGCCTTATTGTTAATTGGACTGATACTTTCACTCCTTCTTCTAGAGTCTATTGTTGAACTCATTACAACCCCTTATGGTCAACTATTACTTCTAAAAATTACAGCTGTGGTAGCAATCATGATTGTAGCTGCAATTAACAAACTATCGCTCGTACCCATGTTGAACACTGACTGCGGGAGAAAGCGTCTCTCGTTATCTCTCACTATAGAAATCATCTTAGCAATATCAATACTTTTAATAACAGCGTCATTAACAACAATTGTTGGTCCGTCTGGGCAGTTAAACAATTAAGGATAAGTTCGATGAACCATGTCATGAAATACATTCTAATACTGTTTTTTCTTCACATTTCTGTTGCTAGCGAAGCCTCTCAAAAAAATGACGAAGAGCAAATTGTTCACATTATAAATCAGATTAAACATGGTTGGGAAAATGGCGACGGAGCACCTTTTCGCGCAAACTTTCTTGATCACGATGGCGCAAGATATTTTGAATCAGGTGGGCAAAATGACAGTCTTAAAGATTTGATAGAGCATCACGTTGAACCTGAAAAAGATGCATTGGTTTTTCTTTCCCTGAACTATTCAAACATACAAATTCATATTGAACGAAATTTTGCCTGGGTACTAGCAGATACAGCAGTGAAGGGTGAAGTTAAAAAATCCGGACGTAGATTCGATAAAATGGGTTATCAGACCTTCATTTTTAAAAAAATAAAAGAACAATGGAAGGTCTTACACACACACTCATCTAGCAGAGATAGAAGATAAAACTAGTGCTTACGTAGGTAATTTCGCCATGTGTAAGTTAACAACAGAAAATATAACGGAGATAAGTAACATGCACCATTTAAAACTTCTATCATTAGCAAGTGCGATTGTTCTAACAGGCAGTCAATCATTTGCTGAAGAAAGAGAAACGGGACGTTTTGCCATTGCTGGTTATGGCGATGTCAAATATGAAGAAAGTCAGGCTAATGATACCAGCAGCTTCAGCGCGAGGTTTGTCCCGATTTTTCTATTCAGTCTCAACGATAAAACACATATTGAAGCTGAAACTGAGATATCAGTAAATGAATCTGGAGAGACTGAAGTTGAGTTGGAATATGCGGATGTTCACTACTTTCTGACAAATAATACAACAATTTCAGCAGGAAAGTTTTTACTACCTTTTGGTCAATTCGGACCAAACATACATCCTAGCTGGATTAATCGTTCTGTATTTTCACCAGGAATTTATGGTGGTGTTGGCGGCCACGGAGGATACCAGCCAATGACTGGTTTGTTACCTGTAATGTCAGATATTGGCGTTGGACTACAGCATACGATCACCTTTGGTAACAACAAAAAGATCTTTATCGATGTGTACGCCACAAATGGCATTGCTGAAGAAGAGCATGCTGATGACGAGCCACTTGATGATCATGGCGACGAAGAACCAGTAGTTGATGAACATGCTCTTGAGTTGCCAGAGTTGGGATTTGAAGCGACAAGTTCTGATAATAATTCTAATAAGGCGATGGGTGGACGTATAGCCATTGCATTGTTACCAGATATTGAATTGGGCGCATCCTATTACACAGCAAAATATGACCATGATGAAGAGCTAGCATTCACTGCAAAGGGATTTGATATCAACTGGATTGGTGAATATCACATACTCAGAGGGGAATATATTCAAACAGATACAGATGCATTTGAAGAGCACGAGGATGGTGATTTAGAGCGAATTAGTTTTGATCGCAACGGCTGGTATCTTCAATCAACCTTTATGTTAGGTAAATTGTTCAATACGTTACATGGAACTGATCTGGTTGTTGAGTATGCAGAGACTAATAAGATACTTGAAGCAGAACGATGGGCTTACGGTATTAATTATTGGTTAGATGACCGTTCTGTTTTAAAAGCAACATATGAAGACACCCAGGTTCATGACGGTGAAGACGATGTGAGATTTGCTGTTCAGTATAGTTACGGTTTTTAGGAGGAATTAGTCATGAAATTAATCAATTTAGTTAATTTATTTATCATAGTCTCAGGACTAGTTTTTAGTTCTAAGCTTCACGCAGAGGACGAAATCTCAGGCGCTGAAGTTATTAATAACAATTGTGCGCGATGCCATAACGCACGATCAATCAATGAATTTTCGATACCAGAATGGTCTGTCATTATGCCACATATGCGCGAAAAGGCTCACTTAACTGGTCAAGAAACTGAGGCTGTAATGCGATTTATAACAACCGTATTAGAACCTGCAAATGAAACTACCAGTAGTTCTCAATCAGCAAACAATGTTGAGGATGGCGAAGTGTTATTTAAAAAGTTTGGTTGTCAGGGCTGTCATTCTCTAAACAAAGTTGGCGGTAATGTTGGACCTGAGTTAGATACGGTAATTGATGTAAAAGGAGAAGAGTTTTTTAAACAGAAATTACTCAACCCTCAGTTTAATAATTCATCCTCACCAATGCCGAGGATGCCTTTAAATGAAAAACAAATAATGTCTATAGCAGGATATTTAAAAAGCAATTAAGACTTGCCATAGATTAACTTGACCTGTGTCTTAAACACAGGTCTATACTCAGAGTCATCGAGCAATTTTATATTAAGAGACAACTATGAAAGTCACTGAATTAGCAAAAGAGTTGAACACAACAGCTGATACTGTCAGGTATTACACTCGGCTTAATTTATTGAAGCCTGGCAAGTTAGTCAATGGCTACAAATACTACTCTTCAAGTGAAGTCGCACGATTAAAATTTATATTAGGTGCTCGACAACTAGGGTTTTCAGTGAAAGATATTCAACAAATCTTTAGTGATGCAGATCATGGAAAAAGTGCGTGCCCCTTAGTCAGAAGTATTATCAAAACGCGACTTGATGAAACTGAACAACAGTTCCAGGCGATGTTAACACTCAGACACAATATGACAAATGCACTAGTACAGTGGGAAAAAATGGAAGACAAGGCTCCATCAAAACATATGGTGTGTCATTTGATTGAGAGCATAAATTTTTCCAAATAGATGTGATGAAAGGAGATAGGTAAGTGGATAAGCAAAGTACACAACAATTAATAATTGAAGGAGCTGGATGCGCAAGTTGTGTTTCAAAAATTGAAGGAGCTTTGAAGTCTCAGCATGGTGTGTTAAATGCAGAAATGAACTTTGCAGATCGTACTGTGATTGTAACAGGAGAAGTTGCAAGTAGTGACCTTATTAAAACTGTTGAGTCAGTCGGCTATAACGCTAAATCCATAGAGGATTCAGGTGGACAAGACGTATTAGATGAGAAAGAGGCGGCGGATAAAGCCTACTATCGAAAACTTATAGTACATACATTTATAGCATTGTCACTTGGTGTGCCTCTGATGATCTATAGCCTGGTTGTTGGTGAAATGACTGTCGAATCTGAACGAGAGCAATTAGGCTGGTTAATTGTTGGACTATTCACATTCGGCGTGATGTTTTATTCAGGTAGGCATTTTTATATAGGAGCCTGGAAAAGTTTAGTCAGTCATTCCGCTAACATGGACACATTGATTGCTTTAGGAACAGGCACTGCCTGGTTGTATTCTATGGTAGTCGTATTCATTCCAGATATTGTTCCACTGATGGCGCGTCATGTTTATTTTGAAGCAACTGCCATGATTATCGGTTTAATCAATTTAGGTCTAGCACTGGAAATCAAGGCTAGAGGTAAAACATCAGAAGCAGTGAAACGTCTAATCGGATTACAAGCCAAAACAGCTATTGTTATACGTGATGACAAGGAAATTGAGATTGGTATCGAACAGGTATTACTAGAGGATGTTGTCAAGATAAAACCTGGAGAAAAGATTCCTGTTGACGGCATTATTGTTGAAGGAAAATCTGTTATTGATGAATCTATGTTGACAGGTGAACCGATACCTGTAGAGAAGTTACCGGAAGATGAAGTAGTTGCAGGTACCATAAATAAATCGGGTATGTTTTACTTTCGTGCAACGCGAATTGGTAAAGATACAGCCCTGGCTCAGATTATAGCTATGGTTCGAAGAGCACAAAACTCTAAACCACCGATTGGTCGATTAGCCGATGTAATTTCTGCATATTTTGTACCGGTTGTGATGATTATAGCGATTCTTAGTGCTTTAGCATGGCTCAATTTTGGACCTGAATCGGCAATTGCGTTTGCTATCGTCTCAGCGACTACAGTACTGATTATTGCTTGTCCATGCGCATTAGGATTAGCGACTCCGATGTCCGTTATGGTTGGCGTTGGAAAAGCAGCTGAAGCTGGTGTGTTAATTCGAAATGGTGAAGCTTTACAGACAGCATCTAAGATAACGTCAATGATACTTGACAAAACAGGTACCATTACTTTAGGTGCGCCAAAAGTAACTGACATTTATCTGGTGGCTGAAGGTCTAGAGTCTGAAGTATTACAACTAGCGGCTAGTCTGGAAAGTGGTTCAGAGCACCCTTTGGCACAAGCAGTTGTTGATAGTGCAATCGAGCAAAATATCGATATCCTTAAAATTGATAATTTCAGTGCCGTTACTGGTCAAGGTGTGATGGCTACATGTCGTGATAAATCATTATTGTTTGGCAATGAAAAGTTGATGCTGTCAAATGGAATAAAATACAAATCTTATAAAAATCAAGCTAGACAGTTTGCAAAGCAAGCTAAAACACCTATGTACTTTGCTGTTGATGGAGGCTTACAAGCTATTATTACAGTGACAGATCCCATTAAATGGGGTTCAATTTCAGCAATCTCCAGACTCATAGAAAAAGGCATCAAGGTGATTATGCTGACTGGTGATAATCATGATACTGCAGCAGCTATTGCTTCACAGGTTGGTATAACAGAATATTTCGCAGAAGTGTTACCTGAAGAGAAAGCCGATAAGGTTAGAGAGTTACAAGATCAGGGTGAAATTGTAGGTATGACAGGAGACGGTATTAATGATGCTCCTGCACTTGCACTCGCTGATGTAGGATTTGCTATTGGAACAGGAACTGATGTTGCAATGGAAAGTGCAGATGTCACTTTAATGAGAGGATCACTTCATGGCCTGGTAGATGCTGTTGCTATCAGTCAAGCAACGTTAAGAAATATAAAACAAAACCTATTCGGTGCCTTTGTTTATAACATAGCAGGCGTGCCTATTGCTGCAGGTCTCTTATATCCGTTTATGGGATTATTATTAAATCCGGTAATTGCTGGTGCTGCAATGGCATTTTCTTCTGTAACAGTAGTTTCAAACGCAAACCGTCTTCGATTGTTCAAAACACAATACGGCAGGGAGCTAAACCATGCTAATAATTAATATAATTGGAATAATATTTATTCTATTGATCATCTGGTGGTTTTGGATTTATCAACCTGAAACTCATGAAGTGGATAATGGGAATGTGGAGATAATAGTTGAGAATGGTGTTTATTTTCCGGCTGATATTTCAATAAGCAAGAGAAAATTAATCACTTTGAATTTTACGCGCAAAGATGCATCACCATGTGCAGCTACAGTAATTATTCCAAAGCTTGATGTGAATAAAGAACTGTCCATGAATGCAAAAAGTTCTGTGGCTTTATCAGAGGTAAGCAAAGGTGATTATGAGTTTCATTGTCAGATGAAAATGTACAAGGGTGTACTTCATGTGACGTGATATCGAAGAATGTGGAGATGAATATGAATTTAATGAAAACAGCCGCGATTATAGACCAATTGCAGTTAGACCATGTACAAGCAGCTCTAGAATCTCATGGAGTGATAGGATTCTCAATTCAGCCAGTTAAAGGTAGAGGTAAATATTGCAATACCTACAGTAAAGATCATTTAGTAGAGCATATCCAAATAGATTTATTTGTACCCGCAAATGACGCGCATAAAATTGCACAGCTAATACTTCAAACAGCTGATGTTGGCGCTGACAGTGAAGGTCTTGTTGCAATTATTCCTGTAGATACTCTGTATTGGGTAAAAGATCAAATAACTGCGAAACCCGATGATTTTAACTATTTTTCGTAAACATGAAATGTGAACGGTATTCCAAGTGGTGTACCAGTCTAGAATTTGGAACTTAGAAATATGTGCTAAGTGACTTATTAAACTTAAAGTGAACCAGGAGAAGAAAATGAAAAACCTAATGTTAGTAGTAATTATTGTGCTTGTTACACAATCCAATTCAATGTTGGCTAAAGAGCATAGCAATCATAAAGGTATGCATCAGAATCATGAATCAAATTCAAGCTCAATGATGAGTAATGATTGTATGCAGAAAATGCATGAAAACATGGCGTCAATGAAAGAAATGATGCTGAAAATTCAGAATGAAGAAGACCCTGCAAAAAAACAACAGATGATGAAAATGCAGATGATGAAAATGCACGGCAATATGGATATGAATGCAATGAAGCAAAATATGCAGATGCGAATGAAAAATATGGAGGAACATATTGGCTTAATGAAAATGTATATGAACCACATGGAAGGAAACTCAACAGAACATGAGACTCAAGCTGAGCATAATCATTAATTGATGTGAAATTTTGGAGCTTTAAATAATGATACTTGGTGAATCCCATTTCATAGTGGTTCACCAAGTTAGATTTGAAGATTAATCATTATGAAGGAAATAGACATGACAGCAATTAAAACGAAAATCTCGAAAAGGCTATCGCTTTTATTTGTATGGTTATTTTGGTTGCCGAACATTTCGTATGCACATAATGGATCAGACCCTGTAAAAGAGCTAGAGAAAAAGCGTCGATACCTTGGTCAGTACCAACAAGAATTTACTGTAACAAATACTGATGTAGATCGAATTCGAATTCTTAGAAAGCAAATATCAAATTTACAGGGGACGGTGTTGTTGCTCAGAAATACTTTAGTTAAAGAACGTAAGATCATTCGTGAACAGGTTTCAAAACAAAAAATCGATTATTTGCTAGCAATGAAAAGTAGCCTTAAAGAAATGGAGACTACGTTACTTCAATTTGAGGAGATGATGGAGGAGTGAGAACTATCCATCAGCGTAATTGATTGCTAAACGAAATCACTACTTTTGAATCAAACTAAACTGGAGGTCTATATGAAAAAGAAAAATAAATCTTTTTGGAAGTCACCGCAAGGCATAGCAGCTCTGGTGTTTATATCTTTTCCTACTTACTTCCTTCTAATTGAACATCAAGAACATATATTTGAGTTCTTGCCATATATGTTTCTGGTTTTATGCCTGGTA
>Ga0316204_10011544_pt1 | contig 11024 bp, 9 predicted proteins | sample 6monrhotite_MG_2_FD_205661 | JGI IMG/M metagenome (GOLD analysis project Ga0316204, IMG submission 205661) | Microbial mat bacterial communities from mineral coupon in-situ incubated in ocean water Damariscotta River, Maine, United States -... | ecosystem: Environmental > Aquatic > Marine >...
ATAGTGCAGCACCTCGTTGGCCAACCAATGATCCCGGTTGGCCAACAACAGCGCCTCGTGGGCGACGACCTGTTCGGGACCACCTTGCGTCTGAAACTGGATCAAGCCCAGTTCCTTTTCGTTGTTGCGCAGGTGCAGGATCGCATCATCCAGTTCACGCGCAGAGCGAAGAATCCAGTTTTCCGCGCCTTCCGCAACAAAGGCGTTTATGTCCGCATGCGCCTCCTCAGATGGTCCCTTGATGGTGATCGTGGCATTGCCCGCCGCCCTGTTCATGCACACCTCGACACTCGAATAGGTCACCGCATCTTCAGTGAAACTGCGCGTCAGGGGGGGCAGTGTGATGCCCACGCCTACATCCGCCTTGCCCGAGGCCGCAGCCAGTTCGCGGGCACGCTCGGCCACCCTTTCATCAAAGCTGGAGTTTGGAAAAACCTCATCGACCAGCCGCCACTTCACCGCGCGCTTGCCTTTCACGCCTTCCTCGATCGAACAGAACACATCCGCCAGATCCCGGCGCACCTTACGTTTGTCAGTGACGCGGGTCAGACCGCCGGTTCCCGGCAGAACCGCCAGCAATGGCACCTCCGGCAGGGCCACCGACGAGGTGCTGTCGTCGGTCAGCATGATATGGTTGCATGCCAGCGCCAATTCGTACCCGCCCCCCGCACAGGCCCCTTTGACCGCGCAGATGTAATTCTGCCCGCTGTCGGCCAGCGCCGCCTCATAGGTGTTGCGGGTTTCATTGGTGAACTTGCAGAAATTAACCTTGTGGCTATGCGCGGCGCCACCCAGCATGCGAATGTTGGCCCCGGCACAAAATACCTTGTCCTTGGCCGACTGCATGACGACAACCTTGACCTGAGGGTGTTCAAACCGCATCCGCTGGACCACATCGGCCAATTCGATGTCCACGCCCAGATCATAGCTGTTCAGCTTCAACTCGTAGCCGTCAAACAACCCACCCTTTTCATCGACATCCATGAACAGCCGCGCAACCGGGCCATCATAATCCACGCGCCAATGTCGATACCGGGATGGGTCCGTCTGAAAATCAATCTTCTGCACGGTCCAACGGCCCCTCATATTTGCTCAACATCTGAACTATAATTCATAAATCAGAGCAAACTGCAAAGAGGTACCAACAATTTCCGCCATCACTTGCGTTATAATGCACCTTTCCCCATGCCGGTCTGTCTTTGGGTCTGGCGAACAGCCGCCTCAAGCGCTGCCACCCGAAGGCCGAGAACCGGACGGTCGGACGGACACCGATCCAGATGGCTGTAGACCATACCGCAAAGACGCGCCGCAGCCTTGGGGCGATCCATCAACAATTTCAGTCGCGCATTGGCCAGTTGGATCACCGCCTGCACCATGTCACGTTCTGCGGATTGTTCAGGTGTCTGCATCCAGATCACTTCGAGCACTTCATGACATTCCCAGAAAAACCCCGCCTCAAGATAGGCCAACCCTGCGATCCAAGCCTGCGTATGGTGCAACTGATCTGGCCGCAGTTCGGGCGTCACACTCTGTTTGATGACATCAAAAAGCCTGTCCGGATGGCGCTCGGTTTTACCCGGAATATAGACATGGGGCGGCATATCAAAGCCGTCGGGGCGTTTGGGGAGTATCTTCATGGGGACGCGGCAGCGCTACTTCTTGAAATGGCCCGGCTTGCAGAATGATCCAAAGGCAGGCGGAGGGTTTCGGATAATCTACCACAAATTCAGGCCATTTTGCGACCAAAGGTTCAGGGCAAGGCCCGATTGCGGCCTTCTCAGGAAATTTCAACTTTGGCGTGTTCAAGCCGGAAAAGCCGTGCACAGAATCGGGCGATTGCCGCGTCCGTTTCCGTCGGTTTTTCAAGCTGCGGGGCATGACCGCATTCGCACAGGATCAGCTTTTCAAATGGCGCATAGATACGGTCTTCTATTTCGGTAATCTGCGCAAGGGTTCCATAGGGGTCGTCGGTGCCTTGAATGGCCAGAACGGGAATACGCCAATGGTCAATCACATCCGACACATCCCAATCGGCAAAGCCGGGGTTGATCCAGGCATCGTGCCAGCCACAAAAAGCAGCATCAACGTCGTCGTGATACTTTGCCAGCCTGCGCCTGAGATCACCCTGCGCAAATGCCTGCCCGGCGGCGGCGATGGCTCTTAACCCGGCTGGCTCGGCAAAGAAATGCGGCGCAATCAGGATCAAACCGCACACCCGCAGATCACTGACCGATCCGGCGTAAATCGCCGCTATCGTCGCCCCGTCAGAATGCCCCAGAAGAACCGCCTTCCCGATCCCAAAGGCATTCAGAACCGTGCCCAGAACGGACTCTGCTTCGAGGGTCTGATAATTCAACGGACGCGGGAGGGTGACGGTGTCGGACCGACCATACCCGGCCCGTGAATAGGCCAAAACCCCGCACCCTGTGGCGGAAACAAGGCGTTCGGGCAGGTTTTTCCACTGCGCAACCGATCCCAACCCTTCGTGAAGCAACACCAGAGTTGGCGCAGATTCGGGGGGCGGGCCCCATGTGCAGCACTCAAGCGACGTACCATCAACCGTCAGCCGTGCGCCGTTTCCTTCGGCCCAGTCACGTATCGCGGTCATCGCTGCGGAGCTTGAAACGTTGTATCTTGCCCGTTGCGGTCTTGGGCAAATCCTCCACCACTTCGATCCACCGGGGGTATTTCCATTTGCCCGCTTTCGCTTTGACATGTTCCTTCAACTCGGCCTCTAGCATGTCACTGCTTTCACCCGATTGCAGGACAACATATGCCTTGGGCTTCTCCAGACCATCCTCATCCTGCTTGGCGACCACGGCCGCCTCCAACACCGCCTGATGACTGACAAGCGCTCCTTCGACCTCAAAGGGGGACAACCAGATGCCGGAGACCTTGAACATGTCGTCGGTGCGCCCACAATAGATCAACCGGCCATCCTCACTGCGTTCGTATTTGTCTCCGGTCCGGGTCCAGACACCTTCGAAAGTGGCACGTGATTTTTCGCGTTGGTTCCAATAGCAACTTGCGGCTGATGCGCCGTTTACGAGCAATTCGCCGATTTCCCCCACTGCGACCTCCTCGCCCGCTTCGTCAACCAGCCGCAATTCATACCCCGGAACTGCCACACCGGAGGTGCCATAGACCACATCGCCCGGTGCATTGCTCAGAAAGATGTGCAGCATTTCGGTTGACCCGACACCATCCAGAACAGGCACGCCAATATGCTTTTCCCACCGCTCACCAACATCCGCCGGCAACGCTTCTCCTGCTGAAATGCTAAGACGCAGCGGCGCATCCGGCACCCCGGTGCGGTCCATTTCCGCCACCATTGCAGCATAGAGTGTGGGCACGCCGCAAAAGATCGTAGGTTTGTGCGCCGTAATCGTTTCAATCATCCCCTGAGGGGTCGGGCGGCCGGTGAACAGGATCGTCTTTGCCCCGACCGATAGCGGAAAGGTCATCGCATTTCCCAATCCATACGCAAAAAAGAACTTGGCTGCGGACAGCACGACGTCGTCCCCGGTGATCCCCAGAATCCCGGCACCATAGGTATCGGCGGTGGCCTGCAAGGCCGAATGGACATGGGCGACCCCCTTTGGCCGCCCTGTCGAACCTGAGGAATACAGCCAGAATGCCACCTCATCGGGGCTGACGGCCATCGTTGGCAGGACGTCTGCATCCTGCACAAACGTATCGTACCGTATGGTGCCTTCCGGTGCGTCGCCGATCACCACCACATGACGCAGATAGGGATTGTCCCCGAGAGCGGGCGCCACGACCTCCCATAACGGGGCCGATACAAACAGAATGGCGGCCCTGCTGTCGCGCAGGATTGCATCATAGACAGGCGTGGCCAACAGGGTATTCAGCGGGACCGGGATCACCCCGGCCTTCAGTGCGCCCCAGAACAGCTGTGGAAACTCGATCTGATCGAGCACCAGTAGTGCTGCGCGTTCTTCGGGTCGGATGCCCGCGCGTGCCAAGGCCCCCGCCACCTGTCCGGCCCCTTGGGCCATTTCGGCATAGCTTAGCGTGCGGCCACTTTCAGCTTCCTGATAGGCGCAGGCATCTCCGCGGCCTTCTTCGATATGGCGATCAACAAAAAAGGTGGCGGCGTTGGCAGTAACGGACAGCATGTCGGATCCTCTGTTTCGGAATGATAATGCATCGGGCGGTCAGTTGCGCAAGCCACCCTGACCACCGCTGCATTTTAGTGCGTAAAACGCAGCGGTTCATCAGAGGTTTCATCAAAGAGCCTGTCAACCATATCTGCCCTCAGAGCGAGAAATTTCGGAAAGTTGATGTTGCCCTTGGCGGTTGCCTCTCCGTCTGCCATCGACGCAGGTGCAGACAGGACCATCGCGCGGGCCACACAAGTGGCGCTGCCCGTGGCGGCCGCCGCCAAAAGTGCCAATCGGGCGCGCAGGACATCTTCGAGCGCTGCGCAACGCAGAATGCCGCCGGTTTCGGAAACCCGCCATCCCTGCGCGGCAATGGCACCGCGATTGGGCAAGATCAGAGCGCCTATCCTGTCGCGCCCTGCGCCCGTGATGACAACATCTTGGGCAAATGGCGCCAGCGCCGCCAGCACGTCCAAGCGCAGGTTGGCCGCCCGCACCCAGATACCCGTCGCCAGCTTGAAATCTTCGGACAGGCGCCCGTCAAATTTCAGCCCCTTGTCACAATCTTCCGGGTCCGAAAACCGCATTGCATCGTCCGTCAGAAAGAACCCGTCATCGTCAAAGGCTGTTCGGGTCTTGTCGGGATTGTTCAAATAGCCTTCGAACACGTTGTCACCGCGCACCCGCACGTCAAATCGACCGTCCTCTACCGGCACCAGTTTGACCTCGATCCCCGGCATGGGCACACCGACCAGTCCCGCCCCTTGAGCCGGTTCATGGGAAATCAAGGCGCCCGGCGCGGTCTCGGTCAGACCCCAGGACGTGGTGATTAACGGCTGGGGCCTTCCGGCTTCCTGCGCCAGCCGTTCCAGCGCGGACCAGGTCTCTTGCGGCAAGGATGCCCCGGCATAAAAGATCATGTCGAGATCCGCAAAGTACGTTTCGCGCAAGTCCCCGTCTTTCTCCAGGGCGCTGACCAGCTGAGAAAAGCCGATCGGGACGTTGAAGCTGATTGTGGCGGAGTGCAGCTTGAGGTTTTCAAGGGTTCGCTCGAACAGGCCGGGGGCCGGCTTGCCGTCGTCGATATAGAGGCTGCCGCCGTTGGCCAGAACAAGGTTGAAATTGTAAGACCCGCCAAAGACATGGTTCCACGGCAACCAATCCACAAGTACCGGGGGACGGGCAGATACCAGTGGCAAACAGGCGGCGATCTGTGCCTGATTGGTGGTCATCATGCGCTGCGTCGTCAACACGCCTTTGGGTTCCGACGTTGACCCCGACGTCAGGAGTATCTTGGCCAATGTGTCGTGACCCACGGCGGCCGCAGCGGCGGAAATATCCGTCCCCGAGGGTGTCAGCAGATCCGAAAACGCGGTGACCCGGTCTGATCCAGGTCGGGAGGACACGACCTCGAGCCCATCAAGACCATCAAGCGCCAGGGCCTGCGCATATTGCGCCGCATCGGCGGTATAGATCATGCCCGGTTTCGTCAGCCCTACCGCATGAGCCAACCGGCCATGTGCCGCCGGGATGAGTGAATATTGTTCGGCAAGCGGAACCGTCGGGATACCCACATATTGCGCCGCCAGACACAGCAACCCGTGATCGACGCCATTGCCGGACAGGATCAGGATTGGCCGGTCCGGGCCCAGATCACGGTCCAGAAGATGGCTTGCGATTGCACCAACCTGCTCCAAAGCTGCGCCGTAGGTGACTTCGCGCCAGCCATCGCCATCGCGTTCCGCCAGAAAGACCGCATCCGGCGTCAAAACGCCCCAATGATCCAACCACGCCCCGGTACAGCGCGCCACCGGGCCAAGAACGTGGGCCGAGCGCAATAGGACAGTGCCATCCGCGCGGTCCTCTCGCATGACATGATGAGGTTTGAGAGACAGATGACGGGTCATTTCGGAGGTGTCTCCTTGCGGCGGCCGATCCTTTAGCCAGGAAGTAAAAACAGGGTGATGGCAGGAAACGCCACCAGAAGTATCACGCGTAGAATATCAGAGCCGACGAAATACATGACCGCACGATAGGTCTGGGTCATCGGGGTTTCTCGATCCATCGAATTGATGATAAACAGGTTCATTCCGACGGGCGGCGTGATCAATCCCACCTCAACCACGATTAGCACCAGAATGCCAAACCAGATGGCCAGATGCTCCGGGCTCATCCCAAAATCCATCGCTGTAATGACCGGGAAAAAAATCGGCACCGTCAGCAGGATCATCGACAGGCTGTCCATCAGGCACCCGAAAACCAGGTAGAAGGCCAGGATCACCAAAAGCACAAACAGCGGGCTGAACCCTTGCGTCACGACCCAGTCGGCCATGAACTGCGGCACCCCCGAAAGGGCCAGGAACCCGTTGTAGAATCCGGCCCCCAACACAATGAAAAAGATCATCGCGGTTGTGCGCGCCGTGCCCAGAAGGCTCTGGCCCAACACCTGCCAATTGAGGCTTCCTGACAGCAATGCGGCCAGCCCGGTACCAGCCGCGCCGATGGCGGAGCCTTCTGTGGGAGTGAACCAGCCTGCGTAGATGCCGCCAACCACAACGACAAAAATCAACAGCACAGGCCAGCATTCAGCCAGGGCGCGAAACCGCTCTGCCATCGGCACCGCCTGTCGGGTGCCTGCCGCATCAGGGTGCAGGCGCACATAGATCGAGATCGTCAACATATAGCCCAGCGCCGCAATGATGCCGGGGACAAAGGCCGCAAGAAACAGCTTGGCGATGTTCTGTTCGGTCAGGATCGCATAGATCACCAGGATCACCGACGGCGGGATCAGGATGCCCAGTGTCCCACCGGCGGCAAGGGTCGCGGTCGAAAACCCGCCCGAATACCCGTAGCGTTTCAACTCCGGCAGCGCGACCTTGGACATTGTTGCAGCCGTGGCCAGCGAGGAGCCGCAGATCGCGCCAAACCCGGCGCAGGCTCCGACGGCGGCCATTGCAACGCCCCCCCTTCGGTGACCCAGAAAGCTCTCGGCGGCCTTGAACAGGGCCTGCGACATCCCCGAAAGCGTCGCAAATTGCCCCATCAGAAGGAACAGCGGGATGATCGTCAGAGAGTAACTTGAAAAGGTGGTGTAGGTCTCGGATCGCATCTTGGCCAGAAGCGGCGTGGGGTTGCCCCCCATTGCGAAAAACCAGCCGCCAAAACCGCACAGCAACATGGCAAGCCCGATAGGTGCGCGCAGGAACACCATCAACAACAACACAGGGAATGACCAGAATCCCAGCTCAAGATTGCTCATTTCAATGCTCCGCGTGCTCAGAAGGCAGAATGTTACGGTCCTGCATGGCCTCACCTATCCGCATCAAAGCGCAATAGACCGCCGTGATGCAGGCCACAACACCCGCAGAAAAACTTGCCGCATATGCCCACCAGACCGGAAATTGCAGAAACAGGGTGGTTTGCCCGTTGCGGATATACCGCTCCATTCCGCCAAACAACTGATTGACGATCAGGATAAGGACGGCGGCCAGAACCACCTCCCAGAATGCGGCAATCCAGCGGTTACTGCGCCGCGACAGAAACGAGGTGAACACGTCCACGGTCGCATGCGCACCATAAAGCTGGCAGATCGGCAGGAAGGAGAAAATCGCAAAAGCCACACCGGCCTCCAACAGTTCATAACTGCCGTTGATTTCACCCACGCCCAGATCCAGCACCCATTGCGACAGGCCGGTCAGGGACTGATCGAAGAAATCGCGGTGGAAAAACTTGTTCAGCGATCGACCAACAATTGACAGCGTGGTCAAGGCAATCAAAAGGATCAGAACGGCCCCGCCCACCAATGCAGTAAGGCGCGCAAGGGACTGGATTAGCCGGTGCATTCAGGTCTCGCTGCGTTATTGAAACAAAAGAGACCTGCGGCAGACGATGCTGCCGCAGGTCAAGCGTCAGTCAGGACAATCAGCCGTCGTATGCATCCATCAAGGCGCGGGCCTCGTCGATCAATGCCTGACCGTCGATACCTTTGCTGTTCATGTCGGCGATCCACTCTTCATAGATCGGCTGTGCGGCGTCACGCCACGCGTTCAGGTCGTCACCCCCAACGGTCACGATGTTGTTGCCGCGATCAACGGCCGCCTGACGTGCAGGGCCATCGCTGTCGGATTGTGTGCCGCCCGCAAAGATCGAGAATTCCAGACCGGAATTGTCGTCGATCACCTTCTTCAGATCATCAGGCAGCCCCTCATAACGGTCCTTGTTCATCGCCAGAACAAAGGTCAGCACATAAAGCGCGTTGCCTTCAAACTCGGTGTGGTTGTTAACCAGTTCCGGCACTTTCAGTGCTGCGGTGACTTCCCACGGGATGGTCGTACCGTCGATGACCCCTTTGGAAAGACCCTCTGGCACCGCTGGCACCGGCATGCCGACAGGTGTGGACCCCATTTTTTCCAGCAGCGAATTCACCAGCCGCGAGCCGCCGCGAATTTTCAGACCTTCCATGTCGCTTGGCGTCTTCACCTCTTTGTTGACATGAATCATGCCGGGGCCGTGTACCCATGTGCCCAGGATATGCACGTCCTTGAACTCGGTGTCTTTCATGTATTTTTCGAACATCTGCCAATAGGCAGAAGACGCCGCACGGGCGTTTGTCATCATGAAGGGCAATTCGAAAACTTCGGTCGAAGGATAGCGGCCCGGAGTGTAGCCGACCACGGTCCAGACGATGTCCGCAACCCCTTCAATCGCCTGGTCCATCAACTCCGGCGGGCGACCACCCAGCTGCATGGACGGATAGCGTTCGATCTTGATGCGGCCGCCGCTGGCCTCTTCGACGTTGTCGGCCCAGACGTCCAGAACCAGCTTGGGCACATTGGCCTGTGGCGGAAGGAACTGGTGCATGCGCAATGTCACCTCCTGTGCCATCGCGGTTGTCGCCATAAGTCCGGCAACGGCGGCCCCAGCCAGCCCCATGAATGCTCTGCGTAAAATCATAGTGATCTCTCCCTAGAAGTTTGTCAGTTTAGCCGCCCGTTTTCCGTGCGGTCATTGAAGATGGAGACGCCGGCAGGCACGCCCGCAAACATCTTGTGCACTTATCAATACCGCTGAGCGCCCCAACCGCAACCCTTGCTATGCAAGTCCGGGCGACGAAAACGGTTGCAAAACAGGGCAATCCATTCGGCAAAAGCGCAAAAAGTGCGCTCAGATAAGAGATTGCGTTGCGACACTTGGGCGCAATTCATGGCAATAAAAGAGAAGGTTTTTGGTGGCGTTACCTGGATTTGAACCAGGGACCTAACGATTATGAGTCGTTCGCTCTAACCAACTGAGCTATAACGCCGTCGGCGCGTGAATTAGGCCAGCGCCGGGGTGCCGTCAAGCCCTAACTGCCGCTGCCGCTGCATCTGACAATCGTGCTCCTACCCCAATTTGCGCTTACCTCATGCAATTGCCCTGACCCCGCCCCAATCTGGCCTGAATGAATCGCGATATTCAAACACTGACCGAATTCATGCGGAGCACGCGATGCCGTTCCATTCTGACCACACAGACCAGCGCACTCCGTCTGGTACGGGCGCACGACGCGCGCACACGCAGCGTGCCGCACCTCAAAGCCGGTCATTTTGGGGAGCCGTCAACAGTTATTCCCCTTGGTTCAGCCCCCTGAAATCAAGTGAGGTGACGGTACATGCGTAGACCCAATTCTCAGAGAAGCGATGTGCACAGATCAATGGCCCTGAAGCTGACAATATTCACGGCGACAGAGATCACAACGGCCAGCAGATGGGCCGCAATCCGGGCCGATGCCGCCGCCAACACGCAAACCGGCGCCGTCGATAATTGTGTGGAACTTGATCTGGCCCGCCGCAGCAGGCTGCGCGCCCATCCAGACAGCGGGCTGAGCCTCGATACGGAACCGCTGCGCATGCCGATACCTGCAAACGATAACATCACCCTGTCTTACATGCCAAAAAAGTAAAACCCCGAGTCCGGACAGTGCCAGCCCGCCCTGACCGGGCCTACGACATCAATGCGCCGGAGCGGAAACCGCATCGAGCAGACTGCGGCCGCCATCAATGACCATGACCTCTCCTGTCATGAATCCTGAACTTTCGGCCGCCAGAAACTGTACCGCGTCGCATAATTCATTGGGTGCCGCGATACGGCCCAAGGGTGTGTGTTCTCGGATGTCATCGCGCCATTCCCTGTTGTCCGCGACGGTTGCCCGCAGTGAACCGCTCATGACCGACCCGAAAGAAATGGCATTCACCCTGATCCGGTGCGGAGCCAGCACCAATGCCATCGAACGCGTCATCTGCTGCACGGCGGCGGCGGCAATCGCATACCCCATCAAATCCGGCTGAATCTGGCGCGCAGCAATTGAGCTGAGGTTGATGATCGACCCGACTTGGCCCTCTTCCTGCCCCTCAGCCTGTTTCATCATCCGTTTGGCAACATATTGGGTCAGATGAAGGGCCGTCATCAGGTTTTGATCCAGCAGCGCGCTGACAGAGGTATCCTCCACATCCATCGCATTGGTAATTTGAAGCTGCCGGGCGGCGTTTACCAGAATGTCGACCTGATCAAAGGCGTCAATGGTTGCCGACACAAGGTTGGCAATGGTCAGACGCTGACGCAAGTCGCCGGCAAAAATGCGGATGTTGCCATCCTCGGGCGCATCGCCCAGTTCCTCAACCAGCTTCTTTTCGTCGGCATCGGCGCACATCACATTTGCGCCCTTGTCCGCCAGATGACGTGCAATTGACAACCCAATGCCATTTGCGGCGCCTGTGACGATTGCCGTTTTGCCCGAGATTGAAAAAGACATCGGATCAGGTTCCTAGATCAGGTTGCGGTCAACGGGCACGCCGTTTGGCTGTCGGGCGCGCCGCATGAAAGAGTTTGAAGCGCGCGTCTCCGCCGATCTCTTCCACAAAG
>Ga0316204_10011545_pt1 | contig 11024 bp, 9 predicted proteins | sample 6monrhotite_MG_2_FD_205661 | JGI IMG/M metagenome (GOLD analysis project Ga0316204, IMG submission 205661) | Microbial mat bacterial communities from mineral coupon in-situ incubated in ocean water Damariscotta River, Maine, United States -... | ecosystem: Environmental > Aquatic > Marine >...
AATCTAGTTATTTCTAAAAACGAGTTGGTCATCGAAAGCATCCAACAGAATGGAACTGTTATCGCTAATTTTATTCGATAGCATTTCTTTCGACAATTCATTCAAGACTTTACGTTGTATCACTCTTTTAATAGGTCTTGCACCAAATGGAGGATCGAATCCTTGTTTCGCTAAACTTTCCAAGGCTTCATCTGTCCAAGTCATTATAATTCCTTTATCGGCAAGCATTCCAACCAAATTATGAAGTTGTAATTCAACGATTTGTGCTACTTCTGCCTTATTTAAAGGGGTGAACATAATCACTTCATCTATTCTATTCAAAAACTCAGGACGGACAGTTTGTTTTAACAAACCGAGCACATCGACTTTCGTTTTCTCTGTGACTTGATCTAACGATGTAACATCAAGATTCTCAAAATTCTCCTGTATGATATGTGCTCCAATATTAGAAGTCATAATAATGATTGCATTTCTAAAATCGGCTACACGCCCTTTATTATCTGTCAAACGACCTTCATCTAATACTTGTAGTAAAATATTAAAGGTATCTGGATGTGCTTTTTCTATTTCGTCTAGTAATACAACAGAGTAGGGCTTTCTACGAACAGCTTCTGTTAATTGGCCGCCTTCATCATATCCAACGTACCCCGGAGGTGCTCCAACCAATCTACTCACAGCATGTCGTTCTTGATACTCACTCATATCAATACGAGTCATGGCTCCTTCATCATCAAACAGATATTCGGCTAATGCTTTTGCCAATTCTGTTTTACCCACACCGGTAGTTCCTAAAAACAAGAAAGTACCAATTGGTTTTTTGTTGTCTTGCAAACCAGCCCTAGAACGACGTACAGCGTCAGAAACAGCTTCAATAGCTTCATTTTGCCCTATGACTCTCTTATGCAATTCATCTTCTAAACGTAATAGTTTTTCACGATCACTCTGAAGCATTTTTTGCACAGGAATACCTGTCCATTTTGCCACAACTTCTGCAATATCTTCTCTTGTTACTTCTTCTTTAATTAAAGCAGTTTCTTGGTTTTTAGCCAATTCTTTTTGGGCATCAACTAATTTTTCTTCTTCAACTTTAATTTTGCCATATCGTATTTCGGCAACTTTACCATAATTACCTTCACGTTCGGCTTTTTCGGCCTCCAATTTATACTCTTCAATTGCTTTTTTTGCTGCTTGAATTTTATCAACGACTTCTTTTTCGCTTTTCCATTTAGCATAGATACCCTCACGCTCATCTTTTAGATTCGCTATTTCCTTCTGTAAATTTTGCAGTTTCTCTTTGTCTTTTTCACGTTTAATAGCTTCAATTTCAATTTCTAATTGCATTATTTTTCGATCAAGTACATCTAATTCTTCAGGCTTTGAATTGATCTCCATGCGTATTTTTGCTGCCGATTCATCTATCAGATCAATCGCTTTATCTGGTAAAAAACGATCAGTAATATAGCGCTGAGAGAGTTCGACGGCAGCGATAATGGCTTCATCTTTTATCTGAACCTTATGATGCGTCTCATATTTATCTTTAATTCCTCGTAAGATAGAAATGGCACTCTCTGTATCTGGTTCATTGACAACTACTTTCTGAAAACGACGCTCAAGTGCTTTGTCCTTTTCAAAATGTTTTTGATATTCATCTAGGGTAGTGGCTCCAATTGCCCGTAATTCTCCTCTTGCTAAGGCCGGCTTTAGAATGTTTGCAGCATCCATAGCCCCTTGTCCACCTCCAGCACCTACCAACGTGTGTATCTCATCAATAAACAATACGATTTGACCATCTGCCGAAGTTACTTCCTTTATAACTGACTTTAATCGTTCTTCAAATTCACCTTTGTATTTCGCACCAGCAATTAATGCTCCCATATCTAATGAATAGACAACTTTATCCTGTAGATTTTCTGGTACATCTCCTTTCACAATTCTATGTGCTAAGCCTTCCGCAATAGCGGTCTTACCAACACCAGGCTCTCCAATTAGAATGGGGTTGTTCTTGGTACGTCGTGATAGTATTTGTAAGATTCGACGTATTTCTTCATCTCGACCAATAACAGGGTCTAACTTACCATCGCTTGCCAATTGATTCAAGTTTTTTGCATACTTACTTAATGAATTATAGGTGTCTTCTGCTCCTTGTGAAGTTACCTTGCTTCCTTTTCGGAGCTCTTCAATAGCTGCCTTTAAACCTTTTTCTGTAATACCATTATCTTTTAATAGTTGACCAGTACTGTCTTTAGATTTTAGCATTGCTAATAATAGATGTTCAATAGATACATATTCATCCTTCATCTTCTTAGCAATGTTTGCTGCATCATTGAACATAGTGCCTGCACTGCGAGAAGCCATCATATCAGTTCCCGTAACTTTAGGAAAGCTTTCTAGAATATTATCTAATGTTCGTTTAAATATATCGACGTCCACCCCTAATTTATTGAGTAAAAAAGGCGTCACGTTTTCATCAACTTCAAAAATCCCTTTTAAAATATGGGCGTTTTCAATTTGCTGATGACCGTAGCCCTGTGCAATTTGCTGAGCTTGCTGCACGGACTCTTGTGATTTTATAGTATAATTATTAAAATTCATAGTTTTTATTTTATGATATTTGCTCAAATAGTAAGCCATCGTAAGTAAATTGAGTTACCAACGACAAAATGACCGTAAAATCATAAGAAACAAGACAATTTGTCTTTAACGTACAGAATATATGGGGATTTTTAAAGACCTTTTTGGTAAGAATACAGAAAAAGCAGCACAGGAGATTATTAACTGGATTCCGTTGACGGATAGTAAACAGTTAGATGAAATTATAGAAAAATCAACTACTAAATATCAGGCGATATTTAAGCATAGCACACGTTGTGGAATTAGTAGTGGTGTTAAACGACAATTCGAACGTCAGGACGATACTGACAAAATAGATTTTTACTATCTAGATTTACTTAGTTTTCGACCTGTTTCCGATGAAATTGCTTCTAGATTTGGTGTGTTACATCAATCCCCGCAATTATTAGTTTTTAAAGATGGGGCAGTTGTAGCACATGGATCACACTATGATATCATGAGTGTGAAAATTTAATGTTGGCTTGATATTACACTTACTAGTTGAACTTATAGGCAACTATAATATTCTTTAGTTTAGCCTTAAGATCTTCTCCCGAATCAAAAATCATTTGTTCACTAGAAGGAAACGGTACTGCATTTCTTCTTGATATATCTAATAAATCTTGATCTAGAGCTCTTTTATCTCCAGTATAATTACCATAGATATGTTCAAAAACGAACCCAGAAGTAATAGGGTAAGAGTTTACTAATTGCTTTGTGTTTAAATCGAAATAACTCACTTTTGCTGTAATGTTAGCCTCTTTATATTGGGCAAGACGATTAAATCTACTTCTTACTTTTATAAATTTATCTTCTTTTAGATCATTACCAAGACTATCTTTAGCAACATTCCCATTAGAATCTAGAATGTATTTTTGTCCGTCTTTAATTTCTTTTTCTTTGATAATCTCTTTCTGATTGATCGATTCAGGGCTAATATTAATGCTTACAAACTCTAAGATCATTTCATAGTTATATGGCGTTCCTTTTTGTGGATTCGTATGATATTTAGTCCATAAATCATTTAACCCGTATGCATTAAAGTTCAATAAATCATCTTCTAAAGGTTGAGGAATCACTACATCACTTGCATTATAAGCTTTTACTTTTACATAATCTATTCCTTTTTCATACGCCTCTTCAATTTTATCTTTGGTGTCTTTATATCCAGGGCTTAATTTATCTAAATATGTAAAATCATTATAGGCTTTACGGAAGTCATACTTAGTACTTGCAGTCTTCACTAAGTTCGTAGCATTAGTATATAGATATGAAGATAATTTCTCTTTAGAACTTAAAATATCATTTGTATAATCATTGAACGAAATTTCAGCTTCTCGACCTTCTTCTATTAAATTTAAGGGTAATAGTGGTTGTATTCTATTTTGAACAGAACTTAGTCGTAAATATGTATTGTAAACTTTTTCATAGTTAGCCGCATTACCTTCTTTTAATAGAAAGTCAATTTGGTTGAGTTCTCTATCCGTATTTTTAGCAAAGGCTTCTTCTAGCATATAAATATACTTCTGATTCCCTTTTTTTACCTTATTGGATGAAAGTTTCGATATCGAAGTATTAATAGCACTAGTGTAGTTCCCACTATTTAATGCTGTTTGCGTTCTTTTCGAGGTACTGCAAGATACAACTGTAAGTGCAACTAAAAGCAACGATAATACTTTTGAAAATTTGATAAATAGGTTCATAACGGTTAGTTTAGCTTCTAAAGATTTAGTTACGACTAATAACGACAGGCTTTTTTAGATATTGTTGTGTGCCATAAATCTTACCTCAAAGAAACTATAGCTGCTGCTGACCTAACATCGCTGTAAGTTTCTGTTTAAAATTACTAACCGAATACTTTATAAACTCATAATCTTGAGGGTAGACCGCTTCTTTAGCCTTCAAAGCATCATAATACTTTTGCTCGATCGCTCTTTGATCTCCTCTAAATTTACCATAGGTATGTTGAAATTTAGCTTCACCGAACATAGGAGAAGTTGACATAATTGCACCTGTTTTAAGATTTTTCATAGAAACGGTTCCGTCTAATTTTGACGCTTTGTTTTGCTGATATAAAGATACTTCAGCACGGACCACCTTATATTTGGCAATTTTTATATCATTGCCCTCCTCGTCTTTCATAACATTGCCATTAGTATCTAGTTGATACTGCCAACCATCTTGAATATTAGCTTCTTGGGGCACCGTTTGTTGCTGAGTTTTCTCAGGTTCAAAGCTTAATGAATTAAAAACAATATCTACCTGATAATCATAACGAATCTTATTATCTTTTATATGATGATATATAACCCATTGATTGTCAAAATTACCTGAATTAATTCGATTTACATCAGTAATGCTATCTTTTGAAATTGATTTTACTTTATTCTTTAACGTTACTAATATAAAGCTACTACCTTTGTTTTTAGCATTTTGACTTAGTTGAGTTAAATTATTTTTATAAGTAGGATTGACATAAATTAATTCTTCAAACAGTTTATATGCATTTCGAGCAGCTATTTTATCACCTTTCATTGCTTTCATTGCATTAGTGTACAACAAAGATGAATAGTTATTCTTAGCATTGGTAATATCCTTGTTATAATCTTTAAAGATAAAAGAGACTTCATTTCCTTCAAAGTACAAAGGTTGCAATACCCTGACTTCATCTTGACGCAAATCTAAATTTAAATATTTGCCGTATACTTTTTTCAATGATTCAGGAGTATTCGTTCTTTTTAAGTTAGTAATATCTTGTAAATCACGCGCAGCGGACTTATCATAGGCTTCTTTTAGAATTGGGACATGCTTTTGACTTGATTTGCTATTTTTGTCTTTTTTTAATTTTTGAATAGAAACATTGAAAGCGTTTTCATAATTTCCGCTAGAAATTAAATTGGTGGCTTTTTGAGTGCCACCACAAGCAATTAATAAAGTACCTAGTATTAGTACTAAGAGTAACTTTTTCATTTTAAGAGTTTTAGTTTAATTTTGGGTATACTAAAATAGCCTAATTCTGTTAGAATTCAAAGTTTCTAACCGTATTAGACTATTTGTATATGAAAATGGTTGTATTATTTTTTCGCAGGCTCTATTTTACCTATACACTCTCCAAAACCAATGCGTACTTCGTTATTCTCACTATACGCTCGCATGATGACAGTATCATTGTCATTGATAAATTTGCGTTCTGTACCATCTTTCATTGCTAATGGATTGGCGCCACGCCAAGTAAGTTCTAACATAGAACCATAGCTATCTGGAGTTGGCCCAGAAATGGTTCCAGAACCCATCATATCACCTGCGCGTACGTTACATCCATTTACCGTGTGATGTGCGAATTGCTGCGCCATTGTCCAATACATATACTTGAAGTTAGAGTTGGCAACAATAGTCTCTTCTGAATTATTCGGCTTGATGCCTACTTGTAAATTGATGTCAAAACTATTATTTCCCTCAAGTTGTAAATAGGGTAGCGGTTTTGGTTCTTGTTTAGGGTTCTGAACTCTAAATGATTCCAAGGCATCTAATGTAACGATCCAAGGAGAAATTGTAGAGGCGAAGCTTTTACCTAAAAACGGACCCAAAGGTTGATATTCCCATGCCTGAATATCTCGCGCACTCCAATCATTAAATAATACAAGTCCAAAAATATATTCTTCGGCCTCTTCAATTTTTATACGTTCTCCCATTTTATTAGCATCGGCTGTAATAAATGCCATTTCTAATTCAAAATCCAATAGCTTCGATGGTCCAAAACCAGGAATGTTGCCTCCTTCAGGTGGTCTTGACTGTCCAATAGGTCTTCTTACTGGAGTGCCAGAAGGTACTATTGATGAACTTCTCCCATGATAACCAATGGGTACGTGCACCCAATTGGGCATTAACGCATTTTCTGGATCACGAAATAAACTTCCCACATTAGTGGCGTGCTCCTTACTTGCATAAAAATCGGTATAATCACCAATTTCAACTGGTAATTGCATTTCTACTTCTTCCATTCTAAAGATAATTTTATCCTTATGAACAGCATTATCTCTTAATTCACCGTTGGTTGTATCAAATACTTCAGCTATTCGATTTCTAACCAACCGCCAAGTCTTACGACCATCAGCAATAAAATCATTAAGTGTATCTTGTAAAAAGATATCATCTGTCAACGGAATTTCACTGAAATACCCTAATTGATGTAACGCACCTAAATCGATTGCATATTCGCCAATTCGAGTACCTATGGTAATGATATCATCTCTCGTAATAAAAACTCCGAAAGGTATATTTTGTATAGGAAAATCAGAGTCTTTATCAACGTTCAACCAAGATTTTCTACTTGTATTATTAGCAGTTATTAACATTTATCTCATTTTTGTTTCAAATATAAATCTTTATATGCATTTGCGAAATGAAATTAGTATTTTTGACAGCATTATTATCAATCTTAAAGAAAATTTAACAATGCAACGCGATCAGCAGATTTTTGACCTCATTGAAGAAGAAAGAGAAAGACAATTAAACGGATTAGAATTAATAGCATCAGAGAATTTTGTTAGTGAGCAGGTTATGGAAGCTGCAGGTTCGGTGCTCACCAATAAATATGCAGAAGGCTACCCGGGAAAACGTTATTATGGTGGCTGTGAGGTCGTTGATGTAGTAGAGCAAATAGCTATTGATCGAGCCAAGGCATTGTTTGGTGCTGCATATGTAAACGTACAACCTCATTCAGGTTCTCAGGCTAATACAGCGGTTTTCTTTGCATTGATCAAGCCAGGAGATAAAATTTTAGGTTTTGACCTATCACATGGAGGGCACCTAACACATGGTTCACCTGTGAATTTTTCAGGAACTTTATATGAAACTTCTTTTTATGGTGTTGAAAAAGAAACGGGAGTTTTGAACTATGATAAAATTCAGGAAACTGCAGAAAATGAACTACCTAAATTAATTATTGCAGGAGCTTCAGCATATTCAAGAGATATTGATTTTAAGCGTTTTAGAAAAATAGCGGATAGTGTGGGTGCCTTCTTAGTTGCGGACATTTCACACCCTGCAGGGTTGATTGCTAAGGGAATTCTAAATGATCCGATGCCCCATTGCCATGTGGTTACCACAACTACACATAAAACGCTAAGAGGCCCAAGAGGAGGAATGATCATGATGGGACAGGATTTTGAAAATCCTTGGGGAGTTACCTTGAAAAGCGGAAAGCCTAAGATGATGTCATCTTATTTAAATGGCGCAGTATTTCCTGGAAATCAAGGAGGACCATTAGAGCATATCATTGCCGCTAAAGCCATTGCTTTTGGTGAAGCTTTGACGGACGAATTTTTACAATATCAGTTACAAGTAAAAAAGAATGCTTCAGCTATGGCAAAGGCATTTGTAGAGAGAGATTACCATTTGATTTCAGGAGGAACAGACAATCATATGATGCTTATAGATCTTCGTAATAAAAACATTAATGGAAAGCAAGCTGAAAATGCTTTGGTGAAAGCTGACATTACTGTGAATAAGAACATGGTACCATTCGATGATAAATCACCGTTTGTTACTTCAGGAATTCGTGTTGGTACTGCAGCAATAACTACTAGAGGATTGAAAGAAGAAGATATGGAAGCTATTGTTTCGTTAATCGACGAAGTGGTTATGAATTTTGAAAATGAAGCTGTACTAGAAGCTGTAGCCGAAAAGGTTAATGACATGATGGGCGAAAGAGCCTTGTTTGTAGCTTAAGGTTTAGGTAAAAAATAATCAGATTTTATAAATCTTCTTCATTAGCTCTATCTATAATATTTTGTGGAAGAGCTTTTTTAGCCTTGGCACCTAACTTTTTAATTTTTTCTACACTGGTAATTAGATTGCCGCGACCTTCAACTAATTTATTCATGGCCCCTTTGTATTCTGTCTTAGCTTCATCCATTTTTTTACCAACTTTGGTTAAATCAGTCACGAAACCTTCAAATTTATCATATAGGGCCCCGGCTTGACGCGCTATTTCAATGGCATTGCGCTGTTGTTTGTCATTGTTCCACATAGTATCTATAGTGCGGAGCGTAGCCAAAAGAGTTGCCGGTGTAACAATCACAATATTTTTTTCGAATGCTTTATTATACAATTCATTATCGGAATTGATTGCCACTGCGAATGCAGGTTCAACCGGTATGAATAATAACACGAAATCTGGTGATTCAATTTCATGTAAATCTTCGTATTTCTTTTCACTAAGCTGTGTAACATGTCTATTAAGCGAAGTAATATGGTCTTTTAAAAACTGTGCCTTTTCTGTTTCATTATCGCTATTTACATATTGTTCATATGCAGTTAGCGAGACTTTAGAGTCGACAATCATCTTTTTGTTATCAGGCAAATTGATAATTACATCTGGTCGTAAACGTGTTTTGTGTTCGTCATCAATGTTAAAGCTTTTTTCTAAAACGTATTCTCTATCTTTCTCTAAGCCAGATTTTTCTAAAACCCTTTCTAGTATTAATTCACCCCAATTACCTTGTGTTTTGCTATCACCTTTTAATGCCTTCGTAAGATTTAACGTCTCCTTACTCATTTGTTGATTCATATCTTTTAAACCGATGATCTGTTGCCGCAAAGCCGCATGATAATCAATGCTTTCTTTATGCGTTTTGTCTACCTTATCTTCAAATAGTTTAATTTTCTCTTGTAGAGGATCTAATATGGTTTTGATATTTTCTTTATTCTGCAAGGTAAATTTTTCGGATTTTTTATCTAAAATCTTATTTGCTAGTAATTCAAATTTATTTTCTAGTTCCTCTTGCTGTTTTGCCAGCTCTTCATCTCGTTTTAGGTTTTGCTGTTGTAAATTTTGGTACTCTGTATTCCTACGAGTTAACTCGGTATTTAAAAAGTCTTTCTCACGACGAATTTCTTCTCTTTCTTCCGTTGTTTTTTCAACGTTTTCTTGCAACGAATTGATGGCATTCTGTAATTGAACATCACGTTCTTCTAAACCGCTTAACTCGGCTTTATTTTTTAATTTTGAAATATATATTCCTAGTAAAACACCAATAATGGCAGCAATAATAAAAATGGCAATATAAAGGATACTCTCTGACATGTATTAATTGAAGTTTATAATTTTATAACCGTTTTCTTGATATTCTATTAAGGCTGTTAGGGCGGAGAGGCTAAGTTTTACATCTTTTGAGATACCCTCAATAGGAAATCCTCTCGATTTATAGGACTGACCACAGACATAAATATCAACATTTGCCTTTCTTAAAGCAGTGATTAAATTTGCATTAGGGTTATCAATACCAAATTGTTTTTTATAAACATCATTACTTAAGGCGTCTTTAGCCGACTTACCATGCATCACAAAGGCAACTTTCATATTTTTAGGAGAAATACCGTTTTGAGCATGCATATTTAAGTATCTCGCTACTGTGTTAATTAATGGATTAATACTACCTTCTTTATCTGTATTTGTGTATACATCGAAAATAACTTTGTATACCTTGTTCTTCTTCAAATTAAGATCAATGTTTTCTATTTGATAAACTTGTCCAAAATTTTTAATTATTGGGCCAGATTTCTTATTTTTATTTTGTCCGTAAGTTGTTAAAAAACAAATAGATATAATTATTGAAAATGTATATTTCATAGTTATCAAGTTTCTGCATTAATATTACAAAATATCTATAAGAATTTGTGCTTTTGTTATTAATATCTTATCATTGAACAATGAAATTTTTATCGAGGCTTATTTTGATCCATATTATGGGTTGGAAGATCATTCATGATTTCCCAAAATTGAAAAAATATGTGATAATTGCTGCCCCCCATACCAGTTGGCAAGATTTCCCAATAGCCATTATGGCGAAATCAATTAAAGGAGCGAAGGTCAATTATATAGGTAAGGCCTCTTTGTTTAAGCCACCATTTGGATTTATTTTTAGATGGTTAGGAGGAGCTCCTGTAGATAGAACAAAAAACACGAAACTCGTAGATGCGATTATTGATATCTTTAACTCTAGAGATGAATTTGTTTTTGGGATGTCTCCAGAAGGGACTCGCAAAAAAGTTGATACTTGGAAAACAGGTTTTTATTATATTGCCAAAGGAGCTAATGTACCTATTGTAATGGCCACATTGGATTTTAAAAATAAGCAAATAAAGATTTCAGAACCTTATAGTTTAACTGATGATATAGATGTTGATATGAATCATTTTCATAGCTATTTTGATGGAGTAGTAGGGAAGCACCCAGAATTAACTTAATATCGATGTTTACTTCTTTAATTTCATTACCCAAAACAACTTGTTTTGATGAGTGAAAAGTGTTTATTAATGTTTGATAAGTTTATAATATTTTTCTCTCAGAGAAAATAGTTACTCCTAAAGAACATTTATTTTTGTGAATATATGGATGCTTGTGCAACTTG
>Ga0316204_10011546_pt1 | contig 11021 bp, 9 predicted proteins | sample 6monrhotite_MG_2_FD_205661 | JGI IMG/M metagenome (GOLD analysis project Ga0316204, IMG submission 205661) | Microbial mat bacterial communities from mineral coupon in-situ incubated in ocean water Damariscotta River, Maine, United States -... | ecosystem: Environmental > Aquatic > Marine >...
GCCTTCCTCGCGGACGGTTAGCGAATTAATCTCGAGCTTAGAGTGGGCAATGGACAGGCCCAGCGAGAATGTGTCGGTAACCTCTACACCAATCGCCGCGCCGATATTTTGCACATTGAAATCCAGCCTGGTATCGATCGCAAATATCCGATCTGCCCCGCCGTCGACATCTACGCCTTCAGTGGTGAAATCGGTCTCGAAATCGGCCAAACGCTGGTAATACAGCGAGAACGTTACCCGTTCAAAGGGGATCACCCAAGACGCGAAGGAGGGTTGAAACACCGTATTGGAACTGCTCCTCTCGAACACATTCGAGTCGTCGAAGGGCGTAAACCCAACGTCACCACCGGCGGTATAGGGCGTGTCGTAGCCGGTCACGCGCGCTTCGAACGCCAACTCCTGAGTACGCAATACGGTGAGGCCAGCTGGATTGGCGTACGCCGCCGTAGCGTCATCGGCCAATCCGGTAAATGCACCGCCAAGTGCAAGTGAGCGTGCGCCTGGGTTCGACAGGATGAACTGCACACCCGAATTGACCTCGTCGTTGGTGATTGCCAAAGAGGCCGTGGACGCGGTGGCTAGAATCAACCCAACAGCAATCGATAGCGGGCGACGCATGGAGAAACGATTGCGCATGGCTACAACTCCAATGTTATTTGAAGGTTAAGAATACGCGCACGTTAGCAAGGCGCCTAGGGTGGGTCAACGCCGCGTTGATGAAGCAACGACGACGCCCGGTTGCTGGACGTACAGATCACTTCCGCGGCATGGTCAATCAGATTGTCCATTGCCGGCTGCGCTCACTCGACGCTATCCTCGCCGGCTGCCCACCCAAACGGAGCTACGGCGCCCATGTTTCCTGCAGATATGACCATTGCCGGCTTTGACCCAGAGCTAGCCGCCGCGATCGATGCGGAGAAAGTACGCCAGGAGGATCACGTCGAACTGATCGCCTCGGAAAACTATGCCAGCCCCAGGGTGATGGAGGCCCAGGGCAGCGTATTGACTAACAAGTACGCCGAGGGCTATCCCGGCAAGCGCTACTACGGCGGCTGCGAGCACGTTGATATCGCCGAGCGTCTGGCCATTGATCGGGTCAAGGAGCTGTTTGGCGCCGAATACGCCAACGTGCAGCCACACTCAGGCTCACAGGCCAATGCGGCCGTGTATCTGGCGCTGCTGCAGCCGGGCGACACCATCCTCGGAATGAGCCTGGCCCACGGCGGCCACCTCACCCACGGTGCCAAGGTCAACTTCTCCGGCAAATTGTTCAACGCAGTCCAGTACGGACTGAACATGAACAATGAGGAGCTCGACTACGACGAGATGCAGCGTCTGGCGGACGAGCACAAGCCGAAAATGCTGATTGGCGGATTCTCTGCCTATTCGCAAGTCGTGGACTGGAAGCGCATGCGCGAGATCGCCGACAGCGTTGGCGCCTACTTCGTGGTCGATATGGCGCACGTCGCCGGCCTCGTCGCCGCAGGCGTGTATCCCAGCCCGGTACCGCATGCGCACGTGTGCACCAGCACCACCCACAAAACCCTGCGCGGACCGCGCGGCGGCATCATTTTGTCGATGAGCAATCCGGAAATCGAGAAGAAGCTGCAGTCGCTGGTCTTCCCTGGCACCCAGGGCGGCCCGCTGATGCACGTCATCGCGGCCAAAGCCGTGGCTTTCTTAGAAGCGCTGCAGCCGGAGTTCAAGGAATATCAGGCGCAGGTGATCAAGAATGCCCAGGGCATGGCAGACACCATGCTGCGGCGCGGCTACAAGGTGGTTTCCAACGGCACTCGTAACCATCTGTTCCTGCTTAGCCTGGTCGGCAAGGAGCTCACCGGCAAGGTGGCCGAAGAAACCCTGGGTCGGGCCAACATCACGGTCAACAAGAATGCCGTACCCGGCGACCCGCGCTCGCCGTTTATCACCTCCGGTCTGCGCCTGGGCACCCCCGCAATCACCACGCGCGGCTACAAAGAACCGCAAGCCGTCGCCCTCGCCCACTGGATCTGCGACGTACTGGACGACCCAGAAAACGAGCAAGTCATCACCGGCGTCCGCGAAAACGTGGTACGTCAGTGCCGGGAGTTTCCGTTGTATGGGTAGTGGAGCAGTCCCAGTAGCCAGTGCCAGTGGCCAGAACAGCTCTTCACTGGTGCAGTTCGCGGTGTCTGCAAGTTATTATGTGGGCTCGCTAGCGTCTGGCCCGAAAGGCGAGGGGCAGCCAGGGGACGTCCTGCCCTCACTAGCCACTGGAACTGGCCACTGGAACTTGCGCTCGCCTTCTTTGCCGTTAGGCGCGCCGTAGTGCGCTGCCCCTTCTGCGGCCACGACGACACTCGGGTGATCGATACGCGGGTGACCGAAGATGGCCTACAGGTGCGGCGGCGGCGTGAGTGTCCGCAGTGTTTGGCGCGCTTTTCCACTTTTGAAAACGCCGAACTGAAGCTGCCGGCGATCATTAAGCGCGACGAGCGCCGCGAACCGTTTAGCGAGCCCAAGCTGCGCGGCGGCTTGGAGCGGGCCTGCGAAAAACGGCCGGTGTCGCTGGAAGAGATCGATCGGGTGATCGACGTGGTGGTGAAGAAGCTGCGTACTTCCGGCGAGCGCGAAGTAAGCGCCAAACAGCTGGGCGATTGGGTGATGGCCGAGATGAAGAATCTCGATCAGGTCGCCTATGTCCGCTTTGCCTCGGTTTATCGCCGCTTCGAGGACGTGCAGGCCTTCCGCGAGGAAATCGAGCGGCTAGAAAAGGACCTGCCGCCGGAGCTGCGCAATCGCCAGCTGCCGCTGCTGGATGATCCTGAAGCATAGCGCCGCCTAAGGAAGGCGCTTCAAGTCCGCACGTTGAAGCAAGCGAGCCAAACCAGCGCCGTTAGCGTCCGACACGCTCGCGCTAAATCAACCCACATACGGATTGAGTCAGTCTACCTTTCCGGCTGACGCCAATTCAGCAGTCGCTACCGCACGTTGGACTAAGCGCAGCGAGTGCAACATCGCCAGTCCGGGCACACACAAAAAAACCCAGCACCCTCGCGGGCGCTGGGTTTTCTCTATCAGCTATCAGCAATGATGCTTGCCAGCTTAGGAGCGGCTGTCCGGATGAATCCCGGCGGCCGCAGCCTCGCCTATCTCACCCTGTCCAGACAGCTCTGGCGCATCGTCGGTTAGCGTTTCCAGATGCATTAGCCGGCGAATCAGCGGGGAGATGACCACCATCGCCACACCGACACCGACGGCAGTCCAGCCCACAGTCGAGTAAACCGAGATCACCGCATCTTCGCCGGCTCCTTCGGCACCGGTCGCGGCCGCGATCAGCCCTGCGGCGAAGTTGCCGGTGGCGGAGGCGAAGAACCACGTACCCATAATCAGGCTGGCCAAGTGCGCCGGAGACAGCCTATTCATTGCCGACAATCCGACCGGGGACAAACATAGCTCGCCGGTGGTGTGCAACAAGTAGATCAGGAAGATGAATATCACCGGGGTCATGTTGCCCGTACCCGCAGCTGTCGCGCCGGCAACCAGAACCAGGAAGCCAGCGCCCAGCTGGATCACCCCCAAGCCAAACTTAGCTGGTGCCGAAGGCTCCAGGCCACGGCGTGCTAGCGCAGTCCAAAGCAGTGCGAACACCGGACCCAACAGAACGATGTAAATCGCGTTGATCGACTGGAACACCGAGGCAGGAACTTCAAAGCCCAGCATCACCCGATCGACCGAGCGATCAGTGAATAAATTGAGTGAAGAACCAGCCTGCTCGAACAGCGCCCAGAACAGGATCGATCCGAAGATCAGGTAGAGCGCCGCAAAAATGCGGTCCCGGTCTTCCTTGGGCAGCTTAAACACCGCCGTATAGAGCACGTAGGACACTAAGATGGCACCCGCACCCATCAGCAGACCACCGACCAGCGACTGATATTGAATCAGGAACCAGACCACGCCGACCGCCGCGAAGCTGGCGGCATAGAGCAGCCATTCGAACTTGATCCCCATAACCGGCGCCTCTAGACGCTGCGGATCACAGGGCTCGCCCTTACCGAGCAACAGCGGCTTGCCCCAGATGAACACGATCAAGCCGAGCAGCATGCCGAAGCCTGCAGCACCGAAGCCATAGGCCCAACCGTAGGTTTGGCCCAGATAACCCGCGACAATTGCGCCCAAGGCCGCGCCTAAGTTAATCCCGACGTAGAAAATGGTGTATGCCGGGTCGCGACGGATGTCTGTGCGCGAATACAGCTGGCCGACGATCACCGAAATATTGGCCTTCAAAAAGCCCGAACCTACGATGATGAATGCCAGTGCCAGCCAGAAGATGTTGATCGCTCCACCCTGCTGGCCGCCATCGCCTTCAAAAGCCATTAAGAAATGGCCAAATGTGAGTAGCACGGCGCCAAACAGGACCGCCTTGCGCTGACCCAGGTAGCGATCGGCCAGGTAACCGCCGATGACCGGCGTGATGTAAACCAGCGCGGTGTATGCGCCGTAGATGACCGATGCCTCACTGTCAGAAAACAGCCAGTGCTGCACGAGGTAGAAAATCAGGAGAGCGCGCATGCCGTAGTAGGAGAAGCGCTCCCACATCTCGGCAAAGAACAAAACGAACAGGCCACGTGGATGGCCGAGGAAGGTCTTACCCTCGTCGGTATGTGCTGGTTGATTGGTCACTGCATCGCTACTCCCGAATACGGATCGACCACCGCCAGGGCAGACGCTCCGAGCAATTGAAAAGGTTCGTGCCCACTGTGCGGCTTGCAGAGCACGAAAAACGCGGTGGCCACGTGTAACCCAAGCGTGGGTAGTGAGTCAAAGGAAACACATGCTGCGGCGCAGCGGGATCAGCCCGAATGCACAACATATGAATGACCTGGACAGCACACGACGCCGGCCACCACCGGCGTCGGGCTGCAAGGTGCGTTTGTCTGCAGAGCCGGACTGCGGCCGCACGGACCACTCAGACCAGCTCAGGGGCACTGCTAAGGCACCGGATACACGTGGCTAGCGCCCAGACCCAAGGGAATACCCAACGCCCAGAACCCCACCAGGAATGCGGTCCAGGTCACTAGCAGCGCGATGGAATAGGGCAGCATCAATGCCAACAGCGTGCCTATCCCGCTGTTTTTGCAGTATTTCTGACAGAACACCACGATTAGCGGGAAATACGGCATCAGCGGGGTGATGATGTTGGTGCTGGAGTCACCCACTCGATAAGCCGCCTGAGTCAGGTCCGGCGAAATGCCTAATTGCATCAGCATCGGCACCATGATCGCGCCGATCAGCGCCCACTTGGCCGAGGCCGAACCGACCATCAGGTTTACCACCCCAGTCAGAGCCACCATGCCGACCAGGGTCAGCGCGGTGGGCATACCTAAGGCCTGCAGCGTATTGGCACCCTTGATCGCCACTAGTGCACCCAGACCGCTTTGGCCGAAGGCGTAGATGAATTGCGCGCAGAAAAAGGCCATGACGATGTAATAGCCCATCCCGCTCATCGCCTTGCTCATGCCATTGATGACGTCGCGATGGGTCTTCACCGAGCCCGAGACGTAGCCGTAAACCACACCGGGAATCAGAAAGAAAATGAAGATCAGGGACACTATCGATTGCATCAACGGTGCTTGAAAGGCCGCTAAGTCGCCATCTGGGGAACGCCAGGGCGAGCCTTCAGGTAGCGCGGTTAGCAACAGCACTAGCGCGCTCAAGGCAATCGCCACGACGGACCAAAGCAGGCCCGCCGATTCCTTAGGCGACAAATCTTCCATGGTTGGCAGCGATTCCAGATCACCGTCGATCTCGGTGGCTTTCAGCCGCGGCTCAATCACCTTGTCGGTAAGAAACCAGCCAACCAGCATGATTAGCAGCGTCGACGAAGTGGTGAAATAGTAGTTGTTCAGCGGATTGACCAACACGTTGGGGTCGGTCAACTGCGCCGCGGCCTGCGTCAGTCCAGACAACAGCGGATCTAAGCTGGACGGCACGAACAGAGTGGCCGAAAACCCGCCTGAAACGCCGGCGAAGGCCGCGGCAATACCGGCCAGTGGATGACGACCGGCGGCGTAGAAGATCACCGCACCCAGCGGGATAACCAACACATAACCGGCATCGACCGCAACGTGAGACAAAATGCCCACCGCGATCAGCGCCGGAGTTAGCAGCATCTTCGGGGTAACCCCAAGAATGGCTCGCAGGGCGGCGTTGATAAACCCAGTGTGCTCGGCCACGCCCAGACCCAACATGGCGACCAGAACCACGCCCAGCGGCGGGAAGTTCACAAAGGTCCGAACCATCTGCGATGCGAAGCCGGTGAGTGAATCCCCCGAGAGCAAATTAATGACGCTCATCGCCTCGCCGGTGCGCGGATCAACCTCGCTGAAGGTCATCCCGGAAAACAGCCAGGATGCGACCCAAACTGCCAGCATCAGCAGCAGGAACAGCAAGGCCGGATCAGGCAACTTATTGCCTATACGTTCGATCCAATCCAAAGCCCGATAAACAAAACCTCTAGACGCAGGCGGCGCAACATTCTCGGCAGTCATGGCTCAATCTCTGGCTGTATCAGCCGGCGAGATTAGCATTGCCGCGGTTTGACCCGCGGTCACGACGGCTATTCACAGGGTCCTTAGTTGACTCAATCGGCCGATTTACGCGTGCCCAGCACGCTGCGTACGTCAAACAGTTCCGGAAAAAAGGTCAGTTCCAGAGCCTTTTTCAAAAAGCCCACGCCCGATGAGCCACCGGTGCCGCGACGGAAGCCGATGATGCGCTCAACCGTTTTCATATGGCGGAATCGCCACAGCTGAAAGGCCTCTTCCAGGTCGACTAGCTGTTCGCACAGGTGGTACGCAGTCCAGTGGGTGCGCGGGTTCATGTAGATGCGTTCGAAGACGTCAACCAACTCCGTGCTGCGCTGATGCGCACGGGTTACATCACGGGTCAAGATTTGCTCCGGGACAGCATGCCCCTGACGTGCCAAATGGCGTAAGAACTCGTCATACAAACTGGGCTGTTCCAACACGACCTGCAGCTGCGCTCGCTGCTCGGGCGAGTAGTCAAATAGCGGCAACATGTCCGCGTTCTTGTTGCCGAGCAAGAACTCCACCATGCGGTACTGCAGCGACTGGAATCCGCTGGCAGGGCCAAGTACGTCGCGGAACTCCAGGTACTCGCTGGGCGTGAGGGTTTCCAGCACCGCCCACTGTTCAAACAGCTGACGCTGAATGTGCTTAACCCGCGCCAGTATCTTCAAACAAGGATCAACATTGTCGGCGCGCAAATGGACCAACGCCGCGCTCAGTTCGTGGATGATCAGCTTCATCCACAACTCACTGGTTTGATGCTGGATGATGAACAGCATCTCGTCATGGTGCGGCGGATCACTGAGCGGATGCTGCGCGTCTAGCAGCTTGTCCAAACCCAGATAGCGGTCATAGGTCAGTCGATCCTTCAGATCGACCGTCACTTCGCGCTCGAGGGCGCGTTGGTTTGCGTCGGTAGTCATGGACGGGAGTGTAGCTTGAGAGCGAGGGCGCAGGGCACAGAGCCCAGGGCCCAGAAATACCCACGTCGGGACCTAACGCCCCCCTGTACGAAGCGCATTACGACTTGGAAAACTCTGAGTCTTGCGCGCGCCGCGCCAAACTCCGGACACAAAAAAAGGGCCGAGAGGCCCTTTTAGGGTGCGAGGCCGCCGGGCTGAAAACCCACTCCTTCGGGCATTGAAAGAGGGCTTTTTGCCCGACGACCTTACGCAAGTCGGTGTGCGCCGACATGAACTAAGACGCAGCCTGATGAAAAACTCTCTCAGATCTGCGGAAAATAAATCTAACTTTCGAAATCACCGCCGAATAGTTCGCTTCGGGGTGCACTGCTGGGCTCGAAAGAAGCGTTGGTGAGGATGTCACCGGCGAGCAGCTGTTGGCTTGCCGCAGGTCTCACTTCTGGCGATTGCTCGGAAGTATTCATCGGAGCCAGCATCATCACCGCGGCGGCGGCACTGGCAGCGGCCAAGCCACCCAGATTCCAGCCGTCGGCCCAGGCAAACCATGATTTCTTAGCAGGAGCGGACTGCAGTTGGGTCACCAGCTGATCTGCAGCAGGCTCCATACGCATCGCCAATCGCATCGCCTGTAGGGCCTGCGGGTCGGCTAACAGGGCATCGATGTTGTCCGCACGCGCCTGCATACCCAGGTCGTTACGCAGTAACTCGGCCGCTCGTTTGCTTTGCTCAGTCATCGCTCACCTCAAACGCTTTCTTCAGATTAGCCAGGCTGCGATACAGCAAATTTCGCGCCTTGGCCTCACTCCAATCCAACAATCGCCCAATTTCGGCGGTGCTGAAGCCGGCCATGTAGAGCCGGATCACGCGACCGGTATCGGCCGGTACACCGCTTAGGTACAACTCGATTCGCTCCAATGCCTGACGCGATTCCAGCCACGTTGCCGGCAGTCCAATCGGATCTGCATCAGCACTGCCGGCCGGTGCGTTCAGGTCGATCTCTTCGAGTTCGCCCTTAGGCAGATGATCGCCGCGACTGGAGGCCCTGCGCAGGGCATCGATCGTGACGCTCATCACCGTCTGCTTAATCCAAGACGCAGGTTGGCGAATTTCTCTCTCAGATTTCAGCGCACGCCACAAACGAATGTGGACTTCTTGCTCCAAATCGTCGAGATCAGACAGCGGCAAGCGCGGATCTGCCGAGCGCACCGCCTGGCGCACACGAGTCCCGTACTGCGCCAGCCATAGTCGTACCTGGCGATCGGTACTCAAGCGGCCACGACCGAGGCGGGAGTGGCCAGCGATTTCAAGCGGAGTCGTTACCGAGCAGCGATTTCAGCAAGGCGCTGATTTCTTCCTTGGAGCCGGTGACGGTGAGTTGATGCTCACGCGGCAATTCGGTCGCCAGGGCGACTGCGTACTCAATGCCGTCGCTATTGCCCTCGCCGTCCAGCTTGGGAAAAGTGTCGACTTTGCCGATATGACAGATTCGATTGGCGTCTAGAAAACTTCCGTTGGGCAATTTGATCCAGCGCTGCATAGTCGAAAGCCGTGTAGCAATGAGGTCGGCAATTATTGACCCGGCCGGCTCTGCGCTCAAGCCTGATCTGCGTGAACCTCAGCCAGCAATCGCCATCGTGGGCCCTTGTGGAGGCCGACAGCGAAGGCGCCGGGTGAACTCGCTGGGATAGATTCGGGGTATGCCAGTGAGGAAGATGCGAAATCTCCGACCAATGGAAACACGGGAGTTTGAGGCTATAGACCAGCACTGCATTTGAGCGATGCGCGGCTCTGGGCATGGATTAGGCAGGGTTCTGACGTGCCATGACAGCGCTGACGGCGACGATGCGCGCTTGCGACATGTACCCTACACCTGTTATCAAAAAGGGCTCGTGACAGACCGCGTTTAGGGCCGACCAGAGTTCGGCTCGAAAATCGCCGCTGTAACGCTGCAAGACAAAACCTGCTAGCCGCGTTCGGGAGGGAACGTGTCAATAATCGCTCGCTTTGAGATCGAGTATCTGCAGTATTTGAACGCCGAGGCGCAAGCCGTCGGTGAACTGCCGCCGCTAGCCCATGACCGCGACCGCGTGGTCGAACTGTACAAATTGATGAGCCTGGTGCGGGTGTTTGACAGCAAGGCCATCGCGCTGCAGCGCACCGGAAAACTGGGCACCTACGCCTCTTGCCTGGGCCACGAAGCGGCGCATGTCGGCATTGGCGCCGCTATGCAGCCAGACGACGTGTTTGCGCCGATGTACCGCGAGTACGGCACGCAGATTTACCGCGGCGTGCAGCCGCGGGAAATTTTGCTGTACTGGGGCGGTGACGAGCGCGGCAACGACTTTGCTAAGTCGCGCCACGATTACGCCTGGTCGGTGCCGATTTCTACCCAGTGCCTGCACGCGGCCGGCGCCGCACTCGCATTCAAGATTCGCAAGCAGGCCAACGCGGCCGTTTGCGTATGCGGCGACGGCGGCAGTTCCAAGGCCGACTTCTACGGCGCCCTCAACGTCGCCGGTGCGCAGCAGCTGCCGCTGGTGCTGGTGGTGGTCAACAACCAGTGGGCAATCAGCGTGCCGCGGCACATGCAGTCCGGCGCACAGACCCTCGCGCAGAAGGCAATTGCCGGCGGCATTGAAGGGATACAGGTCGACGGCAACGATTTATTTGCCGTGCATCAGGCGATGGACGTGGCGCTGAAGAAAGCCCGCGCCGGCCAGGGCGCCACAGTGATCGAGGCGGTCACCTATCGATTGTCCGATCACACCACCGCCGACGATGCCCGACGCTACCGCGAAGACGCCGAGCTGGAAGAGGCCCAGGCCAAGGAGCCGCTGATCCGACTGCGCCGCTATTTGATTGAAAAGGGCTGGTGGGACGATCAGCAAGAGGACGAGATGCTGAAAGCGGCACGGGCGCAAATCGACGTCGAGGTTGAGGCTTATTTGTCCACACCCAGGCAGTCGGTCGGCGCGATGTTCGACTACACCTACGCCGAAATCACCGACGAACTTGCGGTGCAACGCGCCGCTGCGGTCGCCCTAGCGGAGCGCGGCCAATGACTATTCGCAATCGCCAATCCTGGATCAACCTAGGCTCGCTCGAGGGAGGGCGCTAATGCCGGCACTTACGCTGATCGAAGCGGTCACCCAGGCGCTCGCCTATGAGATGGACAAAGACCCCAGCGTCGTTGTGCTCGGCGAAGATGTGGGCGTCAACGGCGGCGTCTTCCGGGCAACGGTGGGGCTGCAGGCGCGTTTTGGCGCCGAGCGGGTCATCGATACGCCGCTAGACGAAACCACCATTGCCGGATTGACCGTCGGCTTGGCCACCCAGGGCATGAAACCGATCGCCGAGGCCCAGTTCGAGGGTTTCATCTATCCGATGATCGACCACATTGCTTGCCACGCCACCCGTATGCGCCACCGCACCCGCGGTCGTTTGAGCTGTCCGATGGTGCTGCGCGCACCGTGGGGCGGCGGCATTCGCGCGCCGGAGCATCATTCGGAGGCCAATGAGGCGCTGTTTT
>Ga0316204_10011547_pt1 | contig 11018 bp, 4 predicted proteins | sample 6monrhotite_MG_2_FD_205661 | JGI IMG/M metagenome (GOLD analysis project Ga0316204, IMG submission 205661) | Microbial mat bacterial communities from mineral coupon in-situ incubated in ocean water Damariscotta River, Maine, United States -... | ecosystem: Environmental > Aquatic > Marine >...
GTGCTCGTCGGGGTGACGCTGGCGGTCTCGCGCGCCCTGAGCGGGGTGCTGCGCTCGCTGGCGGAGGGGCTGGCCTGGACCAGCGCCCTGGTGCTGGCCGCCGCCGCGGCCGTGAGCGCGCCCTGGGCGATCGCTGCGGTGACCCTCGGCATCGCCGCCGTGGCGCGGCTGGCGCCGACCCGGCTGCGGGAGACCGCGGCGCTGGTCGCCGGTGGCTGCGCGCTGATCGCGGGGCTGGCCCTCGGACCGGTGACGGTGGGCTTCACGCCCATGCTGGCCGCCGCTGGCGTGCTCATCCTCCGGGCGAGCCGGGGAGAGGGCGGCTGGATCGAGGCCGGCGCCTCCGCGGCGGTGGTCGCTGGCTGGCTCTCGCTCGGCCACTACGGTGTGGACCAGGTCGAGGTCTACCTGAGCCTGCTGCTGGCGGCGGTCGCGGTCGGCGCGGCCGGCCAGCGCGCCCCCGGCGTCTGGGGCGGGAGCCTGCGGCGCTTCGGCGTGGGCGCGGGGCTGCTGGCCGCCGTGACCTGGGGGGCCTGGTCGTTCATCATGGTGGACAGCTACGGCGTCATCGACTGGCACCCGCTGGCGCTGGTCGCGCTGACCGCGCTGCTGGTGGACCTGTCCCGGTCGGCGCTGGACCCGGCCGGGGTGGCCGCGCGGATCGTGGGGCCGCTGGCCGCCGGGCTCGGGGTCATCGCCCTGGGGCTCCCGGAGGCGACGATCCCCTGGGTGCTGCTGGTGGGGGTGGCCGCCTTCCAGGCCTTCCGCCCCGGCGAGCGCGTCTACGCGCGGCTGCTGCTGGGCGCCGCGGGCGTCTGGATGGCCGCCGTGGCGGTCCAGATGACGAGCGCGAGCGCGCTGCCGACGCCACCGGTGGCCCCGGGCTGGCTGGTGATGGGGCTGCTCCTGGTGCGATCGGGCCTGAGCCGACGCTTCGCCTGGGCCGGCGCGGCCGTGGCCGTGGCCGCCGCCGGGTGGCGCCTGACCGGTGATCCCGCCTCGGCGGCGAGCTGGGCCGCCCCCGCGCTCACGCTGATGGCCGCGCTGGCCGCCACCGAGCGCTGGAACACGCTGTGGGTCGGCGTGGCCATCGCGGCGCTGGCGCTGCTGGGCGGCGGCGCGCTGTGGGTGCCGGGCGGCGCGGTCTTCGGGCTGCTGGTGCTGGGCTGCCTGGGCGCGCTCTCGGCGCTGCGCGGCGGCTACCTGATGGTGATCGATCCGGACGGGGCGCCCCCCCACGAGCCCGCCGCCGAGGCCATCGCCGCCGGCGCGGGGCTCATCGCGCTGCTGCTCACCGTGGCCGCGCTCTTCGGCGCGGAGCTCACCGCGCCCCCGCTGGTGCTGGTGCTGGCCGCCCCGGCGATCGCGGCCCGGGGGCTGACGATCCGCTGGCTGTGGCTGCTCTCCCTGCCCGCTATCGCCTGGGTGCCCGTCGAGGCGCTGGGCTACGGCCCGCTGGAGGCGTGGCCCGCCGCGCTGGCGCTGCTGTCGCTGCCGCTGGCGCTGCTGAACCGGGAGGACGCGCTCAATCAGCTCGGCGCCAAGGTGTGTCTGGGCCTCGCGGTGCTCACCGCCGGCGCCGGCATCGTCGAGCTGGACCTCACGCTGACGGCGCTCCACGCGGGGCTCATCGCGCTGGGCTTCCTGGCCCAGCGGCGGGGCTCTCCGGCCCTGGGCTTCGCCTGGCTGAGCGCCAACGCGGCGCTCCTGGAGTACGCCGACACCGTCAACCTGAGCGAGGTCGGGTGGGCCTGGGTCGCGCTGCCGCTGACCCTCGGCGTGGCCGCGCTGGCCCGCGGGCTCTCCTACCGCTGGCTGTCTCGCGGGCTCCGCCTGCTGCTGCTGCCCGTGGCGCTGCTGGTCGGGGTGTTGGCCTCGAGCCCCGCGCCCGCGGTGGCGACGCTCGCGGCCGGGCTGGTCTTCGAGGTGTGGGCCACCTGGCGACAGGACAAGGCGCGGCGCTGGTGGTGGACCTTCGTGTGGGCCTGGGCCGCCCTGGGGCTCATCTGTGTGACCGAGGTGCCGCCCGATGAGGCCTGGCTGCCGATGATGGTGGGCCTCGGCCTGCTGGTGGAGCTGGCCCGCCTGCCGGTGCTGAAGGCGCGCGGGGAGGACTTCGCCGCGCCGCTCGGGCAGGCCACGGCGCTGCTGGCCGCGGCCGGCGTCGCGCTGGGCGCGCTGACGGGCGGGCTCACCGCCGGGGGCTTCGCCTTCGCGGGCTCGCTGTTCGCCCTGCGCTACACCCTGCGCGGCGGGCGCCGGGAGCTCATCGCCGCCGTGGCGCTGCTGGACGTCTCGGTGGTCGTGCTCGGCCTCGACAAGGGCTGGTCGGATGCGCTGGCCTACGTGGGGCCCCTGTCCCTCTCGGCCCTGGCCGCCGCCAGGATGCTGCGCGGCACCACCGACGCCCGGGTGATCGCGGCGACCCGCTACCTGGCGGCGACCGCGCTCTACATGACGGCCTTCGCGCAGGTGGTGGTGGACCCGGTCCGCACGCTCACCATGTTGCTGCTGGCGCTGATCGGGATCGCGGCCGGGAGCTGGCTCAAGGTGCGGGCCTACCTCTACCTGGGCGCGGGCTTCGCGGCGGCCACCCTGACGACCAACCTGGTTCGCTTCGGCTTCGAGCACAGCGGCTTCTGGGCGCTCTATCTGACGCTCATCGGCCTCTCGGTCCTCGGCATGATGATCGTCTCCACCATCCACCGTGAGCGCATCGTCGCGGCTCGCGCGCGCTTCCGGGCGGCCATGGGTGAGTGGGAGTGAGCGCGCGGGGGTAATACTCTCCCTGCGTGAGACTGCTCCCCCTCCTGTTGCTGGCCGGCTGCGCGGTCGAGGCCCAGCGCCTCGAGTCGCCGCCCATCCTGGTGATCAGCCTGGACACCCTGCGGGCGGATCGGCTGGGGGCCTACGGCGGGCCGGCGGGGCTGACGCCGAACCTGGACCGCTTCGCCGGGGAGGCGGTGGTCTTCGAGGCGGCCTATGCCCAGGCCAACGAGACCCTCTTCTCCCACGCGAGCCTCTTCACCAGCCGCTACCCCAGCGAGCTGGGCCGGATGACCTACGACTTCCAGCTCGCCGAGGCGGGTCCGCCCACGCTGGCCGAGGTGCTGGGGCTCTACGGCTACCAGACCGGCGCGGTCACCGCGGGGGGGCAGCTCACGGAGGGCATGGGCCTGGATCGGGGCTTCGCGGACTGGTCGGAGCCCGTCGACTGGGGCTCGCTCTACCACACCATCCCCCAGGGGCTCGCCTGGCTCGATGAGGCCCGGGAGGCCGACGCCCCCTGGTTCCTCTTCCTGCACGGCTACGACACACACCACCGCTACCTGAAGCCCACGCCCTTCGGCCTGAGCGACGCGGACCCCGAGCACCGCGGGGTGGGGGAGGAGGCCGCGCTCGCGCCCACGGGCACGGCCAGGATCTTCGGCGACTGGCTGCACCCGACCCGCCAGCTCGGTGAGCTGTTCGACTTCCGCGAGCCCCGGCTGCTGGGGTCGGCCTTCGACGCGCGGCTCTCAGCGGCTGTGCGCGCCCCCGACAGCCGCGCGCTGCCGCTGGGCAGCGGCGCCCACGGCTTCCTGCGGGGCGTCTACGACGGATCGGTGCGCTACGCGGACGCGATGTTCGGCGTGCTGATGGCGGAGCTGGAGGCGCGCGGGGTGCTGGAGGAGGCGGTGATCGTGGTGCTCTCGGACCACGGCGAGAGCCTGGGCGAGCGGGGCTGGTACAACCACCGCTACAGCCTGACGGACGAGGATCTGCATGTGCCGCTCATGATCCGGCTGCCCGGCGGCGACGGCGGGCGGGTGGCGGCGCCGGTGGCGCTGCTGGACGTGGCACCGACGCTGCTGGAGCTGGCCGGGGCCACGCCGCTGGCGGACGGCCGGGGGCGGTCATTGCTGGGGCCGGTCGACGAGATCCCTTCCCCGTTTGTCTTCTCCGAGGGGGCCTTCCGCGCGGTGTCCGCGCGGGGCCCGGAGGGGCGGCTGACCTTCACCGGCGTCGGCGCGGACTCGCCCTGGCTGGCGGAGTTGATCGCGATGCACCCGGCGGAGAGCCCCGCGCTGGTGGGCGAGGGCGACGTGACGCACCTGCAGTCGGCCATGGTGGACTGGCGCCGGCGCCTGTCACCGCCGCCGGAGTCCGCGACCCGCACGGATCCGGCGCTGCGCCAGGAGCTGCGGCGGCGCGGCTACTGGGGGATGGAGTGAGCGTGCTGCTGCTGGCGCTGCTGGGGTGTGGGGAGGAGCCCGCCTGGACCCACGCGGGGGCGCTGGCGCCGACGCTCGCGCTCATGGACGCGGACGCGGACGGGCGGGTGAGCGAGGCGGAGTATGTGCGGCTCGCGCTGGCCGGGCCCACCTTCGAGCGGGTGGACCTGGATCGGGACGGGGCGCTCTCCGGCGAGGAGCTGGAGCGGCTGGTGTTCCTCCAGGATCCGCTGAGCTTCGACGGCGTCTCGGAGCGGCAGGCCTGGGGGGACGTCGATCAGACCGAGACGACCCACCCGGACGGCTTCGAGCGCCGCAGCCTGCGGGATCTCTTCCGCTCGCTCACCGAGGCCGTGCGCGCGGCGGATCCGGAGGCCGCGCTGCCCGACGAGGAGACCATCGAGGCCGCGGCGCGGACCCGGCGCCTGGAGAGCTACGAGTCCCGGGCGCTGCTGCTGGCGCTGGCCGAGGCCGCCGACGGCGCGGGGATCGTCTTCCCCGAGCGCCTGCGGCCCGCCCCGCCGCCGGGCGGGGAGACGCCATGAGGCCCAGCCTGCTGACCGGCCTGCTGCTGCTGCAGACCGCCGGCCTGACGGCCGCGCTGGGCTGGCTCGTCGCCAACCCGGTCCAGCCCCTGCCCGAGAAGCCCCGCGGCCCCTCGGTGCTGCGCCCGCACCGGGCGAGCGGCGCGGAGTACCGCAGCGAGGCCGAGGCGGTCCAGGCGTGGGTCGCCCAGCTGGACCGGGTGTTCGACCTGGAGACCCTGCTGGGGGGCGGCGCGGACATGGCGGCGCTGAAGCGCGCCCGGGGCGAGGCGCTCACCTGTCAGGCGCTGGCCTGCCCGGCTCTCGACGTCTACGCCAACATGGCCCGCGCCACCAACCGCCCGGTGCCGCCGCGGCCCACCTGGGACGGCGGCGCCTCGGACGCCCGGCGCGCGGTCGCGCTGTATGTGGACGATCTGCAGGGCCGGCTGGAGGCGGGGCTCGCGGCCAGCGATGATCTGGCGCTGCTGCCCCGGCCCGAGCGGGTCGCGGCGGCCAGGGACTGCGAGCACTTCGACTGCCCGGACCTCGACGCCTACCTGGTGACCGCCCGGCACGCCTTCAAGGTGCTGGGGGAGCCCCTCCCCGAGCCGCCGAAGGTGCAGCGATGAGGCGAGTGGACATGAGGCGAGTGGACAAGGCGCTGGTGCTCCTGAATACGGCGCTGCTCGCGGCGGTGCTGTGGGTGGCGGGGCAGCGCCTGCTGGAGGAGCCGCCGCCGCCGGCGCAGCAGTGGCTGAACGCGGGCCAGGGGCGCTGACGGCGGGGCGCTCGCCCCCAAAGGCAAGGCCATTCCGATAGAGGAAGTTCGACTGTGTCAGAACGAGCGCTGGCGGCGCCGTCGAGGCGGCGGCGACCTGCTCGATACACTCGCCCACACAGCCCCTACCCACCCACCGCGAACGGGAACACTTCCCAGGCACCCTCAGCGGGGTGTGCTCGCATCCTGTCAGTTGGGCCCCACGCTGTCGCGAGCGCAGCGAGCTCTGAGCGCGAAGCGCGAGCCCCATAACCCGCGAGCGCAGCGAGCTCTGAGCGCGCAGCGCGAGAGCTCCGAGCATCAGAGCGGGTGGAGCGAGCCTGCGAGCGCAATCCCCCCGCAGGTCGCGGAATCATGCCCGTTAAGTCGTGCCCGCGCAGCCCCAGAACCGCCCCACATGAATCCGCGACCGAGGACCGCACCACCTGGTTCGCGCCACAAAGGAGCTGAGGGCCCAGGGGGTGAATCGTGACCCGAGGAGGAACGACGAGGGAGACTCACGAGGGGGTCCTCCAGACCGGGTGATGATGAACCCCAGGCAAGCAAACCAAGCCGTACCGTACCCGGTCTGGAGGACCGCGCCGAGAGGTAACGAAACCTCTCCTGCCTGCATCACCGAGAGTTCTCATCTTCCTCCAACCTGAACCCCGCGACAACCCGCGCAGAGATTCCGCGACCTCTCCCGCTGGTATCACCGAGACTTCTCATCTTCCTCCAGCCTGCCCCCCGCTCAGAGCGCCACAACCGCCTGTTGTGGAGAGTCGGGGAGTCGGAGAGTCGGAGAGCGCGCACACTCCTGCTGACCCGGGCCCCCACAGACGAGGTCTGTGGAGGCCCGAGCGGGGGGCAGACTGGAGGAAGATGAGAAGTCTCGGCAGTACCGGCAGGAGAGGTTTCGTTACCTCTCGGCGCGGTCCTCCAGACCGGGTACGGTACGGCTTGGTTTGCTGGCCTGGGGTAACTCCGTTCCCCCCTCGTGAGTCTCCCTCGTCGTTCCTCCTCGGGTCACGATTCACCCCCTGGGCCCTCCGCTCCTTTGTGGCGCGAACCAGGTGGTGCGGTCCTCGGTCGCGGATTCATGTGGGGCGGTTTCGAGGGTGCGCGGGCTCGACTTAACGGGCATGATTCCGCGACCTGCGGGGGGATTGCGCTCGCAGGCTCGCTCCACCCGCTCTGATGATCGGAGCTCTCGCGCTGCGCGCTCAGAGCTCGCTGCGCTCGCGGGTTTTGGAGCTCGCGCTGCGCTCGCGGGTTTTGGAGCTCGCGCTGCGCTCGAGACAGCGTGGGCCCAACTGACGGGATGCGAGCACACCCCTCTGAGGGGGAGGCGGCGTAAGCGTAGGAGGCGCGCCGGAGAGGGGGCTGAAGGATCACCCCGCGGCGGCCCGCGACCTGTGAACAAGACACAGAAGTAAGCAGCCTGAAAGGAGGCCGGGCAGGTGTTACAACAGTAGCACAATTCAGGGATATCAGACAGATGGGCTTGTCGCACGTGTATCGAAATGTATCCGGCGCGCCGCCCGGATTTCTGCACGTTCTCCCGATGACCGCATTGTAATTCACTGGTTTTATTGAGGTCTGAGAAGAGGGGTTGTCACCCTCGTCTCAGTGGGGCAATCTCAGCGAGATTCAATGAACAGCGTGCCCGCTGTCTGTGGTAGTAGTGAAAGCCATAAAAGTCCAAATAACTGAAAAGCTGATTTGGACTTCACAGGCCTCGTAGAGCACCTCCCGACCTCGTCCAGCCCAGAGGACTTCTTCCATGAAGCGCAACACCCCGACCTTCGCCGCCAAGAGCGTACGGATCCTCTCCCTGATGGCCGTCGCCGGTATCCCGCTGGTCATCGCGGGCGCCCCGACGCTCACCGGTGACGTCGACGTGGACTTCGACCCCGTCGCGGCCCCCTCGGCCGTGACCGTGCTCGACCCCGGCGGCGTGGACGTCGGCGTGCCCAGCGCCGCCCCCGGCGGCACGATCAGCGGCAACGACATGGACTACCTGGCGCTGGACTACGACCCCGACACCGACACCCTGTACGTCGGCATCGCCACCTACACCGTCGCCGGCGACGTGGACGACGACGGCGACGGCGGCACCACGGCGAGCTGGCTGAGCGGCATCGGCGGCGTGGACGAGGTGGACTTCGGCGGCACCGAGGCCTTCGCCCTGATGATCGACGCGGACGAGGACGGCACCTTCGACCTCATCGCCGGCGTCTCCGGCACCACCGACCTCTCCGGCTTCGACGCCGCCGAGTTCTCCGGCAGCGTCTACGCCCCCGGCTTCGCCTTCGGCAGCTCGCTCCCCGCTCACCTGGGCACGGTCTACGCCTCCCCCAGCGCCGGCGCGCCGCACCTCGAGTTCACGGTCGAGAACTTCTCCACCATCCCCCTGAGCAGCGGCGCCGACAGCGCCGAGTCCTTCTCAGTGGCGGCCTTCGTCGGCTCCGTCTCCGACGCGGGCGTCGGCGAGGATCACATCCCCGGCGCCGGCAGCACCGCCCAGATCTGCTTCGATCTGGACATGGACGGCTGGACGGCGTGCGACGGTGACTGCGACGACCTCGACGCCGAGCTGAACCTCGACGACTACGACGGCGACGGCTTCACCACCTGCGACGGTGACTGCGACGACGAGGACGACGTCCTCACCCCCGAGGACTTTGACGGCGACGGCGTCAGCTCCTGCGACGGTGACTGCGACGACGAGGACGACAGCCTGAACCTCGACGACGAGGACGGCGACGGCTTCACCACCTGCGATGACGACTGCGACGACTTCGACGCCGACCTGAGCCCCGAGGACTTCGACGGCGACGGCTACAGCACCTGTGACGACGACTGTGACGACGAGAACGACGCGGTCAGCCCCGGCGCCTTCGAGGAGTGCGACGGCTTCGACAACGACTGCGACGGCTTCCTGCTCCCCGAGGAGGAGAGCGACGCGGACGGCGACGGCACGGTCGACTGCGCTGACGCCGAGGACTGTGACGGCATCGACAACGACGGCGACGGCAACGTCGATGAGGACCTGCCCGACTCCGACGGCGACGGCACCTGCGACGAGCGCGACGAGGAGGAGTGCGACGGCCTCGACAACGACGGCGACGGCAGCGTCGACGAGGACACCCCGGACAGCGACGGCGACGGCACCTGTGACGACCTCGACAGCGAGGACTGCGACGGCCTCGACAACGACGGCGACGGCAACGTCGATGAGGATATGCCCGACTCCGACGGCGACGGCCTCTGCGACGATCTCGACACCGAGGAGTGCGACGACCTCGACAACGACGGCGACGGCGCCGTCGATGAGGATCTGCCCGACTCCGACGGCGACGGCACCTGTGATGACCTCGACGAGGAGGAGTGTGACGGCCTCGACAACGACGGCGACGGCGCGGTCGACGAGGACACCTCCGACGTCGACGGTGACGGCATCTGCGATGACTTCGACAGCGAGGACTGTGACGGCATCGACAACGACGGCGACGGCGCCGTCGATGAGGATCTGCCCGACTCCGACGGCGACGGCCTCTGCGATGACCTCGACTCCGAGGAGTGCGACGGCATCGACAACAACGGTGACGGCAACATCGACGAGGGGTTCGACTCCGACTCCGACGGCGTCGCCGACTGCTTCGACACCGAGGAGTGTGACGGCCTCGACAACGACGGCGACGCCGCCATCGACGAGGACACCCCGGACACCGACGGTGACGGCCTCTGCGACGACCTCGACAGCGAGGAGTGCGACGGCCTCGACAACGACGGCGACGGCAGCGTCGATGAGGATCTGCCCGACTCCGACGGCGACGGCACCTGCGACGAGCGCGACACCGAGGAGTGTGACGGCCTCGACAACGACGGCGACAAGCTCATCGACGAAGGCTTCGACTCCGACGGGGACGGCACCCCCGACTGCTTCGACACCGAGGAGTGCGACGGCGTCGACAACGACGGCGACGCCGCCGTGGACGAGGACACCCCGGACACCGACGGCGACGGCCTCTGCGACGACCTCGACAGCGAGGAGTGCGACGGCCTCGACAACGACGGCGACGGCAGCGTCGATGAGGATCTGCCCGACGCGGACGGCGACGGCACCTGTGACGACCTCGACGGTGAGGACTGTGACGGCATCGACAACGACGGCGACGGCGTCATCGATGAGGACACCTCCGACGTCGACGGCGACGGCACCTGCGATGACCTCGACACCGAGGAGTGCGACGGCGTCGACAACGACGGCGACGTAGCCATCGACGAGGGCTTCGACTCCGACGCCGACGGCACCGCCGACTGCTTCGACACCGAGGAGTGCGACGGCGTCGACAACGACGGCGACGGCCTCGTCGATGAGGGAATGGTCGACACCGACGAGGACGGCCTCTGCGACGACCTCGATGAGGAGGAGTGCGACGGCCTCGACAACGACGGCGACGGCGACATCGACGAGGACACCTCCGACGTCGACGGCGACGGCATCTGTGATGACCTCGACGAGGAGACCTGCGACGGCATCGACAACGACGGCGACGAGCTGATCGACGAGGGCACCGTCGACACCGACGGCGACGGCATCTGTGACAACCTCGACACCGAGGAGTGTGACGGCGTCGACAACGACGGCGACGGCGCCACCGACGAGGGCTTCGACTCCGACGAGGACGGCGTCGCCGACTGCTTCGACAGCGAGGAGTGCGACGATCTCGACAACGACGGCGACGGCGCGGTCGACGAGGACACCACCGACACCGACGGCGACGGCACCTGTGACGACCTCGACGACGAGGAGTGTGACGGCCTCGACAACGACGGCGACGGCGCCACCGATGAGGGCTTCGACGCCGACGGCGACGGCGTCGCCGACTGCTTCGATGCGGAGGTCTGCGACGGCGTCGACAACGACGGCGACGGCGCCATCGACGAGGACACCCCGGACAGCGACGCTGACGGCCTCTGCGATGCCTTCGACAGCGAGGAGTGCGACGGCGTCGACAACAACGGCGACGGCGCCATCGACGAGGGCTTCGACGCGGACGGCGACGGCGTCGCTGACTGCTTCGACTCCGAGGACTGTGACGGCGTCGACAACGACGGCGACGGCAGCATCGATGAGGACACCACCGACACCGACGGCGACGGCCTCTGCGACGACCTCGACAGCGAGGAGTGCGACGGCGTCGACAACGACGGCGACGGCAGCATCGACGAGGGCTTCGACGCGGACGGCGACGGCATCGCCGACTGCTTCGACTCCGAGGAGTGCGACGGCGTCGACAACGACGGCGACGGCGCCATCGACGAGGACACCCCGGACGAGGACGGTGACGGCCTCTGCGACGACCTCGACAGCGAGGAGTGTGACGGCCTCGACAACGACGGCGACGGCAGCATCGACGAGGGCCTGCCCGACTCCGACGGCGACGACATCTGTGATGACCTCGACGAGGAGGAGTGCGACGAGCTCGACAACGACGGCGACGGCTACATCGA